>Ga0070741_10006783_pt1 | contig 24304 bp, 22 predicted proteins | sample Coa_R1_4_FD_66440 | JGI IMG/M metagenome (GOLD analysis project Ga0070741, IMG submission 66440) | Surface soil microbial communities from Centralia Pennsylvania, which are recovering from an underground coalmine fire - Coalmine... | ecosystem: Environmental > Terrestrial > Soil > Unclassified ...
ACGTCGGTGTCGACGCAGTACTTGGCCGCCTCCGCCGCCGGCCGCCCGCCGACGCCCTCCGCCGCCGCCTGCGGCAGGAAGTTCGGGATCGACGTATCCGACGGGTTGAGCGGCTGCGCGGGGACCTTGCACTCCATCTTCTGCGGTTTTTGCGGGCACTCGTCGGCCGTCTCGCAGCGGATGAACGAGCGCAGCTCGAACTCGTTCATGTGGCACTTGCGGCAGTTGGCCTCCATCATCGGGCCCTTGAGCAGCGGCTCCTCCCAGAAGTGCTTCTCGAAGTCGTGCGGTCGATCGGCCGGCGCGTGCGCGAAGAACTTGGTGGTGGCGCGCCCCTGCCCGTCGTGGCACGTGGTGCAGCCGAACTTCTCCACCGGATGCAGCGTGAACAATGTGCGGCGGTACGGGTGCGAGCGGAAGTAGGCCGGCGACACCGTCTCGAAGCCGCCGCGGTTCGAGCCGACGTGGCACGACTCGCAGCGATCGACGCGCCCGATGTCCTCGAGGTTCTGCTGCTGGATCTCGGTGGCCGGCCCGAACAGCCCCGACTGCTTGTCGGCGGCGGTGGCGTACTTGCGCTCGGCGTCCTTCTCGTCGGTCTCGAGCTTGTCGATCAGCTTGCCCAGCTCGGTGATGCGTGAAGTGAACGCGTTCACTTTTGCCGCCTGCTCGTCGCGGGCCTTGGCGGCGTCGTTCATGATCTTCTCGTCCTTGGCCAGCTGCGCCTCGTACTTGTGCAGCTTCTCCTCGCGCTCGGACAGCTCCTTGGGCGAGCCGCCGGTGGTGACCTCGTGCTTGGACTTCGTATAGTAGTAGTAGGTCTCGTCGAGCAGCGACTTGGTGAAGGTGAAGTTCTGCTGCTTGTCGGCGGCGGTGAACTCCAGCTCCTGCAGCTTGGCCTTCTCGGCCTCGAACGCGCCGCGCTTCGGGCCGGCCAGCTCGCTCTCGAGCTTCTTCTTCTCGGCGACGGCGCTCTGGTACTCGGCGTTCTTGGTGAGCTTGTCCTTCTGCGCCTTGAGCGCCTTGTCGGCGAGATCGGTCTCGATCTTGAAGAATGCCTCTTGATAGTTCTTGTACTCGCGGCGCGTCGCGGTCTCGTCGTAGACCGCCCAGAACGTGACGGCGCCGAACGCGCCGGCGAGGAGGAAGAACAGCCAGTTGTACGAGATCTGCTCGTCGATCTTGGCCAAGGGGAGTCGCTCCTAGTAAAGGCGCGACTTTTCTAACGCAGCCTGCCGACGCTGTCTAGTGTTGTGAAGAGTCTGCGCTGCCCTTTAGCGACTCGGCCTGGAAGTGCGTGCGGAGCGCTTCGATGACGGGATCGAGATCTCCGTCGAGCAGCTCCTTCAAATTGTGGCGCGTCAGCCCGATGCGGTGATCGGTCAGCCGGTCCTGCGGAAAGTTGTACGTGCGGATCTTGTCGGAGCGATCGCCCGACTTGACCTGCTCCTGGCGCGCCTTGCGCTCGGCGGCCTCCTGCTTCTCGCGCTCGATGTCGTAGAGCCGCGAGCGCAGGATCTTCATCGCCTTGTCTTTGTTCTTGTGCTGCGACTTCTCATCCTGACAGCGCACCTGGAGCCCCGACGGCTTGTGCGTGATCTGGACCGCCGAGTCGGTGGTGTTGACCGACTGCCCGCCCGGTCCGCCCGAGCGCGAGACTTTGATCTCGAGATCTTTTTCTTCGATCTTGATGTCGACCTCTTCGACCTCGGGCAGCACCACCACCGTCGCCGCCGAGGTGTGGATGCGCCCCTGCGCCTCGGTGGCCGGCACGCGCTGCACGCGGTGCACGCCCGACTCGTACTTGAGCGCCGAGTACACCTTGCCGCCGGTCGCCGAGATCAGCGCGATGATTTCTTTGAAGCCGCCCGCCGACGCGTCCGACTGCGACAGGATCTCCAGCTTCCAGCGATGGCGCTCGGCGTAGCGCGCGTACATGCGGAACAGATCGGCCGCGAACAGCGCCGCCTCTTCGCCGCCGGTGCCGCCGCGGATCTCGAGCACGATGTTCTTGTCGTCGTTCGGATCCTTCGGCAGCAGCAGAAAGCGCATGCGCTCGGTCAGCGCGTCGCGCTCGACGCCGAGCCGCGCCGCCTCCTCGCGCGCCATCGCCTTCATCTCGGGATCCTTCTCCTCGAGCAGCGGCTTGTTGGCGTCGAGATCGGCCGTCACCTTTTTGTATTGGCGATAGGCCGCGACCAGATCCGAGATGTCGGCGTGCTCCTTGGCGAGCTTCTGAAATTCCGCGCGGCGCGCGATGACCTCGGGATCGGCGAGCTGCCGATCGAGATCTTCGTAGCGCTTCTCGACGGACTCGAGCTTATCGAACATCGACATGGCACGGCGCGAAGGGAGGAGGGCGGAGCGAAATTACTCGGCGCTCTTGCTGCCGCGCCCGTACTTCTTCTGGAACCGCTCGATGCGGCCGGCGGTGTCCATCAGCTTCTGCTTGCCGGTGTAGAACGGGTGGCAGCTGGCGCAGATTTCCACGGCGAACGAGCCGCGCGTCGACGCCATCGGGTAGGTCGCGCCACACGCGCACGTGATGGTCGCGGCGCTGTAGGCGGGGTGAATTCCGGGTTTCGGCATGACACGGTCCTCCAAAGGAACGGTCTATCTAATCCATCCCGGCACGTCGGTCAAGTCACGACGACATCGAGTTGATGAACTCCTGGTTGGAGTCGGTCTTGGCGATCTTGTCGCGCAAGAACTCCATCGCGTCGATCACGTTCAGCGGGTGCAGGAGCTGGCGCAGGATCCAGACGCGGTTGAGCACCTTCTCGTCGAGCAGCATCTCCTCCTTGCGCGTCCCCGACTTGTTGATGTCGAGGCACGGAAAGATGCGCTTCTCCATCAGCTTGCGGTCGAGGTGGATCTCGGAGTTGCCGGTGCCCTTGAACTCTTCGAAGATGACTTCGTCCATGCGCGAGCCGGTGTCGACGAGCGCGGTGGCGATGATGGTGAGCGAGCCGCCCTCCTCGATGTTGCGCGCGGCGCCGAAGAAGCGCTTCGGCTTGTGCAGCGCGTTCGAGTCCACGCCGCCCGACAGGATCTTCCCCGACGGCGGCACGACGGTGTTGTAGGCGCGCGCCAGGCGCGTGATCGAGTCGAGCAGGATCACCACGTCCTTCTTGTGCTCGGCGAGGCGCTTGGCCTTCTCGATCACCATCTCGGCCACCTGCACGTGGCGCGCGGGCGGCTCGTCGAACGTCGACGACACCACCTCGCCCTTGACGGTGCGCTGCATGTCGGTGACCTCTTCGGGCCGCTCGTCGATCAGCAGCACGATCAGCACCACCTCTTTATGGTTGGCGGTGATCGCGTGCGCGATGTCTTGGAGCAGCACCGTCTTGCCGGCGCGCGGCGGCGACACGATCAGGCAGCGCTGCCCCTTGCCGATCGGGCACAAAAGGTCGATGATGCGCGTCGAATAATTTTTGGTCTCGTACTCGAGCTTGAGGCGCTTGTTCGGATAGAGGGGGGTGAGGTTATCGAACATGATCTTTTCGCGCACGGCCTCCGGCGGCTCGCCGTTGAGGCGCTCGACCTTGAGCAGCGCGAAGTAACGCTCCGAATCCTTGGGCGGCCGGATCTGCCCCTCGACGGTGTCGCCGGTGCGCAGGCCGAAGCGGCGAATTTGCGACGGGGAGACGTAGATGTCGTCGGGACCGGGCAGATAATTGTAGTCGGGGGAGCGGAGGAAGCCGAAGCCGTCGGGCAGCGTCTCGAGCACGCCGTCGCCGTAGACCTCGCCCTTGTTGGAGGCCGTGTGTTGGAGCAGCGCGAAGATGAGGTCCTGGCGGCGCATGCCGCTGACGCCCTCGATGTTGAGCTCCGAGCCCATGTGGATCAGCTCGGCCATCTTCTTGCGTTTGAGCTCGCTCAGGTTCATGGGTCGGTCTCCTCGATGTCGGGTGGGCAGCGCGAAGGCGCCGGCCGGTGGGATCGAATTCGAATGAAGGGAAGTTTTGGGAAGTCGCGATCGGCTGGTTATTGTCGGCAAAAAAGCTAGGCGCGGCCCTCGATGCTGTCAAGTGAAAAGGAAGGGCGGGGAAGACCAGGATGAAGCGGCGAGTCAGCTTCAAAGTCGTCGGGCGGGTGCAGGGCGTGGCCTACCGCGCCAACGCGCGCGACGTGGCGATGCAGCTCGGCGTCAACGGCTGGATCCGCAACCTGCCCGACGGCGCGGTGGACGGCGAGGCCGAGGGCGAGGCGTCGTCGGTCGACGCCTTCCTCGCCTGGTGCGCCAAGGGTCCGCCCGGCGCGCGCGTCGACCGCCTCGACGTCGACGACGCCACCCTGGTCAAGGTCATGTCCCGCTTCGAGATCCGCTCGCGCTAACCGAGCGAGGGCTCGAACGCCTTCAAAGCGGCGATCCACTCGGCTGGAAGGGGAGCGGGCTTTTGCGTCTCCCGGCCGATCGCCACCTGCACCGTCTTGGCGTCGCAGACGAGGCGCCCGTCGTCGCGCTGCACGATCCGGAACGTGAAGGTGAAGCTCGAGCGGCCGACCGCCGCCACGCGCGTCCACACGCGCAGCACGTCGTCGAAGCGCGCCGGCGAGCGGTAGTCGCACTCGGCGTGCGCGATCAGCGCCTGGAAGTCGCGCGCGTCCCACGGGTCGCGTCCGCCGCCGGCGAGCGCGCGAAAATATTCGACGCGCGCGACCTCGCAGTAGACGAGGAAGTTCGAGTGATAGACCACGCCCTGCGCGTCGGTCTCGGCGAAGCGCACACGCACGTCGCTGTAGTGCGCGTACCCGTCGGGCGGGTTCACGCCGCGCCGTCTCGCTCGATGGTGATCTCGGGATCGCCCGGATCCGACTCGCCCGGCAGGTCGCGCAAGATCTGGCTCAGCCGCTGGTGCAGCTCGATCTCCTCGCGCCGATCGACCGCCTCGCCGGCGGTGAACAGCTCGAAGAACAGGAGCTCGTTGAGCCCGCGGTGCAGGTAGTCGAGCTTGTTGTCCGTCGGCGCGAACTCGAGGTTGGCCAGCACGTTGGTGATCGGCAGCGTGCCGTCGGGCGCCAGCTCGACGCCGACGAACAGCGGCGCGAAGTCGGCCACCGAGCCGAAGAACGACTCGAGCCCCTTGGCGAGCGCCTCGTGCTTGCCCTTGAGCGACACCGCGGTGTGGATCTTCGCGTAGACGACGTTGAACGTCTCGACGATGCGCTTGTACACGTTCTCGACGGAGTCGCCGTGCCTCACGGCGTCGAGCGCCGCGTTCGACGGCCGCTGCTGCACGAACCCCGACTGCAGGAGCTGATACAAAATCTTCGTCGTCTCGAACTCGCCGAGGTGGCTCTGCCGCGCGATGGTGCCGAGATCGCGCAAGCCGTCGACGAGGCCGAGCACGCGCTGCTCGCGCGGGCCGAGGCGCTCCTGCGGCTGCGGCTCGCGGCGGATCAGCACCAGCTCGGGCGTCGGCAGCTTCTCGTGAAAGTAGGACAGCTCGTCGATGCGCCGCACGCCCTCGAAGAGCAGCGTCTTGGTCGACACCTGGAGCTGCGACGCCGGGCCGTCGTCGTCGCCGGTGCGATAAAAATAAAACGCGCCGTAGCGCAGGGTGAGCACGCTGAAGAAGATCTCCTCCACCTGCTTGCGCACGTACGTGTAGAGATCGTGCGGCGTGAGCTGGCCGCGCTCGACGAGCGTGTGGCCGAGCCGCGTGCCGCCGGAGAGCTTGAGCGCGCTCGCCAGCGCCTCCTCCGAGACCATGCCGTAGCGATACAGGATCGAGCCGAGGCGATCCTCGGCGACGTTCGACGCCGCCGTGCGCACGTCGCCGCGGCGAAAGTAGATCGTCTTGCGCACGGTGTTCTGCACCACCGCGAGCTGCCCCGACCAGGCGTTGCCGTGGATGAAGTTGATCACGTCGACGAGGCCGCCCACCGCGTCGATCTCGCCGGCCAGCGCCACGCGCCCGGGCGGGATCATGGTCGACGTCGAGGACTCGCTCGTCCCCGACGCCGCGACGCGCTGGAAGATCACCAGCTCGCCGGTCGTCGGGATCACGCGGTAGCGGCCGGGGAATTGCGCCAGCCGCTTCTGCGCGCCGGCGTCGATCGCGACCTTTCCGTCGCCGTCGATGACGAGCGAGTTGTTGCGGTCCTCGGCCACCCGGCCATCATCTTAGAGCGCCGACGGCGAACTGGCAATTCTGCCGGACGTGCTAGCATGCCGCCTCGATGCGCCTGGACGTCCACCTACGCCGACTGACGACCTATCTTTATTTGCAGGACTCGATCGCCGGGCAGGTGCTCGAGCTCGGGCCGCGCGACGGAAAATCCGCCGGCGTGCTGGTCGAGCACGGCGCCGAGCGGGTGGTGGTGATCGGCCGCGACGCCGCCGCGCAGGCGGGCGATCGCGTGGAGGTGCGCGCGGGCGATCCGTCGCGCACCGGGCTCGCCGACGCGAGCTTCGACCTGGCGCTGGCGCTCGACGTGGCGCCGGGCGAGCTCGACGCGGTGGTGGCCGAGGCGCGGCGCGTGCTCAAGGCCGACGGCGCGCTGGTGGTCGGCTGCGAGAGCAAAGATCGGCCGGGCGCGAAGAGCGGCGTTTCCTACTACGACCTGGTCGATCGGCTGGAGAAGCGCTTCAAGGCGGTGACGATGATCGGGCAGGCGCCGTTCGCCGGGGCGACGCTGGTCGAGTACGGCGTCAAGGATCCGGAGCCGCTGCTCGACGGGACGCTGGTCGACAAGGGGGAGCGCGTCGAGTTCTACGTCGCGATCGCGGGGCCGGAGAAGCGGAGCGGCGGCGGCTATGCAGTGGTTCAAGTGCCGGTGGCGCACGTCGCGCAGCATGAGCCGGCCGCGATCGCCGCGCCTGCGCCTGCGCCCGCGCCGGCTTCCGCCACCGCGCCCGCCGCGAAATCTCCGCCGAGCGCCGACGTCACCGAATTGCGCGAGCGGCTCTCGACGCGCGAGCGCGCGCTCGACGAGGCGCGCGAGGCCGCCCGCCTGCACGCGCTGGCGATGGACGGCGCGCGCGCCGAGCTGAAGGAGCGCGACGCGCTGATCGCCGAGCTCGAGCGCGAGGCGCGAGGCGCCGAGTCGTTGCGCGAAGCCGCCCGCCGCGCCGAGGAGCGCGCCGCCGCCGCGGAGGCGAAGGAGCGGCACGCGCGCCTCGAGCTGGCGCAGGCCCAGGGCCGTATACTCGGTCAAAATGCCAATCCGAGCGGTTTTACTGCATCCGCCGCCGCGCCGCCGGTCAGCGCCGACGCGCGCGTGGCCGAGCTGGAGGCGGAGAACGCCAGGCTCAAGACGCGCGAAGAGGACGCGCGCGCCGACGCGTGGAAGGCGATGAAGGCGCGCTCGGAGGCCGAGGCCGCGGCGGCCGAGGTGCGCGAGGACACGGTGCGCAAGCTCAAGGACGCGCGCAAGCTGGCGTCGGTCGAGCTGATGCACGCCATGGAGCAGGCGACCAAGAAGGCGGTGCAGCTGCGCGAGGAGCTGACGCGATCGGAGAAGGAGCGGAAGGACGCCGTCGTCGAGCTGAAGGCGGCGCGCGAGGAGCTGGAGCAGCTGCGCGCGGCGCAGGCGCAGGCGGCCGGCGCGCGCGAGATGGCGCGCGCGCGCGAGGAGGGCGACGCCGCGGTGCTGGCGGTGCGCGCGCAGGCCGAGCGCACGGTGCACGACGAGGAGGCCGCGCGCGCCGCCGCCGAGAGCGCCGAGCGCGCCGCGGCCGCGCGCATCGACACGCTGCACGGGCGCGTGGTGGCGCTCGAGCGAGAGCTGCGCGAGGCCGAGCTGTCGCTCGAGCAGGAGCGCGAGCGCGGCGCCGAGCTCTTGCGCCGGCTGGAAGCGGAGACGCTCGAGGCGCAGAAGCAGGCAGCCGCCGGCGCGGCCGCGCACGGCGCCGAGCTGGAGAGCGCGCACGCCGATCGCGAGCGGCTCGGGCGGCTGCTCTCCGACGTCGAGCGGCTCGCGCGCGAACGCGCCGAGGCGGCGCTGCGCACCCGGCAGTCGCTCAAGGAGCGCGAGCGCGAGGTCGAGGCGCTGCGCCACGAGGTCGCGGCGCGCGACGCCAAGCTGATCGCCTTCGAGCGGCACCATCCACCGGTCGCCGAGGTCGAGCGCATGGAGGCCGAGCTGTCGCAGTCGCGCGCGCGGCTGGCGGAGCTGTCGCTCGAATTGGCGCGCTCGGGCGCGGCGGTGGAGCGCGCGGCGCAGGCGGCGTCGCACGAGCGGGCGCGCGCCGAGCGGCTGGTGGCCGAGGAGCGGCGCGCGCTGCACGATCGCAACGAGGCGCGCGCGCGCGTGGCCGAGGCCGAGGCGCGCGCGGCCGGCGCGGCGCTGGAGAACGAGCGGCTGGCGCTACAGCGCGACGCCGAGGCCGAGCGCGCGCGCAAGGCGGAGAACGAGTCGCGCGAGCGCAAGGAGCGCATCAAGCAGCTCAAGCGCGAGCTCGAGGACGCCGAGCGGCGGCTCGAGGCCGAGGGCGCGCGCGCGGCCCACGTCGACGACGTGCGCGCGCGGCTGCTGGAGATGGAGACGCAGCTGCGCGGCGAGGAGCAGCGCATGGCGATGATGGAGGAGGCGCTGCGCCGCGCCGCCGCCGAAGCCGCGCAGGGCGGCGCGCCCGGGGTCGAGTGACGCCGCTGCCGGTGGCGATCGTCGGGCTGGGCCCGATCGGCGTCGAGATCGCGCGCGCGCTCGCGGCGCGCAGCGACGTGCGGCTGGCGGCGGCGGTCGATCTCGATCCCGCGCTCGACGGCAAACCGCTGGCCGAGCGCGTGCCCGGTGCGCCCGACGGCGTGAAGATCTCGCCGCGCCTCGCCGACGCGATCGGTGGAGGCGCGGTGCGCGCGCTGGCGCTGGCGACGTCGTCGCGCTTCGAGCACGTGACGCGCGATCTGGAGATCGCGATCGACGCCGGCGTGCACGTGGCGTCGACGTGCGAGGAGTTGGCGGCGCCGGCGATCGATCCGGCGCGCTGGGCGGCGCTCGACGAGCGGGCGCGCCGCGCGGGCGTGACCGTGATCGGCACCGGCGTGAACCCCGGCTTCGTGATGGATCGATTGGTGCTGCAGCTCGCGGGCGCGTGCGTGCGCGTCGAGCGCGTCACCGTCGAGCGCGTGGTCGATGCGGCAAAACGCCGCGGGCCGCTGCGCAAGAAAGTCGGCGAGGGGCTGACGCAGGCCGAGTTCGCCGTCGGCGTCGCCGAGCGGCGGCTGGGTCACGTCGGCCTGCGCGAGTCGGCGCACCTGATCGCGCGCGGGCTCGGCTGGACGCTCGACGGCTACGAGGAGACCATCGCGCCGGCGCTCGGCTCGGACGGGCGCTGCCTCGGGATCCGCCAGCGCGGGCTCGGCTCGGTCGAGCGCGAGGTGCGCATCAGCCTGGCGCTCGACATGTTCGTCGGCGCGCCCGAGCCGCACGATCGCGTGATCCTCGACGGCGATCCGCCGCTCGACGTGCTGATCGCCGGCGGCACGCAGGGCGATCGCGGCACGGTCGGCACGATGGTGAACGCGCTCGTGCGCCTCCCGCGCGCGCCGCGCGGCCTCATCACCGTCGCCGACGTTTTTTGCTGAGCGGCAATTTGCCGTCGAGCAGCCGGTGCAGATCGCCGCCCGCGGCGTCGAGCCGGCGCGCCGCCTCGGCGGGCGCCACGCCGAGCGCGTGGATCGCCAGCGCCAGCTTCGCGCGCCCGCCCGCCTGCGCCAGGAGCGCGCGCACCGTCCGCGCGTCGGCGCCGGTCAGCTCGGCGACGATGCGCCGCGCGCGGTCGCGCAGCTTTTGATTGGTCGCCACCACGTCGACCATGCGGCCGCGGTAGACCTTGCCGAGCTTGACCATGCTCGCCGTCGAGAGCGCGTTGAGCACGATCTTGGTGGCGGTGCCGGCCTTGAGGCGCGTCGAGCCGGCCAGCACCTCGGGCCCGACGGTGGCGGCGATGACCACGTCGGCCAGCGCGGCGTGCTCGGGCGACTTGACGCAGGTGACGAACACCGTGCGCGCGCCGCGCTCGCGCGCGGTCTTGAGCGCGGCGCGGGCGAACGCGGTCACGCCCGACGCCGCGATGGCGCACACCACGTCGCGCTCGCCGACGCCGAGGCGCGCCAGCTTGACCGCCGCCGAGCCGCCGCGATCCTCCGCGCCTTCGATCGAGCGCAGCATCGCGCGCGGACCGCCGGCGAGCAGCGCGATCACCTGCGCGCGCGACGAGCCGAACGTCGGCGGCAGCTCCGCGGCGTCGAGCGCGCCGAGGCGCCCGCTGGTGCCCGCGCCGGCGTAGATGAGCCGCCCGCCCGACGACAGCGCGGCCACCACCAGCTCGGCGGCGCGCGCGATCTCGCGGCGGCACGCGAGCGCCGCGCGGTGCGCCTTGGCCTCTTCGGTGATCAAGAGCTCGACGATCTCCTCGAGCGATCGCTCCTCGAGGTGCGCGGCGCGCGGATGCGCCGCCTCGGTCAAGAGCTTGGAGTAATCCGTCTTCACCGACGGAGGCCGAGCACGTCCTGCATGTCGTAGAGCCCGGGCGCGCGCGACGCCACCCACTGCGCCGCGCGCACGGCCCCGCGCGCGAAGGTCTCGCGCGACGACGCGCGGTGCGTGAGCTCGAGCCGCTCGCCGAGCCCGCAGAAGTACGCGGTGTGCTCGCCGACGATGTCGCCGCCGCGCACCGCCAGCACGCCGATCTCGTCGGTGGTGCGCGCGCCGACCTGGCCTTCGCGGCCGTAGCGCGCGTCGCGCCCGAGGTCGCGGCCGAGCGCGTCCGCGAGCACGCGCGCCATCGCCAGCGCGGTCCCCGACGGAGAATCTTTTTTCTGGCGGTGGTGCAGCTCGACGATCTCGACGTCGTAGGCGTCGCCGAGAGCGCGCGCGGCGGCGTCGAGCAGACCGAACAGCACGTTCACGCCGAGCGACATGTTGGCCGAGTGCACGATCGCCGTCGACTCGGCCGCGCGCCGCACCGCCTCGAGCTCGCGTTCGCCGAGCCCGGTGGTGCCGATGACCACGGCGACCTTGCGCTCGGCGGCGCGCGCGACCAATTCGGCGGTCGACGCCGGCGCGGTGAAGTCGATCATCACCTGCGCGCGCGCGAGCGCGGCGGCGGCGTCCTTCTCGATCGCGACGCCGAGCGGCTCGACGCCGGCGAGCGCGCCCGCGTCCTTGCCGAGCGCGTCCGAGCCGGCGTGCTCGACGGCGGCGCCCAATTTCGCGCCCGGCGTCTCGGCCAGCACCTTGACGATCATGCGCCCCATCTTGCCGCCGGCGCCGTTCACGCCGACGACCAGCGGCCCCGCGCCGCCCGGCGCGCGCGTGCTCATACCAGCCCGTTCTCGACGAGCACCGCGCGCAGCCGCTCGCGCTGAGGCGCGCTCATCGGGTACATCGGCGGGCGAATCTCCGGCCCGATGCGCCCCATCATCGCCAGCGCCGCCTTGGCGGGAATCGGGTTGGTCTCGAGGAACAGCGCGTCGGCGAGCGGCAGCGACTGGTAGTGCAGCGCCCGCGCGCGCGCGTAGTCGCCGGCGGCGGCCGCGTCCCAACAGTCGGCGACCAGCTTGGGCGCGACGTTCGACACCACCGAGATGCAGCCGCGCGCGCCGACGGCGTAGAGCGGAAAATTGATCGCGTCCTCGCCCGAGACGATCGCCAGCCGCTCGCCGATCTTCGCCACGAGCTGCTGCGTGCGCACCACCTGCCCCGTCGCCTCTTTGATCCCGACGATGCTCGCCACCTCGCACAAGCGCGCGACCGTGTCGGGCAGCATGTCGCAGCTCGTGCGCGACGGAACGTTGTACAAGATGATCGGCAGCGGCACCGCTTCGGCGATCGCCTTGAAGTGGTGGTAGAGCCCGTCCTGCGTCGGCTTGTTGTAGTAGGGCGTGATGTGCAGGAGGCCGTCGGCGCCGGCCGCGCGCGCCGCCTTCGAGAGCGCGATCGCCTCCGCCGTCGAGTTCGAGCCCGCGCCGGCGATCACCGGCACGCGCTTGCGCGCGACCTTGACGACGTGGCGCACGACCTCGGCGTGCTCCTCGTGGCTGAGCGTGGCCGACTCGCCGGTGGTGCCGCACGGGACCAGCCCGTCGATGCCGCCGGCGAGCTGCGCCTCGACGAGCTGCTCGAGGGCTTCGAGATCGAGGTGCCCGTCGCGCATGGGCGTGACGAGCGCGGTCATGGCTCCGACGAACATTGCGGCTCCTCCGACGAAGGGAGGACGCTAGCAAGCGCGGCTCAGGCGATCAAGCGCCGGGTACAGTCTCTTGCAGCAGCCGCGCGAGCGCCGGCCAGTCGACCGGCTTGGCCACCATCCCGTCGAAGCCGGCCTCGACCAGCATCGGCCCCGAGTCGCGCTGCCCGAGCGCGGTGCACGCGAGCACCGGCACGCCCGCGGTCTCCGGCTCGGTGCGCAGCGTCTCGAGGATGTCGAGCCCATCGCAGCCGGGCAGGAGGATGTCGAGCAGGATCACGTCGGGCGGCCGGCGCACCGCGCGCGCGATCGCCTCGCCGGCGGCGCGCGCGCACTCGACCTGGAAGCCGGCGCTCGACAGCAGCGCCGACGTGATCTCGAGAAAGTCCTCTTCGTCGTCGACGATCAGCACCCGCACCGGTTCACCCAGTGCGCGGCGCGGCGGCAGGTCGGTCCACTCGGTCGGGCGAATTCCTTCAGTCATGCGCGACGAGAAACTTGCACGCTACATGCCGCGTCGACGGGGGCGCGGCGGTCGAGCGAGCGCGGCGCGCGGCCTCGCGAGTGTGCAATCTCAGCGCGCGCGCCGCGAGCCGTGTGCGTTTTGTGCTCGCTCGCCCGGCGGTCGCGCGCGCGCCGCAGGCGAGTTTTCCACGACCCTGCTAGGCTTCTCGCGTGCCGCGCCTCTACCTCGTGCTGATCCCGCTCGCGCTCGGCGTCCTCGGCGTGTCGGCCGTGGCGCTCCGCTCGGGGCTCGACGAGGCGCGGCTGGCGTCGTCGGGCGCGCGGCGCGATCTGACGGTCGAGGAGCTGGGCGGCGCGCGCGGCTGGGTGGCGGTGTTCGGCTGCGTGCGCCACGACCTGGCGATCGGCGTCGGCCCGTCGGGGCGGGCCTACCGCATCGGCGCGCAGCCGCCCGAGACCGAGGATCACGACCGCGTGTTCACGCCGCTCAGCGCGCGCGAAGACTGCGACGAGGAGAAGCCGCCCGCGCGCCTGTTCGCGCTGGTCGAGGACGATCTGATCCTGGCGTCGACCATCAGCCACGTCTACCGCGCGCGGGTCGCGCCGCCGCCGGTGGCGGCGATCGTCTCGGGCGTGATCGGCTACGGCGCGGGCCACGGCCGGGCGGCCGCCCGGGCGCGCGAGCGGCTCGTCGGCGAAAAGATCGCGATCGGCGACGCGCCGCTGCTGGCGAAAGGGAAGCAGCCGGGCGTCTTGTGGGTCGCCGTGGTGACCGCCGCCGTCGGCGGGCACGGCTTCCTGCTGGTGGCGCTCGGCGTCTGGTGGGCGCTGCGCCGCGAGCGCCGGCGCAAGGCGCTGCTCGCCGGCGCGACGTCGCACGAGGAGGAGGAGTTCTTCCGCTCGGAGACGCTCGAGTGACGCGCCCGCTCGCCGACGTGGTGCGCGCCGCGCGGCGCGGCCGGCGCAGCGACGTCAAGCTGCTGGTCGACGCGCTCGACGGCGGCGCGTTCTACCTGCCGGTGGCGCGCGCCGAGCCGTTCGCCGCGCACGTGCTCGTCAACCACGCGGGCCGCCGCTTCTGCCCGCTGTTCACCAGCCGCCTGTCGCTGCACGACGCCGCCGCGCGCGCCGGCTGGGGCGCGCCCGAGATCATGGCGCTCGACGCGCGCGCCGCGCTCGAATTGGCGCGCGCGCTCCTCGGCGACGATCTGCGCGGCGTGGTGATCGATCCGTTCGACCAACATTTCCTCGAGCTCGACGCCGACGAACTGGAGGCGCTGATCGCGCGCCAGCCGATCCCGTTCGAGCGGCTGCTCGCCGGCCAGCCGGTGCCGCTCGACGAGCCGATCCTGGTCTCGCAGCCGCCCGCGCCGCAGCCGGCGCTCGAGAGCGCGCTCAACGTGCTGCTCGCCGCGCACCCGCGCGTCGTGAGCTGGCGCCTGCACCAGACGTTCAACCCCGAGCGCGAGCGCAAGCCGCGGCTCACCATCGCGCTGCGCACCGCCGACGGGCGCGGCGATCCGGCGCTGGCCGAGCGCGTGCTCGCCGCGGTGGACGGCCTCGTGCCGGGCGAGCGCGTGCAGGTGATCTTCGACGCGGAGCTGGGCGCGTGAGCGCGAACGCGCGCCCGGTCGCCGAGATGGCGCGCCCCACCACGTTCATCGAGGCGCCGCGCCTGCAGCAGCGCCTGGGAATTTCGCTGACGATCGTCAGCGAAACTTTTCAGCACACCGGCAGCTTCAAGTTCCGCGCGGCCTATCACGTCGCCGCGTCGGTGCCGCACGAGCACCTGATCACCGCGTCGTCGGGGAACTTCGGCCAGGCGCTCGCCTATGCGTGCGCGCTCGTCGGCAAGCGCGCGACCGTGGTCATGCCCGACACCTCGGCGCTGGTGAAGATCGAGGCGGTGCGCGAGTTCGGCGGCACGGTCGATCTGATCGACGTCGAGCAGGTGAGCCGCGCCGCGCGCGTCGCCGAGCTGGGCCTGGCGTACCCCGACGCGTACCTGGCGTCGGCGTATGACGACCCGCTGGTGATCGCCGGCAACGCCACGCTCGGCGCCGAGCTGGCGACGCGGCCGTTCGACTGGATCGTGGCGCCCGTCGGCGGCGGCGGGCTCACGTCGGGGATCATCACCGGGCTGCGCGCCGTCGGCTCGGCCGCGCGCGTGATCGGCGCCGAGCCGCTCGCCGGCAACGACGCCGCGCGCTCACTGCGCGAAGGAAAGATCGTGCGCAACCAGGTCGAGCCGCAGACGCTCGCCGACGGCGCGCGCACCGTCAGCCTCGGCGAGCACAACTGGAACATCCTGCGCACCGGCCTCGACTCGATCGTCGAGGTCGACGAGCCGGCGATCGCCGAGGGCGTGCGCCTGCTGTTCGCGCTCGCCAACTTGAAAGCCGAGCCGACCGGCGCGCTCTCGCTCGGCGCGCTGTTCACCGCGCCGGAAAAATTTCGCGGCGGCCGCGGCTGCATCGTCGTCTCGGGCGGAAACGTCGACCCGGCCGTCTATCGCGCCCTGCTCGAAGAGCCCGCTCAGACGTAGGTGCGGTAGTCGAGCTCGGGGAAGATGTTGTCGCGCGACTCGAGATCGGCGAGCCAGCCCGCGTCGATGCGCCCGTCGGAGATCTCGCGATCGAGCCGGCGAAAGCGCGCCAGGTGCGCCTTCACGCGATCGCACGCGTACTTCACCGCCGTCGCCGTCTTCATGATGAACGCCCAATCGGACGACTGCGCGAGGAGCAGCTCGCGCGCCGCCTGGTTGAGCGCGCGCCGCTCGAGCTCGCCCGCGCCGTCCTTGAAGCGCCGCGCCAGATCCTGCATGCGCCCCTCGGCGCGGTGCACGTGGCGGTAGATCCAATCGTTCGAGCCGTCGACCCACACCGCCGAGTAGCCGCCGTCGCCCCACGACGACGGCGAGGGCTCGACCACCGCGTTCACCGGATTCTGCTCGAGGTACTCGGCGCACGTCGTGAGCCGCACCGTCTCCTGATCGAACGCGATCTTGCGCGCCAGGAAATCGAGGAACATCGGCCCCTCGAACCACCAGTGCCCGTACAGCTCGGCGTCGTAGGGCGAGACGATGAGCGGCCGGCGATCCATGTGCGCCGCCAGGTGCGTCGCCTGCTGCCCGCGGTTGAACACGAAGTTGCCCGCGTGCGTCGCCGCCTTCTCGCGCGCGGCGTCGGGATCGTACGGCTGCTTCCGCGAGAGATCGACGTCGGCGCCGGTGACGCGAAAATATTTGTAGCCGGTGTGCAGGCGGATCCCGTCGGGATGGATGTACGGGCCGATCTGATCGAGCGGCAGATCGAACCCGATGTCGCGGTAGAAGTCGCGGTACGTCGCGTCGCCGGGATAGCCCTCGCGCGCCGACCACACCTGCTTCGACGACTCGAGGTCGCGCCCGAACGCCGCCACGCCGGTCTTGCAGTACACCGGCGCGTGGATGCCGAGCGGCGGGCGCGGGCGCGCGTTCATCACGCCGTGCGAGTCGAGGAAGAAGTAGCGCAGCCCCGCGTCGGCGAGGATCGCGTCGACGCCCTCGGCGTAGCCGCACTCGGGGAGCCAGATGCCGCGGGGCCAGCGCCCGAAGTGCCGCTGGTAGCTCTCGCACGCCACCTGGATCTGCGCGCGTCGCGCCGTGGCCTCGCGGATCACCGGCAGGTAGCCGTGGGTCGCCCCGACGGTGATGATCTCGACGAGGCCGGCGTCCTGGAGCGCCGCGAACGCGCCGACCACGTCGCCGTGGATCGCGTCATAGAGCGCTTTTAACCGAGCGAATCGGTCCGCGTAGAAACGCGCCAGCTTGTGGAACGTCGGGTCGCCGTGCGTGCGGCGCAGCTCCTCGTCGCCGAGACGCAGCAGCCGATCGAGATACGCGGCGGTGCGCGTCTTGAGCAGATCGTCGCGCAGCATGGTGACCAGCGGCGGCGACATCGAGATCGAGAAGCGATAGGGGACGCTGTCGCGCTGGAGGCCGCGAAAGACCTCGAGCAGCGGCAGGTAGGTCGCGGTCGTCGCTTCGTAGAGCCAGTTCTCCTCGAGGTGATAGCGGTGCTCGGGGTGGCGGATGAACGGCAGGTGCGCGTGCAGGACGAAGGCGAGCTCGCCGGCGGCCATCACTGGCCTCCTTTGGGCGAGGACGAGCCGCCGCCGGGCCAGCGGCCGACGGAAGCGGGACCGCCCGGCTGCGCGCCCGGCGGAGGCGCCGAACGCGGCCCGCGCTCGGCGTGGTCGTGACCGCGGCGCACGATCACCAGCGACTCGCGCTCGCGCCCGCGCGTGCGGCCCGGCACCACCTCCATCCACTCGGTCGGCCCCTCGGGTCCCGGCTCGGCGGGCGGCACGCGCAAGAGCGACGAGTGCGCGATCGGCGCGAAGTAGCCTTCGACCGAGAGCAGCCCGACGGCGACGCGCAGGTGCGCGCCCGGGTGCGGCGCCGGCAGATAGCGCCGCCCGTGGTTCCACTGCAGGTCGACGTCGTGAATCTCGCGCTCGACGCCGCCCGGTCCGGCGAGCGTGGTGAACAGCCGCAGCACCAGCCGCGCCGAGCCGGCGCTCGGGCCGAGCTGCGCGCGCGCGGCGGAGAGGCCGGCGTCGGTGACCTCCCAATAGGCGAACACCCACGCCGGATCCTTGTCGATCACCTCGCACTCGTCGACGCCGTAGGTCTCGGGCAGCTCCTCGAGATCGAGCATGCCGATCGGCTCCTGCGGTCCGCTCGGCTGTGCCGGTTGCGCCGGCGGCGGCGCGGCGGCGGGCTTCTTCTCGCCGCGCTTCTTGCGGAGCGCGTCGAGGCTGGCGCGCAGCTCCTCGTCGTCGGGATCGAGCGCCGCCAGCTTCTCGTAGATTTCGAGCGCGCGATCGAGCTGCCCCTCGGCGGCGTAGAGGCGCGCCATGGTCAGCGTCTCCAGCTCGTCGGCGTGCGGGTGCACCGTCGACGACGGGATGTCGAAGCCGGCGCGCGACGGCCCGCGCTTCTTCTTCGACTTCTCGCTCGCGCGCGCTTCGTCGAGCTTTTCGCCGTCGAGCTTTTCGCCTGCGAGCTTCTCGCCCGCGCGCTTCTCCGCCGCGGGTTTTTCGACGTCGGTCTTTTCGCGCGCGCCCGGCTTCGCGGCGCCGCTCACCTTGGGCTTCGTCTTGTCGTCATCCGTCGCGCTCATCGATTCCTCATGACCGCGCGCGTCTTCTCGACGTCGCGGCGGATCTGCGCCACCAGCTCATCCACCGACGGGAACCGCTGCTCTCCGCGCAGCCGCTCGACGAACCCGAGCCGCAATCGCGCGCCATACAGCTCGACGTCGGCGTCGAGCAGATGCGCCTCCACGGTCACCTTCGCGCCGCCGAACGTCGGGTTGTTGCCGATGTTGATCGCGGCGGGCCACTTTCGCGGTTCGCCGATCCGCTCGGCCCAACCGGCGTAGACGCCCTCTTTCGGCAACAGCTCGGTGTCGGGCTTGAGGTTCGCCGTCGGCACGCCGATCGACTTGCCGCGCCCGTCGCCGCGCACCACCTCGCCTTCGACTTCCGGATCGCGGCCGAGCACCAGGCGCGCGCCGTCGATGCGCCCCTCGAGCACGAACTCGCGCACCTTGGTCGACGAGCACATCATCCCGTCGACGGTCACGTCGGGGATCACGTGCAGCTCGAACCCGCGCTCGCGCGCCAGCTCGCCGAGCACCGGGATGGTCCCCGCGCGCGCGCGCCCGAACGTGAAGTTGGCGCCGACGCACACGTGCTGAGCGCCGAGCCCGCGGTCGAGCACGCGGTCGACGAACTCGACGGGCGAGAGCGCGGCGAACGCCTGGTCGAACGGCTGCACCACCGTCACGTCGATGCCGTGCTCCGCGATCAATTCCAGCTTGCGCTGAAGCGGCGTGATCAGCGGCGGCGCGAACTGCGGCGCCAGCACTTTCGCCGGATGAGGCTCGAACGTCAGCACCACCGCCTCCGCGCCGGGCGCCGCCATCCTGCGCACCTCGTCGAAGATGAACGCATGTCCGCGATGGACCCCGTCGAAGTTGCCGATCGCGATCACCGGGCGGTCGAGCCGCCGGCCGAGCGCGCTATGGCCGCGAACGATCTCCATGGAGTTGTGGCCGCGGCCCTTCAGACATGGGGCGCTGAAGAGTTCCGTCAAGCGGCGCAGTCGTAACTTGGGGGACCGAGGCTGTCAATCCGGGGCGCTACCGACTACGATGAGGCGTGACGCGCGCCGGCCTCGCGGTGGTGACCATCGCCTTCGCGGTGCTGGCGTGCGCGGCGGCGCCGGGGCTCTACCTGCGCGACTCGGGCGAGCTGACGACCGCGGCGTTCACGCTCGGCGTGGCGCACGAGACCGGGTTCGCGCTCTGGTGCCTGCTTGGCAAAGCGGCGGCGCTGGTGCCGCTCGGCGAGGTGGCGCTGCGCGTGAATCTCTTGTCGGCGCTCGCCGGCGCGATCGCGGCGTGGCTCACGTATCGGCTGGTGCGCGACGCGGCGGGCGGCGACGCGGCGGCGGAGGTCGGCGGCGCGGGCGCGGCGGCGCTGCTGGTCGCGGGCCTCACGTTCTCGAAATCCTCGACGGTGGCGGAGGTGTACGCGCCGACCGCGGCGGCGATCGCGCTGGCGCTTTTTTTGTTGCGGCGCGCGGCGGCAGGCGATCGCGCGGCGGGTCCGCTGCTGGCGCTGGTCGGCGGGCTGTCGCTCGGCTTGCACGCGCAGCTGCGCATCCTCGTCGGGCCGGCGTGCGCGATCTGGGCGCTGGTGCGGCTGCGGCGCGGCGATCGCTGGCCGGTGCTGGCGCCGATCGCGCTGGCGCTCGGCGCCGCGGTGGTCGCGTACCTGCCGCTGCGCGCTGCGCGCTCGCCGGCGGCCGACTGGGCCGATCCGCGCACGCTCGGCGCGGTGCTCGATCACTTGTCGGCAGCGCGCATCCGGCGCGCGTACGCGGATCAAATTCTCACGCACGACCCGCGCGCGCTCGGCGAGCGGCTGTACGCGTTCGCGCGCCAGGTCGAGGCGCAGCTCGGCGTGCCGTCGCTGCTGGCGGCGGCCGGCGGGCTCGCGTGGCTCGTGCGCCGCCGCGAGACGCGCGTGCTCGGCGTGGTGCTCGCGGTGATGCTCGCCTCCGACGCGCTGTACTCGGCGTGGGTCAACCCGATGGGGCTGGAGGATCTGCAGGACGGCGTGCCGACGGCGCTCGGCCTGGCGCTCGCCGCCGGCTGCGGGATCGCGGCCGCGTCGCGACGGCTGGGCGCGCGCGCGGCGCCGTGGGCGTGCGGCGCGCTGGCGCTCGGCGTGTGTTTGCCCGCCGCGCTCGCCGATCTCGACGCCAAGCTGTCGCTCGGTCCGGAGGCCGGCCGCTGGACGCGCGCCGCGCTCGCCGAGGCGCCGCCGCGCGCGCTCGCGCTCACCACGTCCGATGATCTGTCGGCGGGGATCTTGTACGAGCAGGCCGTCGCCGGCGCGCGCCCCGACGTGACGGCGCTGGTGCGGCAGCAGCTCTGGGACGGCGCGCTGGTGGCGCAGCGCATCGCGCGCGCCGGCGGCGAGGTGCGCGATCCGTTCGCCGGGCGCTCCGAGCGCGAGCGCATCGCCGGCGAGGACGAGCTGCTCGCGCAGCTCCTGCACCGCGAGCTGGGCGCGCGCGCGATCCTGTGGGAACCGGGCGAGGGCGCGCCGCCCGAGGGCGTGCTCGAGCCGGGCGTTCCCGTCGAGCCGCTGGTGGCCGCTGCGCCGCCTTTGCCGGCCGCGCGGCCGTTCGCCGCCGCCGTCGACGAATGGCTGGCGCCGGGCGGCGATCCGCTGGTGCGGCGGCTGGCGGCGAACGCGCTCTCGTCGCTCGGACGGCTGTACCTCCAGCGCGGCGACGAGACGCGCGCGGGGGCGCTGTTCGAAGCGGCGCTCGGCGCGCGGCCGGAGGACGCGGTGGCGGCGACCGATCTCGCGGTGGTGAAGGCGCGGCGCGGCGATTTCGCCGGCGCGCGCGACCTGTGCACGCGCGTGCTCGAGCGCGAGCCGGGGCGCGTGGTGGCGCGCGTGAACCGCGGGCGCTATCGGCTCGCGCTCGGCGAGCTCGACGGGGCGGCCGCCGATTTCGCCGCCGCGCGCGCCCGCGCCCCGCGCGAGCCGGCGCCGCTCGTCGGCCTCGCCCGCGTGGCGCTGCAGCGCAACGATCGCCCCGAAGCCGCTCGCCGCGCGCACGAAGCGCTCGAGCTCGCCCCCGCCGATCCGGAGGCGCGCGCCCTCGCCGCCGAGCTGAAGATTCGACCGTAACTGGCGAAAGGGAAGTAGCTGGCGAAAGGGAAGTAGCTTACGGGAAGATGCCGCGCTCCGAGTACGCCGTCTCGATCCGCTGCAACCCGAGCGCATACGCCGCCGTCCGGTAATCGAGCTTCCGCTCGACGGCAAAGTCGCGCACGAGCCCGTAGGTGCGCTTCATGCGCGTCTCCAGCTTGTGCTCGACCTCCTCCAGCTCCCACCGCTCCGACCGCTTGTTCTGCAGCCACTCGAAGTACGACACCATCACGCCGCCCGAGTTGACCAGGATGTCCGGCAGCACGTCGACGCCGCGGTCGAGCAGGATCTGCTCCGCCTCCGGATACGTCGGCCCGTTGGCGCCCTCGGCCACCACCTTGCACTTGAGCGCGCGCGCCTCCTTCTCGCCGATCTCCAATTCGAGCGCCGCCGGGATGAACAGGTCGGTCTCGATGTTGAAGAACTCCTCGCGCGTGATCGGCTTGGAGTGCTTGTAGCCCTCGACCGAGCCGGTGTTGGTCACGTGCTCGGCCAGCTTGTGCGGGTTCAAGCCTTCCGGATTGGCGATGTAGCCCTTGTAGTCACCGACGGCGACCATCGACGCGCCCATCTTCGACAGGATGCGCGCCGCGTGCGAGCCGACGTTTCCGAACCCCTGCACGGTGAAGCTGCAGCCGTTCAGGTTGAAGCGCCGATCGCGCGCCCACTCGGTGATGCAGTGGACCACGCCCTGCCCGGTGGCCGTCTCGCGCCCGTAGCTGCCGCCCGACGCGATGGTCTTGCCGGTGACCACGCGGCGCATGGCGTTCTTCTCGGTGAACCCGACCACGTTCATGAACGTGTCCATGATCCACACCATCGTCTGGCCGTTGGTGCCGACGTCGGGCGCGGGGATGTCGAACTCGGGGCCGATGTTGGAGCCGAGCGCGTGCGTGTAGCGGCGCGTGATGCGCTCGAGCTCGCCCTTCGAGTGCAGGCGCGGGTTGAACTTGATGCCGCCCTTGCCGCCGCCGAACGGGATGTCGTGCAGCGCCGACTTCCACGTCATCGCCGCCGCCAGGCCCTTGAGCTCGTCGAGCGACACGTCCTCGTGATAGCGGATGCCGCCCTTGTACGGGCCGAGGATGTTGTTGTGCTGCACGCGGTAGCCCTTGAACAGACGATACGAGCCGTCGTCCATGCGCACCGGGAAGTTGACGATCAGCTCGTTCTTCGGCTGCGAGAGGATGATCGTCACCTCGCGCGAAAGGTTGATCGCCTTGCCGGCCTTCTCGAGCTGGCCCTGGACGATCGTATAGAGGTTGCCCTTCTGCGGTACGGCCTCCGGCTTCACCGCGGCAGGCGCGGCGGAGCTTGGCGACGATGAATCCTTCATGGTACTCCCTCGACGCGAATGCGTCGGCTCAATGGGTTCGTTCTATCGACCAGACTATGACCCGTCAATCGAATTTAAGCAGTGGAAACACGCCGCACCGCGTCGCCGTCGCCGACGCTGCGCGCGACGGGCGCGTCCGACGTCGCGTGGTCGAGATCTACGCGCGCGCGGCCGGCGATTGGGTGAACGCCCCGCAGTACCTCCAGCGCGCGTTTCGCGGCGTGCGCGAGCTGCGCTCGCACGAGCGGCGGTTCCTCGGCGAGGCGATCTACGGGATGATCCGCTGGCGGCGGCTGCTGGCGTTCTCCGTCGGAGAGGCGGAGCCGGGTGCGCTGCAGCTTTACCTCGCGTGGCTGGAGCGCGAGTTTCCCGCGGCGCCGGCGGAGGCGCGCGAGGCGCTCGACGCGGAGCTGCGCGCGGCCGGCGTCGATCGCGAGCGGCTGCGCCACGCCGGCGCGCGCGTGTCGTCGATCGCCGACGAGCGCGAGCGCGTGGCGGTGCGCGAGTCGTATCCCGACTGGATCGTGGCGCGCCTCGCCGACGAGCGCGGCCTCGACGAAGCCGCGCGCCTGCTGGCGGCGATGAACCGCCGCGCGCCGCTCACCGCGCGCGCCAATCGGCTCAAGAACACCCGCGAGGAGCTGGCCACGCGGCTGCAAGTCGAGGGCGTCGGCTCGCACCCGAGCGCGCTCGCGCCCGACGGGCTCGACCTCGAGACGCACCTGAACGCGTACGGCTTGCAGGCGTTCAAGGACGGGCGGTTCGAATTGCAGGACGCGGGCAGCCAGGCGATCGCCGAGCTGGTGGCGCCGCCGCCGCGCGGACTGGTGCTCGACGCGTGCGCCGGCGCGGGCGGCAAGACGCTGGCGCTCGGCGCGCTGCTCGGCAACCGCGGGCGGCTCTACGCCACCGACGTGAGCGAACGCAAGCTGGTCGAGCTGCGCGAGCGCGCGCGCCGCGCCGGCCTGACCAACGTGCAGGCGCTGGCGGTGGAGGAGGGCAGCGGCAAATTGCCGCAGGCGGTCGCGGCGCTGGCGTTCGATCGCGTGCTCGCCGACGCGCCGTGCTCGGGGCTCGGCGTGCTGCGCCGCAATCCGGAGGCGCGCTGGCGGCTGCAACCGGCCGAGCTCGACGAGCTGCTCGCGGCGCAGCGGGGGATCCTCGACACCTACGCGCCGCTGGTCGCCGCCGGCGGCCGGCTGATCTACGCCACGTGCAGCGTGCTCGCCGCCGAGAACGACGGCGTGTTCGACGCGTTCCTCGCCGCGCATCCCGAGTTCGAAGCGGTGCCGGCCAAGGAGATCCTCGGCACCGAGCGCGCGCTCCAGATCGGCGACGGCGCGCGCCTGCGCGTTTTGCCGCACGTGCACGACACCGACGGCTTCTTCGCCGCGGTGGCGCGCCGCCGTCGCTGAATCTGCTACCATCGGCTCCCGTGCCCGCCGTCAAGAAAGAGTCGAGCCGCGACCGCATCCTCGAGGGCGCCGCCGAGGAGTTCGCCGCGTCGGGGTTCGCGGGCGCGCGCATCGATCGCATCAGCCGCCGCACGCGGCTGAACGTGCGCATGATCTATTACCACTTCGCGTCCAAGCGCGGCCTCTACCGCGCGGTGCTGCAGAACATCTACGAGGAGATGTCGAAGATCCTCGAGGCCACCGAGCGTTCGCAAGACGCGCTGCGCTTGTACATCGATCTGCTCACCGAGCATCCGCGCTTCGCCGACGTGCTGGTGCGCGAGCTGCTCGACGGGGCGAAGCACCTCAAGGCGCTGTGGAAGGAGCGGCCGGAGCTGTTCAAGCGCATCCACGTGCACGCGCGCGAGCTGGTGGAGGCGGGCATCGCCGAGGGCACGCTGCGCGACATCGATCCGGCGATGACGGTGCTCAGCCTGACGTCGACGGTCTGCTTTCTCACGGCGGCGCGCCACTCGCGTGCGCTCTTTCTCGACGGCCGCGCGCCCGACGACGTGGCGTGGAAGCAGCACCTGTTCACCAGCTTGTTCGACGGCGTGCGCAAGCGCTGACGCGTTGCTCGATCACCGCTGCACTACGCGCGCGGGCGGAAAATCGTTTTTCGCG
>Ga0070741_10006784_pt1 | contig 24304 bp, 26 predicted proteins | sample Coa_R1_4_FD_66440 | JGI IMG/M metagenome (GOLD analysis project Ga0070741, IMG submission 66440) | Surface soil microbial communities from Centralia Pennsylvania, which are recovering from an underground coalmine fire - Coalmine... | ecosystem: Environmental > Terrestrial > Soil > Unclassified ...
CTGCGCGCCGTCAAGTACGGCGACCTGATCGACAAGGACTCCCGCAAGGCCGTCGAGAAGGCCGTGCGCGGCATGCTGCCGAAGAACAGCCTCGGCCGTCAGATGCTCAAGAAGCTGAAGGTCTACGGCGGTCCCGAGCACCCGCACGCGGCGCAGAAGCCCGAGCCGTTCGCGCTGTCCCAGGTCGCGCAGTAACCACTGCCGCTAACAATCTTCCCGATCGAAAAAGGAGTTCGCGGCTGTGTCTGAACTGACCGCCGACGTCGAGGCCGAGGTCTTCGACGAGGACGACGCCCCCGAGAGCTACACCACCGAGTCCGCCCCGGCCTCGGCCCCCGCCCGCCAGATCTCCGCCACCGTCGCCGCGGCCGGCACCGGCCGCCGCAAGGAGGCCGTGGCCCGCGTCCGGATCATCCCCGGCTCCGGCCAGTGGAAGATCAACGGTCGCTCGCTCGACTCGTACTTCCCGAACAAGGTGCACCAGCAGGAGGTCAACGAGCCCTTCCACGTGCTGGAGCTCGACGGCCGCTACGACGTGATCGCCCGCATCGACGGCGGCGGCATCTCCGGCCAGGCCGGTGCGCTGCGCCTGGGCATCGCCCGCGCCCTGAACGAGGCCGACACCGAGACCAACCGCCCGGTGCTGAAGAAGGCCGGCTTCCTGACCCGGGACGCCCGCGTCAAGGAACGCAAGAAGGCCGGTCTCAAGAAGGCCCGCAAGGCCCCGCAGTACAGCAAGCGCTAGTCGCCACCCTGGCGCGGCTTTGCTGACGGCTTCACGTGCGACCCCGCCGTGCGCGTCTCGCGTACGGTGGGGTTGTTCGTTTTCCCGCCGGTAACTGGAATTTCCCACACGTCCATCTCTTGGGGGTTCGGACCATGGCCCGACTTTTCGGCACCGACGGCGTGCGCGGCCTCGCCAATCGCGAGCTGACCGCGGAGCTGGCGCTCGACCTGTCGATCGCCGCGGCGCACGTGCTGGCCGAACTGGGCACCTTCGCCGGGCACCGGCCGCGCGCCGTGGTCGGGCGCGACCCGCGGGCCTCCGGCGAATTCCTCGAGGCCGCGGTATCCGCCGGCCTGGCCTCGGCCGGCGTCGACGTGATCCGGGTGGGGATCCTGCCCACCCCCGCCGTCGCCCATCTCACCGAATCCCTCGGCGTAGACCTCGGCGTGATGCTCTCCGCGAGCCACAATCCGGCGCCGGACAACGGGATCAAGTTCTTCTCCCGCGGCGGCCTGAAGCTGGCCGACGAGGTGGAGGAGGCCATCGAGGCGCGGATCGGCGAACAGTGGGACCGGCCGGTGGGCGCGGGAGTGGGACGGATCACCGACCTGCCGGACGGCGAGCAGCGGTACGTCGACTACCTGCTCTCCACCGTGCCCAACCGCCTCGACGGCCTCAAGGTCGTCGTCGACGAAGCACACGGCGCCGCCTTCCGCGTTTCCCCCGAGGCGCTCCGCAGGCTCGGTGCCGAGGTCATCGAAATCGGCGTGCAGCCCGACGGCCTCAACATCAACGACGGCTGCGGAAGCACCCACCTGGACCTGCTGCGCGCGGCAGTGCTCGAACACCAGGCGGACGCCGGCATCGCGCACGACGGCGACGCGGACCGCTGCCTCGCCGTGGACGCGTCGGGCGAGGTCGTCGACGGTGATCAGATCATTGCGATACTCGCCCTCACACTGCGCGAGCACGGCGATCTGGCCAAGGACACCGTGGTCGCGACCGTGATGGCCAACCTCGGCTTCAAGATCGCCATGGAGCGCGAGGGCGTGCACGTCGTCGAGACCGCCGTCGGGGACCGATACGTGCTCGAAGCGATGCGCTCGGCCGGCCTGTCGATCGGCGGCGAGCAGTCCGGGCACGTCATTCTGCTCGACCACGCGAACACCGGTGACGGCGTGCTCACCGGCCTGCACCTGCTCGCCCGGGTCGCGGAAACCGGCAAGCCGCTCGGCGAGCTCGCGGCCGTCATGCGCCGCCTGCCGCAGGTCCTGGTCAACGTGAAGGGCGTGGACAAGTCCCGGGTCCATTCCGCCACGCAGATCAGCGCGGCCGTCAGCGCGGCAGAGGCCGAACTCGGCGAGTCGGGCCGCGTGCTCCTGCGCCCCTCCGGCACCGAGCCGATGGTCCGGGTGATGGTCGAGGCCGAGTCGCACGACCTGGCCGAATCGATCGCGCACCGGCTCGCCGGCGTCGTGCGCGAGGCGCTCTCCTAACGCGCGCCGCCGCCAAGTTCGCCGAAACATATCTCCGCGGCTGCTTCTTGTGGCAGTGTTTCCCCGGAGGGGGTCACCATGGTGGGGATGCGCGGTGTGCGCGAACGGTTCGTGGACTCGCCGACGTCGCTCGGCGCGAAGGCCAGGGCGCGGCGCTGGGAGTGGTTTCAGCAGGCCTTCCCCGACATAGCGTCGATGTCGGTGATCGACCTGGGCGGCAGGGCGGAGTCCTGGCTGCGCGCTCCGGTCCGCCCGGCGCACGTGTGCGTCGTCAACCTGGAGAAGCCGACCGGTACCGCGCCGGAGTGGATCACCGAGGAGCAGGGCGACGCCTGCGAGCTGCCCGAGCACGTGCGCAAGGGCGAGTACGACCTGGTGTTCTCCAACTCGGTGCTCGAACATGTCGGCGGCCATGAGCGGCGCCAGCGGTTCGCCGACGTGGTGCACGAACTGGCGCCGCGCCACTGGGTCCAGACCCCGTACCGCTACTTCCCGGTCGAGCCGCACTTCCTCTTCCCCGGCTTCCAGTTCCTGCCGCTCGCCGCGCGGGTGCGCCTGGTGCGCCGCTGGCCGCTGGTGCACACGCCGCCGGAGGACCGGGCTACCGCGCTGCGCGTCGCGATGTGGGTGGAGCTGCTGAGCCGCACCGAGATGGCGTACTACTTCCCGCACTCCACCGTGCGCGCGGAGCGGCTCGGCGGGCTCGCGAAATCGTTGATCGCGGTCAAGACGGCCTGAACCACCGGCCCGCCAGCCGTCGTGAGTGAGCGCGCGGCTATCGGCAGGCAGGCGCGACGCACTTGCGGTGAATCGCGAGCCGCAAGCAGGCTGGAGCCATGACGGAAAACACTGACACCGGCGCGACGATGCGCGCCATGAGCCAGGACGTCTTCGGCGGTCCGGAGGTGCTCAAGGAGGTCGAACGGCCGCGGCCGCAACCCGACACGAGCGAAATCGTCGTCCGCGTCCGCGTGGCGGGCGTCAACCCGACCGACTGGAAACACCGCGCGGGCCTCCCGTGGCTGCGCGAGCCCATCCCGGTGCTCGGCTGGGACGTCGCCGGAGTCGTCGAGCAGGTCAGTCGCGGCGTCACGCTGTTCAAGCCGGGTGACGAGGTATTCGGCATGCTGCCCTACCCGCACGGCGCGGGCGCCTATGCCGAATACGCCAAAGCCGCCGCTCGCTGCTTCACCCGCAAGCCGGCCAACATCGACTTCGTGCAGGCCGGTGCCCTGCCTCTCGCGGCGCTCACCGCGTACCAGGCACTGGTCGACACCGCAGACGTCCAGCCCGGACAACGAGTGCTGATTCACGCCGCAGCGGGCGGAGTCGGCCACCTGGCGGTGCAGATCGCGAAGGCGCGCGGCGCATACGTCATCGGCACGGCCAGCGCAGGCAAGCACGACCTGCTGCGCGAACTGGGCGCCGACGAGCTCATCGACTACCGAACGACGGACTTCACCCAAGCCGTCGACAACATCGACGTCGTCCTCGACCCCCTCGCCGGCGAGAACACGACCCGCTCGCTGGACGTCCTGCGCAAGGGCGGCACCCTGGTCGCGATCCTGCCGACCACCGACGCCGCCGCGCAGAAGGCAGCCGCCCTCGGTGTCCGCCTCGAAGGAATGCTCGTCGAGGCCGACCAGGCGGGCATGCGAGCCATCGCCCAACTCGCCGAACAGGGCCGCCTCCGCGCGCACATCGACGCGGCGTACCCACTCGCCGAGGCCGCCGAGGCCCACGCCCACGGCGAAACCGACCGCACCACCGGAAAGCTCGTCCTCATCGTGACGCCATGAAGCGTGTGCTGGTCACGGGCATGTCAGGGACCGGAAAATCCACACTGCTCGAGGAGCTTGCCGCGCGGGGATATCGAACGGTGGACACCGACTACGGCGGCTACTACGAAATCCTCGATGGAGAGCGGCTGTGGCGGCCGGAGCGGATCGAAGCACTCTTACGCGAGGCTTCGAGCGGTGACGATGGCGGCGTGCTGTTTGTGCAAGGCACCACGCGCAACCAAGGTGCGTTCTACCCGTGGTTCGACCACATCGTGCTGCTCAGCGCCCCACTCGAGGTGCTGACCGATCGGCTCACGAATCGCACCACGAACCCTTACGGCAAGGATCCCGCTGAGCTGGCTGAGACGCTCGAGTACGTTGAGACAGTGGAGCCGTTGCTGCGCGCGTCCGCCACGCTTGAGGTGGTCACGACGGTTCCCGTAACAGAAATCGCCGATGCCGTGCTGGCCCACGTGTTGTCGTAGGCCTAGTCGAGTTCTCCGCACAGGCAGGCCGGATCCAGGTGGAGGGCTTGGGCGATGGCCCCGTGATGGTCGTCGCGGTACGCGATCACGGACAGGGCGTCGGAGCTGTACACCCAGAAGGCCACGGCCCCGATCCCGGATAGGCGGCTGAGCCGGGCGGCAGCCTCGTTGTGTCGATCCAGTGTCGTGAGATGCTGCGCGCATGATCGCGAAGTTGCAGTGTGTGGTGCTGGACTGTGCCGACGTAGCCGAGTTGTCCGGGTTCTACCAGTCGCTTCTGGGCGGCGTGGTGAACCGGCCAGATCCGCGATGGTCACTCGGCGACGGCTGGGCGACGCTCCATCTCGACGGCGGATTCGTGCTGGCGTTCCAGCGCGTGGAAGACCATCGGCCGCCGTCGTGGCCGGACCCCGCTTGTCCCCAGCAATTCCACCTGGACCTGGGCGTCGAGGATTTGGATCGTGCTCAGGAAGCTGCCCTCAAACTGGGCGCCACGCTGCTCGACGAGGGCAGCGGAAAGCGGAGTTGGCGTATTTTCGCGGATCCGGCTGGGCACCCGTTCTGCCTCGTGCGGGACTGATGGCAGCGCAGCGGCCGAGCGTCAGCGAGGGTGCGAAGCGGAGCGGGGGCGGGAGGGTGGGCCGGGAAACGGGACTCGTGCGTCGGCCCGGCCGCGGGGATGATCCGTGGCCGGGCCGATGCGTAAGTGGCGCGTGCGTCCGCTTCGATCGATCAGGCGTCGCCGGTGAGGCGGAAGGAGCGCAGCCGGTTGCCCGCGTAGGAGACGGCGGCGGCGGTCGCGATGGCTGCCAGGATCACGGCGGTGGTGGCGGTCAGGTGCGCGTCCAGTGCGCTGTCCTTCGCGATCGAGTTGGCCACGCCCAGGGCGTACTGCTCGGCGGACAGGTACTTCGCGCCGGACACCAGGTTCGTGACCAGGCCTTCCCACACGGCCACGTAGGCGAGCGCGAATGCCACGGGGTGCCTGGTGATCGTCGAGATCAGGACGAACACCGCGGTGTAGACGATCGAGCCGAGGACCGCGCCGACGCCGAGGCCGGTGGCGAACGCGCCTGCCTTGCCGGTGGCGATCACGCCGGCGACGAATTCGGGGACCGCGGCGAACAGCAGCGTGACCAGAGCGGCGATCACCGTCTTGGTGAAGATGATCGACCGGCGGGAGACCGGCGTGGCGAGCAGGTGCAGGATGGAGCTGTCGTCGATCTCCGCGCCGAGGACCGACGTGCCCACGATCAGCGCGGTGAGCGGTAGCAGGGCGCTGAATCCGACCCGTCCGAGCACCTCGGCGGGCCAGCTGGTCGAGGCGTTGTGGTCCGCCTTCAGCGCGATGGTGATGATCAGCAGCACGGCGCCGGGGATCGCCAGCAGGAAGACCCGCTTGCGGCCGAGCAGCGCACGCAGCGTGATTCCGGCGATGGTCGGGTTGAACATGCCTAGGCCCCCACGAGGTATGCGAAGACTGATTCGAGCGATTCGTCGGCCGGGATGACCTCGCGCAGCCCGATCCCCGCCTCCCGGCTGACCCCCGCGAGCTGACGGGTGAACGTGCCGTGGTCGCTCGCGTGCACCTCAAGGCCCGTGGTGGTCAGGTTCACGCCCTGCACGGCCTGGGACGAGATGAGGGCCTTGGCGAGGGCGCGGTCGTCCGTGGTGCGCACCACGAAGACGTGCGGCCGGTTGGTCATCAGGCGCCTGATGCTGCGGTAATCGCCCGAAGCCGCGAGGCGACCGGCGACCACGACCTGGACCGTGTCGGCGAGCCGTTCGACCTCTTCGAGGATGTGTGAGGAGAACAGAATCGTCTTGCCGGAGCGGCCGAGGCCGCGCAGCAGATCCATCATGTGCAGGCGCTGGCGCGGGTCCATGCCGTTGAACGGCTCGTCGAGCAGGAGGACCTGCGGTTCGTGCACGAGGGCCGCCGCGACCTTGGCGCGCTGGCGCATGCCCTTGGAGTACGTATCGATCGGGCGGTCGGCGGCTTCCATCAGCTCAACCATGGTGAGGGCGCGCTCGGCTGCAGCGGCGGGGTCCGGGAGTTTGTGGAGCTTCGCGGAGGCGATGACGAACTCGCGGGCGGTGAGGAACGCGTAGACCGAGTCGCGTTCCGGGACCAGGCCCACCGTGCGGAAGATGTCCGCGTTGCGCCAGGGGGCGACTGCGCCGATCGTGACCGTGCCCCGCGACGGCTCCAGGAAGCCGGAGATCATGTGCAGCAGGGTTGATTTTCCGGCGCCGTTGGGGCCGAGCAGGCCGGTCACGCCGGGACCGAGGGTCATGGTGATGTCGTTGACCGCGACCACGTTCCCGTACCAGCGGGTGGTGTTGCGCAGTTCGACGAGGGCTGTGTTGGTCGGGGCTGTGTTGCTCGGGGCCGTGTTGCCCGGGACTGGGATGCTCATGCGACGCCAACCTTCCGGTACCGCAGGAACAGGCCGCCGGTGGTCAGCCCGGTCAGCAGGAGCAGTTCGGCGCCGTAGAGCGGGCCGGCGCCCTTGGGGTCGGGCATGTTGGCGTCGGTCGCGTGCAGTGCCCAGATCCGGGTGCCCTCGACGAGTCGGAGCGGGTCCACCAGGCCGCCGTAGCGCGCCACCGAGTCGTAGGTGAAGTTCTCCTTGAAGGGCGGCCCGTCGTCTGACTGCTGGAGCTGGCCGGTCTGGTCGGACTGGGCGGAGGACGAGGACGGCGGGGGCGGCGGCGGACCGTCGGAGTGGGTACCTACGGACTCGAACACGTGCGAGATCGCGGTGGTGGCCAGGAACAGGATCGCGATGGCGCCGGTGGCGATCGCGCGGCGGCCGGTCGACGAGGCGATCAGCAGCGTGAGCGGCGCGAACGCGGCGCCGTAGGCGAAGGCGACCAGCAGGCCGGGCACCAGCGCCTTGGTTTGGTCCCAGACGCCGGTTCCGGATGTGCTCGACGCGACGGTGCCCAGGTACATGACGATCAGCGGCAGCGCCTCGAAGAGGAAGATCGCGGTGGCGAGGGCGAGCAGCTTGGCCAGGGGATAGTCCGAGCGGCGCAGCGGTCGGGAGAAGTAGAGCGGGAGGGTGTGGTGGCGCAGGTCGCGCGATACCAGCTCCGGCGCGGCGACCGCGACGAACACGATCAGGAACAGCGACATGCTGTACGCGTAGTGCGAGTAGGTCAGCACCGGATCGCCGCCGACCGAGGCGACCTTGTAGATCGAGATCGCAGCCGGCAGCAGCATCGCGGCGAAGCCGCCCAGCGGAATGATCCGGGCGCGGGCGCCGCGGCCGAACCCGAACGCCGCGCGCAGGCTGAACCAGTACAGCGAGCGCAGGATGTGGCCGCGGCCGAGGCGCGGGCCGGTGTACGGCTTGTAGCCGATGTCGTGGATGACGCTGTCTGTGGTCATGGCTGGCGTGGTCACGGCTGGGGCTCCGCTGCGGGGACGAGGGCGGGCGCGGGCGGGGTGGCGAAGAGCTCTTCGACGTGGTGGCGCCGGTGCTCCATCCGGTTCAGCGGCAGGCCGAGATCGGCGATCGCGTCGCGCACGAGGTCGAAGACGGCGTCGTCGCGCACCGGGACGAGCAGGGCGCGGTTCTCCGTGCGCACGGTCAGGCCGAGGGAGGCCAGGTGCGCGGCGAGCGCGTCGGCGCCTTCCTCCACCTCGACGGCGAGCCAGGGCACGTTCTGCGTCATCGAGGAGAGCGTCGCGGCGCGCAGCAGCCTGCCGCCCTCGATCGCCACCAGCTGGTCGCAGATCCGCTCGATCTCGCTGAGCAGGTGCGAGGCCACCATGACCGCGATGCCGAACTCGGTGCCGATGCGGTGGATCAGCGCCAGCATCGCGTCGCGGCCGGCCGGGTCGAGCCCGTTGGTCGGCTCGTCGAGAAGCAGCAGCCCGGGGTCGCCGACGAGGGCTTGGGCCAGCTTCACGCGCTGCTTCATGCCGGTGGAGAAGGTGCCGATCTGCCGGTAGCGCTCCTCGTGCAGGCCGACATGGCGCAGTGCTTCCGCGGCCTGCTCCTTCGCGGCGGTCGCCGGCAGCCCGCTCATCCGGCCCAGGTGGGTGACGAACTCGGTCGCCGTCACGTCCGGGGGCAGGCAGTCGTGCTCCGGCATGTAGCCGACCCGGGCGCGGATCAGCTCCCCGTCGGTGCGGGAGTCGTGGCCGAGCACCCGCGCGGTCCCGTCGGTCGGCGCCAGCAGGCCGAGCAGGATCTTGATGAGGGTGGACTTGCCGGCTCCGTTCGCCCCGACCAGGCCGGTGATGCCGGGTTCGACGGCCAGCGTGAGCCCGGTCAGCGCGGTCACGCCGCCCGGGTAGCGTTTGCCGAGGTCTCGCGTCTCGATGACTGACACGCGGACACCGTAGTGCGTAGCCGGGTCGGACGGCGTCAGTTTCGGGACTGGTTCCCCGCCTCCGCCTGCGGGATGACCGTCCCTTACCGGGAGTAGGGGTTTCTCCGGAGAGCGGCCCGGTAGGGTGGCTGGCATGTGCGGAATCGTGGGTTACGTGGGTGGGAAGCCGGCGCTCGACGTCGTCTTGGAAGGTCTGCGGCGGCTTGAGTACCGCGGCTACGACTCCGCGGGCGTCGCCGTGCTGCACGGCGGCGCGCTGGAGGGGCGCAAGAAGGCCGGGAAGCTGGCCAACTTGGAGAAGGAGCTGTCCGAGCGGCCGCTGCCCGCGGCGACCGTGGGGCTAGGGCACACGCGTTGGGCGACGCACGGCGGCCCCACCGACGGCAACGCGCATCCGCACTTCGACACGGCTAACCGGGTCGCGGTCGTGCACAACGGGATCATCGAGAACTACGCGGTGCTGCGGGCCGAGCTGACCGCGGCCGGCGTGGAGCTGCGCAGCGAGACCGACACAGAGGTCGTCGCGCATCTGCTCGCGGCGGAGTTCGAGCCGAGCGGTCGTGACCTGGCCGAGGCGATGCGCCGTGTGTGCCGCAGGCTGCACGGGGCGTTCACGCTCGTGGCCGTGCACGCGGACGTGCCCGACGTGGTGGTCGGCGCGCGGCTGAACTCGCCGCTGGTCGTGGGCGTCGGGGACGGCGAGGCGTTCCTGTGCAGCGACGTGGCCGGCTTCATCGGGCACACCCGCGAGGCGATCGAGCTCGGCCAGGCGCAGGTGGTGGAGGTGCGCCGGAGCGGGGCGAGGGTCACCGACTTCGACGGCGCGGAAGTGGAAGCGCGCCACTTCCACGTGGACTGGGACGTGAAGGCCGCGGAGAAGAGCGGCTACCCGTACTTCATGCTCAAGGAGATCGACGAGCAGCCCCAGGCGGTGGCGGACACGCTGCTCGGCCGGGTCTCAGCGAGCGGCAAGCTCGTGCTCGACGAGATGCGGATGAGCGAGGAAGAGCTGCGCAGCGTCGACAAGATCGTGGTGATCGCTGCGGGCACCGCGTTCCACGCCGGGCTGATCGCCAAGTACGCGGTCGAGCACTGGACCCGGATCCCGGTCGAGGTCGAGCTGGCCTCCGAGTTCCGGTACCGGGACCCGATCCTGACCCGGGACACGCTGGTGATCGCGATCTCGCAGAGCGGCGAGACCGCGGACACGTTGATGGCGCTGCGGCACGCCCGCGACCAGCACGCGCGGGTGCTCGCGATCTGCAACACGAACGGCGCGACCATTCCGCGCGAATCGGACGCGGTCGTGTACACGCACGGCGGGCCGGAGATCGCGGTCGCGTCGACGAAGGCTTTCCTCACCCAGCTGATCGCCTGTTACCTGGTGGGTCTCTACCTGGCGCAGGTGCGCGGGGAGAAGTACGAGGACGAGATCAAGGCGCTGCTCGCACAGCTGGCTTCGGCCCCGGCGAAGGTCGCCGAGACGCTCGAGCGCATGGAGCCGGTTCGTGAGCTCGGTCGGGCGCTGAAGGACGAGGGCCGCGTGCTGTTCCTCGGCCGCCATGTCGGCTTCCCGGTGGCGCTGGAGGGCGCGCTGAAGCTCAAGGAGCTGGCCTACGTGCACGCCGAGGGTTTCGCCGCCGGTGAGCTCAAGCACGGGCCGATCGCGCTGATCGAGCAGGACCTGCCGGTCGTGGTCGTGGTGCCGCCGCCCTCCCGGCCGCTGCTGCACGACAAGATCGTCTCGAACATCCAGGAGATCCGGGCCCGCGGCGCGAAGACGATCGTGATCGCGCAGGACGGCGATGACGCGGTGGAGCCGTACGCGGACACGCTGATCCGCGTGCCGGAGCTGCCCACGCTGCTGCAGCCGCTGGTGGCCACCGTGCCGCTGCAGGTCTTCGCCTGCGCGCTGGCCGACGCCAAGGGCCTGGACGTGGACCAGCCGCGCAACCTGGCCAAGTCGGTGACAGTGGAGTGACGGCCGAAGTGGCGGCCGCGGTGACCGCCGGGGCGGCGGCGTGATCGTCGGCATCGGCATCGACGTGGTCGACGTCGCGCGCTTCGAGGCGACGCTTGAGCGCACCCCGGGCATGGCCGAGCGGCTGTTCACCGCAGGCGAGCGGCACCTGAAGATCGCCTCCCTCGCTGCCAGGTTCGCGGCGAAGGAGGCGTTGGCGAAGGCGCTCGGCGCCCCGGGCAACATGCACTGGCAAGACGCCGAGGTCATCAGCGAGGCCACCGGAAGGCCGCTGCTCGTGGTGCGCGGGACGGTGGCGGCTCGCGCGGCGGAACTGGGTGTGGTGAACCTGCATCTGTCGCTCAGTCACGATGCGGGAATCGCGTCCGCGGTGGTCGTCGCGGAGCGCTGACGGGCCGCAGAACCGCATAGAGTCGGTGCATGCGCCGTGCGTATCACGTTGAAGCGATCAGGCATGCCGAAGCCGACCTCATGGCACAGCTACCGCAGGGTGCGTTGATGCAGCGCGCCGCGGCCGGCCTGGCGACAGCGGCCGTGCGGATTCTGCGCGAGGGCGGGGGCGTCTACGGCGCACGGGTCGCGCTGCTGGTCGGCGTTGGGGACAACGGCGGCGACGCGCTGTACGCGGGGGCGAGGCTGGCGCGTCGCGGCGCGAAGGTCGCGGCGGTGTTGGCCGACGAGACGCGCGCACACGCGGGCGGACTCGCGGCGCTGCGAGAGGCCGGGGGCCGCGTCGATTACGCGGAAAAGCTCGAAGACGCCGATCTGATCATTGACGGCATGTTAGGGATCGGCGGGAAGGGCGGGCTGCGCGGACGGGCCGCCGAGCTGGCCGAGGCGGCGCAAGCCTCGGGCGCGCCGGTTCTCGCGGTGGACCTGCCGAGCGGAGTCGATGCCGACAGTGGACAGGTCTCGGGCGTGTGCGTGAACGCGGACGTCACGGTGACGTTCGGCGCGTACAAGCCGGGATTGCTGATCGATCCGGCGGCCGCGCGGGCCGGAGTGGTGGAGTTCGTCGATATCGGGCTGACCGCCTTGCCCGAGCCTGCGGCCGTGGAAGCGTTGCAGGCCGCGGACGTTGCGCAGCTGCTGCCGCGGCCGCGACGTGACGCGGACAAGTACGCGCGTGGCGTGGTCGGTGTCGCCTGCGGGTCGGTCGAGTATCCGGGGGCCGGGATGCTCGCGGTCGGCGGTGCGTTGCGGGCCGGAGTGGGAGCCGTGCGGTACTCAGGTCCGCGTGCGGTAGGGGAAGAGGTGCTGCGGCGCTGGCCCGAGCTCCTGATTGAGAAGGAGCTGCCGGGAGATGCGGGCCGCGTGCAGGCATGGGTGTGTGGCAGCGGATTCCCGGTCGGGGACGACTTCGCGGCGGAGCGGACCAAGCAGGTCGTAGCGAGTGGGCTGCCCGCGGTGCTCGACGCGGGGGCACTCGGATATCTGGGCGAGGGGGAGCTGGGGGAGCGGATCGTGCTCACGCCGCACGCTGGTGAGGCGGCGCGACTGCTCGGTGTGGAGCGCGCGGACGTGGAGGCGCGGCGGCTGGATTTCGTGCGCCGACTTGCCGACGAGCGCGGCGCGACAGTGCTGCTGAAGGGCTCGACGACGCTGGTCGCGGAGCCGGGCGGCGGGACGGTGCGGGCGAATCCGACGGGCACGGCGGCGCTGGCGACGGCCGGCAGCGGGGACGTGCTGGCCGGGCTGATCGGCGGACTGCTCGCGGCCGGGCTGCGGCCGCTGGACGCCGCGAGCGTCGGCGCGTACCTGCACGGCCTCGCCGGAAGAATCGCGCACGGCAAGGGGCCGATCGCCGCCGGTGACCTGCTCGCCGCCCTGCCGCGGGCCTGGCACAATCTCCAGTGATGAGCACCGGTGAGCAGGCGCGTTTGGAAGCCAGGATCGATCTCGCCGCGGTCCGCTCCAACGTCCGCCGGATGCGTGAGGTAGCCGGTCCGGCGCAGGTAATGGCCGTGGTGAAGGCCGACGCCTATGGGCACGGTATGGTGCCGTGCGCACGGGCCGCGGTAGAGGCCGGGGCGACGTGGCTCGGCACCGCATTGCCCGAGGAGGCGCTGGCGCTGCGCGCGGCCGGGCTGAGCGTGCCGATCCTGACATGGCTGCACGCACCCGGCGACCCCTTCCGCGAGCTGATCGCGGCCGACGTCGACGTCTCGGTCTCGGGGCTGTGGGCGCTGGACGAGGTCACCGAGGCGGTGCGCGCGGGCAGCCGACCCGCGCGGATCCAGCTCAAGGCGGACACCGGGCTCGGCCGCAACGGCGCGCAGCCGCACGACTGGCCGCTGCTGGTCGAGGAGGCGGTCAAGGCGCAGGAGGACGGCCTCGTCACCGTCACCGGGCTCTGGTCGCACTTCGCATGCGCCGACGAACCGAGGCATCCCTCCGTCGCCGCCCAGCTGACTGCCTATCGGGAAGCGCTGCAGATCGCCGAGCGCGCGGGACTGCGCCCCGAGGTGCGGCACATCGCGAACTCGCCGGCCGCGCTGCTGCTGCCGGAGAGCCACTACGACCTGGTACGCAGTGGCCTGGCCACCTACGGCGTCTCCCCGGCCCCGGACGAGGGCAGCGCCGCCGACTTCGGGCTGCGCCCGGCGATGACGCTGGTGGGGCGGCTCGCCCTGGTCAAGCAGGTCGAAGCGGGCCACGGTGTCTCGTACGGCCACACCTACCACACGACGCAGCGCACCCGGCTGGGGCTGGTGCCGGCCGGTTACGCGGACGGCATTCCGCGGGCGGCGTCCAGCTGCGGGCAGGTGTGGATCGACGGAGTGCGGCACACGATCGCCGGCCGCGTCGCCATGGACCAGTTCGTCGTCGACCTGGGCGACCAGGAGGCCGGCGTCGGCGACGAGGTCGTGCTGTTCGGCCCCGGTGATCGCGGCGAACCGACCGCGCAGGACTGGGCCGAGAGAACCGGGACAATTGCGTACGAAATCGTCACACGCATCGGTCCGCGCGTTCCTCGCGTCTATCTCAACGCCTCTGCTGTGTTGTAGCTGTGTTGTAAACGCTCCTAGCCAGGCATGAACGCCTACTGGAGGGTAACAACTGAGTAGAGGAGCGGTGCAGGGACAGCGGAGAGGTACGGGACCGGTGGCTGATGGTGCGTCAGGTGGTGCGCAGGGCAAAGTCCAGCGCGGCTTCCCACGCGGCGCGGGCATAGTGGGCGCGGTATTCGGCGTCGCGGCGGCGGGTACGGCCGTGGGTATCGCGGTCGAGCGGTACACGATCGGCCGTGCTGTTCGGCGGATGGCGCATATCCACGACCCCGGCGAGGCGTACGGCACGTTGCGTGGCGTACCGCAGACGGTGATGGCCGCGGACGGTACCGAGCTGTACGTCGAGGTGGACGACCCGTTCGGCTGGCCACGCAGCGTGGACTGGCAGCGGGCCGGGCGCTCATCGAGCCGGCAGCAGCGCCAGGCTCGGGCGCAGGAGCGGCCGACGCTGGTGTTCACGCACGGTTTCTGCCTGCACCAGGACTGCTGGCACTACCAGCGCTCCGAGTTCTCCGGCGAGTACCGGATGGTGTTCTGGGACCAGCGCGGGCACGGCCGCTCCGACTCGCTCAAGCCTCGCTCGGAGCTGTCCATCAACGTCACCGGCGAGGACCTGTACGCGGTCATCGAGGCCACCTGTCCGACCGGTCCGATCATCCTCGTCGGTCACTCGATGGGTGGAATGACGATGATGGCGCTGGCCGAGTCGCATCCGGAGCTGTTCGGCGACCGGGTCGTCGGCGCGGCGCTGATGGCCACCTCCGCCGGCGAGTTCAAAGACCTCGAGTTCGGCCTGCCGCGGGCGGCCGCGAAGCTGTTCCACACCGCGGCGCCGAGCCTGTTCGAGCTGCTGACCAGGCAGCGCGCGCTGGTGGAGCGGGGCCGGCGGGCCGGCGGCGACCTCGGGCTGGTGCTGGCGAAGCGTTACGCCTTCGGTTCCGACGCGCCCGAGTCGGCGGTGCGGTTCGTGCTGGAGCTGATCCAGTCGACGCCCATCGACGTCATCGCGCGCTTCTTCACCGTGCTGCGGGAGCATGACAAGGCGGACGTGCTGCCGGTGTTCGATCGGGTGCCGTCGCTGGTGCTCGCGGCCGACAAGGACCTGCTGCTGCCGCTGAAGTTCAGCCGCGCGCTGGCCGACGCGATCCCGAGCGCCGAGTTCGTCACCGTGCCGAACGCCGGACACGTCGTGATTCTTGAGCATCCGCACGAGGTGAACGCCGCACTGCGTAGGCTGGTGGACCGAGTCGAGGCGCGGCTGGGAAAGTCGTCGAACGCCTCGTAGTCGGACCTGGAACGGGCAGAGGCGGAGCGCACAGTGGACGGCGGAGTCGAGGGCGCGGGCAGCGCCGCGGTGACGGTCGAGCGGGTCGAGGCGGAGGCCGCGCGGGACACGCAGGAGGTCGGCCGGCGGCTCGGCCGGCGGCTGCGCGCGGGTGATCTCGTCATCCTTTCCGGCGAACTCGGGGCCGGGAAGACGACCTTCACGCAGGGGCTCGCGCAGGGGCTGAACGTGCGCGGGCCGATCACCTCGCCGACGTTCGTCATCGCGCGCGTGCATCCTTCGCTCGGCGGCGCGGCGCCGCTGGTGCACGTGGACGCCTACCGGCTCGGTTCGCTCGCGGAACTGGACGATCTCGACCTGGACGCCTCGGTCGAGGACTCGGTGACCGTGGTGGAGTGGGGCGAGGGCAAGGCCGAGGTGCTCTCCGGGCAGCGGCTTGAGGTGCGGATCGAGCGCGCGCGTGCGGACGATGCGGACAGCGTGGACGGCCCCGATCGCAGGGTGATCACGGTCGTCGCGCACGGCGAGGGGATCGCGGACCGGTTCGCCGGCGGCGCGCCGCTGACCGACAATGCCGAGAGCTGATTCGTCCCGCTGAATCGGACAACCGGCTGCTCAGGGCAGGACGACGACCGTGGTGCCGACGCTGGAGAAGTTGAACAGCGCCTGCGCGTCGGCCTGAGCCATGCGGACGCCTCCGGTGTGCGAAGTCGGCGCCGGAGGCATGCCGGTGACGTTGGCCACCGCGTCGAAGCCGAAGGCCTTGTTGAACAGCACGACGTACTGAACCGGCGTGCCGTCGGTGCCCGTCACCTGCGACAGCTTGTTCGTCACCGTGAAGCTGCCGGTCGGCGCCGGCACGGTGCCCGGCACCACGGCCATCGTGCGCGCGACCGTGTTGCTCGCCGACACCAGCCAGATCCGCTTGGCGCCCTCGCCGTAGACGATGCGCGCGCCGGAACCGGAGTTCGCCGGAAGCGCGGCCGGGTTCGTCGCGCCGCCGGTCGCCGATCCCGCGGACGCGTTCGCCGTCGGCTGCCCGGAGGCCGTGCCCGCGCCCTTGGCCCCGTTGTTCGACACCTGCGGAGCCGTCGCCGCGGCCTGGGCCGCCAGCACCGCGACGCCGAAGAGGGAGGCGATCGTCATCACCACGACCGAGTAGGTCGCACCGTGGCCGGGCTTCCTCTTGCCCTGGCGCGAGCGCTGCCGGGACGGCGGCGCACCCGGCGGCTGTGTCGATGAGGGCTGTGTCGATGAGTGCTGTGTCGGCGAGGACTGCATCGCCGAGGGCTGCGCCGGTGACGGCGGCGCCGAAGACGAGAGGGTTTCCCAAGACTGCTGGCGGGGATCCGCGCCGCGCTGAGGCATCGAGCCGCCGCTGTAGCGGGGCGTCGTGGCGTGCGCGGACGAATCGCGCCCTCCGACACCGCGTCTGCCCATCGCGACTGCTCCTCCACCTTCGAACGACCTGTGTCATTCGCGTTCTGCGCGCCTCGGTACACGCGTTGAGGACCCATCATGCCGTAACCGGCGGACAGTGAGGAGTGGGCACGATCGGGCGGTCGCTGTGCCGCGCGTGCCGGATAAGGCGCCCGGTGGGGCAATAATGGCTCCCGTGCTCCTCCTGGCTTTTGACACAGCGACCCCGGCCGTGACCGTCGCGCTGCACGATGGGACCCAGGTACTCGCCGCGCACACCGAGCTCGACGCGCGACGCCACGGGGAATTGCTCTCTCCCGGCATCCGCGCCGTGCTGGCCGAGGCCGGCCGCGATCGGCGCGAGCTGACCGACATCGCGGTCGGCGTCGGACCGGGCCCGTTCACCGGGCTGCGGGTCGGCCTGGTGACCGCGCGGGCCCTCGGCGACGCGCTCGGCATCCCGGTGCACGGCGTGTGCACGCTGGACATCCTCGCCGCGGCGGTACGGCACGACGGCCCGTTCGCGGTCGCCACCGACGCGCGTCGCCGCGAGGTCTACTGGGCGCGTTACGCAGCCCCGGGCCAGCGGCTCACCGACCCGGCGGTGGACTGGCCGCACGTCGTCGCGCCGGAGGTGGCAGGCCTGCCGGTGGCCGGCGAGGGAGCGGTGAAGTACCCCGACGCGTTCGCCGAAGCGGTCGAGCCGGTGTACCCGGACGCGGCCGACCTCGCCGAACTGGCGGCCCGTCAACTGGCCGCCGGCGCCGCGCTGCTCGAACCGCTGCCGTTGTACCTGCGCCGCCCCGACGCGGTCGAGCCGGGCGCACGCAAGCCGGTGAGCCAGCCGGCGTTGCGGTGAGCGCGCCGACGCAGCCTCGTCCGCCAAGCGCCGAACTGCCGCCGCGCACGGTGCTGCGGCCGATGCGGTGGTGGGACATCCCGGCGGTCACCGTGCTCGAACACGTGGCGTTCCCCGAGGACGCCTGGTCGGTCGGGATGTTCTGGTCGGAGCTCGCCGAGGTGGCGTCGCGCTGTTACCTGGTGGCGGAGGAGTTCGGCTCGGATCCGGAGCATCCGGACCGGCAGGGCCCGCGCATCGTCGGCTATGCGGGGCTGCTGGCCGGGATCGGCGAGGCCGAGGTGCAGACCATCGCGGTCGACCCGAAGCGGGAGGGCCGGGGCCTGGGCGCGGCGCTGCTCACCGCGCTGCTGCGGGAGGCGGCTCGGCGGCAGTGCGACGACGTGGTGCTTGAGGTCCGGGAGGACAACCCGCGGGCGCAGCAGCTGTACCGCAGGTTCGGGTTCGTGCAGGTCGGGCTGCGCCGGGGCTACTACCAGCCCGCGAACGTGGACGCGCTGGTGATGCGCGCGTCGGGCGTCATCGAACGATTCGGAGAGGAAGACTGAGTTCTGTGACTCAAGGTTCTGTGACTCAAGGGACCGGGACGCTCGGCTCAGGGGGCGGCGACCTGCCGATCGTGCTCGGCTTCGAGACCTCGTGCGACGAGACCGGGATCGGCATCGTGCGCGGCACCGAGCTGCTCGCCGACGCGGTGGCCACCAGCGTGGACGAGCACGCCAGGTTCGGCGGCGTGGTGCCCGAGGTGGCCTCGCGCGCGCACCTCGAAGCGATGGTCCCGACGGTGCACCGCGCCCTGGAGACCGCGGGCCTCAAGCTCTCCGACGTGGACGCGATCGCGGTGACGGCAGGTCCGGGCCTCGCCGGGGCGCTGCTGGTGGGCGTGGCGGCGGCGAAGGGCTACGCGCTCGCGCTGGACAAGCCGCTGTACGGCGTGAACCACCTGGCCGCACACGTTGCCGTGGACCAGCTCGAGCACGGTCCGCTGCCCGAGCCGTGTCTGGCGCTGCTGGTCTCCGGCGGGCATTCCTCGCTGCTGCTCGTGCCCGACGTCACGTCGGACATCCGGCCGCTGGGCAGCACCGTGGACGACGCGGCGGGCGAGGCCTTCGACAAGGTCGCGCGGGTGCTCGGACTCGGCTTCCCCGGCGGCCCGCTGATCGACCGCGCGGCGCGCGAGGGCGACGGCGCGGCGATCGCCTTCCCGCGCGGGCTGACCGGCCCCAACGACGCGCCCTTCGACTTCTCCTTCTCCGGTCTCAAGACGGCGGTCGCCCGCTGGGTCGAGGCGCGGGAGCGGGCCGGTGAGCCGGTGCCGATCGCGGACGTGGCGGCCTCGTTCCAGGAGGCGGTCGTGGACGTGCTGACCCGCAAGGCGATCCGCGCGTGCAAGGAGAACGGCGTCGATCACCTGCTGATCGGCGGCGGGGTCGCGGCCAACTCGCGGCTGCGCGCGCTCGCCGAGGAGCGGGCCGCCGATCAGGGCATCCGGGTGCGGGTGCCGCGGCCGAAGCTGTGCACCGACAACGGCGCGATGGTCGCCGCGCTCGGCTCGGAACTGGTGGCGCGCGGCGTGCGGCCCTCCCCGCTGGACCTGCCGGCCGACTCCTCGATGCTGATCACCGAAGTGCTGGTCTGACGCGGTGCTGGTTCGCTTGGCTGGAGTGGCTTGCGGGGGCGACGCGTGCGCGTACTGATGTGGGAGGCGAAGGGCGACGCGGACGGACTGATCGCCTGGTGGCTCGCTCAGGTCGAGCCGCAACTGCCGGACGGTGCGTCAGCCGAGCTGTTCCGATCGACGGACCGCGTCGTGGCGCTGGTCCGGTTCAGCGGCGAGCGGATGACGGTGCCGAATCCGCCGGAGGAGCTGACCGCACGGCCGCCGCACGCATGGCCGTTCGAGACGGTGCCGTTGGAGAGCGCGCCGTTCGAGACGGGCGACTGATCAGGCCTTCATGCCGAGGGCGTCGAGCGCAGCCTGCAGGGATCGCGCGTAGCCGCGCGAGGTGTACGTAGCACCGGAGACGACGTTCACGTCGGCGCTCTGCGCTGCCAGCACCTCGGTGCGCAGGGTCTTGACGGCCTGGGTCGAGTAGTTCCACGAATCCGGGTTGTCGTGCGGCAGCTGAAGCGCCTTCACGTCGGTGATCCGGCCGCCGACCACGGTCACCTGGACCTGCACGATGCCGTGCGCGAGCACGACCTGCGGGCCGGTCGCGGTGCGCGTCTGGCCCTGGGTGACTATGGTCACCGTCATCCCGGCGGCCTGTGCCCTGTTCCCGGCCTTCGCCGCGAGCAGGGCGAGCATGGCCAGCAGCGACGCGGTGATCACCACGGCGATGCGGCGCAGACTCATCGGCAGTCCTCCTGCGGCAGAACTCGTTCAACACTGTGCTGCCGGGCAGATGATGCCCCGTCACGAGGGGACGGGGCAAGACCCGGCTGCGGCAACGTTACCGCGATTCTCGGCCGGCACTTCTTGGTCGGCACTTTGCCAATCCCAACCCGGCGGCAATCTCGTTAAGGCTCTTGACGAGCGTTGCGGGACGCCCTAGCGTTCACCCATCAATAAGGAAAGTTTCCTTACTCGGGGAGGTGCGCATGGACCGGGACCACGACCTGGTCGGTCCGCCGGGCACGCCCAGCCTGCTGCGCGCCATCAACGACCGCACCGCGCTGCGCCTGCTCGCCGACCGCGGGCCGCTCTCGCGCACCCAGCTCGGCGCGCTGGCCGGGCTGTCCAAGCCCACCGCCTCGCAACTGATGGACCGCCTCGAGGCGGCCGGCCTGGTCGAAGCGGTGCTCGACGCGGAGCCCGCGCACGTGAACGGCAGCGCAGGGCGGACCGCCCGGCGATACCGGCTGCGCGGCGCGGCGGCACACGTGGCCGGGCTCGACGTGACCGCGGCGCGCATCGTCGCCCGCGTGTGCGACCTGTCCGGGCGACCCGTCGGCGAGGCGACCCTCGTGACGCCAGGACGCTCGGCCAGCGGCACCGTCGACCGGGTACGCGAGGCGCTGACCGCGGCCTGCGCGACCGCCGGGATGGACATCAGCACCCTGCACCACGTCGTCATCGGCATCGGCGGCGCCATCGACCCGGGCACCGGTCGGCTCGGCTTCGCCCGCCACCTGCCCGGCTGGCACGAATCCGACCTGCTCGCCCGGCTGCGTGCCGAGCTGACGGCGCCCGGCTTGCCGGACCCGCGGGTCGACGTCGAGAACGACGTGAACCTCGTCGCGGTCGCCGAGCAGACGATCGGCGCCGGACAGGGCGCTCGCGACGTCGTCGTGCTCTGGGTCGCCGAGGGCATCGGCGCCGCCGTCATCATCGACGGCAAGCTGCACCGCGGCGCGACCGGAGGAGCCGGCGAGGTCGGTTACATGCCGGTGCCGGGCGCCCCGGTGGTCCGCAGCATCGGCCGCGGCACCACCGGCGGCTTCCAGGCCCTGGCCGGCGGCCCCGCAGTGCTGAAACTGGCCAGGCAGCACGGATTCACCGGCGCCGACCCGCAATCCGCGGTGGCCCGCGCGGTCGAGGCGATCGCCGCGCCCGCGCCTGCGCCCGTAGCCGTCCAGCAGGCGGCGCGCCGGCTGCTCACCGAGCTGGCCGACCGGCTCGCCACCGGCCTGGCCCCGATCGTGGCCGTGCTCGACCCGGAGCTGATCGTGCTCACCGGCGCCATCCCGCGCTCCGGCGGCGCCCCGCTGCGCGAACTGGTCGCCGAGGCCCTGCACGGCATGGCCATCCCAAGACCCCGCCTGGTCGAGTCCGCGCTCGCGGACAACCCGGTGCTCGCCGGGGCGATCCACGCGGCCCTCGCGGCGACCAGGGAGGCGGTGTTCGACACGAGCGCCGGCACTCCGGTCCCCGCCTGACTGCACCCTTCAGCACGACCCGGCACGACCCGCACCGCCCCCAACACCACCGGCACAGCTCCACCGATCGGCACAGCTCCACCCGTCTGCACAGCCCCATCGCACCGCCCGGCTCACCTCCCGAACCGCTCCACGAACCCGCGAAGGAGTTCCGCCCGTGTCGCACCTGCGTCGCATGACCGGCCCCGCGGCCGCGATAGCCGCGGTCCTGACCGCTGCGGCCTGCGCCGGCAACACCGCGCCCGCGCAGCAGAAGATCACCGCCGTGGACCCGTATCCCACGAGCAAGCCCGACGTCACCATCAACCTCTGGCACGGCTTCTCCGAGGGCTCGGAGAACGACGCGTTCAACGCGATGGTCGCGAGCTTCGAGAAGGCCCACCCCAACATCCACGTGAAGACCACGGGGAACATCACCGACACCCAGATCCAGCAGGGCATCAAGGCCGGCGGATCGCAGTCCCCGGATGTCGCGGTCTCCTTCACCACCGACGACGTCGGCACCTACTGCTCCACCGGCGAGTGGATCAACCTCAAGCAGGATCTGGCCGCCGCGCAGATCGACGTGGCCAAGACCTTCCCGGCGCCGCTGATCAACTACACCCAGTACCAGGGCGACCAGTGCGCGCTGCCGCTGGAGAACGACGCGTACGGGCTCTACTACAACAAGAGCTTCTTCCAGCAGGCCGGGCTCACCGACCCGCCCAAGACGCTCAGCGAGCTGCAGGCCGACGCGCTCAAGCTGACGCAGAAGAACCCTGACGGCTCGTTCAAGCGGATCGGCTTCTTCCCCTCCTTCGCGTACTTCGAGCAGGTTCCCGGCCACTTCACCTCGATCTTCCACCTCAAGTGGCAGGGCCCGACGCACAACTCCGAGCTGGCCTCGGACCCCGGCTTCACCGCGATGCTCAACTGGCAGAAGAGCTTCCAGGACGCCATCCTGAATCAGGCTCCGAAGTCGACCGCCAAGCAGCTGACCGACTTCATGAACAAGTCGATGGGCGCGGGCGAGTTCACCGCCGGGCAGAACCCGTTCGAGACCGGCGCGGTCGCGATGTCGATGGACGGCGAGTGGCGCAACGCGAATCTGAAGGCTGAGACGCCGAACCTGTCCTACGGCACCGCGCCGTTCCCGGTGCAGGACACCGACGCGGCCTCCTACGGCGGCGGGTACGTGACCGGCACGGTGATCGGCATCTCCTCGCGCAGCGCGCACCAGGACGCCGACTGGGAGCTGGTGAAGTACCTGACCACGAACACCGACACCCTGGTCACCTTCGCGAACGCGATCCAGAACGTGCCGTCCACCCTCGCCGCCCTCGCCTCGCCGCAGCTGACGCAGAACCCGAACTTCCAGACCTTCGTGAAGGTCTCCGGCAACCCGAACTCGGCCACCACCCCGGCCTCACCGAACGGCGGCCAGTACCAGCAGACCGCGCAGACCTGGGTCGCGACCTGGGAGGCGGGTCAGGTCTCCGACCTGTCCTCGGCGCTGGCCGCGCTCGACGCGCAGATCGACAAGGACACCCAGGCCGGCGTGCGCCCCAGCGGCAGCTGACCTCAGACGGATCGAGGCTAGAGACAATGGCAACGCCCGTCCTCGCCCTGCCCGGGCGCAGGAGGAAGCGGGCCGACCTCCCGGCGGCGCTGCGTGCGAAGCGCCGCCGGGAGGGCCTGGCCGCCCTGGGCTTCCTCTCCCCGTGGCTGCTCGGCTTCAGCGTGTTCTTCGCCTACCCGCTGATCGCCGCGGTCTACTTCTCCTTCTACTACTACGACCAGTTCAACGCCCCGGTGTGGGTGGGCCTGAAGAACTGGGACTACATCCTGTTCAACTTCCCGGACTTCGTGACCGGGCTGAAGAACACGCTGTGGCTCGTGGTCGTCATGGTCACCCTGCAGACCGTGTTCGGGCTCGGAGTCGCCATGCTGATCACCAAGATCAAGCGTGGCGGCAACATCTTCCGGACCCTGTTCTACCTGCCCTACCTGGCCCCGCCGGTCATCTCAACGCTCGTGTTCGTGTACCTCTTCGACGCGGGCGGGCCGGTGAACTCGATCCTGGCGCACCTGGGCGTGCACAACCCGCCGGGCTGGTTCAACTCGCCGACCTGGTTCAAGCCGTCCCTGACGCTGCTGTCCCTGTGGGGCATCGGGAACACGGTGGTCATCTTCTTCGCCTCGCTGCTCGACGTGCCGAGGGAGCAGATGGAGGCCGCGATGCTGGACGGCGCCGGGCCGGTCAAGCGGTTCCGCTTCGTCACGCTGCCGTCGATCCAGCCGGTCATCCTGTTCTCGGTGGTCACCGGCGTGATCTACACGATGCAGTACTACACGCAGGCGATCGTGGCCGGCGAGGTGGCCAGCGGGCACGTGGCCACCGCGGGTACGACCCTTGACATCGGCTATCCGCTCGGCTCCAGCCTCACCGTGCCGCAGCTGATCTACCAGCAGGGCATCCTGAACGCGAATACGGGTCCTGCCTGTGTGCTCTCGATCCTGCTGTTCGCGATGACGATGCTGTTCACGCTCATTCTGCTGCGGCGCAAGAACGGATTGGTGGGAGGGGACTGATGGCAGCCGTGATGTCGCCCCCGGTCGCACCGCACGCCGGGATCAATCGCACGGCCCGCTCGGCGGCGCGCCGCCGGCGCGTGCTGGAGTGGATCGCGGTGCACTCGCTGGCGATCGTCGCCGCGGTGTTCTTCGCCGGGCCGTTCTTCTTCCTGGTGGTCACCTCGGTGATGCCGGACAACCAGGCGCTGTCCGGGGCGCTGTGGCCCTCGCACTGGCAGTGGTCGAACTTCCGCGACGTGTGGGACCGGGCCGGCTTCCTGACCTGGTACAAGAACACGCTGCTGTACGCGGTGCCGGTGACGGTCCTGACCGTGGTCTCCTCGGTGCCGGTCGCCTACGCGCTGGCGAAGTTCAAGTTCCGCTTCCGCCGCGCCGCGATGATCGTGCTGGTCTCCGCGATGATGATCCCGCCGCAGGTGACCGTGATGCCGATGTACCTGCTGTGGACCAAGCAGTTCGG
>Ga0070741_10006785_pt1 | contig 24299 bp, 17 predicted proteins | sample Coa_R1_4_FD_66440 | JGI IMG/M metagenome (GOLD analysis project Ga0070741, IMG submission 66440) | Surface soil microbial communities from Centralia Pennsylvania, which are recovering from an underground coalmine fire - Coalmine... | ecosystem: Environmental > Terrestrial > Soil > Unclassified ...
CTCGACGACAAGGGGTTCGTGAAGGCGGGCAGCGATCTCACGCCCGAGGACCTCACGGCCGCTCAGTGGCCGCTCGAGCGCTCGCCGTATCTCCTCGAGACGAGCCTGCCGGGCGTCTTCGTCGTCGGCGATGCACGTGCCGGGAGCGTGAAGCGCGTGGCGTCGGCCGTCGGCGAGGGCTCGATCTCCATCCAGCTCGCGCACAAGGCCCTCGCCGAGTGAGGGCCCGCCCTCACTCGGCGCGCGGGTCGACGTAGCGGAGGCAGCGCCCGTAGCGCGCCCAGTCCGGCTCCTCGTTCGGCTGGCGCGCGAAGACGTCGCCGCGCGACACGTTCGCGACGAAGCCCGGCGACGTGCAGTTCGCGGCCGCGTCGGCGGCGACCGTGAACCCGACCCGGTTGCCGACGAACCCGTTGCCGACGAAGGCGTTCCCGCGGCTCATGCTGTCGGGCCAGCACTGGACGGCAGGCTCCCGGTCGCGCACCGCGCACGTGACGAACACCCCGGAAAGGACGTTTCCGGCGAACCGGTTCCGGGTGACGACGTTCCGCGACGAGTCGGAGAGGTAGATGCCGTGCGTCTTGTTCCCGGTCACCTGGTTCTCGCGGATGACGCTCGCCTCGAGGTGCTCCGCCGTGATGCCGGCGGCCGTGTCGTCGTGGATCGTGTTTCCCGCGATGCGCGCCTTGGCGGTGCGGTTCAGCGAGATCCCGTCCCAGACCGAGCCGCCGATGCGATTCCGCTCGATCGAGACGTCGCGGCTTCCGGCTTCGGTCAGGATGCAGGCGCTCCGGCATGCCGTCACGTCGAGGCCGCGGATCCCGACCCGCCGTCCCGCGCGCACGACGACGGCGCTGTTCGTGATGTACGGATGTTCACGGTCCTGCTCGCTCCCGGCCGCTCCCTGGCCGACGATCCGCAGGTCGGCGATCGTGACGTTGGCGGTGATCCATCCCGGGAGTCGCGCCGACTGATCGCCGACCACGATGACCGGGCTCTCGCTTCCCGGAGCGAGGCGGAGGACGGTCGCGTCACCGTCGCCGCGGAGGGTCACGCCGCTCCGATGGATCGCGAGCGGGCGGGAGAGGTGGAACTCGCCGGCGCCGAGGCAGACGTGCGTCCGGCCGCCGCCGGGTGCGGGGCGATCGATCGCCGCTTGCACGTCGCCATCGGGCAGGACCGTAGCGGTGCACGGCGGCCCGTCGGCCGCGAACGCGGTGAGGCGCAGGCAGACGGCTGCGACGAGGATGCGTGCGATCTCGGCCATGCAGGCGGGGCTTCGCGGCTACCGACTGCCCGGCGTCACGTCAATCGCGTGCCGTTCCGAAATGCGTGGGCACCCCTGTACCTTCCCGACCGGGAGGGATAGTGGACGAAGTACCGGGGAGAGAGGTCCGGCACGAGATGGCGACGTTGACCAAGGGAACGGCGAACCTCGACCTCTATCGCGCGCTCGCGCGCCAGTTGCGTGCCGATTCGATCCGCTCTTCGACCGCGGCGGGCTCCGGCCACCCGACCTCGTCGCTGTCGGCGGCCGACCTGATCGCGGTCCTGCTGGCCGGGCATCTCCGCTACGACTGGTCGCGCCCGGACGACCCCGCGAACGATCACCTGATCTTCAGCAAGGGGCACGCCTCGCCGCTCGTCTATGCGCTCTTCCGCGCCGCCGGTGCGATCACCGACGAGGAGCTGATGACGTTCCGCAAGCGCGGCAGCCGGCTCGAAGGCCACCCGACGCCCGTGCTCCCGTGGGTCGACGTCGCGACCGGCTCGCTCGGCCAGGGGCTCCCGATCGCCGTCGGCGTCGCGCTCGCGGGAAAGCGGGTGTGGAAGGCGCCGTGGCACGTCTGGACGCTCACCGGCGACAGCGAGCTCGCCGAAGGGTCCATCTGGGAAGGCATCGACCGCGCCGGCCACGAGCGTCTCGAGAACTTCACGGCGATCTTCGATGTGAATCGCCTCGGCCAGCGCGGCCCGACGGAGCTCGAGTGGGATCTCGACACGTACGCCGCCCGCGTACGCGCGTTCGGCTGCGAGCCGATCGTCATCGACGGCCACGACCCCGCCGCGATCGACGACGCGTTCGCGCGCGCCCGGCACGCCGGCCGCCCGACGGTCGTCGTCGCCAAGACCATCAAGGGCAAGGGCGTCTCGTTCGTCGAGAACAAGGAGGGCTGGCACGGAAAGGCGCTCGACGCCGAGCAGGCGAAGAAGGCGCTCGCCGAGATCGGCGACGCGTCGTCGCGCACGTTCCCGACGCTGAAGCCCGACCCGTGGCGTCCGCCGGCGTGGCCGTCGCCGCGAAAGCCCGAGCTCAAGACGCACACCGAGCCGGTCGCGACGCGAAAGGCGTACGGCGAGGCGCTCGCCGCCCTCGGCGCCGCGCGCAAGGACGTCGTGGTCCTCGACGGCGAGGTCAGCAACTCGACGCACGCAGAGGACTTCAAGCAGACGGCGCCCGAGCGCTTCTTCGAGATGTACATCGCCGAGCAGCAGATGGTCGCCGCCGCGGTCGGGATGCAGGTGGTCCACCTCGTGCCGTTCGCGTCGACGTTCGCCGCGTTCATGAGCCGGGCCTACGACTTCATCCGCATGGCGGCGATCTCGCGCGCCAACATCCGGCTCTCGGGCTCGCACGCCGGCGTGTCGATCGGCGAGGACGGCCCGTCGCAGATGGCGCTCGAGGACCTCGCCATGATGCGCGCCGTCCACGGGAGCACCGTCCTCTATCCGTGCGACGCGAACCAGACGCTGCATCTCGTCGCCCTCATGGCCGACCTGAAGGGCATCAGCTACCTCCGGACGACGCGCGAGAAGACGCCGATCCTCTACAAGGACGCGGATTTCCGGATCGGCGGCAGCCGGATCGTGCGCGGCGGGCAGAAGGACGACGCGGTGGCGGTCGTCGCCGCGGGCATCACGGTGCACGAGGCGGTGAAGGCCGCCGATCAGCTCCGCGGCAGCGTCCCGGTCCGCATCATCGACGCGTACTCGGTGAAGCCGATCGACGCCGCCGCGCTCGTGGACGCCGTCCGGACGACGGGCGGGCGTCTCTGCGTCGTCGAGGACCACTGGCCCGAGGGCGGGCTCGGCGACGCCGTGCTCGCGGCGCTCGCGGAAGCCGGCGTCGCCGGCGAGATCACCGGGTTCGTCCATCTCGCGGTGCGTGAGATGCCCGGCTCGGCGAAGCCGGCGGAGCAGCTCGACGCCGCCGGCATCTCCGCGACGCACATCGCGGACGCGGTGCGGCGGCTCGCGTCGGCGCGTCCCGCCGCGGCGCGACGCGGGTGATCCCGGCCGGCGGCTACGCGGACCCGCCGCGGACGACGCGTCCCGGCAGCGCGCCCGTCGCGACGCCGTCTCGCATGACGACCTGCCCGCTGACGAGCGTCGCCACGTAGCCGTCGACCCGCTGCAGGAGCCGGCGGGCGCCGGCGGGAAGATCGAACGCCATCTCCGGCGGGCGAAGCCGGAGCCGTTCCAGGTCGATCACGTTGACGTCGGCCTTCCGCCCCGGCTGGAGCACGCCGCGATCGTCGAGGCCGTAGAGCGCGGCCGGGTCGCGCGTGAGGCACCGGACCGCCGTCTCGAGCGCGATCCGTGGTCCGCGGCGACGGTCGCGCACCCAGTGGGTCAGCATGAACGTCGTCATGCTGGCGTCGCACACGATGCCGCAATGCGCGCCGCCGTCGCCGAGGCCGAGCACCGAGCGCGGATGGAGGAGCATCTCGCGGATCGGCTCGGCGTCGAAGGAGGCGTAGTTGAGCACGGGGTAGAAGAGGAGCGCGCGACCCTCGTCCGCGAGCATCGCGTCGTAGAGGACCGCCTCCGGGTCTCGCCCCGCGCGCGCCGCGATCGCGGCGACGCTCGCGTCCGCCGGCGGCTCGTAGTCGGGCGGATCGCCCAGCGGAAAGAGCCGGACATACATCGACGGGCCGAGCAGCGCGCCGAGCGTCCCGGGCTCCGGCTCGCCGGCGGGGCGCTCGGCGAGGATGCGGCGACGGATCTCCGGGTCGCGGAGACGGATCGCCCGCTCCGCGAGCGGGAGCGCGGCGAGCCGCTGGTACGTCGGACGCGTGGCGAACGGGTTCACGCGCGAGTGATGGCCCGCGAGCATCCCGAAGGGACGCGACGCGACCTGCGGGACCAGATCGGCGCCTTGCCTCGTCGCCTCGTCGGCGAGCGCGAGGAGCCGGCGCCAGAGATCGGGCTCCTCGTCGGTCTGCATGACGAGGAAGCTGACCGGACGCCGGATCGCCGCCGACACGCGCGCCATCCACGCGACCTCGCGCTCCGCGGCCTCCGGCGGGTCGCCGGCCGCCCGACCGCCGGTCCCCGCTTCGGCCACCTCGAACACGCCGCGTCCCACGGCGGCGAGCGCCCACCCGATGCCGACGAGCTCGTCCTCGCGCGCGAACGTGCCGGGGACGGGGCGCCCGTCGACACCCCGGTGGCCGATCGTGCGCGAGGTCGTGAAGCCGAGCGCACCGGCACGGAGCGCCTCCTCGACGAGCCGCGCCATCGCCGCGATGTCGTCTGCCGTCGCCGGCTCGTCGGCCGCGCCGCGCTCGCCCATGACGTAGGCGCGGAGGGCGCCGTGCGGCACCTGCGCTCCGACGTCGAGCGCGCGCGGCATGCGGTCGAGCGCATCGAGATACTCGGGGAAGCTCTCCCAGTCCCAGCGGATGCCGGCCTCGAGCGCCGCGCCCGGGATGTCCTCGACGCCCTCCATGAGGCCGATGAGCCACGCGCGCCGGTCGGGGCGCGCCGGCGCGAAGCCGACGCCGCAGTTCCCCATGACGAGCGTCGTCACGCCGTGCCACGACGACGGCGCGAGATACCGATCCCACGTCGCCTGGCCGTCGTAGTGGGTGTGCACGTCGACGAAGCCCGGCGTCACGAGGAGGCCGCCGGCGTCGATCGTCTCCCGCCCGCGATCCGGGACGGCACCGACGGCCACGATCCGCGCGCCGTCGATCGCGACGTCGGCGCGCCGCGGCGGATTGCCGGTGCCGTCGACGACCGTGCCGCCGCGGATCACGACATCGTGCATGCGCGGTCGGTTCTAGGAGCGGGCGGCGGCGTGGGTCAACGCCGCCCCTGGACAGCTCGCACGCGCTCGGGCGAAAAAACCACCGCCGATGCAGGACCACTCCTTCTCGTTCGTCGTCGGCGCGACGCCGGCCGAGATCTGGGCGCTCTTCTGGGGCCATCGGAACCGCGTCGTCGAGCACGGCGACGTCCGCATCGAGTATCTGCACTGGGGCGACGCGACGGGCGAAGGCCGCATCCGGCACTGTCGCTTTCGCGTGCCCCGCTATCTCTTGTCCGGGGGCGTCGGTCGCTCGTGGGAGTGGCTCACGGAGGTGAAGCCGTACGAATCGTGGCGCTACGACGCGATCGGGAAGCCGCTCTGGTCGCGCGCGACCGGGTGGACCCGGCTCGAGCCGATCGGCGACGGCGAGACGCGCGTCCACTTCCGCGAGACGTACGAGGCGTTCAACCCGGTCCTCCGCGCGCTGCTCGAGCGGCGCGTCCATCGGTTCATCTCGAAGGACAACGACCGCTTCATGAAGTCCGCGATCGAGACGGGCGTCCAGGCGATGCGCCGGCGATCGAGCGCCCTTACATGAGGGCGGGGTCCCGGGGTATGGATGGAGCGGGAGGACAGGACGAATGAAGGACTGCCGCAAGTTCTACATCAACGGGGCCTGGGTCGCGCCGAAGGCCCCGCGGGATCACCAGGTGATCAACCCATCGACCGAGCAGCCGTGCGGGACGATCTCGCTCGGCTCGAAGGCCGACGCCGACGACGCCGTGGCGGCCGCGCGCCGTGCGTTCGCGAGCTTCTCGCAGACGAGCCGCGAGGATCGCCTCGCCCTCCTCCAGGCGATCCTGACCGCCTACCAGGCACGCCTCGACGAGATGGCCGAGACGATCTCGACGGAGATGGGCGCACCGTTCTGGCTGTCCAAGGCCGCGCAGGCGATGGCCCCCCTCGGGCATCTCGGCGCGATCATGCAGGTCCTCTCGGAGTACGAGTTCGAGACCCTCCAGGGCTCGACGCTCTTCCGGCGCGAGCCGATCGGCGTGTGCGGGCTGATCACGCCGTGGAACTGGCCGGTGAACCAGATCGCCTGCAAGGTGCTGCCCGCGATCGCGGCCGGCTGCACGATGGTGCTCAAGCCGACCGAGCTGGCGCCGCTGAACGCCCACCTGTGGGCGGAGATCATGCACGAGGCCGGCGTGCCCGCCGGCGTCTTCAACCTGGTCGACGGCGACGGCCCGACGGTCGGCGCTGCGCTCGCCTCGCACCCCGAGGTCGATATGATGTCGTTCACGGGCTCGACGCGCGCCGGGGTCCAGGTCGCGATCAACTCCGCCCCGACCGTGAAGCGGGTGACCCAGGAGCTCGGCGGCAAGTCGGCGAACATCATCCTCGACGACGCGGACATCGAGATGGCGGTCCGCGGCGGCGTCGAGAGCTGCTTCATGAACAGCGGCCAGTCGTGCAACGCGCCGACGCGCATGCTCGTCTCGCGCCGGAACCACGACACCGCGCTCCAGATCGCGAAGGCCATCGCCGAGGCGATGAAGGTCGGCGACGCGATGACCGACGGCACGATGATGGGCCCACTCGCCAACAAGAACCAGTTCGAGAAGGTGAACCGGCTCATCCGCACCGGCATGGAAGAAGGCGCGACGCTCGCCGCGGGCGGCGCCGGTCGTCCGGAGGGCCTCGCGCGCGGCTACTTCGTCCAGCCGACCGTCTTCGGCGACGTCCGCAACGACATGACGATCGCGCGCGAGGAGATCTTCGGACCCGTCCTCTCGATCCTCCCGTACGAGAACGAGGAGCAGGCGGTCCAGATCGCAAACGACACGCTCTACGGTCTCTCGGGCTACGTGTCGTCGAAGGACATCGATCATGGCCGCGCGGTCGCGCGACGCATCCGCTCGGGCAACGTGCACCTGAATGGCGCGCACCCGGACATGACGGCCGCCTTCGGCGGCTTCAAGCAGTCGGGGAACGGGCGCGAATGGGGCAAGGTCGGCTTCGAGGAGTTCCTCGAGCTGAAGTGCGTGTACGGCTGGGAGGGGTGACGGGCGCGCCTCAGCGCGGCTGCATTGCCCGCGCCGTCGCGTCGTCGGGCTGCCAGATCCTCCCGCCGTCGGTGCTCGAGTACACGCCGAGCGTCGACGTCGCCGCGTAGAGTCGCGCCGGCTTCCTGCGCGAGTCGGCCGCGAGCGCGATGACCTCGCCGAGCTTCGGCAGCCCGCCGGCGGCGGACGACCACGTGTCGCCGCCGTCGGCGCTGCGCTGCACGCTCTCGTACGACGTGCCGACGTAGACGATCCCCGGGCGCACGCTCGAATCGACCGCGAGCGAGAGCGCGTAGCGGATCGACTCGGCGGCGCGCCAGGTCTTTCCGCCGTCGGTCGAGCGGACGAGCTTCCCCTGGGCGGCGAAGATCGTCCCGCGTCGGGTCCGGTCGACGGCGAGCGCGCGGGCGGGAATGGCGCTCATCTGGCGCCATCGGTCGCCGCCGTCGCCGCTCCGGAAGATGCCCCCGGGGGTCGCCGCCCAGAGCACGCCCGGGTGTCGTCGACGATCGATCGCGAGCGCCTCGACGCTGTGCCCGGCGAGCCCGCCGCCGCCCGCGGTCCAGGTCGTCCCACCGTCGGTGCTCCGCCGGACCTCACCCGTGGCGGTGCCGACGTAGATGGTCGCCGGCCGGCGACGGTCGTCGATCGCGATGCTCACGACCTGCCGGGCGGCGTGGTCGGCGACGACCCACTCCGGGGCCCCGGGCAGCAGCTTCCGGAGCGCGCCGTCCTCGGCGGCCGCGTACACCGTGCCGGTCCGGTCGGCCGCGACGGCGCGGACGCGTCCGCGGCGCCGGCGGGCGGGGAGCTTCGTCCACGCGCGACCGCCGTTCGTGGTCTCGAAGATGCCGCCGTGCCCGGTGCCACCGTACGCGACCCGGGGCGTGCGGGGATCGACGGCCAGGACGTACGTGAGCCCGCCGCCGGGCCGTCCCCACATCTCCGCCGCGACGGCGGGGTGAAAGGTGAGCAACAGCGTGAGGGCGGCGCGAGCGAGCGGCATCGGTCTTCCGGGCCGCGATAGGTACGACGGCGCACCGATGCCGGGCAACTCGGCACACGGTCGACGGCCACCCCGCCCATCGTGCACGCGCGCGTCGGCGTGCTAGGACGGCGCAGCGACGTGATCCGGTACCGATCGCTCATTGCCGACAGCGCCCGGTGGGACGGCTTCGAGTTCCGTCCCGACGACATCGTCATCAGCACGCCGCCGAAGTGCGGGACGACGTGGACGCAGATGCTCTGCGCGCTACTGATCTTCGACGGCCCCGACTTCCCGGCGCCGCTCGACGAGGCGTCGCCCTGGCTCGACATGTGCAACCGGCCGCTGGCCGAAGTGCGGGCGGTGCTCGCCGCGCAGCGCCACCGTCGCTTCATCAAGACGCACACCCCGCTCGACGGTCTGCCGCTGCGGCCCGAGGTGACCTACGTCGTCGTCGGCCGCGACCCGCGGGACGTCGCGATCTCGTACGAGCATCACGCCGCGAACATGGATTTCGATCACTTCCTCGCGCTGCGCGCGACGGCCGTCGGCAACGACGATCTCCCCGGCCTGGCACCGCGCGGTCCGCTCCCGGACGACCCGCTCGTTCGCTTCCGGACGTTCGTTGCCGACGAAACGCCCGGCGGCCCCCCGAGCCTCTTCTCCGTACTGCATCACCTCGACACCGCGTGGCAACGGCGTCGAGACCGCAACGTCGCGCTCTTTCACTATACCGACCTGAAGACGGATCTGGTCGGGGAGCTCCGGCGCCTCGCGACGGCGCTCGGCATCCCGTGCTCGCCCGAGCGGGCGCGTGCGCTCGCGCGCGAAGCGAGCCTCGATCGCATGCGCGAGCGAGCGGACGAGCTCGCCCCCGCCGCGTCGCAGAAGAACTGGAAGGACACCCGCGCTTTCTTCCGGCGGGGCGGTCTCGGGGAATGGCGGGAGCGGTTGACGGCCGCCGACCTGGCCGCCTACGAGACCCGCGTCGCGGCGCTCGTCGACCCGGAGCTCGCGGCGTGGGTGCACCGCGGACGGCGCGCATCCGGTGTGGATCCGGGACGCTGAGCAGCGCGCCGTCCGCCGGCGCCGCATCGAACCTCCTCAGGCGACCTTGCCGACGCGCCGATGGTCCTGCTGCCACCCGATCGCGCCATCTGCGACGGCGCGTGTCGACGCGCTCGCCTCGGTGAGCACCGCGAGCGTGTAGGCCGCGATCGCCATGACGAGGTCGCGGACCGCGACGTCGAAGAACTTCCCCGACGCGACCAGGTTGAGCGCGATCGCCACGAGCCACGCGGCCGCGACGTATGCGCCGAGGACCGTCCACCGGGTCAGAATCGCGAGCCCGACCGCCATCTCGACCACCCCGACGACGTGCATGAACGTGTGGCTCGACACCGGCAGGATCGCCTGCGCCGCGGGGCTCAGGTACGCTGGCCAGTCGGCGAGCAGGTTGAAGAACTTGTCGAGTCCGGCGACGAAGGGCACCACCCCGAACGCGATGCGGAGCGCCTGGCGTGCCGACTCGACCTTTCGATCAATGGTCATGTGTCACCTCCTGGCGAACGGAGCGCCCACGGCCAGATCGGTTCCCGGGAACCTTTTTCACGCTCCCGACTCCGTCTGACCAGAGGTGAATCGCCATGGATCTCGACATCGCCCCGGCATCCCAGCTCTCGGCGCTGAGCGACGAGGACGTCGTCGAACGGGTCCGGGCGGGCGAGACGCCGCTCTTCGAGTTGCTCATGCGCCGCTACAACCAGCGCCTGTACCGCATCGCGCGGGCGATCGTGCGGGACGACGCCGAAGCCGAGGACGTGACCCAGGACGCCTACGTGCGCACCTTCGAGCACCTCGACCAGTTCGCCGGCCGCGCCCGGTTCTCGACGTGGCTCACGCGCATCGCCGTCCACGAGGCGTCCGCGCGGCTGCGCCGGCGGGGGCGACAGATCGACATCGAGGACACCATGCCGACCCTTGCCTCCGCGACCCCTGGCCCGGAAGAGCGTGCCGCCGATCACGAGATCGGGCGGATGATCGAGGACGCCCTGGACACCCTTCCCGAGGCCTACGCGGTCGTGTTCATGCTGCGGGACGTCGAGGGGTTGAGCACGGCCGATACGGCGGCTTGTCTCGAGATCAATGCGGAGACGGTGAAGACGCGACTCCACCGCGCGCGTCGCCTGCTCCGGAACCACATCACGGCGCGCATCGGGGCCACGGCGCGCGAAACGTTCGAGTTCGCCGGGACGCGGTGCGATCGCACGGTCGCCGCCGTGATGGCGCGGATCGGCGGCTGCCCGCGACGCAGCTATTGTGTCGTCCACATAGTACATCGTCGCCACGATCCAGGGACATCGCGTGGCCTCGACGACGTCAGCGACAGCGCAAGGTCGCGCCGCCGTTCTTCGACCGGCACTTCGGGCCCGGCGGGCCGGGGAAGCGAGCCGTAAAGCAGAGACCGTCCTTTGCGTCGAGCGTCACGGTCACCTGCGCCGATTTGTCCGCCCTGTACGAGACGCCATGGCCCTTCACGCGCAGCGCGGCCAGCGGTCGGCCGTCCCCGCGGACGCCCTTGGCGCTGACGACCGCTCGCCGGATGCCCCCCGGTGGCGTCGCGGACTTGTCGACGTAGCGCCAGACCGATCCGCCCTGCTTCATCTTCCATCCGCGCTTCGTCGCGGGGTCGAACTTCCCCGGCGCGAGCGTCGCGCCGGCGATCACGCCCGTGGCGTCGTCCCCGAGGACGAAGCCGAGTCCCGAGGTGGTCGCGACGTCCGTCACCGTCCCCCCCGTCTTCAGCGCGATGACACCGGTCAGCAGGAGGTCGTCGTCTCCGGGCGGCGGCGCCATGTGCGTCAGCTTCAAGTCGGCATCGCTCATCGGCTCCGCGGTGCAGCCCTTCTCGCCCACGACCGCGAGCTCGCTGAACGACGTCACCTGCACGGTGAACGTGTTGGCGGCCGCGTTGCAGCACGGCACCGTGCCGCACGGCTGCGCCGAACAGGTGTTCGTGATCGGGTTCCCGTTCTGGAAGATTCGCAGGGACGCTTCGGAGATGGACGTCCCGTCGATCACGCCGAAGGGCGCCACGGAATCTGGCCAGCTGAACGTGAGCGTGACCGGGACGTTGAACGTGACGTTCTCGGGATTGAGCTTCACCGCCAGGTAGAGCCCCGTCCCGCTCGACGCGCTGCCGAGTCCGTACTCGCTGTTCGCGAGGCCGGTGCTCGAGAAGCTCGTCGGGCAGGTGCTGCCGACGCAATCCGGTTGTCCGCCGAGCGCTCCCGGCGGAACCGTGATCGTGAGGCCACCGGTGGCGAGCAAGCCACCGGAGCTGTCGATGGTCGCGCTCCCGGTCGAGGCGGCGATGCACGCTCCCGGGTTCGAGTTCGCGACCGCGGGGCAGTTGTCGCAGAGGTCACCGACCAGGTCGCCGTCGCTGTCGCGCTGATCGACGTTCCGGACCGCGGAACAGTCGTCGGCCACGTCGGGAACGCCGTCGCCATCGGTGTCGGGCGCGCCGGCCTCGACCGCGCCGAGGTCGCAGCGGACGCCCTGTGGACGTGACACCCCGCGCTCGTCGGTCGTGACCCCGCATCCGAGCGGATCGCCGGCATCGCGCGCGGGGCTCCCCGCGAGCAGGTCGTGCGTGAGCATACCGCCGCCGTTCGGTTGCAGGGGCGAGATCGGATTCGGCGAGACGTTCAGCAGTCCGACCGGTGCGGGCATGAAATGGGTGCCGCACGTCTGGACCGACGGGATGAGCGCGTAGCGCACCGCGAACGACGCGAAGGAGCCTGCCGAGCAATCGACGCCTTGTCCTCCGGCGTCGACGTTGTTCGCGACGAGACTGTCCTCGACGACGAAGCTCGCCGAGTCGTCCGCTATCCCGCCGCCGTTGCCGACGCCGTTCCCGTCACCGTCCGTCGTATTGTTCGCGATGGTCACGTTGTGGAGCTGCACCGTGGCCGTCGCCCCGATCACCCCGGACGCATCGATGCCGCCACCGTCGCCGTACGCCGTGTTGCCGCTGATGGTGCTGTTCGTGATCGTCACGGGTCCGTCGAAGACGCCGATGCCTCCGCCCGCACCGTCGGTGCTGACGCCGGAGGTGGCGTTCTCTGCCCTGTTCCCGTTGATCGTGCTCGCGTCGACGGTCAACGAGCCGGAGAAGTTCTCGATGCCGCCTCCGGCGCTCACCTTCGGGAACATGTTCGACGATCGATTGTTCCGCACGACGCTCTTGCTGACGCTGAGGGTCGACCCCTCGTTGAAGATCCCACCGCCGGCCTGGGCGCTGTTGTCGGTGATCACGCAGTTCGTGATGTCGACGACGCCGGGCGAGCCGGACGTCGAGAAGGCGTGCACGCCGCCGCCGAAGGGATAGCACGAGTTGGAACGGACTCCGCCGCGGATGGTGAGGTTCGCGAGACCCGTGACGGAGCCGGCGACGGACGAGATGTCGAACACTCCGTCGAGGTTGTTGCCGTCGACGACGGTCACCACCGGGTTGACGCCGACGATGCTGATCGAGTGGGCCTTGAAGTTGCGAATGTCGAGGTCGCCGGTCTTGTCCGTGTCCGTGCACGTCCCGCTCGGGCTCGGCAGCGTCAGGCGATACACGCCGGCCTGCAGGAGGATGACGACGTCGTTCGTCGCGGGCTGGAAATTCGCCTCTTGGATGGCGGCGCGCAGGGTGCAGGTGCCGGCCGCGGTCGCGCACGCCCCGTCGCCCGGGGCCGCGTCGACCGCATCGAGCCTGCTGTTCGCGGTGAAAAACTTCGTGGCGCCGTGGACGGGACGAACCGGGGCGAGCGTACTCAGCCCGAGCACGGCAAGCACCACTCGGCACGAGCCTGACGCGAGGCGAAACGGGCGCATCGAGTCTCCTTCCCGAACGGTCGTCGGTCGCGGAGGCCATAGCGAAGGCGCCCTCGTGCGGTCAACCACTTGGGAGATTTCTTTTGCGCTCCCATCCAAACGGCGACGTGCGGGCCACGGTCGCGGCGCGGCTCGCCCATTGCCTCGAACGAGCGACGCTCGTGAGTTCTGATTCGAGAAAAGCGCGATGGCGACCGAACCCTCACGGAGAGTGCGATGGTAAGGACGAGCGGGGACGTCGAGGCGGGGCGAAGGCCGGGGGCGGTTCCGAGAGAGGCTCTTGCCGGCCCCTCGATGCGCTGCCAAGCGGCTCATTGGAACCGTGATCGAGATGCGGACCGGCGGTGATCTTCTTGCGATCTCGCAATGCGCCCCGAACGCGCGCGGCGTCGTGGACTACTGGGATACGTGACTTCTTTGACGCTGGCAGACAAGCTGCGTTATTTACGGACCATCCCGCAGTCGAGAGGGTGGGGAGCAAATGGGACAATCGTCCACGAGCACTGCACCGCCGAAACCGGCGAGTGGCCGGGGCGTCTCAGTGCCGACGGCGGCCGACATCCTCGAGCCGCTGGAGACGGTGCTGGGAGTCGCGCGGCGTCGGCAGCTGAAGGGTCCGCCGCAGCCCGCAATCTCACGCTGGGCGTTCGAGTCCGCACTCGACGAGACCGCGCGTCGTCTCGGACACTTGCTCGCGAGCATCTTGCCGCGCGATCCGAACGGTCCAAAGGTGGGATGCGGCCTTCTTTACCGGCAAGAGTTTCCCCGAAAAGGAGCGAAAATATTCCTGGGCGGCAACTCGGACGACCGCCGCGTGATGCCGCGGAGCGATCGCTACTATCAGTTCACGGGCGACGTGCCGCCCGTCTGGCAATCGTTCACGCAGTGCGGATTCCACTTCGGGTACGAGTTCTGCTTCGAGGACTTCTCGCAGGCTCAGAAGGTCAACAAGCACCAGATCGTCCACAAGAAGAAGGAAGGCGAGACCGACCGGGGCGCGACGAAAAGCTACATTCTCATTCCCGACGTGAGGGTCCATCGCTTTAAGCAGTCGTCCCGACCAATTCGCCTGGCGCGGCCCCGGCGAGTCGTGCCGGCCCGTTGCGCCGTGCGTATCGCGTGTACGGGAAAGGGATATGCGTCGAAGCTGCGACACCTCCTGACCGGCGACTTCCTCCGTCGCCTCTTCCGACTCATGACCGACGGCGTGAGCGCGATCGTCCGATCATTGGAGGACGACGGTCTAGCACTGGCCGACCTGCACCTCGATCTCCTCAGCTGTCGACATGCAGAGGATCAGGCCTTGCAGCGGTTGGTCTTCCACGTTCAGACCTGGTTCCAGGACTGCGAGTGCTCGGTGTTTGTCGCGTATTCCCCTCCACAAAACGACCTGAACAGCGCTGAAAACCCCCACCAGCCGCCGCGAAAGGGGCGACCCTCGCGAAGGACGGTGCGGTTGTACCTCGCCGCGACGACCGCGATGACGAAGTCCACGACGCACGTCGCATTCCGCAAGCACTACTTCGAGCAGGGGAACTACTATCAGCTGACCGTCCGCCCCGGCGGACAGACTTCGACGCGGATCGGGAAGCAACGGTGGACGATCCAGGCATTCCTGGCTCCGGCGCGACCCGTGGCCTTCGCCCGTCGCAACCAGAGCCACGAGAACCGGCAGGACCTGGCCCCCGGCGAGGTCGAGCAAGCCGGGTCGTTCCTGGCGTTCGCCATTCCGAATGTTCGGCCCGGTGAACCACCGTACGGCGTCATCAGGATCGTCCGCGAGTCTGAAGGCGCGTTCACGGAGCGCGACGTCCACTTGGCAGCGGCGATCTCCCGAAGTCTCTCGTGCTGGATGACCCTGTTTCCGCGCAACGAGGAGCTCCGGATCCTGTGGGAGGATCCTCACGGCCGGGAGACGTTCACGCGCGAGGCAAACCGCGACATCATCGGCGGCCTGTTCGGATTCTCGTCAGACTCGGGAACGGCGCCCAAGATGACCGAATGCGCCGAGCTGGAGTTCGAGTGGCTGTTGCAGAAGCTGTTCCTCCACTCCGGTGAAGTCCGCGTCCGGGGCCGCGTGCGAGGTGGTGCGAGTCCGACGGACGTGCTCCGCATCACGAGTGACGGCGGCCTCGACATGATCGTGAAGTGCGCATCGCGCCGGGATGACGGACAGGCCGCGGAGAGGGATCCCATCCGGGACGAGGTCCGACGATACAAGACCTACGTCGAGCACCGGCTGCCGCTGAAACACAACGTGATCAGCGGGGAGCTGGTCCGGGAAACGCGGCGACTGGTCGGATTTGCCACCTCGTTCATCGGCGGCGGCGACCTCGTGTCACTCACCGACTACTGCCGGGCGCGTCGACAGCACATCGACACGGTTGAGCGGACGATTAAACGCGCCATCGTACGCTTCGTCAGAGGGGTGTGGGGCTGGTGGTACGACCCGGCGCGGTTCCAGTACCTTCAGAAGAAGAAGGTGCCAAAGGCGATCGTCGTAGCCGTGCAGCACGACCCATGGGCGAGTTCCACCGTCACCCGGGATGGCTGGGTGGTCGTCCCGAGCGGCACCAAGGTGGCGAAGGGAGGCGTCGTCCGAGGTGATGGGGAGTCGTTCCTCGAAGGCGCGCTTGTCTCACGCGACCCACTTTTCGACTTCGCCCGGAATGGGCGTGAAATGGAGAAGTTCAGCGAGCGTACGCTGCCGCGGCTAACCGGAAGCAACGGGCTGTTCACGAAGGACGAGATCGGAAGGCGTGTCGCGCCGAAAGATTTGTACAACAAGTGCCTGGGCAAGGTTCGTTGCGTCCAGGTCTCGTGGGCTCCCACGGTCACGCACGGGGACTGTCATGGCGACAACCTGATCGTCGACCCGGCGACCGGTGACGTCACGGTAATCGACTTCGGCCGAGTCGATCTGCGGCCCGACATCTTCGATCTGGCGCTGATCGAGGCGGATCTCAAGTTCAGGCAGATGCCGCTTCTCCTAGGCGACGATCTGCGCGCGGATGCGTTCCGGAGCGCTGGAGCGCATCGTCAGTTCGAGGACGTGGAAAGGCAACTGTGGAGTCAGGGTAAGTACGAGATGCTCATCATCCCGAGCATCGTGGATACCAGAGGCAAGGCGGTCGAGGGTGGACGGGTGCTCGGCGCCATCGCCAGGGCAGTGGTGGAGATCCGCCGACTCGCGGCCGAGGTCCTCGGCCGGCGTGGGCCATTCGAGGACTACAAGCTGGCGAGCTTCCTGCTCGCGATGAAGTACATGAAGGCCATATCGACGCCCGACATCGGTGTCGGTCTCGCGTGGACATCCGCGAACACGCTCTTGCAGACCTGGTAGGAGGGCGCCGTTCCCGAGTGATTCGCAGCTACGGCGGCGTGCTGATCGATGCGCGGAGGCGTGTCCTCCTGCGCGAGCCGGCGAACCACTTCGGCGGGGTCGTCTGGACGTTCGCCAAGGGTCAGCCCGACGGCGGCGAGACGCCACCGATGGCGGCCTGTCGCGAGGTTCTGGAGGAGACGGGCTGGGTCGGTGCCGTGATCGCCCGACTGCCGGGCCGGTTCCCGGGAAGTCACACCGTCACCGAGTACTTCCTGATGGCGCCTGTGCGGAAAGTGAGTAAACCTGGACGGGAGACGGCGCGCATCCGGTGGGTGGGAGTGGGGCGTGCCGAGATGCTGATCCGTCTCGGTGAGAACCAGCCCGCCGTCGCACGCGACCTGCGAGTGCTTGCGACGGCGTTCGAGACCCTCGCGAGGCTTGCCCACGCGTGAGCTCCGAGGCAGTGGAAGGCGCGGGGAGTCGACCCTCGTCCGAAGCCCAACGTCCCGAAACTCCGACTGACCTCAAGTTGCCCGAAGTCCACGGGACGGCCCGGCTAACGCGTCTTGATCCGGCCGGAGGTGCAACGGCTGCGTCGTACGTGGTCCGGCTGTCGAACAGGGCGTCCGTAATGGAAATTCTGCCTAGTCCTCTACGCGGGTCGGTGTTAGTGAGGTCGGAAGGGGCCGGACGCCACACGGGAAGCAGAGATCGGAGGCCAGGGTCATGGAGTATCGCTATGGACGATCCATCGCCAAGGCGTCCGTTCTCCTGTTGCTCGTGACCACTCCCTCGTGTTCCCCGCAGGCGCCTGTGCCGCCTTTCCCAGCGCGCGTCGCAGAACGGCTCGGTGGTCTCGCCGTGCCGTTCATCGAGAACGCGGGGCAGAGCGATCCGCGCGTGGCCTATTACGCCCCGATCTTCTCCGGGACGGTTTTCGTGACGCGGCAGGGCGAGATTGTCTACGCCTTGGCCGGTCCGGCCGCGCCGGGGAAGTCCGGCAGACGAGCGGCCGCGGGCCCGGCCTCGCGCTGGACGCTGACGGAGAGCTTCGTGGACGGCGACGCCGCGCCCGTGCCGGCGGAGCCTGCGGCGACGCATGTGAGCCTCTTTCACGGCAATGACCCGGCACGCTGGCGACCGCAGGTCGCCACCTTCACGGGCGTCGACCTGGGCGCGGTGTGGCCGGGCATCGGAGTGACGCTCAAGGCGTACGGCAAGCAGGTGGAGAAGGTGTTCACGGTCGAGCCCGGCGCCGTGCCGGAGACGATCCGGATGCGGATAGTGGGCGCGCAAGGCCTCACGGTTGCCGGCGATGGCGGGCTCGTGGTGCACACCGGGGCGGGCGACGTGCGGCTCACGCCGCCGGTGGCCTATCAAGAGAACGCCGGCACGCGGCGGAGACTCGACGCGGCGTACACCATCACGGGCGATCAGTATGGCTTTCGCCTGGCCGACTACGACCCCGCCCGGCCGGTGATGATCGACCCGCTGCTCCAGGCCACCTACCTCGGCGGCAGCGGCCGGCAATCCGATGAGATATTCGCCGTTGCGATCGCGCCGACGACGGGCGAGGTCTACGTCGCAGGCAGCACGGATTCCACGGACTTCCCAGGGACCGCCGGCGGCGCGCAGAGCGCCTGCGCCACCTTTTCCGCCGGCTGTGGGAACGCCTTCGTCGCGCGGCTGAACGCGAGCATGACCACGCTCGATCAGGCCACCTACCTCGGTGGCAGCGCGGGCAATAACGCCTACGCCCTCGTGATCGCGCCGACGACCGGCGAGGTCTACGTCGCCGGCGACACGGATGCCACCGACTTCCCGGGCACCACCGGCGGCGCCCAGAGCACGTCCGGGGGCGACTTCGACGCGTTCGTCGCGCGGCTGAACGCGAGCCTCACCGCCCTCGACCAGGCCACCTACCTCGGCGGCAGCAGCCTTGATGAGGCCTTGGGCCTCGCGATCGCGCCGACGACGGGCGAGATCTACGTCACCGGCCTCACGGGCTCGACTGTCGGGTGCAGGGAGCCACCATGCACCAACTTCCCGGGTACGACCGGCGGCGCGCAGAGCGCCTGTGCCAAGAATGCTTTCAACTTCTGTGTCGACGGTTTCGTCGCGCGCCTGAACCCGAGCTTGACCGCCCTCGACCAGGCCACGTACCTCGGCGGCACCGGCACTGATGAGGCCTTCGGCCTCGCGATCGGGCCGACGACGGGCGAGATCTACGTCGCCGGCCTCACGTCTTCGACGGACTTCCCAGACACCAGCGCAGGCGCGCAGAGCAGCTGCGGCGGGGACTGCACCCAGTCTGGTGGCGGGGACGTCTTCGTCGCGCGGTTGAACCCGGCCCTCACCACGCTCGACCAGGCCACCTATCTCGGCGGCAACGGCCTCGATGTCGCGTTCGCTCTCGCCATCGGGTCGACGGGCGAGGTCTACGTCGGCGGCGATACGCTATCGGCCAACTTCCCGCGCACCAGCGGGGGCGCCCAGAGCGCCTGCTCGGCGGGCTGCAGCCCCTTTGGGGACGCCTTCGTCGCGCGGCTGAACCCGAGCCTGACCGCGCTCGACCAAGCCACCTACCTCGGCGGCAGCAGCGAGTACAGCACCGAGGATGCCTTCGCGCTCGCGATCGCGCCGACGACGGGCGATGTCTACGTCGCCGGCAACACGAGCTCCACGGACTTCCCGGGCGCCAGGGGAGGCGCCCAGAGCGCCTGCGCCACCGACGGTTCCGGCTTCTGTAACGACGCCTTCCTCGCGCGGCTGAACCCGAGCCTGACCGCGCTCGGCCAGGCCACCTACGTCGGCGGCAGAGGCATCGAGGACGCCCGCGCCGTCGCGATCGCGCCGACGACGGGCGAGGTCTACGTCGCCGGTAGCACGCACTCCGGCGACTTTCCGGGCACCGACGGCGGCGCCCAGAGCACGTTCGGCGGCGGCTATGCCGACGCCTTCATCGCGCGGCTGTCGGCGGATCTGCGTGGCGCCCCGATCGGCCATCTCGAGTGCTACAAGACCACGGATCCACGCGTGAGGACCGCCTACACGCTCGACCTCACCGCCGGTGTCGACGGCTTCCCGAACGAGGTCGGCTGCAAGCTGCGGCGCGCCTCGAATCGGATCTGCGTCGAGGTCGACAAGCAGAACGTGGTCCCGCCGCCCCCGGGCGGAGGTCCGGCCCCCAACCGCAACGCCGGGTCGGTGTTCCTCTCGTACAAGCTCAAGTGTCCTGTCGGGACCGTGGCTCCGACGGCGTTCGCCGATCAGTTCGGATCCGGCACGTTCGCAGTGGGCAAGGCGAGCGAGCTCCTCGTCCCGGCGCTGCCGGGACCGTCGAATGGCCACGTCGAATGCTACAGGACGAAGGATCCGCGCCCGAAGGCGGGCTACACGGTCGACTTGATGCCCGGGGTCGCGGGCTTCGCGAACGAGCTCGGGTGCAGCGTGAAGCTCGGCGCGAAGACGGTCTGCGTCCAAGTGACGAAGCAGAATGTGACGCCACCCCCGCCGGGCGGCGGTCCCGCGCCGGCACCGGGGTCGGGGGCGAAGCTCGTTTCGTACAGGATCAAGTGTCCGAGAAGGAGCATGCCGTCACTCACCGCCACCGACCAGTTCGGTACGGGGACCTTCAGGGCGACGCGGGGCGCGACGCTGTTGGTACCGGCGTCACCGAGCGGCGCGTTCCTCGATCCCTCGGTGTTCTGAGGTAAGGGATCGGAGGGCCGCACCGGACGCGCCTCATGAGAACGAGGTCAATCGGCTGATCCTCTGTCCGAGCCGACGAACAGATCGCGCCCGACGCGCTCGCGCCGTGGATCTCGAGCGACCTGACCGCGACCCCGTCGACGGCCGCACCGCCACGCGAGCTCCTGCGGCAGGTGGAGACCGCGATCATCCAGAGCCGTCTTCGGGAGCACCGCTACCGTCGCGCCGCGACGGCCCGGAGCCTCGGCATCACCCGGGAGGCGCTCTGGATGAAGCTTCGCGCCCTCGGGCTGGCACCGCCCGACGCGACGTAGCGACGGGGCTCGTCCGCCGCGCCCTACGTGGTGTCGCCGACCCGGCGCGCGTGCTGCCGCTCTCGTTCGCGAATCAGGATCTCGTCCCGCTCCGCGGAGGCGAGACGCTCCGGTGAGAGGCGCTCGATTCCACGGTACGTCGCCGCGGCGAGGGCACCACCGAGGAGCGGCGCCACCCAGAACATCCAAAGCTGTGCAAGAGCCCACCCGCCGACGACGATGGCCGGTCCGGTGCTGCGCGCGGGGTTGACCGAGGTGTTCGTCACCGGGATGCCGACCAAGTGGATGAGCGTGAGGACGAGCCCGATCGCGACCCCGGCGAGCTGCACCGGTGCCTGCGGGTTGGTGGTGGCGAGGACCGTGAAGACCAGGACGAAGGTGAGGATGACCTCGAGCACGAACGCCCCGGCCGCGTCGAACCCGCCCGGAGAGTGCGGCCCATAGCCGTTCGCCGCGAAGCCCGCGCCGATGGGATCTGCGCCGGGGTGGCTCGTCGCCACGAAGTACAGCAGCCACGACGCCGCGATCGCCCCGAGGACCTGGGCGACGACGTAGCCGCCGAACTCCCTCCACGTCAGCCGTCCCGCGAGTACGACCCCGAGGCTGACGGCTGGATTGACGTGGCAGCCGGAGAGGTGCCCGACCGCGTACGCCATGGCGAGCAACGACAGGCCGAACGCGAAGGCCACCCCGAGGAATCCGATGTGGTCGCCGGCCAAGATCGCGCTGCCGCAACCGCCGAACACGAGCACGAAGGTCCCGAGGAACTCTGCCGCATATGCCGAGCGGTGCATGATGGTCCCTCCTCGCAGGAGGAAAACCACGATGGTCGGTCGCCGCGCCATCCCGCCGAGGAACGATCGAGCGGGACGCGGCTACCCTCTTTCAGGACGGGGCTTCGCCGTCCCGACTCCCCGCGTCCGAGGTCCGCCGGGTACGCCTCATGGAAGGCGCAATCGGCACCACTACCTGTTCAGGCGGGCTTCGCGATTCCGAGTCGCTTCATCAGAGACTGGAGCGTCGTGCGCTTCATGCCGAGACCCGCTGCCGCGCCCCGCGGGCCGGCGAGCACCCAGTTCGCCTGTTCCAGCGCGCGGAGGATCGCCGCCCGCTCGGCATCCGCGTCCGCCGCGCCGCTGCTGCCGGCGCCCGGACGGCGGCGCACGAGGTCGTCGAGGGGACCTCGAGTGTCCGGCCACGCGAGAGAATCATCGCGCGCTCGATGAGGGTGGCGAGCTCGCACATTCCCGGGCCAGGCATATCGACGCACAGCCTCGAGCGTCTCTGTCGGAATCACCTCGACCTGGCGACGTCCGAGCCGCTGCACGAAATACCGCACCAAGGTGGGAATGTCCTCGGGCCGCTCGCGCAGCGGCGGAACGTGGATCGGGAACACGTTCAGCCGGTAGTAGAGGTCGTCCCGGAAGCGTTGCTCTCCCACCATTCGGCGGAGCTCGCGGTTCGTCGCCGCGATGCGTACGTCGACCTTGACGGTCTTGTACCGCCGATGCGCTCGAACTCCTGCTCCTGCAGCACCCGGAGGAGCTTCGGCTGCAGCTCCAGTAGGATCTCGCCCACTTCGTCGAGGAAGAGCGTGCCGCCGTCGGCGACCTGGAACCGTCCGATCTTCTGGGCGATCGCACCGGTGAACGCGCCCTTCTCGTGCCCGAAGAGCTCGCTCTCCAGGAGCCCCGACGGGATCGCGGCGCAGTTGAGCTTCACGAACGTGCGGTCGCGGCGGCCGCTGCGATCGTGGATCGCCCGCGCGAGTAGCTCCTTGCCCGTCCCCGTCTCGCCGAGGAGAAGCACCGTCGAGTCCGTGGGGGCGACGATCTCGACCTGCTGGAGCGTCTGACGGAGCGCGGGACTCTCGCCGACGATGTGCTCGAACGTGAGCTGCGTCCAAATCTCGCTCTCCAGGTAGAGCCGCTCCTCGGCCAGCTTGTCCTTGAGCTGCGCGATCTCCCGAAAGGCCATGGCGTTCTCGATCGCGACCGCGACGAGCTTCGCCGGCTCGCCCAGGAACTGCACCTCGCCCGCGGGGTACGCCGCACGCTGCCGACGGCCGAAGCCGAGCGCCCCGAGGCGTTTGTGGGCCGTCGTCAGCGGGAACAGGCAGAAGCTCTCGATGCCGTCCTGCCGGATGAGCGCCATCTCGCTGAATCGTGTTTCGAGGGCCGTGTCGGGGACGACGAGCGGCTGCTGGGTCTGGACCACCCAGCCGGACGGCGAGTCGCCTCGGGTCGAGCCATGAGGGCCATGCGTCCGGCATCGAGGAGCTCGCCCCGCACGACTCCCTTTTCGGCGTCGTGGAGCACGATGGCGACGGAGTCGAAGTGCACGACGCGCGCGAACTCGGCGGCCAACCGCCCGAACAACGCTTCGGGCTCCCGACACGACGTGATTCGTCGCGCGCCCTTGTGCTGAGTGTTGCGCGCGAGGTACGCTGCGTAGTGAGCCCGTCTCAGCCTCGCAGCGCGACGAAGGAGGGCACCTCGATTCTCCTCACGTGTGCTCGGCGCGGACTCCCAAACTGAGCTGCGCCAGGGCTGTCTGCGGACGGGCGTTCATGGGCGGTCTGGTGCCAAATACCAGAGGAGACCGTCACATGGACTGGAGCAACGTAACCGCGCCGGCACAGCGCGTCGGCGCAGCCCTCGTAGGCACCGCCAGCGCTCTCTATCGTACCTCACCGAAGGACTGGGTAGATAGCGGCCTCGCGCGGCTGAACGGGACGCCGCGAGCGGTCGAAGAAGTGTTCCGAACCGCGGAGCGGCAGCTCAACCGGTTGACGAACGGCTGGAGCCGGCCACGCCATCGGCGGGCCGGTGGACGAAACGTCGCCGGCAGTGAAGGAGAGATAGCCGCTAGCCCCTCAGACTCTTCTTGACGCGGCCACAACCGCCAACGGTGACAAGGGGGATCGACCCGCACCGAAGGGTCCGAAGCGGGCGACGCGGAGGAAGTGAGACATGCCTGAAGAGCTACGTCTGCAGCCCATTCCGTCCGAGCCGGAAGAGCAGAGCTGTCCCGAGTGCTGGATCCCTCGGCGCGACTGGAAGAGCCGAGGCGTGGAAAGGGACGGTGAGACCTTCTGCTGCCGAGGGTGCGCTGAAGGTACAGGGTGTACGTGCAGTGTGATCGAGTAGCGCGGCGTGGATCGAGCGCATAGGCCGGGCGAAAGTCGCTACCGCATTCGCTTCCCTCGTCGCGCCCAGGTCTCGCGGAGGGTCGCGAGGCCGAGCGCCTGAGACCTCTCGCGCTCGTTCACTGTCCGCGGATCGTGCGCGAAGCAGAATTGCGACCCCGTACGCCGAGCGCCGCGGCATGGCTCACCGTCCAACCTCGTGCTGTCACAGCGCGGCGGCCCCGGTGGAACTTCCGCAGGACCGGCGGCAGTCGGCGTCGAGCCGGCTTCTCGCTCGCCGTTCTTCTTGTCGTGCGCGAAACAATACCGCGACCCGTCGCACCTCGTCCCACGGCATGGTTTGCCGTCGAGCCTGACGGCTTCGCACGGACGAGAATCAATCACGAGGGCGATCCTCCCCGTGCCTCGCCGCCAGTAGCGCCCTCCTGAAGCAGGACGCGCAGAGCCGACAATCGGCATCATCATCCACGATGAGGATACGTAACCCGTCCGTCGGGCGCATGGGACTTCCCTTCCGGAGTCCGCGCCTGGCACCCGTGGACGGGTTCCCTGGTCCCGCCTGGTTGCGTCGCGCCGTCAAGCTGAGAACGGGCTCGCGGACACGCTAGACCCTTCGCAACAGTGGCGTCAACGCCAAAGTGGACGTGAGCGCGCGATTCCTGGTGCGGCGATGACGCTGCGATCAAGCCGAGGTCGGCCAAGTCGTCGCACACCGCCGCGGCGTCGCGCCGATTGCCCCGGGATGGCTTCGGTCCCAAAACGTGCGTGCCGGTGCGGCCGGTGCTGGCGCCCGCCTCGATGGGTCGCTTCCGAGGCGTCCTCGCG
>Ga0070741_10006786_pt1 | contig 24298 bp, 24 predicted proteins | sample Coa_R1_4_FD_66440 | JGI IMG/M metagenome (GOLD analysis project Ga0070741, IMG submission 66440) | Surface soil microbial communities from Centralia Pennsylvania, which are recovering from an underground coalmine fire - Coalmine... | ecosystem: Environmental > Terrestrial > Soil > Unclassified ...
TGACTTTTAGCGGCACGTAGAAAGATGCGATCATAAGGCGACCGTGTGGTAGAAACGCTCGCCAGGCCAGACGTGCTGTTCAAAACTTCGCGATGTTTTTGCTGACGATTACGTCTGTCTTTAGACTGCTGCGACGCCCACTTCTTGCGAAACCACACAGGTATATCTACGCAGCTCTTATCGGTGTTCTAACCCCAGGGCTCCTGTACTGCCAGACAGTGCCTGCCCAGAAAACAAAAGCAGCGCTGGATCCCGTTGTTCTTCGGAAGTACGTCCAAGAACGGATGGCCGCTGCTTCGATTCCCTCCATAGCTGTTGCGGCCGTGCGCGGTAAGCAGATTGTTTGGGAGGAGGCTTTCGGTTTGGCTGACCGCGAGCAACACATACCGGCAACGCCACACACTACTTTTTATCTCGCTTCTGTCACCAAGGCGATCACAGGCACAGCGGTCTTGATGCTTCAAGAGCATCAGCAGATTGATTTGGATCAACCGGTGAATGAATACCTCGCATCGGCGAAGGTGCACAGTCCCATGTGGGACGCCACGGAAGCGACCGTACGTCGCGTTGCGACACATACCGCCGGCCTCACAACCTACAACCGAAAATGCGCTGTTCAAGATACCACCTGCCAGGTCTCAACCAACACAGCGATCGTGCGTTACGGAATCTTGTTCTGGCCTCCCGGAGAGCACTTTGATTACTCGAATCTGGGCTACGGCATACTCGGTGAACTCGTCTCTCACGTGTCAGGCAAGAGTTATGCTGATTTTTTAAGCGATCAAGTTTTCCGTCCTCTCGGCATGCGGGATTGTTTTCTGGGCGTCGCGCATCCACCGTCGAGCCACATCGCCGCACAATACGATTCAGTGACACACGCCCGAACTCCCGTCGAACTCTCTGACACTCCGGGAGCCTCTTCAGCACACTGTAGCGTGCACGATTTAGCACTGCTTGGCATGTTTGTTCTCGGTGCGCATCTTCCGACTCAGAAACAGATTCTTTCCGACGCCTCTGTCCAGATGATGCTGAAACCAACGGTCGAGACCGGCGACGGCGAGCGCTACGGCTTCGGTTGGGCGCTGCAACCTAGCCGTCACCAATACCTGAGTGTTTACGCTCAAGGCGGCACCAATGATTCGTTTGCCGTGTTGCAGATGATTCCCTCCGAACAGATTGCCGTCGCCGTTATTGCGAACACTGGAACCACGATTCCCTTTGAAATTGTAGATAAGGTGTTGAGCGACCTTCTACCTCGCTATCGTGAAGACCTCGCAACCCAACCGCCAACCCCGCCGCAGTCTCCGGCACCTCCTGCTACAACTTCCCTCGTTGGCACTTGGACGGGTCATTTACAGACCTGGAAAGGGAGCATCCCGCTGACATTGCGGATCTCGGGACTGCGTGAGGTCCAAGTGCAATGGAAGAACGATCCATGGCTGACCGCGACAGGCGTGGATATTGCTGACCCTCGCGTTTACTGCATCGTTCACGGTCAAGTGGAAACGCCAGATGCTCCTCGACCGCCGTACGATCTCGAACTGGAGCTTTACCTCCGTGGAAGAGCGCTTGTCGGCGCCGCGACAACGAAAGACGGAGTTCAACTCCCGTACTGGGTTCAACTGGAAAGAGCACGCCAAATCCACGCCGGCCATCAGCCATCACCTGGCAAGCAGACAACGGCAGATGGTCGTCCGCCGCAGTAGTGTCACTTCGCTATTGTCCTCATGATAGTTAGCTGACACCGGCTTTCGATGCTATAACTCTCCCCATGGCTACGTCCCGGCAAGGCTCCGTCCGTCTGTTCCGCTTTTCCGGCATCGACGTTTTTCTTCACTGGTCGTGGTTCCTAGTGGCCATTTTTGAAATCAACGGGCGCACTGGGCGCTATTCCTCGCTGACCTGGAATCTCCTGGAGTACCTGGCGCTTTTCCTGATCGTCACGCTGCATGAGTTCGGGCACGCGCTCGCCTGTCGCCAGGTCGGGGGCGTAGCCAATCGCATCGTGCTCTGGCCGCTCGGCGGCGTAGCGTTCGTGAATCCACCGGCGCGTCCCGGCGCCACGCTCTGGAGCATTGCCGCCGGGCCTTTGGTCAACGTAGTGCTCGTGCCGATCCTGATGGTCGTTGGCTTAGCAAGCCGCTCGCTGGGATGGGCGCATACCTTTCCCGATCTGTATGCACTCCTGCGCTCCGTATGGTTCATTAACTTCGGCCTGCTCGCCTTCAACATTCTGCCCATCTACCCGCTCGACGGGGGCCAGATTCTCCGCTCGGTGCTGTGGTTTTTTCTGGGTCGCGCGCGCAGTCTTATGGTGGCCACCATCGTCGGCTTTGCCGGCGTCGCGGGTTTCCTGCTGCTGGCCGTCTGGGTGCGTTCCGTGTGGGTTGGGGCTATCGCCCTGTTCATGCTGATGAACTGCTGGGGTGGACTGCGCCATGCCCAAGCATTATCGCGTCTCGCCAGGCTGCCACGCCGTGAAGGCTTCGCCTGTCCTGCCTGCAAAGCCGTGCCGCCAGTCGGCGAACATTGGAAGTGCGGCAACTGCCGCCATGCCTTCGACACTTTTCACACCCAGGCCGTCTGTCCTTACTGCGCCACCCAGTTTCGCGTAACCGTGTGCCTGGACTGCGGCACCTTGCGCCCCATCGAACAGTGGACGCTTCCCGGCACCGTCGCTTTGCACGCAGCGCCCTGAAGCTGTACAACGCGTATTCGGAAATTCGTGGGTCGCGACGGCCCGCAGAAATGCAGGCGGCGCATTCTCGCCGCGCAACGTTTGCCGGCAAATACAACCGGCCGTCGGAGTTTGGCCCCGGCGGCCGGATGCTCAGGAGGTCATTCTTCCGACCTCTGCTGCGAACTGGCCTTGCGTACCCTGCACACGCCCTACGACAGGAAGAATTCTTTCGCGATCCCGGCCCAATCTTTATCCGGCATCTGCGCTGTGAGATTATCGACCGCCACGCCGCCATCTTGCGCCAGCGCGCCCAGCGCGGTCGGCATCTTTCTCTGCAGGCGTCCCGCGGATTCCTCCGTCCACCACCGGGCCAGCGCGCCGCCCAGCAGGTTGCGGAAGTTGGTCTTTGCGTCCGGCGACTGCACCGTCAGCAGCCAGCCTTCGCCATAAGGATCGCGTAACGCCAGCTTGGGATCCTTTGCCACTGAGTCGTTCACATCGGCCACGCTGCCTTCGATCGGCGAAACCATGTCCACTGCGCTGCCGTCGCGGTGGATCGTCCAGATCTTCTGTCCCTGGCGAATCCACTGTCCGCGTTGCGGGAGCGTGATGCGCTCGATTTTGCCGGTCAGCTTGGAAGCGAAGTCGTCGAGGCCCACACGAACCAGGCTCGGACTTTCGCTCAACGCCCAGGTGTGCCCGGGATGGTACCGCAAATTCTCCGGCACCTGGAATCCGCCGACCAGGCTTGGAGACAACCGGGGAGCGGCGTCGCGCTTCATCACCTGCAGGGCGGGTTGAATCACTACATGTTTACGGCTGTAGAAATGATCGATCAGGAGAAAGGTCGCGAACATCAAGAGAACCAGGATGACTGTCATAAATCACCTCGTCGGAGGGGCCGATTTTGGTGACCTTCTTGAGGTCTTCAGCAAGGCCGCTCGCCACTTTTGTAAAGGCAATCGCCATGCCGAAGTCGTTCCATTTCTCGAGTCGCTTGCCTGGCTCGCGCGATCTCGCGGCCTGCATGGCTTTACCCACGTTTTGCTGCCGCGCGAAAGGCTTTGCTGCAGATTCTCGCAACATGCGGATGACGAGGATCGCAACAGCCGTTTACGTTGATTTGAGTAGCTTACCGGGAGGGAGTCCGCAACTCGCGTACAACACAGAGCTTAGCGAAGTCGAGTTCGCTGCAGAGAAATGCAATAGCGGATGTTGCTAATTACCACAGTGTCGGCGAACACTATTGCTGCGCCGTCCCCTTCACCACCAGCGCGAACGGAACCGCCTCCCCCGATGCCAGCTTCAGTCCAGCCGAGAAGATCCAGTGGTCCTGGTCATCTTTGCTCACCGCGGCCGCCGTCCCCGCGCCCTCCGGCTGCACCATGCTCAAGGGCCCGGGATGCTTGGTGCCGGTCGCTTTGCGTGACAGTGACACCAGTTCCTGGAACTTGTAACTGGCATTGGGATCGGAGTCCGAGTCTGCCGGAATCAGCAACAGGAAATCGCGGTTCGGCGCGGCCCCAAGATGATTCCCATCATTCGGTATCAGTGCATAGCGCAAGGTGTAGTAACCCGCGGCAATGGTCTGTCCACGGTAGTCCGTCGAAGCCTGGCTGAAATGCAGTACGCCGATCAGTTCAGATTCTGCAAGCTGGCTATAAAGAACATCCGAGCTCTCTTTCCTGGAACCCGCAGGCACGCTCTTGCGCAACCACAACTCCGCGGCGTTGCTGCCATCATCGAGAAGAATTCGGTAGCCGCTCGTATCCAGCGTTTGCCGTACGCTCTCCGGGACTTGCTTTTCGCTCAGCGCGGGAAGGTTCTCCACTTTGCCGTTCTGTGCCGGCAAAGCCGTGGCTGCGAGAACCACAAGACTGGCGCACAGCAGGAAACGGTGTAGCGACTTGCTCATGTCACCTCCGTGACCTGTGACCTGAAGCTATAGAAGTGACTCTCCCTGCCGGAATCCGGCGTTAAGCGCTGTTCGCGTGGGTGCTAGCGGGCAAACGTTCCCACGAACGCGCTCCGCTTCCCGTGCAAGTCCCAGGAAACACCCAGGCCGGGGCCATTGTACGCGTCAGTAAGAGCCACCGCCGGCATGGAATGTGCCGTTTCGGTCAGCGGCGGATAGAACGTCACCTCGTTTCCGCAGAGATGGTCTTTGTCTCCGATCGAGCGCGTCTGGATCGTAGCGAAACGTCCGGCGCGCAACATGGCGGCGCCATGATGCTCAGCGTTCACCACCAGTTCCATCTGCACCGGCACCACCTGGGCCACGTCTTTCAACAGCTCGCCGCCCATGTGATGAGCGAAGCTGACCAGCGCTGCCCGCTGCTGCGCATTTGCGCCATCATCCACCAGCAGAACCGCTTTGGCGGGGTAAGGATCTTCGTAGGGATCGCCCAAAGTTCCATTGGCGCGAACCGCCGCAGCCACCGTAAGTCCCTCGAGTGGCACGCCCTGCCAACTTCCCCGGGTCACATGCCAGGCCAGAATGGCCTCGTTGCCCACCAGGTTGACTTCGCCGTTGGCAAAGCACTGGCCGGTGTACACATCGGCGCTGCGCGTCTCCAGGTAGTCGCCTTCAATCTGTTGAGCGGCCGCGGGAAGAGCAAGTGTGAGTAGAGCCAACGAAATGAACAGGCAGAGATGGTTACGCATGGGAAATCCTCGCCCCTTTTGGATGCCTCTATTTTCTCTCAGGAAGCAGAAGAAAGGAAAGCCGCCGGCAAAGGCCAAAAACGCCCCCGGAACTGAGAACCATCCCATGCCTTTGCATGACTTGCGCAGGGGCTACTCGTAGGCAAGTGCGTCGATCGGATCTTTCTGCGCCGCCTTGTATGCCGGATACAGCGCGCCCAGCAGGGCGCCGATAATCGCGATGATGGTCGCTTTCAATATCCAGCCCCAGGTCATGATGACACGCAGTGTGGGCAGCTTGCTCGAAAGACCCACGCGCGCAGCGGCGCTCACCGCAATCCCGAGAATGATTCCCGCAATCGCCAGCATCACCGTCTCGCGCAGCACCACGTTGACGATGTACAGCTTTGACGCGCCCAGTGATTTCAGGATGCCGATCTCGCGGGTGCGCTCCATCACCGCTGTGTACATGGCCTGAAAAATGACGATGAAGCCTATGGTGACCGAAATCCCGATCACCACTTTGATGAACGTGGACAGCCCCGGATAGCTGCCCGGATTCAGCATCGACAAGTAGTAAGGCATCGACGCCGCCACGTATTTCTCCATCCCGGGCACGTGCCTGATCTCATCGACCACCGCGTCGGCATTAGCGGGATTATCCAACTTCAAGTAGAAGATTGACGCCTTTCGCTGCGCTCCCATCAAGTCCTGCAACACCGGCAGTTCAACGAACTTCCGGGCTCCCTTGCCGGCTCCCACAATCCCGGCCACGTGGAACTTGTTGTTGAGGATCTCAATATCGTCTCCCACCCTGACGTGTTTTGCCCGCGCATAGAGATCATCCACCAGGGCATCGTTCGGCGCCTGGAATGGTCCCCCTTCGATGTAGTGAAAGGGTCCGCCCAGCGCCTCATACGATTTCAAATCAATGCCGGCGATCACTTCGATGTTTCCCGCGGTGGACACCTGCGTGATCACGGGCGCGACCGTAACTACGTGCGGCAGTTTGGCCAGCACATTTCCTACTTTGATCGACATCGGCGCACCCGTCAGTCCCACGATGAACGACGATCCCGGCGGCATCACGATCACGTCCGCGCCAATGCCGGCCTGCCGCGACTTCTGATCGCTCACCAGCCCCAGCGACAATCCCACGATCAGCAGGATGAGCGTGACCTCCAGCGCCACTGCGACCACGCTGATCAGCGAGCGCAGCGGCCGGTACACCAGGTTGGCAAGCACCATTTTATTCATAATGAAATTTCTACGGCTGGCGACTATTCCGCGCCTGGTCCGGATTCACCTGGTCCAGGTGCACCACCTCCGCTCCCGGCGGCTGTTGCAAAACAAACTGATCGTCCTTGAGGGGTTCGTTCAGTTGCAGCTTCACCATGGTGAGCGTGATGTCATATTCTTCCTGCGGCCGGTAAATGCTGATCTCAGACGGAAAAGGGATTGCCGAATAGTCCTTGTAGTTCTCGTAGGTCACGTCCGTGACCAGGTCACCGTTCTGGTTGTAGATAAGCTGGCGGTGCGGAAATAGATCGGTGCGGCTAAAGATGATCTTGCGCGACAGGAACCAGCCTGGCTGTCCCTTGTCGATGATGTTCAGCTCGTAGTCCGGCTGTTCCACCCGGTGACGCTTTGCGTCCAGTACGGTCTCGTAACCGTTTTCCACAACAGCGATTTCGTCACCACCCACCGCCCGCAGCAGCAGCGCGTCATAAATAGCCTGCGGCCGGATGTTTTCCATCGGCTGCTGCGTGTTGTGAGTCTGGATATCGTTTCGTCCCACGACAAACTTGTTCTTCGGCGGGATCCAAAGCTCGAAACGCTGGCCATCGCTGACCATGTCGAACGCGCGGTTACGCACGATCGGCATCAACCCGATCATCCGCAGCATGGCCGGCTTGCGCGCCAGCACATACCCGCGAATCTGTTTGTAATCAGTGACTTTGCCGCGTTCCTGCCCACCCACCGACGTGTCGATGTCCACCGTCGCCTGCATGGAATGAATCTTTTCCGCCTGGGTATTGACGTAGTTGATCAGTTCCTGCTGGGTGGCGGATTTCAAGGGAGCGGTGCTGACCTGGCGCTCGACCTTATGGGAGTGAAATAAACAGCCGGTCAGGGGTACTACTGCAAGAAGGACTAGAACCGCGCGGTATCGAAGAAAGTGGCTCATCCCGTCGGAAATGTTGTCTAAGCTCTAAACCTATCCAGCATCGCTCGTTAGATGAGTATACAGCCCCGGGGTTTCAACCTCTTTGTAACCGGTCTGGAAATAATCATTCTATGCACCCCCGCGACGGGCGGCCCCGCGCGGACATTCACACGTCAGTACAAGCACTTGTGAAATAACGCCCTTGCGCGCCGTTTCATCTAAACTAAACAGACTTGCGCACGCTCTTCACACTCGCGCTGCTCGCGGCCATAGCCGTCACCGGATGGCTTGCCTGGGCGCTGTGGCTGCCGGTAACTCCTGACGGGCAAAAGTTCGTCCTGCTCCATTCCGGATACTCCACCCGGAGGATCGCTTCGGAACTCAAAGACGCCGGCGTGATCCGCAGCACCGACGCCTTCCTGATCTGGCATTACCTGCACCGCCGCCGCTCGCTGAAAGCGGGCGAGTACCTGTTCGAGCTGCCCGCACGCGCCATTGATGTTCACGACCGGCTGGCGCGGGGAGACGTCTACTTTCACACGGTCACGATTCCGGAAGGTTACACGATGTTCGACGTCGCCAAGGCCATGGAGGACGCGCGGCTTGGGACTGCGGAAGAATTTCTGAAAATCTTTCAGTCTGACACTTCGTTGATTTCCGATCTCGATCCCGAAGCGCATTCCCTGGAAGGCTATCTTTTCCCTAACACCTACCAGTTCACGCGAACCCAGAGCGCGCAGGAAATGGTCGCCTCCATGGTGAAACAATTTCGTGCGGTGGCCCAACAGATCGGACTTGCTTCCGACGTTCACCAGACCGTGACCCTGGCCTCCATCGTGGAAAAAGAGACCGGTGTGCCCGAAGAGCGGCCGCTGGTGGCGAGCGTTTACGTGAACCGGCTAGCGAAGAAAATCGCGCTGGACGCAGACCCCAGCGTCATCTATGGGGAGTTGCTGGCCGGCACTTACCAGGGCGCGCTGCACCATGCCGACATGGTCGCGGACTCGCCTTACAACACTTACCGCCATCCCGGACTTCCTCCGGGACCGATCGCCAATCCCGGCAAAAGTTCCCTCGAAGCCGCCATGCACCCTGCCGAGACCGGGTACTACTACTTCGTTGCGGATGGCAGTGGACGTCATCGCTTCGCCAACAGCCTGGAAGAACACAACCGCAACGTGGCCGCCTACCGCAAGGTCATGCGCGGACAATAGCGCGACGGGTGAGTCAACGGCCTTTCGCATCCATCCAGCCCTGCAGGATCAGCACAGCCGCCAGCCGGTCCACGACTTCGCCCCGGCGCTTGATAGACATCTCCGCTTCCCGGAGTAGCCGATTGGCCTCCGCCGACGTCAGGCGCTCGTCCCACAAGTGCACCGGGATCCCAAACCGCTTGCGCAACTCCTCGGCAAGCTCTTGCATCTTGACAGCTTGCGTGCCGCTGGCGCCGCTCATGCGCAGGGGAAGGCCGACCACGATCTCGCCAATCTCGTACTGCTCGATAATCGCCTGCAGCGCCGCGAGGTCCGTGCGCTTGTTTTTGCGCCTGAGCGTCGGCAGCCCTTGTGCCGTGACCCCAAGCAGGTCGGATACGGCCATACCGATTGTCTTCGAGCCTACATCCAGACCCAGCACCCTGCTTGACCGTGAAGTGGAACCAAAATGCGCACCGTTCGAATCTGAGATCACGGCCAAATTATATGTCGCGGACGGCAGGGCAACTTCCGCTACCATAAGCCGATGAGCGAACAGGCAGAGATTCAGGCTCCGCCCTCAGCCGCTGCGCCGGCGTCCTCGAGCCGCCCCCGCAAGTGGCCCGAGACGGTTATCGCGCTCGGCGTGATTCTTGCCTTCTGCTATTTCGCGGAATGGGAGCTCGTCGTAGTCCTGGTGTCCATTCTCATTTCGTTCATTCTCGCGCCGGTCGTCGACCAGTTGCAGAAACTCCGCATCCCTCGCGGGGTCGGCTCCGCCATCGCGGTTGGCTTGTTGCTCGCCGTGGGTTACGGCGTCGCCTATTACTCCTACAACCAGACCACTTCGTTCATTGAGAACCTGCCGCAGTACTCGAAAGAGATTCAGGGGGTCATCGGCAAGTTCAAACAGCGTGCTGAGAAACTCGAAAGAACGACCGAAAAGGTGCTGGAAACCAATCCGGAAAAAACAAAAACCGTCACCGTGCAGCAGGCTACCAGTTGGACCGACAAGATCGCCAACAGCTTCGGTTCCTTGTCTCACGACATCCTGGCTCTATCGTTCGTGCCTTTCCTCGTTTACTTCATGCTGACCTGGCAGCAACACGCGCGCTCCGCCACGGTCATGCTGTTTCGCATGGAAAATCGGCACACCGCGTATACGACCTTGAACCTGATTTCCGCCATGATTCGCAGCTTTATTCTTGGAAATTTTCTGGTGGGCTTGTTCATTGCCGGAGTGAGCACGGTCGTGTTCGCCTTGCTCCAGCTTCCGTTCTTCTACGTGGTCGGCGTGATCAGCGGATTCCTTAGCCTGGTTCCCTACCTGGGAGTGATGGTGGCCATGGTCCCCCCGCTGATCGTGGGCGCGGGCCACCTGGGCTCATCGCAACTTATTATCATCGCGCTCACCGTCCTCGCACTGCACATTTTCGGCATCAACATTCTGTATCCGAAATTCCTCGGCAGCCGCCTTCAGCTCAACCCCTTGGCCGTGACCATCGCCCTGCTCTTCTGGGGATGGCTATGGGGCGCAATGGGCCTGATTCTCGCCATTCCCATCACTGCCGCCATGAAGATTATCTTCGACCACATCGACGCTCTGCACTCTTACGGCAATTGGCTGGGAGAGTAGGGCTAGCCCTGTTGTGCGCGGGGCGCCACATCATAAAGAAGGGCGCAGGTAGAAGAGATGGAACACACGAACGAACGCTCGTGTGTTGCGGGAAGGAAGGCGACTGAGAGTCTTACGCTTCGAATTCCGTCGCTTCGGGGAACCGCAAACTGCACTTCGCCAAGGCCTTACTAAGGGCATCCTCGATCAGTGGCTCTTCGCAGTTCTTGGCCATCGCCAGTTCGCTGACCAGCAGGTATCGGGCCCGCTCCAGCATCTTCTTCTCGCGGAAGGAGAGCGGCTTCGACTGGCTGAGGACGAGCAAATTCTTCAGTACTGCCGCCACTTCCAGCAACGATCCGGTGCGCATCCGTTCCGAGTTTTCCTTGAACCGATCTTTCCAGTCGGCGTTGCTCGCGGCGTCGCCATCTGTAAGATAATCAAGAATTTTCTGGATTTCACCATTGCGCACAACCCGTCGCAACCCGACGTTGTTCACGTTGTGGAACGGGATCATGACCTTGAGGCTGCTGGCTTTGATCTTGAGGAGGTAGAACTTCTCAACTGTCGCCCCAATGGTGCGACTGCTGATCTGCTCAATGATGCCTACACCGTGATTGGGGTAGACAACTTTGTCACCGATGTGAAAATTACCGTCGCTACTAATCATGAGGGAACCCCACCGAGCGAGGCGAACCTGAAGAACCGCTATTTGTTAGTTTACTCCTGGGTTCCCGAAATGGCAAACCAGACGCCCGTTTCCGAAGTGGGCTTGCCCACAAAGTACGGAAATGCAACATCTTTCCCAGCGAACGTTTGCGACAGAGTTATGCGACCCTGGCACGGACTTGCCGGCGGTCAGCTCAACTCGCCACGCCCAGCAGTTCAGACGTTTTCGTTGTTCTTACTTTCCCGGGCCGCACTTGCTCAAATGTGCATTGCGACGGCTTCTTCTCCGGACGCCACCGCAGGAACTTAGTGCCATGACGAAAACGGGCGCCGGAGAAATGGTCGTACTGGACCTCGCAAACTAACTTGGGCTGGAGCGGCTGCCATTCCATGGAGCGCTTGGTGCTCCAGCGGCTAAGGCCACCCGGAGCGTGCCCTGTGAACCCTGGCGGCCCGATCAGCGGTTCGACAGTTGTCTTGAGTTCCTGCCGCTGTTCGGCATTGAAGCTGGAGCAAAATCCTACGTGGTCGAGTTGCTTTTGATCGTTGTATAGCCCCAGCAGCAGGGATCCTATGCCCCCGCCCTTCTCCGCGTAGCGGAATCCGCCGAGTACGCAATCCGCCGTCCGAATGCGCTTGATTTTCACCATGGCAGTGCGTTCGCCAGAGCGGTAGGTCTCGTCCAGCCGCTTCGCAATAATGCCGTCCAGGCCCATGGGACCAAGTTCTCCCATCCAGCGTTCCGCCTGACTGTATTCCGGGGAAGCCGGCGACAACCGGAGCGGAGACTGCCTTGGCACTTCCTCGAAGAACCTCTCCAGCCGGGCCCGACGCTCCTGCAGGGACAGTTCGGTAAGCCGCTTGCCCGCTTCGTCCACCAGCAAATCGAAACACATGAGCATCCCCGGGGTTTGCGCCGAGAGCTTCCGGATCCTGGACGCCGCTGGATGAATGCGCATGAGCAGGTCATCAAACGAAAGGTGCCCGCCGGAAAAGATCACAATCTCGCCGTCGATGACGAACGTCTTTTGCGGCAGCGCTGTCAGGGCCGCCACCACCTCAGGAAAATAGCGTGCAAGGGGCTGTCCCGCCTTCGACTGCAGCAGGACCTGCTGATCGCTGCGGAACGCCAGGCAGCGAAAGCCATCCCACTTTGGTTCGTATTGCCAGCCTTGACCGCGCGGAATTTCCGAAACAGACTTTGCGTCTTCCGGCGGAAACGGCGGTTGAATCGGCAAACTGATGGCAGGAAATTCCTGAACTATTTCCTCGGCGGGAACTGCTCCGGAAACAACTTTATCGGCAGTCTTCTTCTCGGCTGATTTGGCGCGCGTCCTGGGTTTCGGCATCGAGCATTGGATGCTCAGAAGACCGGGCGCGTCGGCCCAGCGGCAGCCCTAGGAAGCGACACGCAGCGGGGCTGGACGCACATGCTGGAGACGACGGATCTGGCCAACCAGTCCAGTAGCCCGCTGGTAGCGGTCCGCAATGGAAGCCGGCGACACACTGATCCCCGGCCACACAACACCGGTGTAAAAACGCATCCTGGTGACCACGCAATAAAGCCGCAAGCGAACCGCGGCGTCGACCAGTTCCTGCCCCGCGCGAGCCAATTCCGGATCGGGGCTGTGGCGGGCCGCGTCTCCCAACTTCGTTAACACTGAGGCATTGAAGGCCGCGCACGACACATATTCCACCGCCGCCCACAACCGCCTTCTCTGGACAGCCCTATAAACCCTCGCGGGTAACTGCTGGCGCAAATAGCCCTCGTCATCCGCGCTCATCAGGTTGCGAAACGCCTCAAGATCGACGGGACGGATTGCGCGAGAGAGTTCCTGCACATCGCGCTGCGAAGCTCTGCGCTGCAGAGCCCCCCAGGCAAGAAAGCCCAGGGTAAGAACGGCGGCGAAAATCAGAAACAGTGCGGTGATCATTGTTGCAACAATCGCTCCAGTTCGTGATTCCAGTTATGCAGTTCAGTGGCAGCAGGAGCCTGCAAACTCCGCATGGCCGGTTCCGGCGTTAGCAGGTATGCAATCCATATGAGAACGCAACAATGATACGTGCCCATGGTAAGCAGGTTCAGAATTCGCACGCTGGCCAACCCAAAATGCGACAGGATCGTGCTGTTGGTCAGGTCCACACACGCGTAAACTCCCAACCCGAAGGCAATCCCGAATACATAATTTCGCCAGGATAGGCCGAAGTACCGCGAGAACAGGAAAAGCAGCAACAAAAGCCCGCACTGCACGATGCTCACCGCCAGGTTTGTGACCCAGAGTGTGGCACCCAGGTGATTGAGTCCCTCGCTGTAAGCAAGTCCGGCGCCGACTGTCCCAGTCAGCACCAGCACGATGCTCGCCCAGCGAAATAACAACTCGCCCAGTCGGCTCAGTGCGGCGTAGTTGCGAAAGACATTTTCAAAGATTTCGTGAATCACGCCGAAACGCAGCGCGATGCTGATGCCCGAGTCCAGAAGGACGGCGTCATAAAAAGTGCCCGGGGATACCGCCTTCGAGGTGCCCAGCACAAATAAAACGCCGAAGCCCAGGACCTGGTACACCGCGTAGCACAAGAACATCGGGAATTCTTTGTAGAACCTGCGACGCAACATAAGGATCACGACCACCGCCAGGAAAGCGTGTGGCGCGACCCACAGGTAGTAATACAGTGCGTTATACATCGTCGTCGGCCGACCTGCGAACTATAAACCGTCACCGGCCCGCCGACAACAAAATCTGCGTCGTTGATCGCGCCCACGTCCCGTTCCAAGAATTGCAGTATTGCGTTGTTTAGCGAGGTGGCTTACAGAGGCTGCCATCCGGACAGAACGGGTTCGGATTTCCATCCGCATGTACCGTCGTCGGTACCGCCAGTGTCGAAAGCACGATCAGAGCCGCAGCGAAAAACAGCGTAATTTTCTTCACAGTCCTTAGTCTCCTTTGCAATGGGGTGCTGTCGTGATAGCTTGCAGGAAGGTGTGCGCTTTGCGCGAAAAACTGCGTACAGTACAGTTTCCGGAATCTGTAACGGCATGAAACTCCGATCCGCGCTCGACGACCTTGCCTCCACCACCCTGCGTGCCATGAGCGGCCTGTGGGAAAAACTGCAGTATTTCGCAGGTTTACGCTCGACCGGAAACTATCATCACTGGGGATTGTCCCGCATCTATGGCAAGGTGAAGGCGCAGCAGGCGTTGAAAGATGCTCACCAACAAGTACTTAAGGAGGTCCTGCGGAAACCGGTGCGGGATTTACAGCAGGATCTGCGGCAGGCAAGTGAATGCCAGGGTCTGAAACCAGCGGCTTATCTGGAGAAGTTAAAGGAGAGCGGCCCCGACCTGCTGCCTGAGGACCCGGGCCCTGCCGCGGAGCGACACTTCAGTTCAGTGCTGTTCGCTCTCTCGGCTCTGGAACAGCATCAAGGTGATGCCATTCCCCAAGACGCATTGCCATCCCCACCACCTGCCCCAACACCTCCGCGTCCTGCGGGTGTTTCAAAACCCTCAAGGGTGCCGGAGAAAGTGGATGAGGCTGCAGAATGATGCTGTCGCGGTTGAGCGCGCACCAGCAGCAAACGTGTCCTTCACGGGTTTCCACAAAATAGATCGGGCGCTCGTACTCTGAACGCCATACGCCTTCCACCACCCGGTTGCGCGATTCATCGACCTGGACGAAGGTTCCCGGCGGCAACAACGGGTACATAGTGAAGTCTTCGCTTCCCACGTATCCGTAGGTGTAGTCCTGGTGCGCGAGCTGATTCAGGTAGGCCATGGGTACGACTCCCCACTTTTCTACCATGCGGCCAAGATTGCTGGTTTTACGCAGGTCGAAGCTGGGGTCGAGTTTGGCCGGAATTTGCAGGCTGGTCACGGTCTCGAATGCGGTGGAGACGTGCGATCGGGGCGGCGTGGAGAGGCTGAGATCAGACGCTGACTGGCTGTAGTCGATTCCGTACAGAGCCAGCAGGTCGCGTGGATCGCGCCGGTAAATGATGGCCAGTGAGTACAAACGGTAAATGCTGGGGGTGATGCCCTTGGTCTCTATGTCGGAAAGCCGGCTGGGAGGGATGGCGAACTCTTCATTCCGATGTTTATCGGCAATGCGTTGGCTGGCGTTCTCGACGTCGCGCATGGTCAGCCCAAGTTGATCGCGCAGAGCTCTCAGATTGTGTCCCGCCGAGACCATCGACCCCTCGCCCCAAGGCACCGGAACCAGACTTGTTAATACTTGGCTTAATTGGTACGTATAACCAATTTTTCATGCTTGTTCAAGGATAGTGTTCGGATTTCGTAACTACAGTGTGGGACGCTGGCGTCCCCATTCGGGAGGGAGCTATGTCGTTTTGCAGACGGAAGATGTTAACCTGCTGCAAACAAACGGTCGTCCTGTCCTGTTTTCGTAACAAGGAGTACCGGGACGAGGTCACGCCAGGCTGAGCATTATCCTACTCTGTAATAACTGCAGAGTTATCTGCATGGGCGGGGAGCATGGAGCCCAACCGGATCTTCGATGGCGGTTTCGCCAAGTTCCGTCATTCTCATCGCGATTCAGGTTATTTCCGCGAGGCTAGGGGACGCCAAGCTCTCGACATCCCAACTTTACACGCGGGTTTCCGTGGGCCGCATGATGCAAAGCTACAAACGGTTTGACGTTTCCCGATCTCAACGCTTCTCCATTTGGAGGAGAACTCTTTACGACGAATTTGATTATGCCGGAGCCCTGCCCGTTCCTCAGCCGAAAACTTCCGAGGTGCTCCATTATTCGCCCCACCAAAACAAGCGGAGCTGCTATCGCAGTCGTCAACTTCTTGACCTCCATGGGGCTGTTCATCGGGCAATCAAAGGAGTTCTTTGAACTCCTGTTCGACTTAGCAGCAGAGGCCGATGCGGCCACACGTGAATGCAACTAGAACGATGTGATAATTCGTCCAGGCGTCGCCGCCAGAACCGCGACGCCTTTTTGTTTCAGACGGAAGCAATCGTAGAGACGAATCTTAAGCGGCGATGAAATCACGGCAGTAATTCAGGATGTCAAGACCCTTCGGCATCACGGAAGCGCTACACGTTGGACAGAAAACCCAAAATCGTCGGCTCGCCTTAACTTTCAAGCAAAGAGAAGAAAGGCCACTGCCCACTCGTCGCGGCCAGGCCTAGAATTCAACGAGCCAAAATTTCTGTTTTAGCGAGAAAGGTTTAAATATGAAGCCGACAATCATGCGATTCCTGCTCGTGATCGCTGTGTGCTCTTGTGTTCAAGCGGCCGTCGCGACGAGTTCCAATTTGCAATTTCACGTTTTGCAGGTACCGGGGGCGAGTCGTACCGTCGCATATGGACTCAATAATCTCGGTCAGATCGTTGGAACTTACACCGCTGCGGGAGTAGGCCATGGTTTTCTGTATGACTCTGGAGTATTTACCACTATTGACGATCCGCAGGGGACCGGCACACTGGTCACAGGAATAAACGATGGATCGGAGGTCGTGGGATACTCCTCGGCGCGTGGTTTCAGCGAACTGAATGGAGTCTATACGTCCATCAGCTATCCCGGGAGCAAGGCAACGTTCCCGAGCAGTGTGAATAATTCTGGAGATATTGTTGGTTCCTACGATGATGGGCAGGGGAAGCAACACGGCTTCCTTTTCAGCAACGGAGTTTATACAACGATTGATCCTCCGAACTCCGCGGTCACCTTACTCGGTGGCATCAACAATAACCGCATTATTGCCGGAACGGTTTGCCTGTCGACCACAGGGAAATGCCATGGATTTATCTACTCGCAGGGCAGGTTCGCATACGTCACCTATCCAGGCTCGGTGGGGACTCAGGTTCTTGGTCTCAATGATGCAGTTGACCTGGCAGGAGATGAGGATTCAGCGAGCGGGCTGGAAAACGATTTTACGTACTCGACGGTGACGGGCAAATTCGTCGGTTTCGAGGTTGCCAATAGTCGGGACACTGCCGCGTATGGGATCAACAATTCAGGAGAGGTTGTGGGATTTTTTACGCAGGGAGCGACGTTTTCGGGGTACTACCTTCAGCCCACGGCGGTCCAGAACAAGTAAGCCAATTAAGTACACGCCGTCAAACGGCAAATTCCAAGCGCCGGCCTGGTCGGGACCGGTCGGTGCTCCCAAAGAGTAGCGACTCCAGTCAGATCAGAAATTGAACACCAGACCGGTTGATACTCGGACATCGTTCTGAGTGTTGCTGAAAAACCTTGTCTGGAGAAAGTCGCCTTGTACGCGCCAGGCAAAGGTGCGGAAAAATTTGTAATCGACGCCCCCGCCCAGGGCATAGGCAAAGTTCGTATCGGAAGTGGACGATCCCAGAACCGTCGAGTTGACGTGGGCAGCGCCCGCCAGGGCTTCCGCGAAGGGGCGCAGGTTGCCGATCGACATGGACACCCGCGGTCCGAAAAGAAAGTTATATTCCTTGGTGCTGATCCCGTTTGGACTTTTTGAGTATCCGCTGAAATCTGCGACGATTCCCACGAGGGGAAATACTTTGCCCTCCAGCGATGCCGCCCATCCGTTGAAGCCGCTGTGATCGCCGCCTCCCAAATCAACTCGATTATAGGAATATCCGCCGAATACATTGCCCTTGGGAATAATCTGGGCGCCGGCTGCCACGCTAAACAGAAAAAATGAAAACAACGCCACCACGAATTTGCGCAAGAACGTCCTCCTGCACCGCTGAAAGTTAAGATGTGCCGCTTAGGTTGAATTGGATGCAACAAAGCTTGTGAACTTTGCTCGGTGCTTCGCTCCGGAAGTACCTGACCGCCTGCCCTCGCGGCCTCACTATGGCGTCACCAGCGTGCGTTTCTTCTTCTTTCGGATAAGACGAATGACCACTCCCGTAGACAGCCGGTAATTATCCTGCGTGTTGGTGAAAAACTTCGTCTGCCAGTAATCGCCCTGCACGCGCCACGCGAATCGACGGCTGATGTTGTAATCAAATCCTCCGCCTAATGCCATGGCGAACTTGGTGTCGGAAACCGTCGAGCCTCCGGGCAAGCCAATGCCGACCGCATTCCCATTCACGTGCGAACGGCCGAACAGCGCCTGCCCATAAGGCACAACCCGGTTCCATCTGCGATATGGAATATCCACTCCAAACAAATAGGAGAGCACGTGCGTATTGGCGGGAAAAGTCGTGACACCGCTGGGGCATAACGGCGTGCACGGAGGAAACGGCTCAGGCACCAGCACTGGGACGTTCACGTTGCCGTAATCGCCGGAGAAATCCAGCACCAGGCGCAGCCATCGCGCGAGGTTGATGTCGAGCGCCGCCTCCCACCCATTCAGGCCGGTCCTCTGGTTGGTAGTGTAAGGGTCGGCGCCAGCGTACGAGTATCCGCCAAAAACTTCGAAGTGGGGCGGACTCTGAGGTTCCGGCGCCGACGGCGGCTCGTTGACCTGCGGTTCGGATTGCGTTCGCCCTTCGGTGCCCTGCGCCTGCTGCCCGGTATCAGACGGTTGGGGAGGAGTCTGCGCGGCCGGCGGCGCTTGCGGTTCCTGCGCGCCGGTCGGATTCTGCGTCTCTTGCGCGCAGACAAGAAGTACGGTTGCGAGAAAAAATAAAATTGCCACGGGCCATCTCTTCACCAAGGTCCTCCTGGGAACCGGCTACAAGAAACTATGAACTTGGGATGCCATTCAGGCTCGCATACAACGGCGCAATTGTCATTCCACTCGCTGTAAACAAGGCCGTGCCGAGCCCGGGGCGTGACTGATTGCGGTCATCGTCGCTTGGGGCTGTTTGCGAAATCCCGTTGCTCGCTTGCGGCGCTCTGGTTGCCAGAATCGCTGCATGCGCCGCCGACAAGGTAAATAAGTCATTGACTGAGAGTGACTTTCGCGCACTCCCGCATGTGCCTAAAATTCACAACAGTTTTTTACGCGCCTGCAACCAAATTCACGCCGCGATCGGGTAATTTTAAAGTATGAAATCAGAAAATCTTTCTTTCTCCGCCGCACGCTCGAACCCTGTCGTGTCCGCGGGCCAGGAGAAAGATCTTTGCTTGCAAATTGAATCTCGAGAGTTCAGCGACTGCTTTGTTCTGACATGCCGCGGCCGGGTCGTGTTTCGCCACGAAGCCGCAGCCTTATCGCGCGCAGTGAGCGATCTGCTGGAGCAAAAGAAGTCGGTGATCCTCGATGTGAGCGAGGTAGACACCATCGATAGCGCCGGACTTGGCGAACTCGTGTTGCTGCACATGTGGTCGGAAGGCAATGGATGTCCGATCCGCATCGCCGGTCCTAACGCCCGCATCCGCAATCTTCTGCAAATCACGAATCTGGTCTCCGTCTTCCGCCTGTACGCCAGCGTCGAAGAAGCTCGCAATCCGGGCCGCGCGCTGGGAAGGACCGCCTAGGCTTCGCGCTGGAAGCGGTACCGCTCGCGGCGTTCCAGCGCCATGGCTTCCGCCACTTTGAAAAAGGCCCGCGCGGCGTGCGACAGGCTCGCGTCTCTACGGTAAATCAACCGCAACTTGCGCGTCAGATGCAGCTCGCGAACCGGAATGCGCACCAGGTCGCCGCGCGCAATCTCATTTTCCACGCTGATCTCCGGCACCAGCGCTACCCCATTTCCCATCGCCACAAAGCGCTTGATCGCCTGCAGCGTCGGAAGCTCGATGTCCATGTGCAACGGCGTCTTATAGCGCTTGAAAGCCTGGATCACCTTGTCGCGATAAGGAGAGGGGACAATATGCGCGACGAACGACTCCGCACCCAACTGGCGGATGCTCACCTGCTTTGCTGTCGCCAGCGGATGCCGGGGAGGAACCACGAATGCCAACTGGTCGAGGTAAACAACGATGGAGCGCAACTGCGCTTCCTGCGGATCGTAGGAGAGTACGCCGAGCTCCACCGCGTGCCGCAGGATCTCATCGGGAATGTGGCTGCCCAGCGAGCGTTGCACGGTAATGCGGATCATGGGATGCAAACGGCGGAACTCTCCCAGCACGGGCAGAAGGTAAAGCGCGGTAAATTCGTTGGCCGCGATCACCAGCTTGCCCTGGTTCAGTTCGCGCAGCTCTTGCAGGGCTTCGCGGGCGTCGCCGCGCAAGTTCAGCAGTCGTTCCGCATAGTCCTGCAGCACCCGACCCGCGTCGGTGAGCACGCCTTCGCGCGACGAGCGGTCGAACAGCGGTTCCCCGAGTTCCTGCTCCAGCTTGCGGATGGTCTGACTCACCGCCGACTGGGTGCGAAACAGTTTCTCCGCGGCGCGTGAAAACCTTCGCTCACGCGCAACCGCCAGGAACACTTCCAATTGCGAAAGCTCCATGGTTCCTCTTAAGCAAAACTTCTGGCACCATCAGCCCTGCCTACCACCTTAACTATTTCTAATGATGTTCGAAGGATTATAAGCTTTGCTTTCATTGCCTGTCCACGTACGATGGCCTCTTATTCCCCGGTAAGGAGCGGCCATGGAACGAGCACGCATTTCGATTTTCGATACCACGCTGCGCGACGGCGAGCAGTCTCCGGGCTGCAGCATGAATGTGCAGGAGAAACTGCGCCTGGCCCACCAGTTGGACAAACTCGGCGTGGACATTATTGAAGCCGGATTCCCCATCGCCTCCCAAGGCGACTTCACCGCCGTGCAGGCGATTGCCGCCACCGTGCAGCGTCCGGTGATTGCCGCGCTGGCGCGGGCATGTGCTCCCGATATCGAGCGTGCCTGGCAGGCGCTGAAAGCCGCCCGTCGACCCCGCATTCACGTATTCCTCGCCACTTCCGACATTCACCTGCAATACAAGCTGCGCATCACGCGCGAGGAGTGCCTGAACCAGGCCCGCGAGGCAGTGCGCCTGGCCAAGAGCTATTGCGCAGACGTGGAGTTTTCTCCCGAGGACGCCACGCGCACCGAGCCTGAATTTCTGTGCCGGGTGCTGGCAGCGGTGATCGAAGCCGGCGCCACCACGCTCAATATCCCGGACACGGTGGGATATACGACGCCTTTCGAATTCGGCAGCCTGATTCGCCGCATTCGCGAAAACGTGCCGGGTGCAAAACACGTAACTATTTCGACGCATTGCCACAATGATCTTGGACTCGCCGTGGCGAACTCATTAGCGGGGATCGAAGCGGGGGCGCGCCAGATCGAATGCACCATCAACGGCATTGGCGAGCGCGCCGGCAACGCGTCGCTCGAAGAGTTGGTGATGGCAATGCGGGTTCGACCCGATATCTATGCTTATGAGACCGTGGTGATCAGCGAGCAGCTTTTTGCCACCAGTCACCTGCTGAGCGAGATCACCAATGTGCCGGTGCAACCGAACAAAGCGATCATCGGGCGGAATGCCTTTGCGCACGAAGCCGGCATTCACCAGGATGGCGTGCTGAAGAATCCCTTGACCTACGAAATCATGACTCCCAAGTCGGTGGGCGTGCCCGATTCCACCTTAGTTCTGGGCAAGCACTCCGGGCGTCATGCGCTCGGCATCCGCTGCGAGCAGCTCGGGTATCGCTTTGACCGCCACGAGCTCGACGAGATTTATCGCGACTTCGTAATTGTGGCTGACAAGATCAAAAGTGTGCAGGATCATCACTTGCTTGAACTGATCCGCAATGTACAGGGAGGGCTGCCGCGCATTCCGCCCTCCTATGCCGACCGGGTTCCCGCGGCGCTGGCAGCTGCTGCGAACGCAGGCGGCTCGCGCGCTTCCAGTATTCCGCACGGCAAGCCCCAGGTTGCTGCATCGCCGCTTGGGGTAGAAGCAGCCAACGTCGTGATCAATCCCATGGCCGATCACCAAGGCGACCAGGAAGATTATCTCTGGGGTGTGTAGGGTTGTTCGCGCTCATCGGGAGAGAAGCGCAAGAGCGGAATCGCGACGCTTCTGTCCAGAAGGCCACTGCATTCCGAGTAGCGCCGTCTTTCGACAACTGAATTCCCCGCTACAATGACATCCGCATGTTATTGACGATCACGACCCTGCCCGGCGACGGCATTGGTCCAGAAGTAATTCACGAAGCCGTACGGGTTCTTGAGACCGTCGCTCAGAAGTTCAGCCACCAGCTTGTCGTCACGCGCAAGGATGTGGGCGGCGCGGCGCTGGTGTCGTCCAACGATCCGCTGCCTCCCGACACGATTCAGACCTGCCTGTCGTCATCCGGGGTGCTGCTGGGTGCTGTCGGCGGACCGCAATTCGATCACTATGGTCGCCATCTTCGTCCTGAAGCCGGCTTGCTGCGCTTGCGCCGCGAAATGGGAGCCTTCGCCAACCTGCGCCCGGCGGTTCTGTATCCCGCCCTCGAGCAAATCTCGCCGCTAAGACCCGAAGTGGCCCAGGGCACGGACATCCTGATCGTGCGCGAGTTGCTCGGCGGCCTCTACTTTGGCGAGCCTCGCAGCGTCGAAGGCGCCAGCGGCCAACGCGCGGCCATCAATACCATGCGCTACACCGAGGCCGAGATCCAGCGCATCGCCCGCATGGGTTTCGAGCTCGCGCGCTCGCGTCGCAAAAAACTGGTTTCGGTTGACAAGGCAAACGTGCTGGAGTGCTCGCGCCTGTGGCGCGAAGTCGTGACCCAGGTCTCGCGTGATTACGCCGACGTGCGGCTGTCGCACATGTACGTCGACTCAGCGGCCATGTCGCTGGTCATGCATCCCGCGGAGTTTGATGTGGTGCTCACGGAGAACATGTTTGGCGACATCCTCTCGGACCAGGCGGGGGGAGTAATGGGATCGCTGGGAATACTGGCTTCGGCAAGCATCGGCGGGCCGGTGGGAATTTACGAACCCGTGCATGGATCGGCGCCCGACATTGCCGGGCAGGGCATCGCCAACCCGCTGGGCGCAATTCTCTCCTGCGCGTTGCTGCTGCGTCATTCATTCCACCTGGAGAGAGAGGCGGCCTGCATTGAGAATGCAGTAGCAGACGTGCTCGCGCAGGGCCACCGCACTCGCGACCTGGCCAAGCCCGGTGAGCCGAGCCTCAGCACGAGCGAGATGGGCGCCAAAGTCGTGCAGGCGGTTTTTGGATCCGTGCAATCTGCTTCGCGCGGCGTTGCTCACGAGAAGTCCGCCTGAGTTTTCCTACTTACTGCCCTGTAGGTCCAGGCTCGCAACAAAGCGACGCTGTTGATGCTGCCGATCTCGCCCGGAAGCATAAGTGAATTTTTCTAAGATTATTGTTAGCGGAAAAGGATTCGGCGTAGAATAACTTTCACCTCGTTGTAATCGCCGCTTCGATTTTCTCCGCCGGGGGGCGCTGCATGGTTTCAAAATGCGCCAATCCGAGTTGTAACGAATCCTTCCGTTATCTACACATTGGTAAGCTCTTCCGCATCGAGAAACCGCCCACGAGCAGTCTTAGCTCGACTTACCCTCCCAGCGCTGCATCATTGCCACGCAAGCCCGGCCAGAGTGTGGAATTCTTTTGGCTTTGCGAGAATTGCTCGGAAAAGATGACGCTGGCATTCAGCGAAGGCGCAGGAGTGCAGATACGCCCGCTGGCCAAAGCTTTCCGCCAAGCTTCATAGAACTTTCGCCGGATGCCGCAATGCGAGATCGTACTTGCCCGACAGCGCATTCCAGCGAATCTTGAAAACTTCCGCCACCATCTTCGCGCCGTCGCGCACCGGGTTGATTCGGGTTCCCTCGCTGTGCGCCCACGAGACCGGTACTTCGGCTATCTTGAGTCCCAGCTTGCGTGCAAGGAAAAGCAGTTCGGGATCGAATCCCCAGCCTTCGATCCGCTGTTGCGAGAAAATCTGCGCGGCCGCGTTGCGGGTAAAAGCTTTAAAACCGCATTGCGTGTCCTTGTAGTGCAGGCGCAGCACCATGCGCGGGACCAGGTTGAACATGCGTCCGAGCAGTTGCCGTCGCCAGGATTGCCGCTGCGTCTGCAATTCGCTTTGCAGCCAGCGCGAGCCGATGGCGACATCAGCGCCGGCGCTGATCGCGTCAATCAACTTGGCCGCTTCCTCGATCGGCGACGACATGTCCGCGTCGCTGAAAAGGCAGATCTCACCGCCGGCGTGCAACATGCCATTGCGAACGCTGTAGCCCTTGCCATGGTTGCCGGGATTGTCCAAAATCCGCAGTATGGGTTCTCTGGACATGAAACGGCGCACTACCTCGACTGTGTTGTCGCGAGAACCGTCATTCACCACGATGACTTCCGCGTCCCACTGCTGCTTTCGGATGTATGCGAAGACGCGCTCCAGCGTGGCGCCGATCCGGGCGCTCTCGTTGTAAGCCGGAATGACGATGCTATAGGTCACATCAGCTTTCAGCCACCACCACGCAGTTCTTACCTGGGTCGCAATATTTACAGGCAAGACTCTACTCTGAACAGACGGTCGAAGGCACCGG
>Ga0070741_10006787_pt1 | contig 24291 bp, 24 predicted proteins | sample Coa_R1_4_FD_66440 | JGI IMG/M metagenome (GOLD analysis project Ga0070741, IMG submission 66440) | Surface soil microbial communities from Centralia Pennsylvania, which are recovering from an underground coalmine fire - Coalmine... | ecosystem: Environmental > Terrestrial > Soil > Unclassified ...
CGCACGGCCAGGAAGGCGGCGTCGCCCTCGCCCCGCCGCAGCGCCTCGACCGCCGCCAGGCCGGCGCCGGCCGCCAGCTTCCCCGCCCGCCAGGAACCGGCCGAGGCCCGGGTGTCGGCGTCGATGTCGCCGCCGCCGGCAGCGCAGAAGCGCTCCAGCGCCTCGAGGTACTCGGGCGGGTGGACCCGGCTGAGCTCGGCGGTGGTGGCCTCCCGGGGTTCGAGCAGGCGGACGGCGTCGCCCAGGTCGGCGGCCTCCGGCCCCCGCAGCACGGCGGCCAGCCGCCGGGCCCGTTCGGGATGCCCCGGGCCGGTGTCGTGCTGCTCGAAGGCGGGATCGGTGGCGAGGAGGAGCACCTCCCTAACGCTACGCCGCCGGCGCCGGGAGGCGAACCGCCCTGCACGAGGGCGGCGGGGGGCGGCGGGTACGCTGGGCCGCCATGACGGGGGCAGCGTCGCGCAAGGTGGCGGAACGCGAGCCCGAGACGATCGAGCGACGGGGCGAGCGGGCCCGCCTGGCCAGCTGGCGCTCCGACGGGGATGTGGCCCATCTGAGCCCAGTGGCCCCCCGGCCGCTGTCGGCGGACTTCGTCGGCTCCTGCCTCGACCGCCTCCGGGCCCAGGGCTTCCGGCTCGTCGTCACCAGCGCCCTGTCGGAGGTCGAGTGCACCGGGTTCTTCCGGGCGGGCTTCGACGTGCGGGAAGAGCTCGAGCTGCTGGCGCACAACCTCAACGCCATCCCCGACGTCGCCCACCGGCTGCGCCGGCCCCGGCGCGGCGAGCGCCCCCGCGTCCTCCGGGTCGACGCGGTCGCCTTCGACGACTTCTGGCGGCTGCACGCCGGCGGGCTGGAGGACGCCCTCGGGGCGACGCCGGCCGTCCGGTTCCGGGTCCACGGCCGGCGGGAAGGGATCGACGGGTACGTGATCGGCGGCCGGGGCGGGGGGACGGGGTACGTCCAGCGCCTCGCCGTCCACCCCGACGCCCGGGGCCACGGCCTCGGCCGGTCCTTCGTCGGCGACGTCCTGCGCTGGATGCGGCGCCACGGCGCCGGACGGGCGCTGGTCAACACGCAGCAGACCAACGAAGCGGCGCTGGGCCTCTACCGGGCCTGCGGCTTCCGGGTGCTGCCCGACGGCCTGCGGGTGCTGGCCCGGGAGCTGTGACCGTCCGGCGGGCGCCCGGCGCCGTCCTCGTGGCTTTGGCGGTCGCCCTCTCCCTCGGCCTGACCCCCGTGTCGGCTGCCCCTCTGCCGATGACCGTTCTGACCGTGGCGCCGGCCGCCGGCGCCGAGGCGGGCTCGTCCCCGGCCGCCGCCGGGTCGGCCCCCGCCGCCGAGCCGTCCGCCGCTCCCCCGGCGGCGGCGCCGGCGCCGAGACCCCACGTCGCCACCCTGGCCCGCCAGACACCGTGGGCGGCGCCGGACGGCGACCTCCACCTCGACCTGGCCTTCTCGGGCCCGGCCGACGGCCTCACCGTCGCCGTCTCGGTCCACCGGGCGGTCATCTCCCGATCCGCCCTGGCCCAGAGCCTCGACGGCCGCTCGCTCGGCGGCGTCGAGGGCCGGCTGGAGGCGCCGGTCTCCGGCCTGGCGGCCGACGAGTCCGGCCTGCGGGACCTCCGGCTCGGGGTCCAGGGCCCGGCGTCGGCCGCCGCCGCTCCCGACCCGGCCCGGATCGTCCCCGGGCGCAGCGGCATCTACCCCACCGAAATCGCCGTCTTCCGCCATGGGGTGCCGGTCGACCGGTTCGTGACACCGCTGGTCGTCATCGCCGCCGGCCTCACACCCCTGACCATGGCCTGGGTGTGGCGGTTCGACGCCACACCGGCCCACCAGCCGGACGGGAGCATCCGCAAGGCGGCCGCCGCCGCCCTCGGCCCAGGGGGGCGGCTGGTGACCACGGCCCGGGCGGCCGCCGGCGCGGCCGACGTTCACCTGACGCTGGCCCCGACGCCGGAGACGCTGACCGCCTGGGACGACGCCGCCCGCCAGGAGGAGCACCAGGCCGGCGGCCAACCGGCCGACGGTGCCTCGGCCGGCCTGGCCGCCCTCCAGCGGGCCGCCACCACTCCCGGCCACCAGCTGCTGTCGGAGCCGTACGTGCCGGTCGACGTTCCCGGCCTGCTCGACACCAACCTGGCCGGCGAGCTCGACGCCGAGTTCGCCCGGGGAACCGGGGAGGACCAGCGGGTCCTCGGGACCGCCCCGCCCGGCGCCGCCCTCCTCGTTCCCGGGCCCCTCGACGAGGCCGGCCTGGGCCGGCTGCGGCAGTACGGCGCCGAGCGCCTGGTCTTCGCGCCCGAGGGCCTCGTCCCTCGGGACCAGCGGCTCACCCCCGGCCACCCGTTCGCCGTCGGTGTCCGGGGCCGCCCGTTCGCCGCCGCCGTCAGCGATCCCGACCTCGCCCGCCTCCTCGACGGTGACGACGCGCCGGCCCTGCGGGCCGCCCGGTTCCTGGCCGGCCTCAGCCTGGTGGCCCTCGAGGCCCCGGGCGAGGCCCGGGGCGTCGTGGTCGTGAGCCCGCCCGAATGGGACCCGCCGGCGGCGCTGCTCGACGCCGTCCTCACCGGGCTGCGGAACAACCCGGCGGTGACGCCGGCGACCCTCGACGAGTACTTCGCCACCGTGGCGCCCGAGCAAGTCGGCGGGCGGACGCTGGTGCGGGAGCTGGCCGTCCACAAGCCGGCCGATCCGTCCGACGCCGACACGCTGCGGTCGATCCGCCGCAAGCTCACCGCCCTGGCCGGCGTCGTCGGGGGCAGCACGCCCTCCACCGAGTCGGCGGACCGCAAGATCCTCCTCAGCCGGGCCACCGTCCTCCAGGCGGAGGACCGGGCCGAGAAGAAGCTGTCGTCGCCGGCGGCCTACCTCCAGGGCGCCGACCGGCTGATCAAAGGCGTCACCTCGAAGGTCCGGGGTCCGAAGGGGCAGCGCGTGACGCTGACCTCCCGCCGGGCCTCGATCCCCATCTCGCTCCTCAACGCCACCAGCCGGCCGCTCCAGGTCCGGGTCCGCCTGGAGAGCGACCAGCTGCGGTTCCTCGACGGCTCGGACCGGTTTTTGACGCTGGCGCCGCAGAACACCGTGGAGCGGTTCCGGGTCGAAAGCCGCTCGACCGGCGCTTTCCCGTTGGAGATCGTCGTCACCTCGCCCGACGGGACGCTGGTCGTCAACAGCAGCGAGCTCACCATCCGCTGCACGGTGGTGAGCGGCGTCGGCTTCGTCCTCACCGTCGGGGCCGGCATCTTCCTGCTGGTGTGGTGGGGCAACGACCTGCGCCGGTCCCGGCGGGGTCGGGGCCGTCGTGGGGGCCGGGCCCGGCGGCAGGACCGGATCGCCGCCAAGGCAGCCGCCCGGGCCCTCGACGACGCCGAGCGCGTCGGCGCCCGGACGTAGCTCCGCAGTGGTGAGCTCCGCCGAACGGGTCGTCCGCTCCAGCGTCCCGGTCGCCGTCGGAACGGCGCTGTCCCGCCTGACCGGGATGGCCCGGTTGGCGGCCATGGCCTACGCCCTCGGCTTCACCCGCCTCACCGACTCCTACAACCTGGCCAACACCACGCCGAACATCGTCTACGAGCTGCTGCTCGGCGGGGTGCTGTCGGCCACGCTGGTCCCGATCTTCGTCGAGCATCGGGAGAAGGGCGACGAGGAGGCCACCTCGGCGGTGGTCAGCGTGGTCGGCCTCGCCCTCGTCGTCCTCACTGGGCTCGGGATCATCGTCGCCCCCGCCGTCGTCCGGATGTACTCGCTGCGCCTGTCGGGCGCCGACGCCGCCGCCCAGCAGCAGGTGGCCACCGCCCTGCTGCGGATGTTCATGCCCCAGATGCTCTTCTACGGCATCACGGCGGTGGCCACGGCCCTGCTCAACGCCCACCGCCGCTTCGCCGCTCCGGCCGTCACGCCGGTGCTCAACAACCTGCTGGTGACCGCCATCTTCCTCGCCCTGCCCCACCTGGCCCGCGGCCACCTGACGCTGGAGGGCATCCAGCACGACACCGGCACGCTGCTGCTGCTCGGCCTCGGCACGACGGCCGGCATCGTGGCCATGGCACTCCCGCTGCTGCCGGCGGTCGGTCGGGCCGGGATCCGGCTCCGGCCGGTGTTCCAGTTCCGCCATCCCGCCGTCCGCAAGGTCATCCGCCTCTCGGGCTGGACGGCCGGCTACGTGGCCACCAACCAGGTGGCCCTGTGGATCGTCCTCGTGCTGGCCAACGGGACGAAGGGCGGCGTGTCGATCTACCAGGGCGCCTACGTCTTCCAGCAGCTGCCCCACGGCCTCGTGGCCGTGTCGCTGATGACGACGCTGACGCCGGAGCTGGCCGAGACCGTGGCCCGGCGGGAGTTCGCCGCCTTCCGGCGCAACTTCGCCCTCGGTTTACGGCTCATGACGCTCGTCATCCTCCCTGCGGTCGGCGGCTACCTCGTCCTCTCCCGGCCGGTGGTCGGTTTGCTGCTCCAGCGGGGCATGCTGACGCCGGCCGAGGCCGGCGCCACCGCCACCTGCGTCGCCCTCTTCGCCATCGGGCTCCTGCCGTTCTCCGCCTACCTCTATGCGTTGCGGGGGTTCTACGCCCTCCACGACACCCGCACGCCGTTCGTCCTCAACTGCTGGGAAAACCTCATCAACGTCGTGCTGGCGGTGGCTCTCTACCCCTGGTTCGGGGTGCAGGGCCTGGTCTTCGCCTTCTCGGTGGCCTATGCGGTGGCGGCGATCATGGCGCTGCGGTCGCTGTCCCGGCGGACGGCCGGGCTCGGCCTCGACCTGAAGACGCGCCAGGTCCTGGTTCGCACCACGGTGGCGGCGGGCGTGATGACCCTGGCCGTGCTCCTGGCGGTGAAGGCGCTGCCCGGCCGGCCACCGGAGCTGGTGGAGACCATCGTCGGGGTGTTCGTCGGGGTCGTGGTGTACGGCGCGGCGCTGTCGGCCATGCGGGTTCGGGAGATGGCCGAGATCATCCGCCGAGTGCGGACACGGCTGACGGGGTAACACTTGGTGGTTGCCTGGTGTCCCAAGTTGGGATCCTTGCAGGCACTACCGTTGGAGCGCAGTGGACACGCTGGCCCCCGACCATGTCCTCGGAGGTCGCTACCGCCTCCGCCGGGAGCTGGCGCGCGGGGGGATGGCCACCGTGTGGGAGGCCGAGGACCGGGTGCTCACCCGGCGGGTGGCGATCAAGGTGCTCCACCCCCATCTGGCGGGCGACGACGCCTTCCGCACCCGCTTCCGCCGCGAGGCGGTCGCCGCCGCCAAGCTGGCCCACCCCCACATCGTCACGACCTACGACACGGGTCGCGACGCCGATGTCGCCTACATCGTCATGGAGCTCGTCGATGGCACCACGCTGGCCCGGCTGCTCAAGGCCCAGGGCCCGCTGCCGGTGGCCAAGGCGGTCGACATCGCCGCCCAGGTCGCCGACGCCCTGGCCTGCGCCCATGCGCACGGCGTGGTCCACCGCGACGTCAAGCCGGCCAACATCCTCCTCCGGGAGGACGGGCATGTGAAGGTGGCCGACTTCGGCATCGCCAAGGCCGGCGCCGGAGGCGACCTCACCCGCACCGGTGTGGTGATGGGCACGGCCAAGTACCTCTCGCCGGAACAGGTGAGCGGTAATCCCGCCGACGCCGGCAGCGACGTCTACGCCCTCGGGATCGTGCTCTACGAGATGCTCTGCGGCGCCCCGCCGTTCGTCGGCGAGACGGAACTGTCGACCGCGGTGGCCCGCCTGACCGCCGCCCCGGGCCGGCTGCGCGATCGCCGGCAGGACGTGCCCCGCAGCCTCGAGGCGGTCGTGCTCCGCTCGCTGGCCCGCGATCCGGCCGCCCGCTTCCAGTCGGCCGAGGAGCTACGGGCCGGACTGCTGGCCGTCGACCCCGACAACGCCGAGGTCACGCCGCCGGCCGGCCTGGCCCTGGCCTCCGCCCCACCGGCGCGGCGGGGATTCCCCCGCCTGCTGGTCGCCGGGCTGGCGGCGCTCCTCTTCGTGTCGGTGGCCGTGATCGTCCGCTCGGGCGGCGGAGGCGGCCCGGCGGGCCACACCGGCCCGAAACCCGGTCTGGCCGCGCCGGCCGGCGGGGCGCTGGCGGAGCCGAAGGCCCTCCCCGCCCACAGCTTCGATCCCGACGGCGACGACAAGGTCGAAAACGAGTCGACCGTGGCCAACGTGTCCGACGGGGATCCCAGCACCGTCTGGAAGACGCAGAGCTACAACGACGACTTCCCCAAGCTCAAGCCCGGCGTGGGCGTCTACCTCGACCTCGGCCGGACGTCCCGGATCAGCGACGTCAAGGTCATGGCCACCACCGGCTACTCGGCCCAGATCTACGTCGCCGACCGGCCCGGAGCCGACCTTTCGAGTTGGGGCCCGCCCCGCTCCGGTCCCGGGAACGGCACGTTCGCCCTGAGCGGCGTGAGCGGCCGCTACGTGCTGGTGTGGTTCACCTCGCTGCCCCAGGTCGACGGCAGCTACAAGGTCGAGGTCTCCGAGATCACCGTCGACTACTCCTGACGGCGACGACGTGACGGGCGACGTGAGCCCCGGCGCCATCAGCGACGAAGCGCTGGCGGCGGCGGCCAATGCCGGAGACCGGGCCGCTCTCGAGGCGCTGCTGGCCCGGCACGTGGATCGAGTCCACGCCATCTGCCGGCGGGTGACCGGCCACCCCGAGGACGCCCTCGACGCCACGCAGGAGGCGCTGATCGCCGTGACCCGGGGGCTGCACCGCTACGACGGACGGGCCCGGTTCACCACCTGGCTCTACCGGGTGGCGACGAACGCCGCCCTCGACGAGCTGCGGCGCCGGAAGCGGCGTCCCGACGCCGTCGAACTGTCCGAGGACCGGGTGGTGGCGCAGTCCGGCGTCGAGTCGGCCGTGGCCGCCCGCCTCGATGTCGACGCCGCCCTGGCCGCACTGGGGCCGGAGTTCCGGGCCGCGGTCGTGCTCCGGGACCTGTGCGACCTGGACTACGCCGAGATCGCCGACATCCTCGACGTCCCCATCGGGACGGTCCGCTCCCGGATCGCCCGGGGGCGGGCGGCCATCGCCGACCGGTTGCGGGAACCGGCCGCCCCTCCCGAACGCCCAATCGGATGACCATGGACGCGAACCCCCCCGACCACCTCGACGACGAGGCCCTCTCGGCGCTGCTCGACCGCGGCGACGGGAACGGGCACGTGGCGGCCTGCGAGCGCTGCTCGGCCCGGCTGGCGGAGTTGGCCGGCGCCCGGGCGGCGCTGGCCACGGCGCCGGTCGAGCCGCTCGACGAACTGGTCCGGCGGCGGCTGGTGGCCACCGCCGTCCGGGCCGCCGACGAGGTCGCGCCGACCGGGGACGCGGGGTCGGCGGCCGGTCCCGTCCGTTCCCGCTGGGTGCAGCGCCACCGGGCGGTGATCGGGTCGGCGGCCGCCGTCCTGCTCCTCGTCCTGGTCGGCGTCCCGTTCGTGGTCGGGCGGAACAGCACCACGAACCAGGCGGACCGGGGCCTGTCGGCCCAGGCGCCCCTGGCCGCTCCGGCGCAGTCGGCCGCCGGTCCCTTCCTCGGTGACCTCGGCGACCTGACCGATCAGGACCGCCTCCGGCTGCGGCTCGGCGGCGTCGCCGCCGACGCCGGCACCGGCGCCGCCCTGAGCGCCGCCCCCGCCGAGCCCGCCGCCGGCGCGGCCCGTTCGGCCGCGCCGGCACCGGCGGCGGCGGCGGCACCGCCGTCCGCGCCGGCGTCTCAGAAATCGGTGACCGGCGGCGCCGAGAACGCCCCGGCGGCGTTTTCCGCCAACCAGCCCTCCGGCCGGGACCGGGCCGACACCGACGCCTGCGTGGCGGCGCTGCTCGACGGGCCGGCCCGGGGCGGGCGCCTCACCGGTTCCGGCGTCGGCACCTGGCGGGGCCGGCCGGCGGTCATCGCCGCCTTCGAGCTCGACGGCGGCGCGGTGGCGTTCGTGGCCGACCGGTCCGGCTGCGCCGTCCTCGACCGGTTCGCGCTCTAGGAGGGGCCCGGCGCCGGCGGCTTCTCGGCCTTTTCGGCCTGCCGGGCCCGCTCTTCTTCCGCCACCCGGTGGGCGGACCAGATCCCGTAGGCGCTGGCCGCCACGGCCAGCACCAGGGCGGCGTAGGCCTCCGGGGGCCAGGGGGCGCCGTCCATGTCCCGCTGGACGGCCAGCGCCTCGCCGGCCAGCGACAGCACGGCCGCCACCGGCATCATCCACCGCGGCGGGTCGTGGCTCCACACCCGGTTGAGCAGCCAGGCCATCGCTCCGCCGAGCCCGGCCCCGCCCGAGATGGCCAGCCACTGGACCCCCGGGCCCTGGAACGTGTACTCGCCCAGGATCAGGCCCCCGAGCCCGGCGAGGATCAGGCCGACCACCAGCGACGCCACCAGCCGGAAGACCGGCACGATGTGGCTCTGGGGATCCACCCACCGGGCCATGGGGCGGCAGCGTATCGGTACGAGACCGTGGAAATGGTGGCGGCAGTGGCTTGTGTAGGCTCAGCGACCATGGCGGACTGGACCGACCAGGTAGCCGACCAGATCGAGAACGCCGTGTCCACCGTGCGGGACAAGACGGTGGTCCCGGCGGAACGCCTCGTGGGCTACATCGTCGCCGGGCTGTTCATCCTGTTCCTCGCCCTCGCGCTGGCGGTCCTGGCTGCCGTCGGGCTCTTCCGGCTGATCGACGTCTACCTGCCCAGCGGTTCCTGGGCCACCTGGCTCGTCTTCGGCGGAGTATTCGTGGTGGCTGGAGTGTTGTGCCTGTCGTTCCGCCGCCCGTCGTAGGAGAGCTACCAGCATGGATCCCGTCCGGGACGTCATCATCGTCGGATCCGGTCCGGCCGGCCTGACCGCCGCCGTCTACACCGCCCGGGCCAACCTCAACCCCCTGGTGATCGAGGGATTCCCCGGCGCCGGCGGGCAGCTCATGCTGACCACCGACGTCGAGAACTACCCCGGCTTCCCCGACGGGATCATGGGCCCGGAGCTGATGGAGAAGTTCCGGGCCCAGGCCGCCCGGTTCGGCGCCGAGTACCTCACCGCCAACGCCGAGCGGGTCGACTTCTCGTCGGCGCCGTTCGGCGTGTGGGCCGAGGGCCGGGAGTTCCGGTCGAAGACGGTGATCATCTCGACCGGGGCGTCGGCCCGGATGCTCGGCCTCCCGGCCGAGGCCCGGCTCCTCGGCCACGGCCTCTCGACGTGCGCCACCTGCGACGGCTTCTTCTTCCGGGGCCAGGAGATCGCCGTGGTCGGCGGCGGCGACTCGGCCATCGAGGAGGCGACGTTCCTCACCCGCTTCGCCACCAAGGTGTCGGTGATCCACCGGCGCGACGAACTGCGGGCCTCGAAGATCATGCAGGAGCGGGCCTTCGCCAACCCGTCGATCAGCTTCGTGTGGAACAGCGTGGTCGACGACGTCATCGGAGCGGAGAAGGTCGAGGGCCTCGCCCTGCGCAATGTCGTCACGGGGGAGATCTCGGAGCTCAAGGTCGGCGGCGTCTTCGTGGCCATCGGCCACGACCCGAACACCTCGTTGTTCACCGGGCAGATCGACCTCGACCCCGGCGGCTACATCCTCACCCACGACGGTTCCAAGACATCGGTCCCCGGCGTGTTCGCCTGCGGCGACGTGCAGGACCACGTCTACCGCCAGGCGATCACGGCCGCCGGCTCGGGCTGCATGGCGGCCATCGACGCCGAGCGGTATCTGGAGGCGGAGGGCCACCAGTAAACTGGGAATCTGCGCCGTTCAGGCGGTGTTCCAGCAGTCGACCACAGTGGAAAGGATCACACGGTGTCCTCCATCCTCACCCTGTCAGACGGCGCCTTTGACGAGACCATCAACGGCTCGGACACGCCCGTCCTCGTCGACTTCTGGGCCGAGTGGTGCGGCCCCTGCAAGATGATCGCCCCCGTCCTGGAGGAGATCGCCAAAGAGCAGGAGGGCAAGATCACCATCGGCAAGCTCAACGTCGACGACAACCCCGACACCGCCCGGCGGTACGAGGTCATGAGCATCCCGACCCTCATGGTATTCAACAACGGCTCGCTGGAGAAGCGGCTGGTCGGCGCCCGCAGCAAGGGTCAGCTCATGGCCGAGCTGGCCCAGTTCATCGGCGGCTGAGTCCGCCCTTGCCCCCTGAGCCTCGGGGGACACGCCCGGAACCCGCTGGTTTCCGCACCCTCGGCCCGGGCACCGAGGGCGAGGCGGTGCGGGATCTGCAGCACCGCCTGGCCACGCTCGGCTACGAGACGAACGCCGCCGAAGCCGGGCGCTTCGGCGAGAGCACAACGGTGGCCGTCCGGGCCTTCCAGGAGGCCCGCGGCCTCCGGGTCGACGGCGTCTGTGGGCGCCAGACCTGGAGCTCGCTGGTCGAGGCCGGCTACCGGCTGGGCGACCGGCTCCTCTACCACCGTACGCCGATGCTGCGCGGCGACGACGTCCTCGACCTGCAGCAGAAACTCAACGCCCTCGGATTCGACGCCGGGCGGGGCGACGGGATCTTCGGTCCCCGCACCGCCGAGGCCCTGCGGGACTTCCAGCGCAACGTCGCCGCCGTGCCCGACGCCATCTGCGGCCCGGAGAGCATCGCCGCCCTGGAGCGGCTGTCGCGTTTCGCCGGCGGGTCGGTGGCCTCGGTGCGGGAGAAGGAGGCGTTGCGCGCCGGCGTCCTCCGCCTCGCCGGCCGGCGGGTGTACCTGGCGGTCGAGCCGGGCCTCGACGCCCTCGGCGACGTGGTGGCCAAGGGGCTGATCGAACTCGGGGCCGAAGTCCTCGTCGACGGCGGCGGGGAGGACGATTCGATGGTGGCCGCCGAGGCCAACCGCTACGCCGCCGACCTCTTCCTCGGCCTGCGCTTCGGCGACATCGCCGGCGGCTGTTCGTGCGACTACTTCGCCTCCCTGGCGTCGTGTTCCGAGGCCGGGCGCCACCTCGCCCGGTGCATCGCCGAAGAGCTGTCGGTGGTGCTCGGCTGCCCGGCCCCGGAGCCGTCCGGGCGGGCCTACGCCGTCCTGCGCGAGACCCGGATGCCGGCCGTCGTCTGCCAGCCGGTCCAGGCCGACGACGTCGAGGGTGTCCGCCGGCTGGTCGGCCGGGCGGGAGCAGCCGGGCGGGCCATCGTCCACGGCGTGCAGCGAGGGGTCGAAGAGCCGCTCTGACGCGTCGACGTCAGGCCCGCCACAGCGGGCGCTTCGCCGGGACGCCGACCCGGCGGGGCCAGCGGTCGTCGCCGCGATGCTTCACCACCGTGACGAACGACGCCTCCGCTTCCCCGCCTCGGATGGCGGCACCGAAGCCCAGCCGGTCGAGACCGTCGGACGGCCAGCGGGCGGCGTCGGCGTCCGGCGGTTCGCTCACCACCAGCCGGCCGCCCGGCCGGAGGAATCCCACCGCGCACTCGGCGGTCACGGCCGGCGAGGCGAACGACCGGGCCACCACGCCGTCGAATGTCTCCCGCAGTCCGGGCCGGCGGGCCGCCTCCTCGGCCCGCTCCTCCAGGACGACGACGCGCCCTGAGGCATCGAGCTCGGCCACGGCGTCGCGCAGGAAGCGGCAGGCCCGCTGCCGGGCTTCGAGCAGTGTCAGCTCGAGCTCCGGCCGCCAGACCGCCACTACCAGGCCGGGGACGCCGCCCCCGGCGCCGAGGTCGAGGAGGCGGCCGCGCTGGGGCAGCCCGGCGAGCAGCGCCCGCCCGTGCGCCACGTGCCGCTCGACAGGGCCGGGACCCAGGAAGCCGAGTGCCTGGGCCCGGCCCAGCACCTCGGGGAGGGCCGCCCCGCTCAGCTGGACGGGGAGGACCCGGAGTTGGCCAGGGCCTTGATGACGACGCGCCGCCGGGGTTCCTCGCCCTCGGAGACGGTGGCCACTCCCTCGATCTCGTTCACGATGTCGTGGACGATCTTGCGGTCGACGGGCGACATCGGCTCGAAGACCTGGTCCCGGCCGGACTCCAGCGCCCGCTGGGCCGCCTGGCGGGCGAACTCGGCCAGTGCCTCCTGGCGGCGCGCCCGGTAGCCGGCGACGTCGACGTGGATGCGGGCGCCGTGCCCGCCGATACGACGCTGCACCGCCGTCCGCACCAGTTCCTGGAGGGCGTCGACCGTGGCCGCCTTCGGCCCGATGAGCAGGCCGAGGTCGTCGCCGGCGATATCGACCATCACGTCGTCGTCGCCCTCGGCCCGGGCCGACACGGTGGCCGGCAGGCCGAAACGCTCGACGAGACCGCGGGTGAAGGCTTCGGCCAATTCGGCCTGCTCCTCCAGCGACACCTCTGATCCGGACACGGCCGCCTCCTCCTCGTCACCATTGGAGCTGGTCTCCGGCGTGGTCGCCCTCGCCGCGTCGGATGCCCCCGAGGGCCTCCGGCGCCGCCGTCGTCGGGCCGCCGACCCCGACGAGGAACGTTGTCCGACCTCCGCCCCGGCGCCGCGCTCGGCCGCCGGGCCTCCCTCGGCCGCATCGGCCGGGGCCTCGACCGACGCCGCCTCCTTGGCGGCACCGGCGCCGGCGGCCGCGGTCGGCCGGCTACGACCCGGCCGCTCTCCACCCGACCGCTCGCCCGCCGGGCGCTGCGCCGCCGGACGCTCGGCCCGGGCCCGCGGCGCCCGGTCGGCCCCGTCGCCGGCGCCCTTCCGCTCGCCGTCACCGCCCTTGCGGTCCTCGCCGGCGCCCCGCCGCTCGCGGTCGCGTTCCCGCCCGGCCCGTCGCCGCCGGTCCGGCTTCTCCCGGGACAGCGGCTTGACCCGGGCCTTGATCCGGGCCGGGGATCCGCCGGCCAGCCGGCTCAGGAATCCCCGCTTCGACTCCTCGATGACCTCGTATTCGATGTCGGCCTCGTCGACGCCGAGCTCGTCGAGGGCCGCTTCCACCGCCTCGGCCACCGTTTTTCCGGTTGTGACGATCCATTCCATCGGTCGTATTGCCTCTGATCGGCTCGTCCGGCTATCGACGGCGCTTCTTCGGACGGGGCTGGGATCCCGAGGGCTGCGCCCGTCCCAGGCCGCCGTCCCCGGCCGGGCGGGCACCGCCCGACGAGGGTGGTCGCTTCGGCGCCGCCTTCGACTGGCCGGCGCCGTTCCCCCCCGACTGGCCGGCCGACTTGGCTTCCCGGGCCTGCCCGAGGGCCCGCTTGAACAGCCCCTCCGGCTGCGGTTCGGGTGTGGCGGGCTTGGCTTTCCCGTCGCCGCCCTTGCCCGTCGGCTTGGGGACCGAGCCCGACGCCGGGATCGCCCCGCCGTCGGCCCCGCCCACGACCGGCTCGGGGGGCGTCCGGAAGATCAGTGCCTGCTGACCGATCTGCCACAGGTTGCTGACCAGGAAGTACAGGACGACGCCGGTCGGCAGGCGGTAGGAGATGAAGGCGAAGACGACCGGGAAGACCTTCCCCATCATCGCCGCCTGGGCGTTCTGGGGCGTCTGCTGGTTGGCCTGACGGGCCTGCGTCTGCTTGAACTGGACGTACCCGGTGATGACGACCAGGGCGATGAGGAAGAAGTAGGGGAAGGCCGTGCCGAACCCGCCGGTGACGGCGGAGGGATCCTTGGCGAGGTCCATTCCGAGGAACGGCAGGCTCTTCGGGTGGTGTGGCGACGTGCCACAGGCCTTGGCGGTCAGGCCACCGCAGAAGGCCCGGAAGAGCTTGGAGTCGGCGGGGATGTACTTGAGCGGATACTCGAGTACCCGGTAGAGGGCCCAGAACACCGGCAGTTGGAGCACAAGGGGCAGGCAACCCGCCATCGGGTTGACCTTGTTCTCCTTGTAGAACCTCATGATCTCTTCGTTGAGCTGCTGCTTGTTGTCCTTGAACTTCGCCTGCAGCTTTTTGATCTCGGGCTGGATCTGCTGCATTTTCTGCATCGACCGGGCCTGCTTGGCCGTCATCGGGAAGAGCACCAGCCGGACGAGCACGGTCAGTCCGATGATGGCCACGCCGTAGCTCGGGAGGACCGAATACAGGAAGGCCAGGACGGAGCCCATGCCCTGGGTGATGTTGTTCCACACCGTGCTCACGGTCGACAGCTCTCTCTCAGGCCGCGGGGACGGCCGGGTTTGAGGCGGCCCGCCGGCCGGCCTCGGGAACGGGGTCGTAGCCGTAGCCGCCCCAGGGGTTGCACCGGCAGATGCGACGGACGGTGAGCCACGAGCCGCGCACGGCACCGTGGGTCTGGACGGCTTCGAGGCCGTAGGCCGAGCAGGACGGGACGTACCGGCAGGTCGGAAGGCCGGGGCGGACGGTGCGCCGCATCCAGCGGTAGCCGCCGATTGCCCCGGCCAGCAGGCGGGCGGCCGGACTCGCACCTCCCCGATGACCCGACCGCGCCGAGGAGATCCTTCGATCGGGCATCGGCTCGGCGCTCGGACTCACGGGCGGCCGGCGCCGGCCAGGAGCTGCACCATGGCCGTGTCGATCTCGGCGAAGGAAACGGAGGCGGCGCCGGGGGCGGCGCCGATCAGGTAGGCGCCGCCCGGCTGGAGTTCGGCGCGGTGAGCCCGGGTCGCGGCCCGGAGGCGGCGCCGCACGCGGTTACGGACGACGGCCGGACCGACGCGCCGGCCGACCGCGTAGGCGACACGGGGCGGAAGCGTGGGATCACCAGGAAGGAACGTCATCGAAATCGGACCCCGGCGACGGCGCCGAGCACTGGACAGCGCCTCGAACGTCGCCCGGTCGCGGATCCGCCAGATCAGGCGCTCAGCTTGTGACGGCCCTTGAGCCGCCGGGCCTTGAGCACCGCTCGCCCGCCCCGGGTCGACATCCGGGCCCGGAAACCGTGCGTGCACATCCTCTTGCGCTTCTTGGGCTGAAAGGTTCGCTTCACCCATACTCTCCCTTCCGGGGGACCACCCCCGGACCCCCGGGCCTCTCAAAAGGTGCTGGCCGCGGCAGTTCGGCGGGCGGCCAGTGCGCCCCGGAGTGTAGCTTCCCCCTTCCCGGACCGGACAATGAGCCGACGGAAGGCGCTTGAGCCGGGCCGGGGCCAGGTGTACGTTGGCACTTCCGCCTCCCCGCTGGGGTGGTGCACTTCCCCGAAGTCCCGACCGGTTCGTTGTTGCGCGGCTTCGTGGACGACCTTGCACCAGTTCTCCGTGCTACTCCTTGTTGTCCACACCTGTGGATGCCCCTGTGGAAAAACAACTCGCTCCTGAGGCGGCCGACGATCTCTGGCAAGCAGTCAGTCGGTTGTTGCGCGCCCAGCTCGGCGACGCCACCTACCGCACCTGGTTGGCCGGCGTTCAGGCGCTCGACCTCCACAACGGCGTCCTCCGGCTCTCGGTCCCCCATCAGGTGGCCCGCCGGAGGATCGAGACGGCCTATGCCGAGGCGATCGAGGCCGCCCTCAGCCAGGCGACCGACACGCCGATCGACATCGAGCTGCTCGTCGAAACGGCCCCCCGGGAAGCCATCGACGACGAGCCAGGGCCGGATCCGTTGTCGTTCCTCGCCGGCTCGACCTCGCCGCCGACGCACTCGCCGTCGCCGGCGGCGGCGGCCTCCGGCGGGCACGACCACCCGACGGCCGCCCTGAACCCGAACTACACGTTCGAGCAGTTCGTGATCGGGGCGTCGAACCGCTTCGCCCACGCCGCGGCCATGTCGGTGGCCGAAAAGCCGGCGGCGGCCTACAACCCGCTGTTCATCTACGGCGAGTCGGGCCTCGGCAAGACGCACCTGCTCCACGCCGTCGGCCACCACCTGTGCCAGCTGTTCCCGACGAAGCGGGTCCTCTACGTCACCACCGAGAGCTTCATGAACGAGTTCGTCGAGGCCATCCGCACGAATTCCCGGCCCGACTTCAAGCGGCGCTACCGCGAGGTCGACCTCCTGCTCATGGACGACGTGCAGTTCGTGCAGAACCACGAGCGGCTCCAGGAGGAGTTCTTCCACACCTTCGATTCCCTCCACGGCGGCGGCAGCCAGCTGGTCCTGTCGTCGGACCGGCCCCCGAAGGACATGGCCACCCTCGAGGACCGCCTGCGCACCCGCTTCGAATGGGGGCTGCTGACCGACATCCAGCCTCCGGAGTACGAGACGCGGCTGGCGATCCTCCGCCACAAGGCCCGGGCCCAGGGCTTCACCGACACGCCGGACGAGGTGCTGGCGTTCATCGCCACGCACATCACCGACAACGTCCGGGAACTCGAGGGGGCGCTGATCCGGGTGGCGGCGTACGCCTCCCTCACCCGCATCCCGGCCACGGAGGACCTCGCCCGGGAGGTCCTGGCCGACAACCTCCGGACCAAGTGCTCCCGGGTCATCACACCCCAGGTGATCCTGGAGGAGACGGCCAAGATGTTCGGCTGGACGATCGACGACCTCTGCGGCCGGAGCCGGCGGCGGCCGCTGGTGACGGCCCGCCAGATCGGCATGTACGTCTTCCGGGAGCTGACGGATTACAGCTATCCCCAGATCGCCCGGGAGTTCGGCGGACGCGACCACACCACGGTCATGCACGCGGTGGAGAAGATCACCGACCAGATGGCGGAGCGGCGTCACATCTACGAGCAGGTCGTCGAGCTGATCAACCGCATCAAGTCGGGAGAGTCGGCATGAGGCGCGCGGACGGCGCGGTAACCCCCTGTGGAGAAGTCTGTGGACACCTGGGGACAACGTCGGGGTTCCGGCGGGTGGCCGGCGGGGGCGACGGCGTGACTGTCGCACCGGGGTGCCATTCTGTGGACGGGCGGGGGGCGAAGAATTCCGCCGCCACCGGCCGCGACGGCTGGTTATGCACAATCCACAGGCCTACTACTACTACCCAAGATAGAAATACAAGAAGGCTGGAGAAGACGGCGAGGGAGGGCGAGTGAAGTTCCGCTGCGAGCGTGATGCCCTGAGCGAGGCCATCGGCAACGCCGGGCGAGCGGTGGCCTCCCGGTCGGGTGCGCTCCCGATCCTGTCGGGTCTCCTGATCCGGACGGGGGCCGACGAGATCCAGCTGGCCGGCTCCGATCTCGAGCTCACGATCCGGGTGTCGGCCCCTGCCGAGGTCGATGACGAAGGGGCGGCGGTGGTGCCGGCCCGGCTGTTCGGCGACATCGTCCGCTCCCTCGAGCCAGGGGCGGTGTCGGTCGACGTCGGCGAAGACGAGGCCCGCATCAAGAGCGGCCGGTCCGACTTCTCGCTCCGGGTCCTGGCCGCGGAGGACTTCCCCCGCCTGCCCGAGGTGGCCGGGAGCGGGGTCCGGATCGGGGCCGCCGTCCTGGCCGAAGCGCTGCGCCAGGTGATCCCGGCCGCGTCGCGCGATGACGCCCGTCCGATCCTGACCGGCGTGCTGCTGGTGGCGGAGGGCTCCGGGCTGCGGCTGGTGGCCACCGACTCCTACCGGCTCGGCGTCCGTGACCTGCCGGGTGAATCGGTGCTGGCCACCCACCTGTCGGAGGCGGCGGCCGAGGGTCGCCACGTGCTCGTGCCGGCCAAGGCGCTCGGGGAGTTGCAGCGGCTGCTCGGCTCGGGGGCCGGCCCGGGTTCGTCGGCCGCCCCTGGTACGGAGCCGACCGTGGAGTTGTCGTTCTCGGACCGCGACGCCTGCTTCGACACCGGTCGGGCGCGGGTCAGTACCCGGCTGATCGAGGGTCAGTTCCCGAACTACCAGCAGCTGATCCCGAGCGGGTATCCCAACCGGCTGGTCGTGGCCCGGGAGGCGTTTATCGAGGCGGTCAAGCGGGTGCGGCTCATCGGGCGCGACCGCGACAACGCCCCGATCCGGCTGATGATGAGCACGTCGGGGCTGGAGTTGCAGACGATCGTCCACGACGTCGGCCAGGCCACCGAGACGCTCGACGCCAAGTACGAGGGGAGCGAGACGACGATCGCCTTCAACCCCGAGTTCCTGCTCGACGGTCTCGGCGCCATCGCCTCCGAGGAGGTCTCGGTGGAGACGCTCGACACGTCGAAGCCGGCCATCGTGCGGGCCGCCGACGGCGGCGAGTTCCTCTACCTGCTGATGCCCGTCCGCGTCTCGTAGGCCGTGCAGCTGGCCCACCTCTGGCTGTCCGACTTCCGCGGCCACGAGGCGTCCGAGGTCGAGGTCGGGCCGGGCATCACGGTCTTCGCCGGGGGCAACGCCCAGGGGAAGACCACGGTGCTGGAGGCGGTCGGATGGCTGGCCCGGATGTCGTCGTTCCGGGGGGCGCCCGACGCCGCCCTGGTGCGAGTGGGGTGCGAGAAGGCGATCGTCCGGGCCGAGATCGTCCCGGCCAACCGCGGCCCCGACGTCCGGCCGGAGCTGATCGAAGCCGAGATCGCCGCCACCGGGCGGAACCGGGTGCTGTTGAATCGCAAGCCGCTCCCCCGGGCCCGGGACCTCCTCGGCACGCTGCGGGTGACGGTGTTCGCCCCCGACGACCTGCGGCTCATCAAGGCCGGTCCCGCCGAGCGGCGGGCCGAGCTCGACGAGCTGCTGGTGGCGCTCTCGCCCCGCTACGACGCCGCCCGAGCCGACTACGACCGGGTGCTCAAGCATCGCAACGCCTGGCTGCGGACGTGGTCGCGGGCCGACGACCCGGCCACCCTCGACGTGTGGGACGAGCAGCTGGTCCGGGCCGGAGCGGAGCTGGTCCGGGGTCGGCTCAAGCTGCTGGAGCGCCTGGCCGCCCCGCTCGGCAAGGCCTACGGCGACGTGGCCGGGGCCCCGGCCGACGTCGCTGGTGCCTACGAGGCGGCGTGGGCCGGGGAGACCGTCCTCGACGAGACCCGCCTCGACGACGTGGCGCCGCTCCTGGCCGAGGCGCTGGTCCGGTCCCGCCCGGCCGACCTCGACCGGCGTCTCACCCTGGTCGGGCCCCACCGCGACGACTGGCGGCTGGCGATCGACGGGCTCGACGCCCGCCGGTTCGCCTCTCAGGGCGAGCAGCGGTCGCTGGCCCTGGCGGTGCGCCTCGCCGGGCACGTGGTCGTCAGCGACGTGGTCGGGGAACCGCCCGTCCTCCTGCTCGACGACGTGTTCTCCGAGCTCGACGAGACCCGGGCGGCCAACCTCGTCGGGCATCTGCCGATCGCCCAGGCGCTGGTGACCACGGCGGGGGCGCTGCCCCCGGGGCTACCGGCCGGCCGGGTCGTGTGGGTCGCCGGGGGCCGGCTCGGGCCGGGCGAGGCGGTGGCGTCGTGAGTCCCGAGCGCGGGTGGGAGTTTCAGGAGCGGAGCCGGGAGCCGGTGTCGCGCCCGCCCCGGCGGCTCGGCGAGGCGCTGTCGGAGGTGGCGGCCGAGCTCCGGCTCGACAATCCCGACGACGTCGCGGCCGTGATGGCCGCCTGGCCGGCGGCGGTGGGGGAGGCGGTGGCGGCCCACGTGCGGCCCCGCCGCCTCCACGACGGTGAGCTGCTGGTGGAGGTCGACGCCCCGGTGTGGGCGACCCAGCTGCGGTATCTCGAGGACGACGTCCTCCGGCGGCTGGGCCGGAAGGTCCGGCCCGGAGTGGTGAGATCGCTGAGGCCGGTGGTACGCAGGGTCTGACGAGGAGAGGAGGCGCGGATGGGGTACTCCGTGAGCATCGATCGCGACGCCTGCATCAGCTCGGGAAACTGTGTGGCCGATTCCCCCGACGCCTTCGACTTCGACGACGACGACATCGCCATGGTGAAGGAGGCCGGGGCGGCGCAGCTGTCCGACGACCGGCTGCTGCGCGTGGCCCGTAATTGCCCGGCCGGGGCGATCATCCTGCGCGACGCCGAGGGCAAGGAAGTCGATCTGTTCGGATAGGGGGTGCGGTGTTCCGCCATGTGGTGATGGTCCGCTTCACCGATGACACGACCGACGACGACCGCTCCGCCCTGGCGGCCGCCCTTCGCCGCCTGCCCGACGTGATTCCGGGGATCCGCGCCTACCGCTTCGGCCCTGACGTCGGGATCAACGACGGCAACTTCGACTTCGTGGTCACGGCCGACTTCGACGACGCGCAGGGTTACCTGACCTACCGTGACCACCCCGAGCACCAGCAGCTGGTGAAGGAACGGCTGGCGCCGTTCGTGGCGGCGCGGGCGGCGGTGCAGTTCGAGTGGCCGGCGGCGCTGCCGACCGACCTGCCCGGCTGAGCCGGCGGGCGAACTACAACAGCCCGGCGTAGGCGCCGCCGTCGACCGGGATGGCGGCGCCCGTGATGAAGCGGGCGGAGTCGGAGCACAGGAAGGCGACCACGGCGCCGAAGTCCTCCGGGCGGCCGACCTCGCCGGCCGGGATCCCGGTTGCGGCGTTCTCGAGATCGCCGTAGACGTCGCGGATGCGCTGCGTGGCATGGGTGCCGGGCTGGACGGAGTTGACGGTGATGCCGTCGCCAGCCACTTCCCGGGCCAGCGTCTTAAGGAAGCCGGTTGCTCCGGCCCGGGCCGTGTTGGAGAGGATCAGGTTCGGGATCGGCTGGCGGACCGAGATCGACGTGATGGCCACGATCCGGCCGAAGTGCTGCGCCTGCATGCCCGGCACCGCTTCCTGGCACATGGCCACCACCGAGAGCAGGTTGAGGGCCAAAGCCGGCGTGTAGAGGTCGAACGGTGTGGTGGCGAAGTTCCCCGGGGGCGGCCCACCGGCGTTGGTGACGAGGACGTCGAGGCCGCCCAGGGCGGCTCGGGCGTCGGCCACGAACCGGGCGGCACCGTCCGGGGTCGACACGTCGGCGACCAGCGGGACACAGCCGTCGCCGATGCGGCCGGCCGCCGCCTCGACGCGTTCCTTCGACCGGCCACAGATCGCCACCCGGGCCCCTTCGGCGGCAAGCGCCTGCGCCGAGGCGAAGCCCAGTCCCTGGGAGGCGGCCGCCACCGCCGCCCGCCGCCCGGCCAGTCCGGTCTCCATCGGGGCGAAACGTAGCGGGGGCAAAGCACACGAATGCGCCGGAACGGCATCGCCGGGGCAGATCGGGCGTCGTACCCTTGGCTCCGTGGCGGCGACCGAGCGTGACCGTTGGGTGGCCCGACCGTGGCTGGCGAGGTTGATACGGGCGCTCGTGATCATCGTCCCGGCGGTGGCCGGAGCGCTGGCGTCGTGGGAGGTCTCCCGGCAGTGGACGGAGCCGGTGGGGTTCTGGCCCGAGGTCGGGTGGTTCGCCGTCCTGGTGGCGGTGGCGGTCGTGGTGGTGCTCCTGGTCGACCGGTTGGCGCGACGCTTCCTGCCTTTGGCCTGGCTGTTCACGCTCATGATGGCCTTCCCCGACCAGATGCCGTCCCGGCTGCTCACCGCCCGCCGGGCGGCCAGCCGCCGGGCCCGCCGTCGGGCCCTCGACCGGCTGGCGCAGGGCGGGACCCTCGGCGCCGATGCCGGCGAGGCGTCGGAAGCGGCGCTGGTCCTGGTGGCTGCCCTCGGAGCCCATGACCGCCGGACCCGGGGCCACTCAGAACGCGTCCGGACCTTCGCCGACCTCCTGGCCAAAGAGGCCGGGCTGTCCGACGACGAGCGCGATCGGCTGCGCTGGGGAGCTCTCCTCCATGACATCGGCAAGCTGTCGGTCCCCGGCGCCATCCTCAACAAGCCCGACCGGCCGGACGAGCAGGAGTGGGCGCAGCTGAAGCGCCACCCCGAGGAAGGAGCCCACCTCGTCGAGCCGCTGGTCGCCTGGCTCGGCCCCTGGGCCAGCTCCGTCGCCGAGCACCACGAACGCTGGGACGGTCGCGGGTATCCCCGTGGCCTGGCCGGCGAGGACATCTCGCTCGGCGGGCGGATCCTGGCCATCGCCGACGCCTACGAGGTCATGACCGCCGCCCGGGCCTACAAGGTCCCGATGTCGGCGGCGGCGGCCCGGGAGGAGCTCGTCGCCTCGGCGGGAACGCACTTCGACCCGGCGCTGGTCAGGGCCTTCATGGGGATCTCGCTCGGCGCGTTGTGGTGGGCGGCGGGGGTGTCGGCGCTGCTGGCGCAGATCCCGCTGCTGGGCCGGGTCGGGGCCGCCCCCAGCCTGGCCCGGATCCGCAGCAGTCTGGCGGGGTCGGCCACCGCCGTGGCCAGCGTCGCCGTCCTCGTGGTGGCCGGGGTCGTCGGTTCGGCCGGAGGTGGTGGTCGTCCCGCCGCCACCCGGAGCGGGGCCCTCCAGGCGTCCGCCCCGGGGCCGGCGCCCGCCCCTGTCCCGCCGGCGGCGCCGGCGGTCGACGCGGCGGTGCCGGTGCCCGGTGCCCCGGCGGCGACTCCGGCCGGCTCCGCGGGCGGGTCACCCCCGACCGCCCGTCCCGCGCCGATCGTCGACCGCCTGCTCGGGACGCTTCCGGTGGCGGTGCCGCCGTCGGGCGGTTCGTCCTCCGGATCGGGTCCGTCCTCCCCGGGCGGTCCGGCGCCCGGTGCGTCCGCCCCGTCGGTGGCGCCTCCGCCGGCGCCGGCGCCATACACCGCCCGGGGCCAGCTCCTCGCCCCCGACCTGCTCGGCCCGCTCGGCCTCGGGCTGACCACCCGGAGCAGCGCTCCCGGCAGCTGCGGCCCGTCCGCCACCCAGGGCCTCGACGCCTGGGTCTTCGAACTCCCGGCCACCGCCCCCGGGGCCGGCGCGCCGGTGAAGGTGTCGGGCAGCGATCTCCTCGGCCTCCACAACCTCGCCGCCACGTTCGTCGGCGCCGACTGCAGCGTCCTGGGGCAGCTGGACACCGCTGCGGCGGATGAGGCCGGTGTGCTTCCGGCCGGCACGAGATACGTGATCGTGTCCGACCGCAGCGGCCTCGGTACGGCCGTGACCCTGACCGTCGGGTGAGCTCGGGAGCCGATCGACCCCGAGCTGTGGCCACGGGGGCTCGTGAGGCTCAAGAGGCTCCCGTCACGCCCGGTCGCAAACCTACGGAAAACTCGGTCCGAGGCGGCCGGAACGTCCTTTTTCGGGGCCGATCGGAGCCCCTCTTCTGGTAAGATGACAACATTGGATTTCGGGGCTCTGACCAGCGGTTTCCCCCGAGCTGAGGCCCCGCACCCCGCTTTCGAACGGAAGGTTCGCGCGTGGCGTACGACGCCAAGGACATCACGGTCCTCAAGGGCCTGGAACCGGTCCGGGAACGCCCCGGGATGTACATCGGATCGACCGGTCCCTCGGGCCTCCACCACCTGGTCTACGAGGTCGTCGACAACGCCGTCGATGAGGCCATGGCCGGCCATGCCAACCGGATCGAGGTCACCCTCCTGAAGGACGGCGGCTGCCGGGTGGTCGACAACGGCCGGGGCATTCCCGTCGACGAGCACCCCGAGTACCCGGGGATCTCGGCGGCCGAGATCGTGCTCACGACCCTCCATGCCGGCGGCAAGTTCGGCGGCGAGGGCTACAAGATCTCGGGCGGCCTGCACGGCGTCGGCGTGTCGGTCGTCAACGCCCTCTCCACCCGCCTCGAGCTCGAGGTCAACCGCGACGGCGGGAGGTTCGTCCAGGCCTTCGTCGACGGCGGCCGGCCCGAAGGGCCGCTCGAGCGCGTCTCCGGCACCCGCAAGAAGGGTACGTCGGTGACCTTCTGGCCCGACCCGACGGTCTTCGAGGAGACCGAGTTCCGGGCCCAGACGCTCCTCGAGCGGCTGCGGGAGATGGCGTTCCTCACCAAGGGCCTCGAGATCGTCTTCCGCGACGAGCGGTGCGACCCGCCGCTCGAGGTGACCTACAAGTACACCGGCGGCATCAAGAACTTCGTCGAGCACCTCAACGCCACCAAGGAGTCGCTCCACAAGCGGATCATCTACTTCGACGACGCGCAGGACAGCTCCGAGGTCGAAGTGGCCATGCAGTGGAACACCGGCTATCACGAGGGGCTCCACAGCTTCGCCAACAACATCGCCACGACCGAGGGCGGCATGCACGAGGAGGGCTTCCGCAAGGCCCTCACCAACGTCGTGAACAAGTACGCCCGGGAGAAGAGCCTCCTCAAGGAGAAGGACGACCCCTTCACCGGAGAAGACATCCGGGAGGGCCTGACCGCCATCATCTCGGTCAAGCTCCGCAACCCGCAGTTCGAGGGCCAGACGAAGACGAAGCTCGGCAACACCGACATGCGCTCGCTGGTGGAGAAGGCGACCAACGCCCGCCTGCGGGACTGGTTCGAGGAGAACCCCACCGAGGCGAAGCAGGTCGTGTCGAAGGTGACCCAGGCCGCCCGGGCCCGGATGGCCGCCCGCCAGGCCCGCGACCTGACCCGGCGCAAGTCGCTGCTGGAGTCGGCGTCGATGCCGGGCAAGCTGGCCGACTGCTCCTCGCGCGATCCCCGCCAGTCGGAGCTGTTCATCGTCGAGGGCGACTCCGCCGGCGGCTCGGCCAAGCAGGCGCGGGACCGGGAGTTCCAGGCGATCCTGCCGATCCGGGGGAAGATCCTCAACGTCGAGCGGGCCCGGATCGACCGGATGCTGAAGAACGAGGAGATC
>Ga0070741_10006789_pt1 | contig 24288 bp, 24 predicted proteins | sample Coa_R1_4_FD_66440 | JGI IMG/M metagenome (GOLD analysis project Ga0070741, IMG submission 66440) | Surface soil microbial communities from Centralia Pennsylvania, which are recovering from an underground coalmine fire - Coalmine... | ecosystem: Environmental > Terrestrial > Soil > Unclassified ...
GTGCCGTTGACGATGAACGTGCCGTTGTTGGTCATCAACGGCATTTCGCCCATGTAGACTTCCTGCTCCTTGATGTCCTTGACGGACTTGGCGCCGGTCTCCTCGTCGATATCGAACACGATGAGGCGGAGCGTCACCTTGAGCGGAGCCGAGAAGGTCATCCCGCGCTGGCGGCACTCGTCGACGTCGTATTTGGGCGGATCGAAATCGTAGCGGACGAATTCGAGCAGCGCCGTGTTGGAGAAATCCGAAATCGGGAATACCGACTTGAAGACCGCCTGCAGTCCCTCGTCGCCGCGCCCGCCCTGTGGTTCATCCACCAGCAGGAACTGGTCGTAGGACGCCTTCTGAACCTCGATGAGGTTCGGCATCTCGGCGACTTCCCGGATGGAGCCAAAGAACCTGCGGACCCTTCTGCGACCGGTGAACGTCTGGGCCATGTCCACTCCTCGTCTTGCGACTTTTCAAAATACGAACAGCTTTTCGGAGGGTCGCCGCGCGCCGCCGCGGCCCTCTGAAAAGCGGTTCCCCGTTACCCCTTACGCGTCGGACTAGAAGCTGCCGGCAAGCCGCCGCGCCTCCGTGCTTCCCGCGGACGACCGGAGCTTTTTCCGGACCGCATCCGCCGCCTCGTTTGTCCGCCCCCCGGGCGCATGAAGCGCCGGGGGACGGTGTTCTGTTCGGGCCCTTCGATCCGGGCCCTTACGCTTGACTACTTCAGCTCGACCTTGGCGCCGGCGCCTTCCAGCTGGGCCTTGATCTTGTTGGCCTCGTCCTTGGAAACGCCCTCCTTGACCGCCTTCGGGGCTGCCTCGACCAGGTCCTTGGCCTCCTTGAGGCCGAGGCCGGTGATGGCGCGCACTTCCTTGATGACGTTGATCTTCTGGGCGCCGACCTCGGCGAGAACGACGTTGAACTCCGTCTTCTCTTCCACCGGGGCCGCAGCCGCCGCCGCGCCGCCGCCACCGGCCATCATCGCGACCGGGGCAGCCGCCGAGACACCCCACTTCTCTTCGAGCATTTTGGACAGCTCGGCCGCCTCGATGACGGTCAGCTTCGACAGTTCGTCTACGATCTTCGACAGATCAGCCATTTTCGTTCCTTACCTGTTCGAACCTCTGGATGATGATGGAGAACGGCCTCACGCCGCCTCGTCCTTGCGAGCGAACGCGCCGACCACCCGGGCGAGCTGCCCGGCCGGTGCCGCCAGAACCTGCGCGACGCGCGTGGCCGGCGATGCGATCACGCCGACCAGCTTGCCGCGCAGTTCGTCGAGCGACGGCATCGTGGCCAGGGCCTTGACGCCGTCCGGATTGAGTGCGGTCTTGCCGAGTGCGCCGCCGAGGATGACGAGCTTTTCGTTCGTCCTGGCGAAATCGGTTGCGACCTTGGCCGCTGCCACCGGATCCTTCGAGTAGGCGATCACGGTCGGACCCTTGAACAGGTCCGAAATGACGGCAGCGTCCGTTCCCTGCAAAGCGAGCTTGGCGAGGCGGTTCTTCGCGACTTTAACGCCGGCTCCCGCTTCCCGCATCTTGGCCCGGAGGGCCGTCATTGCGGACACGGTGAGACCGGCATAGTGGGCGACCACGACCGTCCCGGTGTCCTTGAACACCTGGTTCAGCGACGTGATCGCTTCCTGCTTTTCCGCTCTCTCCACTCTCTCGTCTCCACCTTGGCGAGCCCGTGAGGGACCGCCGGTTGCTGTTCCCGCCGCCGGCCGAGGCTGGCAGCGGGGCTTCCGACCTGTCCCCCGTCGCGTCACGCGTTTGAGGCGCGGCGCAGCGGGCCCGAAGAGGTTCGAACCGGAAACCCGGTTCCCTCCCGTCTATTGCAGGCCGTTCGATTAAGCCGGCAGACCCGGCGCCTGCAGTCTTGGACAGGACTTCGGAAAGACCGGATCGCTCCGCTCCTTCCGTCCTTGCCGCCCGGTTGCCCGGACGGAAGCTCGTGTCAGGCGGCTGCGGTGCCGCCGCCTAGCGAAGCCGGATCGACCTTGACCCCCGGGCCCATGGTCGACGACACGGCAACGCGTTGAATGAACGTGCCCTTGGCGCCCGGCGGCCGTGCCTTCTGCACCGCGTCCGCGAACGCCCTGATGTTCTCGATAAGCTGCGGCGCGCCGAAGCTCGCCTTGCCGACGCCCGCCTGGACGATGCCCGCCTTCTCGACGCGGAACTCGACCGCGCCGCCCTTGGCGTCCTTGACCGCCTTGGTGACGTCCATCGTCACGGTGCCGACCTTCGGGTTCGGCATCAGGCCGCGGGGTCCGAGGACCTTACCCAGGCGGCCGACGAGAGCCATCATGTCCGGCGTGGCGATGCAGCGGTCGAAATCGACCGCGCCGCCCTGGACCTTCTCGACCAGGTCTTCCGCCCCGACGATGTCGGCCCCGGCCTTCTTCGCCTCCTCCGCCTTGGCGCCACGGGCGAACACGGCGACGCGGAGCGCACGACCGGTCCCGTTCGGCAGGGAAACGACGCCGCGCACCATCTGGTCCGAGTGGCGCGGGTCGACGCCGAGATTCATCGCGATCTCGACCGTCTCGTCGAACTTCGCCTTGGCGCGGTCCTTGACCATCGCGATGGCTTCCTCGATGCCGTAAAGCCTGGTCCGGTCGATGCCCTCGCGGGCCGACTTGATCCGCTTCTTTGCCATCGCCCTACTCCACCACGTCCAGGCCCATGGAGCGGGCCGAGCCCTCGACCATGCGCGCCGCCGCCTCGATGTCGACCGCGTTGAGGTCCTTCAGCTTCTTGGCCGCGATGTCGCGCACCTGCGCCTTGGTGACCTTGCCGGTGTTGCCGCGGCCCGGGGTCTGCGACCCCTTCTGGACGTTGGCCGCCTTCTTCAGGAAGAAGCTGACCGGCGGCGTCTTCATCCGGAAGGTGAAGGACTTGTCCTGGTAGTAGGTGATCTCGACCGGGATCGGCGAACCCTTCTCCATATCCTGGCTTTGCGCGTTGAACGCCTTGCAGAATTCCATGATGTTGATGCCGCGCTGGCCGAGCGCGGGGCCGATCGGCGGCGACGGGTTCGCCGCGCCTGCCGGCACCTGCAGTTTCAGATAGCCCGCGATCTTCTTTGCCACCTTTGTCTCCTAGACTTGGCCGTTGCCGGCCGTTGGTGCCGTGGTCCGGGTCGAACGCCTTGGCGGGGCATCCTCGCCTTCCACAGCGCAAAGGTCAGGCCTTCTCGACCTGTCCGTTATTCCAGTTCGCCGCCATTTCGCATTTGCGCGAACTGGCTGTCCTTTCGGATGTCCGTGAGCCCGACATCACAGCGGACGGTCGAGGTTCGACCGGCCGTCCTCAAATCTTCTCTACCTGCCCGTATTCCAGTTCGACCGGGGTCGCCCGGCCGAAGATCGACACCGCCACCTTCAGCCGCGCCCGCACTTCGTCGACTTCCTCGACATGCCCGTTGAACGAGGCGAACGGGCCGTCCGAGACGCGGACCTGCTCGCCGACCTCGAAGCTGACCGAAGGCTTCGGCCGCTCCACACCCTCCTGCACCTGCTGCAGGATGCGCCCGGCTTCCGCTTCCGAGATCGGCATCGGCTTGTTGTCCGAGCCAAGGAAACCGGTGACCTTTGGCGTGTTCTTGATGAGGTGATAGGCCTCGTCGGTCATCGCCATTTTCACGAGCACATAGCCCGGGAAGAACTTCCGCTCGGCATCGACCTTGCGGCCGCGCCGGACCTCGACGACCTTTTCGGTCGGGACAAGGATTTCGTCGAAAAGCTCGGCCAGTCCTGTGGCTTCCGCCTTTTCACGAATGGAATCAGCCACTTTCCTCTCGAAGTTCGAGTAGGCGTGGACGATGTACCATTTCTTGTCGGGGACGCGGACTGCCGTCCTCGCCTCAGCGACCATCGACTTGGCCTCCACCTATTTGGTGCCCAGCAGATACGACACTCCGAGGCTCATGATCTGATCCGCGGCCAGGAAGAAGATGCTGGCGGCAATCGCCATCACCACCACCATGGTCGTCGAAATCACCGTTTCCCGGCGGCTTGGCCAAACGATCTTCGCCGCTTCCGCCCGCACCTGCTGGAGGAACGTAATAGGGTTGAATCTGTCGGCCATCGTGCTCACGCGACATCGACGCGCGGACCCTCGGAAGCCCGCGCGCCGGATTGGAGGGGGTACATAGGACCTTCGAAAGGGATTCTCAAGCCCTAATTCACCGCATGCGGCGGCGAACTTAAATGATCTCGCAGACGATGTTTTCCAGCTTGCCGCTGGCAAGCCTCAGGCTTGTGCGCTGGCGGGACGCAAGCCCGACCGTCACCCCTTGCGGAACTCTCTTCCGGATGTAGTCCAGAAGAGGCTCAGTGTCGGCATGTACTCCGGCATCGAGTCCGACCCGGACCTCGACGGCATACGGCTTCGTCTGGGCGATCTGCCATTCATCCGTGCCCGCCATTTTCCACATAGTTTCCGAATCGACCTCCGGTTGCATTGGAGCCATTCCCGGAAAACGGAGGAGGTTTCGCCGCCGCCCCAGGACGCGCTTGATCTTCGGCAACGTCCTGCCACAGGCGCATGGCACGCCTTCGGGACTGTCTGCCATGACGACCATGTCATCGGTCCGGTAGCGGATGAGCGGCATGGCGAGATTGAAAAGCGGGGTTGCCACTACCTCCCCCGTCTCGCCCGGCCGGCAGGCCAGACCCCGCTCGTTCAGCACCTCGATCCGGCACAGTTCGCACTGCAGGTGGAGCCCGTCGCCGGCGGGGCATTGCACGGCCAGCAGCCCCGTCTCGGTGAGGCCATAAGAATCGAGCGGGTTGAGACCGAAATGCTTGACCGCCAGCCCGCGCAAATCGTCGGTGAGGACCTCCCCGGTCGCAAGGATTCCGGCGAGCTTCGGCCGTACTCCGGTCTCCGCCGCGGCGATCGCCAGCGCCCTGAGATGAGAGGGCAGTGTCTGCAAATAGACGTCGCCCAGTCCGGCCAGCCAGGTGACCGCCTCCTTCGCCACCGGCGTCGGGCAGATCAGCAATGGCCCGTGCGGTTCGGGGACGAATGCCGGCACCCAGGCGCGCCGCGCTTGCGCCCCGCGGAGCGTCGTCACCATGGGGAACGGCGGATGCAGCCGGTTCCAGGCATAAAGCCGGGTCTGAGCGACGGTTTGCACGGCGACCGCAAGGCGGGTTCGCGAGAACGAGACCGGCGCCCCGACCGACCCTGCGGTATGAACGAATGTGGTCGCGCCGTGCCCGACCGGGGGCTCCCGGCTCAGGAGCGCCTGACGCCGGTCGCGGACATCGTCACGGCTGGTAAAAGGAAGCTCCTCCCACCGGCTCCACGCGATCGTCCCGTCGGCGTTGAACAGCCGCTGCAGGCGGTCGCGATAGAGCGGTGCCGTCCGCCAGGCGTGCCGGACCAGCGCTTCCAGTGGTCTCCGGACCGCGTCCAACAACTGGGCAGGCGCCATCTTTTCGGTGACCGTCAGGTTCCGGAAAAAAGCCAGGTCGGCCGGCACCTGCGCCGCCGGTTCACTCGATGCTCCTGTCTCCACGGCGGCCTTCGCCCTTGGCCGCGCCCGCCCGACCGCGTCACGCTCCGGCAGGGCCGGTGCGGAAGCATCGCTCCCGGCTGCGCGCGCCTGCTCGCGGAGTTCGCGGAACAATGGCACCGCGGGCAGCCGCCCCAACGTCCGCAAGATCGCGCGTGCGTAGCTCGCCGCGTATTCGTTCGGGAAGAAGTTCCAGATGCTGGTGCCGACGCCGCTGGTATTGATTTCGATGATCCGGAACCCTTCCGGTCCGTTCATCAGGTCGAAACTGCAGTAGCCGACGCCGTGTGCGAGCAGCGCGTCGCCTGCCGCGTCGAGTCGCGCGATGAGATCGGCAGGTAGCTCCGCCCGTTCGCGGGTGTTCTCCTCGACGACCTGCCAGTCGGTATTGCGCATGTCACGTGTGGCGAGGATCCAGCCGAACAGGAAACACCCGGCGAACAGATCCGCCTTGAAGGTGCGCGGGTCGCCATCGAGGAATTCCATGCAGACGTCGGTCTGTGGATTGAAGTCGGCCGGGAGCGGCTGGCGGCCCTCGCCGAGCGGCCACAGGAAAACGCCGTTCCGTCGCGATGACCAGTCGTACTTCAGCACCGTTTGCTGGGTACCCCACTCGCGCCCAAGGGCGGTCAGCTCATCCTCGCTCCGCGGAGCGCCGAAGCGGGCAACGGGCGCGCCGGCTGCCTTGGCGACTTCAAGGCGTTCCCGCCGGTTGAGGGTCCGCTGACCGAGGAGACGGGCGTCGCTGAGCGATGGCCGGTCGCGGATCGGGTCGGCGCCGATGATCAGGTCGGCCGTGGCGTAGTCGTCGGACCAGCCGCTGTCGATGAGCAGTTCGACGCCGGCATTGGCCAGCCGCCGTTTCATCTCCACGAAGACCGGATGAGGCCTCTGCGACGTGTAGTTGCAGTCGACGATGACGACTTTCACAAGACCACGCCCACACGCGCAACACGACCAGGGAAGCCTCGACCCAACCCTGCTGGGGTTCTAGCTACGACCGGCTGCGAATGCCACTCGCCTGCGCTGCCGACAGAGTCGCGGAAAAGCGGAGACTGCAGCGGAAACCCGCCGGCCTCCTCTCGCGCTGGCAGGGGCAGAGGGACTCGAACCCCCGGCCTGCGGTTTTGGAGACCGCCGCTCTACCAACTGAGCTATACCCCTATCCGGCGCACCAACTACGCAGTTTGGCCCGTTTTTTCAAGCGAGCCGGCACGTTTACCGGCAACCGCAGGCTCAGTCGGCGACGGCCGTCACTTTGCCGGAGCCGACCACCTTTCCTCCGTCCGCGATCGCAAATTCATCGCCAACCGCGACCGCCGTCGGGTCCTGCAGTGCGACCGCCGCCGAACCGGCCGCGCCCGGCGCGACCGGGGTGTCAACATCGAACGTTCCGCTGACGCTCGCGGTCCACACCCGCAGCAACGCACGATATCCATCCTCGACCGGCCTCTTCCGTCCGTCGGCAAGCAGCGTGAACGACACCCTGATCTGCTTGTGCGCCTTGGCGGAACCGGGTGCCGCGATCACCTGCCCGCGTTGGACTTCATCCTCGCCGATCCCCTTCAGAACCAGGCCGACCTTGTCGCCGGCCGCAGCCGCTTTCAGGTCCTTGCCGCCCTGATCGATCTTGATGATCGTCGCCGTCTTCGTCTCGCCAAGCCCGACGATCTCGACCTTCGCGCCGACCCGGAGGCTGCCGCGGATCACCGTGCCGGTGGCGACACTGCCAAAGCCGTTGATATGGAACGTGTCCTCGATCGGCATGAGGAACGCATCCGCCGCCACCGCCTGCGTAATCGTCCCGGCAAGGGCGATCGTCGCTAGTGCCGCCACCACCGATCGACCCATCGTCAATTCTTCCTCGAAAGGGTTGGAGCGGGTGAAGGGAATCGAACCCTCGTCATCAGCTTGGAAGGCTGTTGCTCTACCATTGAGCTACACCCGCTTTCCGCGACGGCGACTGGTGGTGGAGGTAGGACTCGAACCTACGAAGGCGTAAGCCAGCGGATTTACAGTCCGCCCCCTTTGCCGCTCGGGACACTCCACCGGACAGTCGGGACCCGGCACGACCGGCCGGACCGCGCGGCGAGGTCTTATGGCGATGGCCCTTCGGCCTGTCAACGCGGGATGGAGCCCGGTCGGGCGGCGGGGAATGGGCTATAGTTGATCCTCTGACGCGCAGGGGGCAACCGCCACAATCATGCCAGGCAAGCCGGGGGACGCAGACCGACGGAAGGATGCGATGAAGCGGCCCTTTATCCGCCCGCGCCGGACCGGCGCACCGCGGTTCGCTCCGCAGACCCGTAGCGAGCGCCAGGGCGATGGCCTCTTCATCTACGGCCTCCACCCGGCGCTTGCCGCGCTTGCCAATCCGCGCCGGCAGGTGAAGCGCATCCTCGCCACCAGGAATGCGGTCGATCGCCTGACCGCCGCCGGCGCCGTGCTCCCGATTGAGCCCGAGGACACCGACCCGAGGGCCCTCGACCGGCTGCTCGGCGGCGAGGCCGTCCACCAGGGCGTCGCACTGGAAGTCGCGCCGCTCGACAACCCGCCCCTCTCCTCGCTTGCCGAGGCGCGTCTCGTGGTGGTCCTCGACCAGGTGACCGACCCGCACAATGTCGGTGCGGTCATGCGCTCCGCCGTCGCCTTCGATGCCGACGCGATCATCGTCACCGCGCGCCATGCGCCGGCCGAGACCGGCGTTCTCGCCAAGGCTGCTTCGGGCGCGCTCGACCTCCTGCCGGTCATCGCCGTGCAGAACCTCGCCCGCGCCCTCGCCGAACTCGCCGAGTTCGGATTCACCCGCGTCGGGCTTGCCGAAGACGCACCGATGCCGATCGAGGAAGCGATTGCCGGCGAGCGCATCGCGATCGTTCTCGGCGCGGAAGGCAAAGGCCTCCGCCACCTCACCCGCCAGACCTGCGATCGCCTGGCGCGGCTCACCACCAGCACGAAGCTCGGCAGCCTCAATGTATCGAACGCGGCGGTGCTGGCGCTCTACCTTGCCCGCCGCAGCCTCGGGCCGGCGGCCGGCAAGGCGACATGATCCGGTCACCCCGGGCGTCGGCGGTCGCCGTCTCATGGGACTGTCGCCGGCATGGGCGGCGAATTTTGCTTTTCTCGCGCGCGGTCAGCCGCTATTTCCCAAACGGTCTTCGACGCGCCGGGTTAGCTCAGCGGTAGAGCAGCGGTTTTGTAAACCGTTGGTCGGGAGTTCAATCCTCTCACCCGGCACCACCCTTCCTGCCGACGAAACGATTGACCGCGCCCGCCAGGAGCGATGCCGCCCGGATGCGGGTCCGGACCGGCCCGGCTGAGGCCCCGTCAATACGGATCGCGATGGTGCCAGCCGTTGCAATGGGCTAGTTCGTGTCGCCGGATTTGTCCGATCGAAATCCCGAACGTGCGCGTCGCGATATAGATATTGCAGACGCCGCGCCTTTTCCTCGCGCAGCCTACCGTTCGCCGCGGCCCGCCGCAGATCGCGCGGATGTTGCCGACCCGCGTGACCGTCACCTTGAGGCGCCAGGGCGAGTGGACATATTCCGGCGGCGGTTCGCGCACGCCCGCCGCCTCGGCCGGGACCATGCCGGCCAACCCGAGGAGAAGAAGGACAAAGAACCAACCGGGCCGGCGGCGAGCGCCGGTCCACTGATTTTCGGCGAAAGCCACACGCGCCCCCGTAAACCGGGCGCGCTGACGCGGTGCCCGCTCCGATGCGCGTAGAGGGCGCCGGGCTGCCGGTCAATTCAATTGCGCGTGGCCGGCAGATCGGGCGGTGCCCGCCGGTCCTCCGCTATTTGCCCTTCGCCTTGGCAACCTGCTTGGGCCAGGCATATTCCGGCTTGTAGCCGAGCATTTCCTGCGCCTTGGCAATGGAGATCAGCGACTCGTTCGGCTTGATCGGACGCTTGCGCCGGGCCTTCGGGAAGACCGCCGCCAGCACCTCGTCGTTGCTCTTCTTCATCACCGACTCGGCATTGGCGATACCGAAGATGTGCGCGCCTTTCAGCTTGGATTCGAGCGCCAGCCGGACCGCCTGCGCGCCGTCGCGGGCGTCGATATAGGTCCACAGGTTGAACTTGCGCGCGTGCGGGTCCTTGTCGAAGTCCGGGAAGCTTGCGTAGTTGTGCGGCTCCTGCACGTTGGAGAAGCGCAGCCCGATGATCTTCGTCTTCGGGTCCCAGCGTGCGAACTGTTCGGCCATCTTCTCGCCCACCAGCTTCGACAGCGAGTAGGCCGTCTCCGGCAGTTCCAGTTCCTCGTCGACAGGGACATAGGCCGGCCCCTTGGCATAGGGGATGCCGTAGACGGTCTCGCTCGACGCCCACACCACGTTGCGGATGCCGAGCTGCCGGGCGGCTTCGAAAATGTTGTAGGTCGAGATCGTATTGACCTGGAAAATGACCTGGTTCGGCGCCTCGCCCGGCGAGGCGATGGCGCCGAGATGGACGATCCCCGTCACCTTCTTCTCAACCCGTCCGTCGACCTGCGACAGCACCGCCATCACCTGCCCGAAATCGGTGATGTCGACCCGGCTGAAGTTCACTTCGCCCGGCTTCGGCGGGTTGGACATGCCGGCCGGCTTCACCATGTCGATCGAGAGCACCTCGTAGCCGTGGTCCATGAGATGCCGGACGCAGACGCGGCCGAGCTTGCCGCTGCCGCCGGTAACAATGATCATCGCCTTCCCCCCCGCATGACGCCGTGTCGTGACGCGTCTTCCATAGTTCAAGCCTCCGTGAGCAACAACGGCCAAAGCGGATCGTCCTCCGCCGCTCCGCTCGGATCGCGGTCCGCGACCCGGTCAAGAAAGCGAAAGCTGAATCGAAGCCGGCAGGCTCGCATTTACCGTGCCTTCTCTCAGCACGGAACGAAGGGCTCCCCCCGAACATAGCAACCTTCGCGAGCGGCCGGGAAAGGCCGCTGAACGACCCGGAAATTCGGAACAGCAAGGAGAGAGACCATGCGTGCGATGATCATGAGAGCCGCGCTGGCATTGACGCTGGCTGGCGGCCTTTCCGTTTCCGCTTTTGCCCTCGACGCCAGCGTCGGTAGCGGCAGCGGGTCAAGCGGCGTCGCCGGTGCTTCGACCGGCAGCGTCGGCGGCACCGGCACCGGCGTCGGTGTCGGCAATACGAGCGGTCCGCTGGCGACGGTCACCAACTCCGGCGGCGATACGTCGGGGCAGGTGAACCTCGGCGGCAGCAACTCGAACGGTCCGCTGGTTTCCGGCGGCTCCACCGACGGCACCACCAGCGCGACCGTCAACGGCCTCGGCAATCCGGCAGGCGGGCTCAACCCCACGGGCATCGTTCCCGTCGGTCCGGGCGCCGAGGGTGGCGGTGCCATCAACGTGAGCGAGGCCGAGCGCGCGGTCGGCGGCCTCGGTGCCGGCGAGCGTCAGGCGGCGCGCCTGCGCTGCACCAGCATCCTCGCAGCGCCCGAGGCGTTCGACCCGTCGCTCGTCCAGCTCTGCCGGATCGTGGCGAAAGTGCGGTAGAGCTTTCCCCCGGACGACCATGGAGCGCCGCCGGGAAACCGGCGGCGTTCCTCGGTTTTCGCCCGCGGCCGATTGCCCCCGCGTCCGATTGGAACCGAATTGACGGATGTGCCGTTTCGTCCGCTGAGGGAGGCCAGACCAATCCGGAGAATGCCATTATGAAGCTCGCTCACCTTCCGGCCGTCGCGGCCCTGGTTGTTTCGCTGACGGCTGGCGCGGCCCTCGCCGCCCAGATCACGACCGGCGCCAGCGGCAACGCGAGTGGCGGCGTCAACGCGACCGTCGGCGGCACCAGCGTCGCGGCCGACACGAACGCCAGTGCCAGCGGCAGCGCCAATGTCGGCACCAGCGCGCTCGGCAATATCGACGTCGCCAAGGCCGGCACGACCGAAGAGTCCCGCGCCCAGTTCATCGCCACGCTCACGGCCGATCAGGTCGCCGACCTCAAGGCCCGCTGCCAGGCCGCCGGCGTGACCGGCGCGTCCACCGACGTCACCACCCTCGACGCGTCGGCGAAGGCGCTTTGCGAGGCCGCGCTGAAGCGGATGTAAGTCGCGTCGCGTTGCGTAACGCTGCGTCGATCGGAGGGCGTCCCTTGCGGGGCGCCCTCCCCGCTTATGCGCGGAGTTCCGGCGGAAGCACCCGGCCTGCCCGCAAAGAGGCCGCCTTCAGCGTATTGGCCATCAGCATCGCGATCGTCATGGGTCCGACCCCGCCGGGCACCGGCGTGATCGCGCCGGCGACTGCCAGCGCCTCGGCGTAGGCAACGTCGCCGCAGAGTCTCGCCTTTCCGCCCGGCCCGGTCTCGATCCGGTTCTGGCCGACATCGATCACCGTTGCACCGGGCCTGATCCAGTCGCCGCGGACGAGTTCCGCCTTGCCTACCGCGGCCACCAGGATCTCGCCTCCGCGCGTCACGGCGGCGAGGTCGGGCGTCCGCGAATGCGCGATCGTCACCGTGCAGTCCTCGCGCAGCAATAGCTGCGCCATCGGCTTGCCGACGAGGTTCGAGCGCCCGACGATCACGGCGTTCTTCCCGGCTAGTCTCCCGCCGAGCACTTCCTTGATAAGGATGAGCGAGCCGGCCGGCGTGCACGGCACCATCGCGTCGCCGCTGCCGCTCGCCAGGCGCCCGACATTGACCGGATGGAATCCGTCGACGTCCTTCTCGGGCGCGATCGCCTCGATAACCTTGCTGCGGTCGATCTGCCTCGGCACCGGGAACTGCACGAGAATGCCGTGAATCGCCGGGTCGCGGTTGAGCCGGTCGATCAAGGCGAGCAGTTCCGCCTCGGCCGTGTCGCCGACGAGATCGTGCTGCACCGAGTGGAAGCCGATTTCCTTCGCCTTCCTGCCCTTGCCGCCGACATAGAGCCGGCTCGCCGGATCGTCGCCGACCAGCACGACCGCCAGACCGGGGCGAATGCCCGCGTCGCGCTCAAGCTCGCGCGCCGCTGCCGCCACCCGGCCGGTGAGCCGGGCGGCGATCGCCCGCCCGTCGATGACCTGCGCGCTAGCGGAAGACGACGGTGCGGTTGCCATTGATCAGCACCCGGTGCTCGAGATGGAATTTGACCGCGCGGGCGAGCACCGTCGCCTCGATGTCGCGGCCGATCGCGACGAACTCCGCCGCCGACATGGAGTGGTCGACCCGGCCCACGTCCTGTTCGATGATCGGCCCGGCGTCGAGCACCGGCGTGACGTAGTGCGCGGTCGCCCCGATCAGCTTCACGCCGCGCTCGTGCGCCTGCTGGTAGGGCCGTGCGCCGACGAAGCTCGGCAGGAAGGAATGGTGGATGTTGATCGCCCTCCCCGCCAGCGCCCCCGCCATCTCCTCGGACAGGATCTGCATGTAGCGGGCGAGTACGACCAGGTCGATCCGTTCTTTCGCGACCATCGCCATGATCGCCGCCTCCTGTTTCCGCCTGGTTCGCGGCGTCACCGGCAGGTGGAAGAACGGCAGGCCCTCGGCATCGACCCGCCGGCGCAGCGTCTCGTGATTGGAAACCACGCCGACCAGTTCCATCGGCAGGTGGCCGATCGAGTTGCGATAGAGGAGGTCGTTGAGGCAATGGCCGAAATTGGAGACGAGGACGAGCACGCGCGGCTTCACCGAAAGGTCGTGCAGGCGCCAGTCGAAGTCATAGGCCGTCGCCACCGGCTTGAACCCGCGCGCGAAGCTCGCCGCGGTCACCGAGGCGGGTGCCGAGAACGAGACCCGCATGAAGAAGCGTTCCGTCTCGGCATCGCCGTATTGTGCGCTTTCGACGATGTTGCAGTCCTGCGAGGCGATGCAGTTCGCGACCGCGGCGACGATGCCCCTCCGGTCGCCGCAGGAAAGCGTGAGGACGAAACGCGCGGCTTCGGCAGGCATGTCGCTGGATTCCCGTTCGGCGTCAGAGGACTAGCCTTCCCTCTACCGCACTGCAACAGCGGCGTCAGAATGTCGTAACCGGCGTCACCGGAGCGCCGCCGCGAGTCGGACACCCGTGCTAGAAGGTCCGCCTGTGGAGGAAACCGCGCATGCCCGATCCGCTCCCGCTTCGCCGACTTGCCGTCCTTATCGACGCCGACAACGTCTCGAACAAGCTGATCGCGCCGATGCTCCGCGCGGCGGGCGAGCTCGGCACGGTGGTCATCCGCCGCGCCTACGGCAACCACGCCACCTGGTCGAAGGTCGCCATCCGCACCGTTGCCAAGAACGAGGCGATCACGCCGGTGCTCGTCATTCCGGCGACCGAGGGCAAGGACGCCGCCGACCTGAAGCTGACGATCGACGCGGTCGATCTCCTCTATCGCGAACACCTCGACGGCATCTGCATCGCGTCGAGCGACGGCGATTTCGCGCCGCTGGTCTCCCACCTTCGCGAAGGCGGTCTCTGGGTATGCGGTTTCGGCGAGGCCAAGACTCCCGCAGCCTATCGCGCCGCCTTCGACCGCTTCATCGTCATCGGCGCGGGTGCCTCGGCCGAGGCGGCAGGCCGCGCTCCCGGCGGCAGCACCAGGGCCACGACCGGCGCAAGGCGCGTTTCCTCAACCCTTGCCGCGGGCGAGGCCGAGGGCGCTCCGGGTGCCCGGCCGCGCACTCCCGCCGCCCGCGCTCCGCGCCAGCCGACGGCAGAAGCCAAACCGGTCGCCGCCGGGAAACCCGCCCCGCCCCGTCCCGAACGTCCGCCCGCGCTCCCCGTCCCGGTCGAAGAGATCATGGATGTGGTCGGCCGCGTGGCGGGCGCCGATGGCTGGTCGCACCTCGGCACGATCGGCCAGCACCTCAACCGGAGTCGCCCCGCCAAGTTCGATCCGCGCAAATACGGCTACCGCACGATGCGGAGCCTGATCGCCGCGATCGACGGTCTGGAGACGCGGGAGCACAAGTCGCCCGCCGGCAACACCACCATCCACGTCCGCCGCAAGGCGGCCGGCTGATCCCCGCGTGGCCCGCCCGCCGCGCCCGTGCTAAGCCGACGCCGCTTCTCCACGCAGGAGCCGAACAACCTTGCCCAGAGCCGCGCGGAAAGACCAGGCGGTCGCTTTCATCGCCAGCCGGACCGACAAGGCCCGCGCCGCCCAGGAGCGGTTGACCCGGCGCTATGACGGCGTCGCGCCCGAGGAAGCCGCAACCATCGTCGCGCTTGGCGGCGACGGCTTCATGCTGGAGACGCTCCACGCCTTCATGAATACCGGCAAGCCGATCTACGGCATGAACTACGGCACTGTCGGCTTCCTGATGAACGATTTCCGCGAAGAGGGCCTGCGCGAGCGCCTCGCCGCCGCGGTGCGCTCCTCGATCCATCCGCTGCTCATGCGCGCGGTCGATCAGTCCGGCGCAAAGCACAGGTCCTACGCCATCAACGAGGTCTCACTGCTCCGCCAGTCCTACCAGGCGGCGAAGCTTCGCATCTCGATCGACGGCAAGGTCCGGATGGAGGAGCTGATCGCCGACGGGCTCCTCGTCGCCACCCCCGCCGGAAGCACGGCCTACAATCTTTCCGCCCACGGACCGATCCTGCCGATCTATGCCCCGCTCCTCGCGCTGACCCCGCTCAGCGCCTTCCGCCCGCGCACCTGGCGCGGCGCCCTCATTCCCGACCGGGTCGAGGTGAAGATCGAATTGCTGGAAAGCGAGAAGCGCCCGGTCAATGCCGCCGCCGACAATGTCGAGTTCAAGTCGGTCGTCGAGGTCAGCGTGAAGCAGGACAAGAAGGCGGAGAGTCTCATCCTCTTCGACCCGGACCATTCCTGGGACGAGCGCATCCTCAGCGAGCAGTTCCGGTATTAGGCGCCGGGCCGGCCCGGCGCTTTTCTACGCCGCCGCGATCGCGTCCCGGGCGAAATCGCGCGCCGCGTCGCGGGCCTGGTCGGCAGCGAAGCGGCGGAGCATCGCCGTAAGCTCGTTCACCTCGCCGTCGGTGATGTTCCGGTAGCGGGCGAGAACGCTGTCGACGAGCTTACGCGTGAACTGGTAGCGGTCGCCCGTAGCCCCTCGCCCGGCCATGCCGCGCCAGGCCTGGATCGCCGCCGCGAACGCATCGAAGGCAAGCGGCGGCAGGCCGGCTTTGGCATAGACCGCACGGAGCGCATTGATCCGGCCGGCGCGGACGAGGCTGACAACCCGCGCCTCGGGCACCCGCGAAAGCACCGCAAGCGCGGTCTCGAAGAAGGCGACGTTGCCGGCGCAGACCGCGCGCAGCAGCAGCGCCGTGTTCAGCTGCCCGGTGATCCGGAGGTGCTCGACCAGCGCGCCGAGTTCGCGCGTCTCGGTCTCCGCGGCGATCGAGACGGTTGCCCGCTCGCAGGCGTCGCGCGCCACAGTCCGGATCCGGTCCTCCTCGACCCATGCCCGCCCGACGACGAAGTCGCCGAGCGCGTCGCCGAGCCGGCGGATAAGCATATGCCTGATGTCCGCGGGCAGGTTGGCGATCGCCAGCAACTGTTCCCGCATGACCGAATCGTCGCCGAAGCGCTCGGCCATCCGGCGGAGGCTGATCCGCGCGATGGCGGCGCCCGGATTGGCGATGAGGGTGCGGCAGGCGCTTTCCTCGCCCACTTCGGCGATCGCCGCGGCCAGCGCGTTGGAAACGCGCGGCCGGGACGCGATGGCGACCTGGTGGATTTCCTCGCCGCCGGCAACGAAGTCGACCAGCTCGGCGTCGATGAGGACGGGCGAGCGCGCCAGCATCATCACCGCGATGTCCGGCTGGTCCGCGGCGAGGCCGAGGACAATGTGCCGCGGCGCTTCGCGCCGGTCGGCAAGCGCCGCCGCCATGGCCCTGCGCACTTCCGGCGCCGGGTCGTCGAGGAGGAGCGTCAGCACCGCTTCGAGGTCGCGGCGAACGTCCTCGTCAAAGGCGCCGGAAAGCCAGGATTCGGCCAGCGACCGCGCCGCATCCGCCCGCGCCAAAGCCGGCGCGGTTTCCAGCCATTGCAGCAGTTCGCGCACCATCATGCCGGCAATCCTGCCGGGCATAGATTAACGATCGGTTCACCATGATTTTCGAGGGCGGAGGGTTGTTCGTTCGGGCGGCGGGACGCCGGGGCGTCCTTCGAGGCCTGCCGCCTTGCGGCGAGCCCCTCGGGATGGCGGAGGCCTGCTGCAGGAACCCGCCCGGTTACCTCCGAAGCGCCGGCTGCGATCACGGGAGGCCCGACCACCTCGCCACGATCGCGGCGGATTGCTCGACGTCGCCATCCTGAGGAGCGAGGCGAAGCCGAGCGTTGAAGGACGTCCAAGGACCGGTCGGGGCTGCTCCCACTACCCCCCGCTCGGCTTCCAGTAGGTCACGATGTCGGCCACCGCCGGGCGCGGCCGCTCGACGGGGGGAACGGTGGGCGTGCCGAGGTGCACTACCCCGACGATTCTTTCCTCCGGCTGGAGGCCGAGGATCTTGGCCGCATCCGGGTCGTAAGCGATCCAGCCCGTCGTCCATTGCGCGGCAAAGCCGAGGGCGTGGCTGGCGAGCACCAGGTTCATGGCGGCATTGCCGGCCGAGAGGACCTGCTCCCATTCCGGGATCTTCGGATGCGGCGCCGCCCGGCTGACGACGATCACTACGAGCGGCGCCTGCGCGAGGCGCTTGCGCTCCTCCTCGAGCTGCTTCTCGGTCGCGTCGGGATGCTGCCGGTGGAAGAGCGCGGCGAGCTCGGCGCTCGCCTGCTTGCGCGCCTCGCCCTTGAAGACGATGAACCGCCACGGGGTCAGCTTGCCGTGGTCGGGGACGCGCGAGGCGATGGCGATCATCTCGGCGAGCTGCGCATCGCTCGGTCCGGGTTCGGCAAGGAAGGGAGCGGAAATCGACTTCCGCGTTTTGAGAAGTTCGAGGGCGTCTGGCATGGCCTGTCCCGGGGTCGCCTGAACGTCCGCACCATGCGCCAGGCGGGCCGGCCCGTGCAAATCGCCGGGGCCTTGAATTCGCCACCGACTTCCGGCTGAACTCGTGGCGTTCAGCCGTCACGACCGGTCGGGGGAATTTTTCGCGGTGCGGGTGCGCAGGTTCGCGGGTGCTTCGGCGATATTCCGACTGGCGGTGCTGATCCCGGCGATCCTGGCGCTGATCGGAACCGTTCCGGCCGTATCCCAGACCAAACCGGTACCCGTCCCGCGGGCCGCCCCGCGCGCCGGCGCCGCCCTGCCCGGCACCATGCCGGCGACCGGAGCCGCCGCCGGGGTCGCCCCGCAAGGCCCTGATTCCTCGCTGGAAACGCTCGACGGCGAGGGCGATGCCGGCTTCGACAATCCCGATCCGAACGCGCCCGACCCGGCCGCCGATGCCGCGACGCCGTCGGCCCCGGTCGACCTCAATCCGACGGCGACGGGGCCGGTTCCGCCGGCTTCCCCGCCGCCCGATCCGAACGGCCCGCCGGCCAGTTTCGAACTGGTCGCCCGGCTCACCGATTCCGCTCCGCCGATCACCGCCGGGCTCACCTGGCGGGTCTTCGGCGCGGAGCCCGGACCGGACGGGAAGCTGAAGCTGGTGGCCGAATCGCATGGCGGTTCGGTGAAGCTCACGCTGACGCCCGGCGCCTATTTCATCCACGCCGCCTACGGCCGCGCCGGCGCGACCAAGAAGATCACGGTGGGCACCGGGGTTCCGGGGGACACCGTCGTCCTCAATGCCGGCGGCATGCGTCTCAGCGCCCTGGTCGGCAAGGACCAGAACATTCCGCCCGGCGACATCAGCTTCGACGTCTACGCGCCCGACGAGGACGGCTCGGACGAGCGCGTGCTCCTCATCGCCAATGCCCCGCCCGGCAAGGTGATCGGCCTCAATGCCGGCACCTATCACGTGGTGTGCCGCTACGGCGACGCCAATGCGGTGGTGCGCGCCGACATCCGGGTCGAGCCGGGCAAGCTCACCGACGCGACCATCTACCAGAAGGCGGCGCGCATGACGCTGAAGCTCGTCACCGAGCACGGCGGCGAGGCGCTCGCCGATACGTCCTGGTCGGTGGTCACGCCCTCCGGCGAAAGCGTCGCCGACAGCGTCGGCGCGTTCCCCTCGATCGTTCTGGCGATCGGCGACTACACCGCCATCGCCAAGCACGACGGCAAGATCTTCCAACGCAACTTCACCGTCGAGGCGGGGCTGAACCGCGACGTCGAGGTGCTGGCGCGCTGACGAACGGCCGCGCGGCCGCGTTCCCGCGGGCGGTTCCGCTCCGGGTGACCGGGCCTTTCAAAGAGCGCCGCGGCGGGTTTCCCTGCCGGGCTTTTTCTCCTTGCGCCGCCATCCGGGCGGGCCCATCCGGGGCGTGTGAGAATGGGGCGGCGCCTTGCGCGGCCGGGCGATGACGGCCGAAAGGCCGCTACACTACGTGAGCAGCGTGTCGAGGCCGCGCCTCAGCCCAGCCGCCTCGCCGACCCGACGGACGGCGAGCAGCGTGCCCGCGACATAGGGCGCCGCCGACGATCCTGCGTCATGGCGGATGACGAGGCGCTCGTCGCGGGCGCCGAACACCGCCTCGCAGCCAAGCACATAGGATGGCAGCCGCAGCGAGTGCACCTGCACCGGCGTGCCGCCCTCACCGACCGCCGCACCGCGGCTTTCCCGAAGGCCGACAAGCTCTGTGACCTTCTTTGCCGTCGTCGCCCGCTTCATCGCGCCGAGTGCCTCCGCCAGCTCGCGCGCCGTGCCGGACGGCGTGTCCGGTTTCGACGCCGAGGCATAGTCGATGACCTCGACATCCGGCACGTAACGCGCAGCTTCGAGCGCGAAGCGCTTGAGGAGCGTCGCCGTGATCGAGAAGTTGCCCGCGGCGAAAACGCCGCGACCGGCCGCCCGCGCCGCGGCGTCGATCTCGCGATAGTCGGGCGCACCCAGACCGGACGTGCCGATGACGACGTGCCGTCCCTTCTCCAGCGACAACAGCACATGCCGCTTGACCGCATCGGGCCTCGTATAGTCGACCACGACATCGGAGGGCGCCGCCAGCGACTCCTCCAGCGACGCACTGACCGTGACCCCGGCCTTGCCGAGACCCAATGCGTCGCCGGCGTCCCTGCCGGCCGCGCGTCGCGAGACCGCGCCGGCGAGGGCAAGGTCATCGGCCTTGAGGATCGCGGCGGCGAGCGCGCTGCCGGTCCAGCCGGTCACGCCCGCCACGACCACGCGGATCGCGGTCACGCTAGGACGCCGCCGCGTATTCGGCGCGGGTGCGCTTGACGTCGGGCGGGGTCGCCTCGTCGACGAGCGCCGCGACGGCAGCGGCGAGGTCGAGCGACTTCTGGTCCTTCTCGCCGAGCCGGCGGATGTTGAGGCTGCCCTCCTCCGCCTCGCGCTTGCCGCAGACCAGAATCGCCGGGACCTTGGCGAGCGAGTGCTCGCGGACCTTGTAGTTGATCTTCTCGTTGCGCAGGTCGAGGTCGACACGGAGCCCCGCCGCGACCAGCCGGGCGCGGACGCGCCTGGCATAGTCGTCAGCGTCGGAGGTGATCGTCGCCACCACCGCCTGGACCGGCGCCAGCCACAGCGGCAGGTGCCCGGCATAGTGTTCGAGCACAACGCCGAGGAAGCGCTCCATCGAGCCGCAGATGGCGCGGTGGATCATCACCGGCGTCTTTTTGGTCCCGTCGGCCGCGACGTAGAAGGCGCCGAAGCGGCCGGGCAGGTTGAGGTCGACCTGGGTGGTGCCGCACTGCCAGTCGCGGCCGATCGCGTCGCGGAGAACGTATTCGAACTTCGGCCCGTAGAAGGCGCCCTCGCCCGGGTTGATGCCGGTCCGGATGCGTCCGCCCGACTCCGACTCGATCTGCTTCAAGACGCGCTCCATGATGCCCTCGGCCTCGTCCCAGGCGGCGTCCGAGCCGACGCGCTTCTCCGGCCGGGTCGAAAGCTTGACGGTGAACTCGGTGAAGCCGAAATCGGCATAGGTGGAGAGGATCAACTCGTTGATCTTCAGGCACTCCGCCGCCATCTGCTCTTCGGTGCAGAAGATGTGCGCGTCGTCCTGGGTGAAGGCGCGCACGCGAAGGAGCCCGTGCAGCGCGCCCGACGGCTCGTAGCGGTGGACGATGCCGAACTCGGCGAGCCGCAGCGGCAGGTCGCGGTAGCTCTTCAGCCCGTGCTTGAAAATCTGGATGTGGCCGGGGCAGTTCATCGGTTTGATCGCATAGGTGCGGTCATTGTCCTCGACCGCATCGCCGGCCGGCCGCGCCATGAACATGTTCTCGCGGAACCAGCCCCAGTGGCCCGAGGTCTCCCAGAGGGCCTTGTCGAGCACCTGGGGGGCGTTGACCTCCTGGTAGTCGGCCGCAAGGCGGCGGCGCATGTAGGCGATGATCTGCTGGAAGATCGTCCAGCCATTGGCATGCCAGAAGACGGTTCCCGGCCCTTCCTCCTGGAAATGGAAAAGGTCCATCTCGCGGCCGAGGCGGCGGTGGTCGCGCTTCTCGGCCTCCTCCAGCATGGTCAGGTAGTGATCGAGCGCCTCCCGGCTCTGCCAGGCGGTGCCGTAGATGCGCGTCAGCATCGGGCGGTTCGAATCGCCGCGCCAATAGGCGCCCGCGACCTTGGTCAGTTTGAACGCGTCGCCGACCTGCCCGGTCGAGGCCATGTGCGGGCCGCGGCAGAGATCGAACCAGTCGCCCTGCCGGTAGATCCTGATCTGCTGGTCGGCCGGGATCGCATCGACCAGTTCGACCTTGAACATCTCGCCCTTGTCGGCAAAGACGCGCTTCGCCTCGTCGCGCGACCAGACCTCCTTGGTGAAGGGCCGGTTGCGCTGGACGATCTCGCGCATCTTCGCCTCGATCTTCGGCAGGTCCTCGGTCGTGAAGGGCTCGTTCCGGAAGAAATCGTAGTAGAAGCCGTTCTCGATCACCGGGCCGATGGTGACCTGCGTGCCGGGATAGAGTTCCTGCACCGCCTCGGCCATCACATGCGCGGCGTCGTGGCGGATGAGGGCGAGCGCGCGCGGGTCGTCGCGTGTGACGATCTCGATGCGCGCGTCCTTCGTGATCCCGTCGGAAAGGTCGGCGACCTCGCCGTCGAGCGCCATAGCCACCGCCTTCCTGGCAAGCGACTTGGAGATGCCTTCGGCGACCTCGCGACCGGTGATGCCGGCGGCGAATTCGCGAACGGAATTATCGGGAAAGGTGAGGCGGACCATCGTCTTCTCCTGCTCACTCCCGCGTACGAGCGCGGGTAAGCGGTTGGCAAAATACCGCGAGCGCGGCGACGGCTACGTGGCGCAAAGCGGCGGTGCCGTCAAGCGCCGCAGGGGGCTCTCTCGCCGCCCGCCGTGGAAATTGATTGATAGAATCGTGATTCTGTCATTAGTCATTCGCCGCAGACCGGAGAACGCGCAAATCATGATGAACCGCAGACTGGGCAGGACCGGCCCGGCCGTTTCCGCCCTCGGACTCGGCTGCATGGGGATGTCGGACTTCTACGGCGCCGCCGACCGTCGCGAGAGCATCGCCACCATCCATGCCGCGCTCGACGCCGGCGTCACCCTCCTCGACACGGGCGACTATTACGGCATGGGCCACAACGAGATGCTCATCGCCGAGGCGCTGAAGGGCCGCGACCGCGACAGGGCCGTGATCAGCCTCAAGTACGGGGCGCTGCGCGGCCCGGACAAGGCCTGGCTCGGCGTCGACACCCGGCCCGCGGCAACCAAGACCTACCTCGCCTACAGCCTGCAGCGCCTCGGCACCGACCATGTCGACATCTACCGGCCGGGGCGGCACGATCCCTCGGTCCCGATCGAGGAAACCATCGGCGGGCTCGCCGACCTCGTGAAGGCCGGGTATGTCCGCCACATCGGCCTGTCGGAAGTCGGCAGCCAGACGCTGCGGCGCGCCGCCGCGGTCCACCCGATCGCCGATCTCCAGATCGAATATTCCCTGATCTCGCGCGGCATCGAGGACGCGATCCTGCCGACCTGCCGCGAGCTCGGCATCGGCGTCACGGCCTATGGCGTGCTGGCCCGCGGCCTCATCAGCGGCCACTGGTCGAAGGAGCGCGCGACCGCGCCGGGCGACTTCCGCGCCTTCGCGCCGCGTTTCCACGCCGAGAACGTCGATCGCAATCTCGGCCTGGTCGAGGCGCTCCGCGCCGTCGCCGCGTCGAAGGGCGTCTCGGTGGCACAGATCGCCATCGCCTGGGTCATGGCGCAGGGCTCTGATATCGTGCCGCTCGTCGGCGCGCGACGCCGCGACCGGCTGAACGAGGCGCTGGGGGCGCTCGACATTGCACTCGACGGCGAGGACCTGGCGGCGATCGAGCGGGCGGTGCCGAAGGGCGCCGCGGCCGGCGGCCGCTATGCCGCGGCCCAACTCGTCCACCTCGACAGCGAGCGGGACGGCAGCGCACGACCATGACTGAGGGCGTCCTCACGCCGGACCGGATTCTCGACGCCGCCGAGCAGGTGCTGACGCGCTACGGGCCGCAGAAGACGACGGTCGTCGACGTGGCCCGTGCCCTCGGCGTCAGCCACGGCAGCGTCTATCGGCATTTCGCCAGCAAGGCGGCGCTCCGCGATGCGGTCACCGAGCGCTGGCTGGCGCGTGTCGACCGGCCGCTCGCGAGAATCGCCGCGGAGGACGCGCCGGCGCCGGAAAGGCTCCGCCGCTGGTTCGACACGCTCATCGCGACCAAGCGCCAGAAGGCGCGCACCGAGCCGGAACTCTTCGCCACCTACCGCGCCATCCTCGCGGACTCGGCCGACGCCATCCGCGCGCACGTCGGAACCCTGGTTGGCCAGATCGCTAGGATCATTGCCGACGGAATCCGGCGCGGCGAATTCGCCGCCCTCGATCCCGACAGGACCGCGCGGGCGCTTTTCGACGCTACCGCCCGCTTCCATGCGCCGGTGCATGTCGGCGAATGGAGCGACCCGGCGATCGACCGGACGTTCGACGGGCTCTGGGCCCTCCTCGTCCGCGGCCTCGCCCCAGATGCGGCAGCCGCTGGCGCACCGAAATCCCGGGCGCGGCGCAAAAGGGAATAGTCCCACTCGCCAATGCGCGAGTCGGCGGTGGGGTTCGGCTGCCATCCCCACCCGTCTGCACCGGCTTCGCTGAGGACGGCGACCTCCCCGTTCCGGCGACGAAAGAAGCGAGGTCGGCTGTGCGACCCGCATCGGCCGATTGCGATTCCGGGTGCTTGGTCCCTCGCTTCCGCGACGCGCTGCCTATATTCTGGAATCGTTCCAGCCTGGGCCCGTTCGCGAATGCCGTTCCTCTCCTTCAATCATCAGCGCTCCTTCGCGGATCTCAGCGACCGCGAGGTGCTCGCCCTCGCCATCCAGAACGAGGAGGAGGACGGACGCATCTACCGCGATTTCGCCGACCGGCTGCGCGCCGACTTTCCCGCCTCGGCGGCGATCTTCTCGGAGATGGCAGAGGAGGAGAACACGCACCGGCAGATGCTCTTCGACATCTACCGCCAGCGCTTCGGCGAGCACATTCCGCTCATCCGCCGCGACGACGTGCGCGGCTTCATCCGCCGCAAGCCCGTATGGATGACGGGTTCGTTCGACATCGACGCGATGCGCCAGCGGGCGGAATCGATGGAGGAGGAGGCGGCGAACTTCTACCGCCGTGCCGCCGCGAGGACCTCCGACGCCGCCATGCGCAAGCTCCTCGACGACCTCGCCGACATCGAGGCCGGCCACGAGGCGCATGCCCGCCAGCTTACCCAGGGCATCCCAGAGACGGCCCGGCAGGAGGAACGCGAGACCGCGCGCCGCAACTTCGTCCTGCAAGTGATCCAGCCCGGTCTGGCGGGACTGATGGACGGTTCGGTATCGACGCTGGC
>Ga0070741_10006790_pt1 | contig 24287 bp, 16 predicted proteins | sample Coa_R1_4_FD_66440 | JGI IMG/M metagenome (GOLD analysis project Ga0070741, IMG submission 66440) | Surface soil microbial communities from Centralia Pennsylvania, which are recovering from an underground coalmine fire - Coalmine... | ecosystem: Environmental > Terrestrial > Soil > Unclassified ...
CACCGCGTGCACCTTGACCAGTGCGTTTCCGGAGGCGGTGTTCACCATCGTGTCGCCCGGCGCGCCGAGCTTGGTGAGCAGCTCGATCGCGTAGTAGGGCGCGAAGGGCGTTTCGACGGCCGGCTCGGTCACGCCGCTGTTGTTGGCCCCGTTGGAGAAGATCCCGTAGTCGCCGTAGTCCTGCACGCCGGCGACCACGGCCGGGGTGTTCGTCCCCGGGCCGTTGTGCTCGTCCCACCAGTCGACGTTGACCACGCCGTTCTCCAGCCAGCTCATGTACATGTCGGCGCCGAACAGCGCGGCCGGCTGGGTGTCGGTGTCAATGGTCGAGTTCGTCTCGGTGACCAGGATCGGCACGTTCGCCGGGTTCACGCCGGCGTACTGCTGGATCTCCGAGTGCAGGGTCGAGACGATGCCGGAGATGTCGGTCGGGTCGGTCAGCATCCCGGCCGCGTTCGAGCCGCCGGGGTAGTAGTGCACGATGACGCAGTCGGTCTTCGAGCCCAGCGCCTTGAGCACGGTCTGGTTCCAGGACTGCGGGCTTGTGGTCGGGTTCGTGACGTTGTCCGGCCAGAAGCCGGGCGTGGTCAGGATCGCGCACACGTGGATGTTCGAGCTGACGGCCTTCATCGCGGAGATATAGCTGAGCACGCCGGTGGCGTAGGTGCTCGGGCCGCAGTTGTAGGTCTGGTTCGGCTCGCTGCCGATGGTCACCGGGCCGCCGGAGGCCGAGGTGGTGCAGTGGCTGTCGGCCTCCCAGTTCGCGCCGTAGGTGCCGTTGCCGTAGACCTCGTTGCCGACCTCCCAGTACTGGATGTTGTAGTGGTTGGTCACGTTCGCGTTCTGCACCCACGCCGCCGCGAGCGCCGGGGTTCCGGTGCCGTAGTTCACGGTGATGATCGGGCTGGTGCCGGCGGCCTGCGCAGTGCTCATGAAGTTGCTGAAGGCGGTGTTCGGCGCGTCGTAGCCGCCCTGCGCGACGTTCGTCTGCCAGTTGTAGATGTCAGAGTACGAACCGCCGGGGTACCGCAGCGCGTTGATCCCGGCGGCCTTGAGCAGGCCGGGGATCGGGGCGTCGTTCATGTAACTGTCGTACACGGCGGTGTTCAGGCCGATCGCCCCGGACGGGATCGTGCCGAGACCGGCGGTGGCGTTGACCGTCACCGCGACGGCGGTCGCCGCCTGGGCCGGGGGAGCGGTGACGCCGGCCAGAGCGGTCGCGCCGAGGATCGCTGCGCCGATCCACGACACCGCCTTCCTGGACCGCGCCGTGCTCGTCGAGAGCGGGGCCGTCCGAACCGTGGTTGTCCGAGGTTTCCGTGCTGCCATAGCCCGACTCCTTGCCGGCCGGTGGGATTCGCGCCTCGGGCGGAAGGCGCGCACGCCCCCGGGTTACGGGCAATTCGGGGGCTTGTCCACTCGCCCGGCCGAGCTCGAGAACCGCTCCCCATCAACGCGCTGTCGAATGCCGTCGAACAGGCAGTTCCAGGGTCATTGCGGATACAGGCGTTCATACGTCCGTTGTCATGGCGCTCGTGAAAGTAGGTGACGGCCCGGAGTGGGGAGCGCTCTCTGGCAGAGTCCTAAATGGCCGGTACGGCAACTGGACAGAACGTGCCGATTCTGGGCAATGCAGGCATGAGATTCCCTTGACGGATGCCGTGAATCGCGCGATGCTACCTCAGAATTGGAGAGCGCTCTCCAAGTGCTCTTTCCAAGCGCTCTCTCCAAACTGCTCCGCCGCCATCATCCGCCCTGAGGAGTCGGCATGGCACACGGCGCCGCGGCGCATCGAAGTCACCTTCCCCATCCACTCAGAGTTCTGACAGCGATCGTCACCGCGATCGGTCTGGCGGCGTACGCGCTCGTCGCCGGCGGACCGGCCGCCCACGCCGCGCCTGCACTGCTCTCGCAGGGCAAGGCGGCGACGGCCTCGTCCAGCGACGCAGGCAACGCCGCAGCGTTCGCGGTCGACGGGAACACCGGCACCCGCTGGGAGAGCGCCTGGTCCGATCCGCAGTGGTTACAGGTCGACCTGGGCGCGGCCGCAACCATCAGTCAGGTCGTGCTCCAGTGGGAGACCGCCTCGGCGAAGGCATATCAGATTCAGACCTCTGCCGACGGCGCCGCCTGGACGAGCATCTACTCCACGACTACCGGTCCCGGCGGTACTGAGACATTGAACGTCACCGGCACCGGCCGCTACGTGCGCATGTACGGCACACAGCGCAACACCGGCTACGGATACTCGCTCTGGGAGTTCCAGGTCTACGGAACCACATCCGGCGGTGGCGGCGGCGGATCAGGGTCCTGTGGAACCACGAACGTCGCACTCAACCAGCCGGCCTCCGCCTCCACCACGGAGAACGCGGGCACTCCCGCCGCTGCCGCATTCGACGGGAACGCCGGCACGCGCTGGTCGAGCGCGTTCGCCGATCCGCAGTGGCTGCAAGTGGATCTCGGCTCCAGCCAGGGCATCTGCCAGGTGGCGTTGCAGTGGGAGGCCGCGTACGCGACCGCGTTCCAGATTCAGGTGTCAGCGGACGGCACGACGTGGAACTCGATCTACGCCACGACCACCGGCGCCGGCGGGACGCAAACGCTGGACGTCACCGGCACCGGCCGGTACGTGCGCATGTACGGCACGACCCGCGCGACCGGCTACGGCTACTCGCTTTGGGAGTTCCAGGTATTCAGCTCGGGCAGCGGCGGCGGGGGAGGAGGGACCGGGGGCGCAGGTGCGTGCTCTGATCCGGTGATCTCCAACTTCCAGCCGGTCAAGGCGTCCTCGTACAACGGCGGCAACGCTCCTGCGGCCGCGCTCGACGGCCGCACCACCACCCGCTGGGAAAGCCAGTACAGCGACCCGCAGTGGCTGTCCGTCGACCTCGGCGGCCCGGCGACGGTCACCTGCGTCGTGCTGAATTGGGAGACCGCATACGCGTCCGCATACAGCATCGACCTCTCCAACGACGGTACGACCTGGAACACCATCTACTCGACCACCACAGGTAAGGGCGGCATCGAGACGCTGAACGTCTCCGGCGCCGGCCGCTACGTCCGGATCAACGGCACCGCCCGCGCGACAGGGTACGGATACTCCCTCTGGGAGTTCGACGTCCACGGGACCGTCAACACCTCCGGCTCCACTCCCACCATCCTCTCCCCGCCGACCAAGGCCCCGGCCGCCACCGGCCAGTTCGCCCTCAGCGCCCCGGCCGACGCGGCCATGGTCACCGGTACCCGCCGGCCCACCTTCAGCTGGGCCGCGGTCTCCGGCGCCGCGCACTATCAGGTCTGGATCAATATCAGCCGCACCGACTACGACTGGACCGCCTCCGGCAACCTGCTCGACTTCTACACCAAGGTCGCCGAGCCGACCGGCACCAGCTACGCCCCGGCCTGGGACCTGCCGGACCGCTGGACGTATAAGTGGTTCGTGGTCGCGGTGTCCGGCTCGGGCGCGACCACGACCTCGAACATCCGCACGTTCAGCGTCTACCTGCCGACCGTGAGCACGGTCGCCGACGGCGTCCCGGTCATCGACGGGATGCGCGACCTGAACAAGGACGGCGTCATCGAACCCTACGAGGACTGGCACAATCCGGTCTCTGCGCGCGTCAACGATCTGCTGAGCCGGATGACGTTGCAGGAGAAGGCCTATCAGATGTTCTACAACAACCAGGTCTATCCGCAGTCCGGTTGGATCTTCGGCCCGGCGCAGCCCGCCGACCTGAACAACTACCTGCTGGCCTCCTCCGGCACCCGGCTCGGCGTCCCGCCGATCGCGGCCGGCGACACCATCATGGGTTATCAGACCACGTACCCGGCGCAGAGCGCGCTCGCCGCCGGGCGCGACTATCCGCTGGACTACAAGCTCGGCGACATGCAGCGCGAGGAGGAGGTCCAGGCCGGGGCGCGCGGCGTGCTCGGGCCGCTGGCCGAACTCGGCACCAAGGTGCTCTATCCCCGGATCCAGGAAGGCAACGGCGAGAACGCCGACGTGGCCGCGGCGCAAGTCCGCGCGCTGGTCGCCGGGTTGCAGGGTGGCCCGGAGCTCAACGACCAATCGGTGCTGGTGACCGTCAAGCACTGGCCAGGCGAGGGCGCGGGCGGCGAATCAGGGATCACCTACGACGCCACCACGATCAAGTACACGATGATCCCGTGGCAGGCCGCGATCGACGCCAACGCCGGCAGCGTCATGACCGGTTACGCCGGCGCGACCTACCTAGACCCGAGCGGCGCGGGCGCGGGCAACAGCGCGCCGATCATCGACTACCTGCGGCAGAACATGGGCTACACCGGGCTGATCACCACGGACTGGCTGCCCTCCGGCGGGTGGGTCAGCGCGGCGCAGTCCGGGGCCGACGTGTTGGGTGGCGCGGACCCCGGCGCCACCGGCTTCTCGATCGACGGCTTCGCCGCCAGCGTCCCGCTGAGCCGGATCGACGACTCGGTGACCCGGATCCTCACCGTGAAGTTCAAGCTCGGCCTGTTCGAGAACCCCTACGGCGACCCGGTCAACGCGCCGTTCCGCTTCCATCAGCCCTCGTATGTCGCGCTGGCCGACCAGGCTTCGCGCGAGTCGATGACGTTGCTCAAGAACGACGGCGTGCTGCCGGTGAAGCTGAACGCCGGGGACAGCGTCGTGGTGAGCGGCGCGCGGGCCGCGGACGGCCCGGCCTGCTGCCTGTGGACCAGCTACTTCCACTCCGCGTACGGCTCGCTCGACTTCCTCGACGCGATCAAGGCCCGGGCGGCGCAGGCCGGAGTGAACGTCTACCAGGACACCTCGCCGACCACGCCGAAACTCGCGATCGTCGCGGTCGGTGAGGCCTCTTACACGCACGCCACCAACTGGGTGAAGGAACAGCCCTATCTGCCGCCGGATCAGCTCTCGATCATCCAGAGCTTCAAGAACCAGGGCATCCCGGTGGTCGTGTTGCTGGTGCTGCCGCGCCCCTACGTCATCTCCGACTGGAACGGCCTGGCCGACGCCGTCGTGGTGACCTACCGCGGCGGCGAGGAGATGGGCCCGGCCGCGGCGAGCCTGCTGTTCGGCGACTACCTGCCGGCCGGCAAGCTGCCCTGGCAGCTGCCGGCCGGCATGGACCAGATCCTCGCCCCCGGCGGCACCGACATCCTCGCCGACGCCGTCGAGAACTGGGACCTGCCCTACGATCTGGGCGCTACCGACGCCCAGCGGACTGATATCAGGGCACACATCTCAGCCGGGCAGACCGTGCCCACCACCTATGGAAGCCCGCTGTATCCCTACGGCGCGGGCTTACAGGGTTGGTGAGGTGACCAGGGCTAACTGAAGATTCCTTGGCCGGGAGCCAGGATCCCGTGCGGGTCGTACCGATGCTTGGCCGCGCTGAAGAACTGCCACGCGTCGCCGTACTGGATGCGCCAGTCGTGGCTGGTCATCGGTATCGACCCGACCGGGTACTGGGTGCCGCCGAGTGCCTGCGCCGCCAGGTACAGCGCGCGGTTGCCTTCGAGCATCGTCGCCGTCGGCAGCGCGTCGGTGTCCGGGGCGGCGGTCCGCAGCACTGCGAACAGGAACGTCAGTTCACTGTCAGGGGTGCGCAGCAGCGGCGCGTGCAGCTTGCAGGTCGGTACCGGATAGAGCAGCACGACGCCGCTGGCCCCGATGTCAGCGAGCGTGAGCTTGTCCATGACCGCGGTGACATACGCGTCGGTCGCGGCGTCGGGCAGGAAGATGTTCAGCCAAGGGTGCGGATCGAACCACTCGCCGGTGGACTTGAGGAAGGCGACGGCGGGCGCGAGGTCGTCGACGAAGTCCGGGTAGCTGAAATCCTGGATCTGCGCCGTGCCCTCGTATCCGAGGTCGCCGATCAGCGCGTGGTCGTTCGGCGGCGTGCCGTCGTAGTACGCCGTCCCTTCGAGCACGAACTGCCAGCCGCCGCCGGTCACCGCGTTGGCCGCCCCTTCCAGCCAGTTGAACCTGCCGTCGCGCACGACCTTGCGCTGCGCCGCCGCGAGCGCGGACACGGAGGGGAACGTGAGGGTGTACTGCCTGGCCGATGTCGGCGCCGGGATCAGCGGCAGGGTCGCGCGCGTGATCACGCCGACCTGGCCGAGCCCGGCCAGCGCCGCGTGGAACAGATCGGCGCGGCGCGAGGGCGAGGCGAGGACCACCTCGCCGGTCCCGGTGACGACTTCGAGCTCGACGACGTTGTCGACCTGCGCGCCGAAGTGCTGCGTCGTGCCACCCAGGCCGCCGGCCGAGAGCGTGCCGCCGATCGACAGTTCGATGTAGTCGGTGAACACCGGCGGGGTCAGGCCGTGCGCCAGGCTCGCCGTCAGCAGCGCGCTCCACAGCGCTCCCGCGCCTACCGTCGCCGTGCGCGCGGCGGGATCCACCGTGATCGAACTGAGCGGGCTCATGTCGATCACCAGACCGCCGGAGACCTGCGCCTGGCCGAAGGTCTGGTGCCCCTGGCCGCGCGGCGCCACCGCGATCCGCCTTGGACCGCAGAACTCGATCATCGCCGCGATGTCGCGCACCGATCCGGGCTCGAGCACCGCGCCGGGCACCCGGTGCACGATGTGCCCGAAGTCGTCCTCGAACGGCGCCAGATCGGCGGAATCGAGCAGCAGCCGGCCGTCCAGATGCGGCACGTGGTCGAAACCGCCGCCGGACGAACTCGCCGCGTCCGACGCCCACGCCCTCGTGGCGTTGTCGAAGCCTGTCACCAGCACACCCGCCCCCACCGTCGCGCCGCCCAGCGCCCGCACGAAGCCCCGGCGACTCAAACCCGCACCCGCGTCCATCCGAGCTCTCCTTTTCCCATCAGGCAGCCTTCTGATAGTGAATACCAGACGGCGACACGCGACGAGGGGGCGGCGTCAATCAACGAAGGGATTGCGATGGCTGTCCAGAGACTTGCCGCACCGGCCCAGCGGGACCTCCTGTGGCTCGACCGGGAAACGGCGCAGGCCAACGCCTACGACGAGATCGGCTCCCGCTACGACGAGGCCTTCCCGCACAAGGAGGGCCAGCTGGCCTGCGCCGAGCGGCTGCTGGAGCGGCTGCGGCCCGGCGCCCGGGTGCTGGACGCCGGGGCCGGCACCGGTTTGCCGACGGCGCGTCAGCTCATCGCCGCCGGCTGCGAGGTCACCTGCCTCGACCTGGCCCCCGGGATGCTGGAGCTGGCGCAGCGCAACGCGCCCGGCGCGAAGTTCGTCCTCGGCGACCTGCTCGACCTGCCCGACGAGCCCGGCCAATACGAGGCCGTAGTCGCTTTCTTCTCGCTGCTGCACCTGCCGCGCGCCCGGGTGCGCACCGCGATGAAGCTGATCGGACGCATCCTCGTCCCCGGCGGGTACTTCGCGCTGGCCATGGTTGAAGCAGACGTCGATGATGTGCCGATCCCGTTCCTGGGCAGCCGGATCCGGGTCACCGGCTTCCTGCGCGACGATCTTCGGGCCCTGCTGCGCGAGACGGGATTCGAGATAGCGCACGAGGAGGTGGTCTCCTACGCCCCGGAGACCTCCACCGCGCAGCCGGAGATCCAGCTGTTCCTGCTGTGCCGGCAGACCGCCGATCCGGAGCACTGGGGCTAGTCTTACCCTCCGCAGGGCTTGAGCCAGGCGACCTGGGGGAAGTGGACGGATGGACCTGCGCGACCAGTTGTGGTTCCTCAACGAGGCCACGACGCAGATCGGCGCGAGCCTGGACACGGTCGACATCGCGGAGAGCCTCGCCGGGGCGATGGTGCCGCGGCTCGCGGACTTCGCCTCGGTGCACCTGCTCGACGCCCTTATCGTCGACGGCGCCCCCGCGCCGCCCGCGCCCCGCGCCACCGCGGCCAGCCCGCTGCGTCGAGTCGCGGTCGCGCACGACGAGCCGCCGGCCTTCTGGCGCGATGTCGTGCCCGAAGGCGCCGTGCACCTGATGTACCCGGCCGGGCCGGGCTACGAGGCTATGGCGACCGGCGAGCCGGTAGGCCTCGACCGCATCGACGACATCCACGCGGTCGCCATGTCCCGCACCCACCACACCGGCGACCTGCGGCCGCTGCTCGCGGAACGCGCGTACCTCGCGGTACCGCTGCTCGTGCGCGGGCGGGTGCTCGGCTGCGTCACGCTCACGCGCCGGCCGAACCGCCCGGCGTTCGACGACGTCGACGTGCTGACGGTCTGTCAGCTCGCCGCGCAAGGCGCCCTCGGCATCGACAACGCGCGGCTGTACCGGGCGCAGCGGGCCGCCACCGCCGAACTCCAGCGCGACGTGCTGCCCGCCACCCCGCCGACCGTGGCCGGCGTCGAGTTCGCGCACCGCTACCTGCCCGGCAACCCCTCGGTCGAGGTCGGCGGCGACTGGTACGACACCATCGCGCTGCCCGGCAGCCGAACGGCCATCGTGATCGGCGACGTGATGGGCCACGGCGCGCGGTCCGCGGCGATGATGGGGCACCTGCGCACCGCGGTGCAGACCCTGGCCGCGCTCGACCTGCCGCCCGATCAGATCCTGCGCCAGCTCGACAACCTGGCCCAGCGCTTGGGCGACGACCACCTGGCCACCTGCCTCTACGCGGTTTACGACCCGATCGCGCGCTGCTGCGTCCTGGCCAACGCCGGGCACCTGCCGCCGCTGCTGGTGCGCCGCGACGGCCGGGTCGAGCGGGTCGAGGTGCCCACCGGCGCCCCGATCGGCGTCGGCGGCGTCGCGTTCGACACCGTGGAGATCACCATCCGCGACGGCGACACCCTCCTGCTCTACACCGACGGCCTGGTCGAGGAGCGCGGCCAGGACCTTGAGGAGCGCATCCGCGCGCTCGGCGAACGGCTGCGCGCGCTCGACGCCCCGGCGCTGAGCCCGGACGCCCTATGCGACGCGGTGATCGCGACCGTTGAGCGCGACACGTATGAGGACGACATCGCGGTGCTGGCCGCGCGGCTCGGCGGGATCCCGGCGCAGAACGTCGCCCACTGGCTGCTGGCCGCCCAGCCGGTCACCGTCACCCGCGCCCGGCGGCTGGTCGAGCAGACCCTGGCCGCCTGGGGCCTGTCCGCGCTCGGCGAGGTCGCGCAGCTGCTCGCCACCGAGCTGATCACCAACGCGATCAGGTACGCGACCCGGCCGATCGAGCTGCGGCTGCTGCGCACCAGCACCCTGCTGTGCGAGGTGCGCGACGACGACCACTACCTGCCGATCCTGCGCGAGGCCGGCGGCCTTGACGAGAACGGCCGCGGCCTGTTCCTGGTCAGCCGGCTGGCCCGGCGCTGGGGGGTCAGCCGCACGACGCACGGCAAGGTGGTCTGGTTCGAACTGGACCTCGGCGCGGCGGCCGGGCAGGACGGCCGGCCGTCGCGAGAAGGACGCGCCGCGCTCCCGCGCCCGCGCGTCCAATCCCCGCCGAGTTGAATTCCGCCGCCGCTCTTCCGGGCGCTATTCCACCCGTATGGCGGAAGACGGGCCGGAAAGGCCACCGCGCTGATTCAGTCGGAGCCGATTCCGGCGGGCGCAGATTCAGTGCGCTTCCTGGAATTTCACGATGAGATCCTTGGAGACCCGGCCGCGCTCGGAGACTTCGAAGCCCTGGGCCTTGGCCCATTCGCGCACCTCGGAGGTGTTCGGCCCGCCCTGCGCCGGCTTGCGCGCGGCGCCGCCGCGCCCGGCCGCCCGCCCGCCGCGGTCCCGGCGCGCCGCCTCGATGTACTTGGCGAGCGTGTCGCGCAGCTTCTTGGCGTTCTTCTCGCTCAGGTCGATCACATAGCGCGTGCCGTCGAGCCCGAACACCAGCGTCTCGTCGGCCTTGCCCCCGTCGAGGTCGTCGACCAGGGTGACCTCTACTTTCTGTGCCATGGAAATGCGCCTGCTTTCGGTGGAGTATGGTGCCGGGCGCGATCATAACACTCTATCCAAAAGCCTTAGCGTGAAACCCCGGCCGATTATCGGCTCTCCCACAGCCGCCGCTCTTTTCCCTGTACGCCGCGTACCCATAGACTCACGCGCAGCGGCAGACCGCGCGTCGTCGCCGGGCGGCGGGTGTGCGCAACTTGGTGAACTTTTTGGCCCAGTGATCAGGCTGGGGCTCTGCCTTCACTTGAGCGCGTAGGTGTATACGTTTTGGGATCCGCCGCGCACGACCCCATGGAGGACTAAGTGGTACTGCGTATGGTTCTCGGCCTGGTGCTGACGGCGGCGGCCTTCGCCGTCGCCGGGCGCCGCGTCTGGACGCTCGTGCGGCTTGGCCGGGCCGGGCAGCCGGCCGAGCCCGGGCGCACGCAGGACGCCGGGCGCCGGCTGTGGGCGGTGCTCACCGAGGTCTTCGGGCAGCGCAAGCTGCTCAAGTGGACCGGCGCGGGTACCGCGCACTTCTTCGTGTTCTGGGGCTTCGTGATCCTCGGCGCCACGATCCTGGAAGGCTACGGCGCGCTGTTCCAGCGCGACTTCCACATCCCGCTGATCGGCACCGACACCTGGCTCGGCTTCCTCGAGGACTTCTTCATCGTCGCGGTCCTGTGCGGCCTGGCCGCCTTCTCGGTGATCCGGCTGCGCCAGTCGCCCGAGCGCGAGGGCCGCGGCTCCCGCTTCTTCGGCTCGCACCTCGGCCCGGCCTGGTTCGTGCTGCTGATGATCTTCAACGTGATGTGGACGCTGCTGCTGTACCGCGGCGCCCAGATCAACACCGGCTACTTCCCGTACCGGCACGGGGCGTTCGCCTCGCAGGAGGTCGGGCACTGGCTGCACCCGCTCGGCCACACCGCGAACGACGTGCTGGAGACCGTGGGGATCGTCGGCTCGCTCGGGGTCGTGCTCGCCTTCCTCGTGCTGGTCGTCTACTCCAAGCACATGCACATCTTCACCGCGCTGCCCAACGTCGCCTTCTCCCGCCGCCCGCGCGCCCTCGGCCCGCTGCTGCCGGTCTACTCCGGCGGGCAGCCGGTCAACTTCGAGGACCCGGGCGAAGACGACAAGATCGGCCGCGGCGCGATCGAGGACTTCACCTGGAAGGGCCTGCTGGACTTCGCCACCTGCACCGAGTGCGGCCGCTGCCAGTCGCAGTGCCCCGCCTGGAACACCGGCAAGCCGCTGAGCCCCAAGCTGCTGATCATGGGCCTGCGCGACCACGCCCTCGCCAAGGCGCCGTACCTGCTGGCCTCTTCCGACGAGGAGCGCGCCGCGCTGCCGCCGGAGGTCGTCGCCGAGACCGAGCGGCCGCTGGTCGGCGGGTCGGACGTCAACGGCGTGATCGACCCGGACGTGCTGTGGTCCTGCGTGACCTGCGGCGCCTGCGTCGAGCAGTGCCCGGTCGACATCGAGCACGTCGACCACGTCGTGGACATGCGCCGCTACCAGGTCCTCATCGAATCCGAATTCCCGCGCGAGGCGCAGACGATGCTGCGCAACCTGGAGCGGCAAGGCGACCCGTGGGGCCGCGGCCAGAAGGCCCGCATGGAGTGGGCCGCCGGCCTGCCGTTCGAGGTGCGCGTCTTCGGCGAGGGCGGCGAGGAGAAGCTGCCCGAGGACGTCGAGTACCTGTTCTGGGTCGGCTGCGCCGGCGCCCTGGACGACAACGCCAAGAAGACCACGCGCTCGGTGGCCGAGCTGCTGCACGAGGCCGGGGTCGGCTTCATGGTGCTCGGCAGCGGCGAGAGCTGCACCGGCGACCCGGCCCGCCGGATGGGCCAGGAGCTGCTCTTCCAGGAGCTGGCGAAGCAGAACGTGGAGACGCTCAACGAGGTCGGCGCCAAGAAGATCGTGGTGACCTGCGCGCACTGCTTCAACGCGATCAGCAACGAGTACCCGCAGCTCGGCGGCACTTACGAGGTGGTGCACCACACCCAGCTGCTGGCCAAGCTGGTCGAGGAGGGCAAGCTGGTCCCGGCCAACGAGGTGGACGCGGCGGTCACCTACCACGACCCCTGCTACCTCGGCCGGCACAACCGGGTCTTCAGCCCGCCGCGGGAGATCCTGGGCGCGGTGCCGGGCGTGCGGCTCACCGAGATGCCGCGCAACCGCGAGCGTTCCTTCTGCTGCGGCGCCGGCGGCGCGCGCATGTGGATGGAGGAGACCATCGGCACGCGCATCAACGAGACGCGTACCGACGAGGCGCTGAGCACCGAGCCGGATCTGGTCACCGCGGCGTGCCCGTATTGCATCGTGATGCTGACCGACGGGCTCGCCAGCCGTAAGCAGCAGGGCAAGGCGTCGCAGGACGTGCGCGTGACGGACGTCTCCGAAGTGCTGCTGCGTTCGGTGCGCAAGAGTGGCGACGCATCCTCGAGCTCCACGATCAGCGCAACGGAGTGAAACCACGCCTGGAACGGAGCGTGGCGGCGGTCAATTGCGAGCGCGGGCGCGCGCGGCGGACGTATCGTCTTCGCCGTGCCGACCGACTCGATCACCGCCGCCGCCTCCAAACCGGGCAACTCCAGGAAGCCCGGTAGCTCCGCCCCGCTGCGCCAACGCCTGCGAGACGCGCTCAGCGGCGCGATCAAGGCCCGTGACAAGGTGGCCGTGGCGGCGCTGCGCTCGACCCTCGCCGCCATCGACAACGCCGAGGCGGTGCAGGTGCCGCAGCGGGCCGGCGAGCAGCTGGCCATCGAGCAGCTGCGGATCGGCGTCGGCAGCGCGCAGGCCGCCCGCCGGGAGCTGACGGAGGCGCAGATCGAGCGCATCGTCCGCGGCGAGCTGGCCGAACGCGAGGCGGCCGCGCGCGACTACCAGCGCGCGGGAAGGATCGAGCACGCCGAGCGGCTGCGCGGCGAGATCCGGGTGCTGGCCGAGCAGCTCGGCGACCGGCCCGCCGCCCCGTGAGCCTTCAGCCCCGAGCGCCCGGCCCTTGACATTGGTCTAAACCAGCTGGATCGTGTGAGCGACCGGGGATGGGTCCGTGCTCACACGCCAGGAGGCGTATATGCGCATGTCCATGCGCAGACTCACCCTGCTCTCGGCCACCTCGCTGCTCACCGCCTGCGCCCTCGTCGCGCCCACGACCTCCGCGCTGTCCGCCGCCTCAGGCCGCGCGCTCTTCGCGGCCCAGGCGGCCACCGCCACCCCGATCCAGATCTACGGGGCCTGGCACTGCAGCAACGACGCGTGCACCTGGGGAACCGTCCGCACCATCGCGGACTTCGACGCCAACAACCACTGGCTGATCGACCGCGGCGACGGCCGGCCGTCGGTCAACCTGGTGGTGCTCAGCTTCGTCAACCCGCTCAGGCTGCTCGACGGCACCAACGACGCCGGCGACGCGAACGGCGTGCCGGTCGGCATGACGCAGGGCATCGTGAACTACTTCACCGGCCACGGAATCCGCGTCATGCTCTCCATCGGCGGCATCACGTACGTCAACGACTGGGACACCGCCCTGTCGCAGAACCCGACCCTGCTCGGCCAGAAGGCCGCCGCGCTCGCCACCCAGCTCGGCGTCGGCATCGAGATCGACTACGAGAACAGCTCGAGCCCCAACCTGACCGGCCTTCAGTCCTTCATCAACGCCTACCGCGCCGCGCATCCGTACGACGCGACCGGAGCCGACCCGACCGCCCGGCTGACCATCGACGTGGCCGCCGGCGACCGCTGGCTCATCGGCCTCGACCAGTACGCCACCGCGAACTGGCTGACCACGAGCAACCCGGTGCTCGACTACGCGAACGCGATGGTGCCCTCGAAGCAGCCCTCGGCCTCGACCGCCGAGTCCAACTGGCTCGAGCACGTCGACGGCAAGCCCAACTACTCCCCGGCGATCCCGCCGCTGGCCCCGGCCAAGTTCACCGGCTCGCTGTACATCGCCGAGGGCTCGCAGGTGCGGCCGGAGTGCACGAACTTCGCCTCCTCGCTGCAGAACTCGACCAGCTCCTTCGTGCAGACCGTCGCCCCGGCCGGCGCGGGGAGCACGTCCGGGATGCTCGGCTACATGTTCTGGGCCGCGGACACCCCTTCGGCCAGGGGCGTCACCACCGACCCGCCGAACACCTGCCAGGGCGGCGTCGGCGCCGGAGCGACCGCGCTCAGCGTTCCGATCCCGATGCCGGCGCTACGGCAGAACTGACCGCGCATGACGGGTCGGCCGCGGCGCAGGCCGACCCCGCGCTTGGCACCAGAACTTCCTGACGTTGCATTGATCTCACGCTGCGTTCGTCTGACGCTGCATTGATCTGATGCTGCATTGATCTGATGCTGCGTTCATCTGATTCTGCGTTCATCCGGCACAGTGATCAGCGCAGCCGGTTGGCCCGCCGTCTGCTGTTACCGGTCCATGCGCACATCGTCGAGGGTGAACCGCTGCACGATCGTAACCGTGCAGTTCGTCGAACCGCCGTCCACCGCGAAGGCTTCCGCTGTACTGCACTACACCTGCGCCTGCTGTTCCGCATTCGTCACCACTGGTCCTCGCCTGCCCGAATCGGCTAGAGAGCGGGCCTGTGACGCCAGGGGGATGGGTTGCGCAACGCCACAGGCCCGCGGGGAGACGCGGCGCGAGATGTCTGGGTCGAAAGGTCCACGCGCGCCTGCCTTGCGAAACAGGGACCTGCATCCGCATTTGCGTTACATCCCACTGCGACGCCGCCTCCACGGCGCTGTTCGACGCCGCCCGGCGCCCCGCTATCCCGCCCGCGACGCCGCCGTGCCCCGGGCGGCCGTCGTCACCCGGTCCTGCGAGGATGGTCCCGACACGAAGATCAAGCCCCGCCCGGGGCGCGAACAGAGGAGCACCGATGGCCAAGCCGCCCGTGCCGGCGAAGATCGACCAGTTCCTGGCCCAGCCCAACCCCGCCGTGATCGCCACGGTCCGGCCGGACGGCCAGCCGGTGTCCGTGCCCACCTGGTACGTCTGGGAGGACGGCCGGGTCCTGGTCAACCTGGACGAGGGCCGCAAGCGGCTGGCCTACCTGCGCGCCGAGCCGAAGGTGGCGCTGACCGTGCTCGTGGACGGCGACTGGTACTCGCACATCAGCCTCACCGGCCGGGTCGTCTCGATCGAGGACGACCCGCAGCTGGCCGACATCGACCGCATCGCCCGCCACTACGGCAGCGAGGGCGGTTACCCGGTGCGCGACCGCCGCCGGGTGAGCGCGTGGATCGAGATCGACTCCTGGCACTCCTGGGGCGGCCATTTCCGCGACGCCGGAGCCTGACGGCCGTGCCGGCGCGGCAGAGCGCGGGGATCCTGCTCTTCCGGCTCGACCCGGACGGACCGCGGGTGCTGCTGGTCCACCCGGGCGGGCCGTTCTGGGCGCGCAAGGACGCGGGCGCCTGGTCGATCCCCAAGGGGGAGTACGAGCCCGGAGCCGATCCCCGCGCCGCCGCGCTGCGCGAGTTCGAGGAGGAGCTCGGCCGCCCGCTCGCCCCCGCGGCCGCGGCGCGGCTGATCGACCTCGGCACGGTACGCCAGCCCGGCGGCAAGCTCGTGACCGCCTGGGCGGCGCGCGGCGAGCTCGACCCCGAATCGGTGGTCAGCAACACCTTCGAGATCGAGTGGCCGCCGCGCAGCGGGAAGGTTCGGCAGTTCCCTGAGATCGACCGCGCCGCCTGGTTCACGATCGAGGAGGCCCGCGTGAAAATCTTGCGCGGGCAGCTTCCACTGCTTGACGCGCTGCTCGCGGGGTTGTCGCAGGTCCCGGACGAGTAGCGGCCGGGGTGCGGCCCCGGCTCCGACCTGCGAATCAGTACTCTCATTCAGACTTCGGGCCGTTCGGCTGAGCGCGCAGGGACCGTGCGACGGATCGCTAAGACACTCCCAAGGCCGCCCGGGGGGTATTCACAGCCCATACGGATGCTTATTAAGGTGGGTCGCCGAGTGACTGTCGGCTGAAACCTGCGAGACGGATGGTGACGGATGAGCGGTCAGGGACTGCGCGGCGCTCACGTGACGACGGAACGGGGCAGCGGTCCGGCGATGCGCCGGTCGGCCGGTCTCGGGATCGACGCGCGCGCGGCGGGGCACACCCTGCGCGGCGGCAAACAGGTGCTGCGGCCCGTCTCGCTGTCCATCCGCCCCGGCTCCCTGGTCGCGATCATCGGCCCGAGCGGCGCGGGCAAGACCCTGCTGCTCGACGCCCTCGCCGGGGTCACCCTGCCGACCGAGGGCGTGGTGATGCACGACGGCGCCACCTGCCGGCCGCGCGACGACCTCGCCGTCGCGCCGATCGGGTACGTGCCGCAGGACGACATCATCCACCAGTCGCTGCCGCTCGCCAGGACCCTGCGATACGCGGCCCGGCTGCGGCTGCCCGCGCGCACCACGGACGCGCAGATCGAGCAGGAGGTCAGCGAGGTCCTCGCCGCCCTCGGGCTGAGCGAGCAGGCCGGCACCCGGGTCAGGCTGCTGAGCGGCGGCGAGCGCAAGCGCGCCAGCATCGCGGTCGAGCTGCTCTCCCGGCCCACCGCGCTGTTCCTCGACGAGCCGACCTCAGGGCTCGACCCGGCGATGGCCGCCGACCTGGTGGATCTGCTCGACCGGATCGCCGCGGGCGGCACCACCGTCGTCTTCACCAGCCACAACCCGCAGGACCTGGCCGGCTGCGACCTGGTGCTCGTGCTGGCCGCGCAGGGACAGCTCGCCTTCGCCGGCTCCCCGGCCACCGCGCTGGCCCACTTCGGCGTCGAGGGCTTCGACGAGATCTACCGGGCCCTGGCGCAGCAGCCCGACCCGCAGGCCTGGGCCGATCGCCTTCCCTCCGGCATCGCCACCGCCGTGCCGATCCGCGGCACCCGCATGGCGCAGGTCGGCGGCCCGGTGCAGGCGCCCGGCCGGCGGCTCGGCGCGCTCGGCCAGTGGCGGCTGCTCACCCGCCGCAGCCTCGACCTGCTGACCCGCAGCCGGCTCACCCTGGCGATCCTGCTCGGCTCCCCGCTCGTCATCATCCTGATGTTCCTGATGATGTTCCGGCCCGGGGCGTTCGACTTCGCCGACCCGAGCCCGAACACCTCGATGATGATCCTGTTCTGGATCGCCTTCGGCGGCTTCTTCTTCGGGCTGACCTACGGCCTCTCCCAGATCTGCGACGAGTTCGCGATCCTGCGCCGGGAGCGGATCGTCGGCCTGCGGATCCTGCCGTATCTGGCCTCGAAGTTCACGGTGCTGCTGCCGGTCCTGGCCGCCGTGGACGCGCTGCTGCTCGCGACGCTGAGCGCCACCGACCGGCTGCCCACGCTCGGCGGCGCGGACTGGGGCCGGATGTTCGCCACCCTGCTGCTGTGCTCGGCCGCCGCGCTCGCGCTCGGCCTGCTCGCCTCGGCCTCGGTCTCCGCGCCGTCCCAGGCCACGCTGATGCTGCCGATGCTCTGCTTCCCGCAGGTGCTCTTCGTCGGCGCGTTCCTCCCGGTGCCGGTGATGGCGCTGCCGGGGCGTGCGGTGAGCTACCTGATGTCGAACCGGTGGGCGTTCGACGCGCTGGGAACGACCGCGGGCCTGCCCGCGTTGTGGCGGGACGGCGGCTCCCCGCTCGGGCCGCCGCTGCTGGCCTCATACGGGGACACCTTCGACGGCTCGGTTCCGAGGGAGTGGATGCTGCTGGCCGGCTTCATGCTCCTGTTCCTGATCGGGGCCGGCCTGGTGCTCTCCCGCAAGACGCCGCGGCGCCGGCGCACCAGCCGATAGCCCGGCGGGCGTGGCGCCGTGCGACGCGGCGCGCCCGCACCGCGGCCTGTGCGTCCCCCGAACCGTCAGCGCATTGCGACCTCCGCCACCCCGGGGCGAAGAGATGATGAAGATCCTTGCCAGTCCTGGCGGCCTGCTGCGATCCAGCGAGCCGGCCGGATTCCTGACCCAATACCCGCAGTACGAGCGCACCCGCGTGCTCGACGAGGCGCGCCGCACCGAGTACGCCCACCTCGACCGCACCGGCCACGTCTACCTCGACTACACCGGCGCCTGCCTGGCCGCGACCGCGCAGTACCAAGCGCACAGCGAGCGGCTCACCGACCAGTGCTTCGGCAATCCGCACTCGGAGAACCCGGCGTCGCGAGCCTCCACCGAGCGGGTCGAGCGCGCCCGCGCCGCGGTCCTGGCCCACTTCAACGCCGACCCGGCCGAGTACGCGGCGATCTTCACCGCGAACGCCACCGCGGCCTGCCGGCTGGTCGGCGAGTCGTACCGGTTCGAGCACGACAACCGGCTGGTCCTCACCTTCGACAACCACAACTCGGTCAACGGCCTGCGCGAGTTCGCCCGGGCCCGGCGTACCGCGGTCAGCTACGTCTCCGGCGACGGCCACGACCTGCGCACCGACACCGCACTGGTCGAGTCGGCGCTCAGCCGGCACGTGATCGGGCGGCGCGGCCCGGCCGGGTTGTTCGCGTATCCCGCGCAGAGCAATTTCTCGGGGGTGCGCCATCCGCTCGACTGGGTGGACTTGGCGCACCGGCACGGATTCGACGTCCTGCTCGACGCCGCGGCTTACGTGCCCACCAACCGGCTCGACCTGTCCCAGGTGAAGCCGGAGTTCGTCACGGTCAGCTGGTACAAGCTGTTCGGCTATCCGACCGGCCTCGGCTGCCTCATCGCGCGCCGCGAAGCGCTCGCGCGGCTGCGCAGGCCGTGGTTCTCCGGCGGCACGATCCAGGCGGTCAGCGTCCAGGGCGACTGGCATGTGATGGCCCCGGACGAGTCGGCGTTCGAGGACGGCACGGTCAACTTCCTGGCCATACCGGACGTCGAGTTCGGCCTGCGCTGGCTGCGCAACCTGCGACTGGAGTTGATCGGCGAACGCGTGCACTGCCTAACCGGCTGGCTGTTGCAGCGGCTCGGCGATCTCACGCATAGCAACGGCGCACCGATGGCCCGCATCTACGGACCGCGCGATACGACAGACCGCGGCGGCACGGTCGCGTTCAACTTCCTCGACCCGCAAGGCCGCGTGGTGGACGAACGGCTCGTCGAACGCGAGGCCGCCGCGGCGAAGATCAGCCTGCGCACCGGCTGCTTCTGCAATCCCGGCGCCGGCGAACTGGCCTTCGGCATCGGCCGCAGCGCCCTGCGCGGCCGCATCGGCCGCAAGTCCCGGGGCATCGACGACTATCTTCGGACCCTGCGGCTGCCGAGCGGCGGCGCGGTCCGCGTCTCGCTCGGCCTGGTCTCGAACGTGGCCGACGTCGAGGGCTTCATCGCCTTCGCCGAGCGCGCCTACCGCGACCGACCGGCCACCGCGGAGGGCTTGCCGGCGCGGGAACGCTGCTGACCTGGTGATCCGACCGGCGACGACCCCGTTCTATAACGTTTCGGGTACCAACCGCAGCGGGCCTCAACCGCCGTACGTTGTCACGCGTCAAGGGAGTGCGACCCCGGCAGAACGGGTACGTCGCAGTGGAATGAACGTGCGTACATGCGTGTCTTCGTAGACTCACAGTCGGGTTCAATGGGGGAGAACCATGCCGAAATCAGCCTTCCATCGCGTATCAGCGATCGTGCTCGCCGCGGGCTCGCTCGCCGCCGCGGCGGCCTGCGGGGGCAACACCGCCCACCACACCGCCGCGCCGAGCCCGACCGGGACCGGCCACAGCGCTCAGCCGACACACCCGGCACCGCGCCCGGTCTACAACGCGACCGTGCCGACGATCAGCAACGGCACCGATCGGGTGCTGATCGACCACACGGCCGTCACCTTCCCGTCCACCGTCACGGACGCGGCGTGGTCCCCGGACGGCACCCGCCTCGTCTACGTGGACGCTAACGGCAACATCGCCACCGCCCGGCCGGACGGCACCGACGTGCGGGTGCTGACTCGGTCCAAGCCCGGGGTCAAGCGCGCGCAGCCGGCGTTCGAGGACGGCGGCGGTGAGATCGTCTTCTCGGAGCGCGGCGCCGACGGGGTCTGGCGGCTGATGGGAGTCGGCGCGGACGGCCAGGACGACCCGGCCGCCGGCGGCCACGGCGAGGCGCTGCTCGACAGCATCGGGGACGGCGCCGCAGACACCGCGGCCAGCGCGGTCTACGACGCCGCGGTGCTTAAGTTCGACGGACCTGTCAGCGCCCTGGCATACCAGCACCAAGGGCAGGGCGGGGCGGAGATCTGGATCCTGGACCGCAACCAGCGCGGCCCGCAGGGCAGAAAGGCCCGCGACGGCGCGCAGCCGGCCGTGGGGCCCGACGCCAAGCAGCTCGCCTTCGTCGGCGGCGACGGCCAGCTCTACATCGAGGCCCTGCCGATCACCGGCACCACGACCGCGGTTCGCCTCACCGTCGGCGTCGTCGGCCTGACGCACCCGGTCTGGTCGCCCGACGGTTCGCGCATCGCGTTCGGCACGAGCACGAACGTCGAATCGGTGTCCGCGACGGCTGCCTCCGGCTCGGGCGGCAACCCGCTCGCGGTCGAGTCACCGATCCCGGGCGTCGCCTCGTACGAACCGATGACGCCCACCAGCGTCCTGCGTTTCGACACCGGCGATCCGATCACCGACGCCATCGCCGAGACCAAGGCCTTCTACCAAACGGCTCCCGCCACCGGCATACCGGAGGCGCCGACCGGGGCCGCGTACGCGACCACTGTCACGCTGGTGAGCACCGCCGATCCGGACGCGCTGACCGTCGCCGCCCTGGGCGTACGCCTCGGCCCCGTGCTGTTCACCCAGCCCGGCTCGCTGCCCTCGGCCACGACGGCCGAGCTCAAGCGCCTGCTCGGCCCGGCCAAACCGCTCTACGGCAGGGTTCCGCAGGTGCAGATCATCGGTGACACCGGCGCCGTATCGGCCGCGGTCGAGACGCAGATCGAGGGCTTCGGCTACCAGACGACCCGCCGGCCGGACCGCGACCCGATCGCCGAGGCGGTCGCGCTCAACAGCCCGAGGCTGCAGCCGGCGCCGGTCGACCAGACCGTGTACGTGGTCTCGGCGACCGATACGCCCGCGATCCTCTCCCTCGAAGCCCTCGGCCACGCGGACTCGCTGCTGTTGACCGACAAGGACGCGATGCCCGCGGCCGACCAGCCGATCATCAACCGGCTGGGATCGGCGGGAAACGGCCGGGTGACCTTCGTCGCCGTGGGCGGTCAGGCGCAGTCCGCGCTCGCCTCCTCCTGGCCGGGCAAGCCGGCCGGCCTGCCGGTCACCGCGCTGGGCGGCTCGGACGCCGACCTCAACTCCCTGCTGGTCAGCGAGCGCTACTCGGACGGGCCGACCGAGGTCGGCCTGGCCTCGACGGACTCCTGGCAGGAGGCGCTGCTCGCGGCGAACAACGGTCCCTCGATGCCGGTGGTCTTCGTCGATCCGCAGCAAGGTCTGAGCGCGGACGCGACCAGCTGGCTCGCGGGCTCGGCTGCCTCGGTGGACACGCTCGTCGCTTACGGCAGCACCGTGCAGGTACCCGACTCGGTGCTTACGGCCGCGAAGAACGCTCTCCAGGGGCCCGCGGGGACGGACTCCGTGCTCAACCCGGGGACGCTTCTGCACCTGTGAGCCGAGGGCTGCTCATCCGACGGCTCCGTCGCTGTGACCGTGCTTCAGGCGTACCGCGCAGCACGGTCTTCGGCGGCGGAGTCGTCGTTCAAGAGCCACGCCGGGCACGGATCGGCCGCGGCCGGAAGCGCGGCGATCGCCTCGCGTAGTGCGGCGAGATGCTCGTCTCCCGATGCGTACGGCAGGAACGAGCGCAGCGCGCCGAAGCGGAACAGCACGGCCTGCGTGACTTCGAACTCGTACCCGTCGAACGCGGCGACCGCGCCGGTCAGCCCCTCGCTCGATCCGTGCGCCTCGCCGCGACTGAAGCGCGCGTCGGGTACGGTCGCGTCGGTGCCGCGCCTGCCGGTAGGCCGCGCCAGATAAGGACAGACCATCGCGGCGTAAAGCATGCACGCGTGGTGCCCGGGCGGCTCGACAGTCTTCGCAGCATTGGAATACGCAACCCCGTCGCCTTGTGCCCGCGCGATCGCTGCGGCTTCGCCCGCAGCGACGACGCGCCACACCGGGCCCTTCCCGAGCAGGGTGCCGCAGATCGAACAGCGTCGCTCCACCGCGCACACGAGGATCCGCGCGGTGCTGGTGGCCGCGAAATCCGGCGTTCCGTCGGACCACGGCGTGATGGCGAGAACCGGGTAGCCGCGCGCGTCACGCGGCCGTGCGGCGATCGCGGACGGCATCGGAATCTCATCGAGGCGCATCGCACCATTGAACCGGTCGACGCGCTCGCGCGCAGCCGCGGCAGCACACGAGGTCGCGGCGCCGGCCGGGGTTATCCGCGGCGGCCTACCGCGGCCAGCAGGCTGTAGCGCGCGACATCGCCGCCGAGCGGATCCGGGCGATCGTCATTCGGGTCGGGACGCCACCGGATCGCGTCGACCAAGCCCGGCGGCAGCAGCTCGTACCCGGGCAGCAGGGCGAGGATTTCGTCGCGGCTGCGGAAGACGCCAGGCTGGCTCGCCTTCGTATACACGCCCTCTACCTCGCCGACGGTCTCGGGCTGATACTCGTTGGTTCCATGGCTGATCGCGAGGTACGAGCCGGGTACGGTCGCCTCGCGGTACGCCGCGACCAGGCCGGCCGGATCGTCCGAGTCGGGAATGAACGGAAGCACCGAGACCAGCAGCACGCCGACCGGGCGGCTGAAGTCGAGATGCCCCTCGGCGGCGGCCCCGAGCAGCACGGGCGCCGGGGCGCGCAGATCGGCGTGCAGCACCCGCACGCGCTCGTCGTCGCGCAGGATGGCCTGGGAGTGTGCCGCGGCGACCGGGTCGGAGTCGACGTAGACGATGCGTGCTTCGGGGTTGGCGGCGTGCGCCACCTCGTGCACGTTGCCGACGGTCGGGATGCCGGAGCCGAGGTCGAGGAACTGGTCGATGCCGAGTTCGCACAGCAGCGTCACGGCGCGGCGCAGGAAGGCGCGGTTCGCGCGGACGACGTACGGCGCGTCGGGGAACACCTGTAAGGCCTGCTGGGCCAGCTGCCGGTCGGCCGCGAAGTTGTGCGAGCCGCCGAGGAAGAAGTCGTACATGCGAGCCACGGAGGGGCGCTCGATGTCGATCTCATCGGGGGCCCAGAGGGGTCGCTCCAGCATGGAAACCTCTTTCCGCCGTCGCTCGCGGCGTGACGCGCCGCCGAGTGGCGGCTGCCTGCGGCACGATCATACGAAGAGGTTGGTGTCAGCGGGCGCGTTCGGTAAGCGCGCAGGGCGAACCGGCTGCGCCGCGCCGGTTCGATCGCTCACTTGCGTGTCCCTCAGCTCTGCGAGAGCGCGGTCACGGTCAGCCGGCCGCCGTCGGTGGACGAGTTGTTCGCGTTGGTCTGCTGGTAGTCGCCGGCCTGGAATCGGACGTCCATGCCGCGGAACGAACTGGGCACCGGGACGACCGCGCTGCCGTGCTTGCCGCCGTACGTGGCGGTGACGGTCATCTTCATGCCGCTCTGCGTGATCGTGTACGAGAAGGCGGCGTTCATCGGTACGCCGGTGAGCACCGTCGCCGAGGTCGAACCGGAGGTCGGGTTCTTGCGGGTCACCACGACCAGTTCGCCGTTGTTGCGGTAGTGCAGCATCAGCAGCGGGATCGCGGAGGACGAGCCGCCGCCGTGGATCTGGCCGATGATGATGTCGTTCGCGCTCGGCAGCTTCTGCATGACGAAGGTGCCGGTCAGCGTGTGCGTGCCGGACCCGGCGGTGAAGTCGGCGGTGCTGACCAGTTCGGTGCGCGGGTGCAGCGAGTGCGGCGTGTGCGCGCCCTTGGTCGGCGCCCAGAAGGTCAGGCTGCCGTCGCTGTTGCGCACCAGCCATGGCGACTTGACCGTCGCGGGGCTGATCTCGGTCGCGGAACCGCACTGGCAGCCGGAGGAGTCGACGGGCAGGGTCAGGTTCCAGCCGCTCAGCGACACGGCCGCGGCGGGGGACTTGCTCGTGGCGTGCGCGGGTGCGGCGGAGGCGGAACCGCTGAGGAACGCGGTAACCGACAGCGCCCCGGTCAACGCGAGTGCGCCCGCGCCCGCGACGAGCGCCCGGCGGCGGCGCCCGGTGTTGAACAGAGTCCTGAGATTGTCGTGATCTTTCATCGGCGTGATCATCCCGGTGGTCGTGAGGGCCGCCGCCGGCCGGCGGCGCATTGACCGAGAAGGTAACCCCGCCGAATTTGTTAGTAAATAACGTTTACCAGCTCTTTAGCCAATTCAGCCCGCTGAACGCGAACCGCGGCAGTCAGCCACTTCCCCCGCCCCCATTACCCGCCCCCACACAAGCCCCCAATCCCCCCCTCCACGTCCACCACCAGCCCGAGCTCGCAAAGCCGCCAAGATCGACACCCAATCGGAGACCTTTGTCGCGCCATTCGCATACTTGAATCCCACAATTCAAACCGCAGGCTCCAACCTACGGCGCCCCGTCGTA
>Ga0070741_10006791_pt1 | contig 24278 bp, 25 predicted proteins | sample Coa_R1_4_FD_66440 | JGI IMG/M metagenome (GOLD analysis project Ga0070741, IMG submission 66440) | Surface soil microbial communities from Centralia Pennsylvania, which are recovering from an underground coalmine fire - Coalmine... | ecosystem: Environmental > Terrestrial > Soil > Unclassified ...
ACGATGTAGCTGTGGCCGGTCACCCACCCGATATCCGCCGTGCACCAGTAAACGTCGGCGGCGTGGTAGTCCAGCACCATGCGATGGCTGAGTGACACCTGCACGAGGTAGCCCCCGGTGGTGTGCACCACGCCTTTTGGCTTACCGGTCGACCCCGACGTATAAAGGATGAAAAGCGGGTCTTCGGCGCCCATGCGCTCGGGCTCGCACTCGGCCGGCTGCGCAGCGACGAGCTCGTGATACCAGTAATCGCGTCCCTTTACCCAGGGCACGTCAGCACCCGTACGGCGCAGAACGATGCAGTGTTGAACCGAGGGGCAGCTCGCGAGCGCCTCGTCAGCATTCGCCTTTAACGGAATGCTGCGCCCGGCGCGGCGCCCTTCATCGACAGTGATGATTACCGTGGAATCGCAATCGCGGATGCGACCGGCGAGCGACTCCGGCGAAAAGCCCGCGAACACCACGGAATGGATCGCGCCGATGCGCGCGCAGGCAAGCATCGCAACCGCTGCCTCAGGCACCATTGGCAGGTAGACCGTCACGCGGTCGCCTTTGCGAACGCCCAGCGACTTGAGTGCGTTCGCCAGGCGGCACACTTCGGCGTGCAACCCGCTATAGGTCAACGTGCGGCTATCACCCGGATCGTCGCCTTCCCAGATGATCGCCGCGCGCCTCGCGTTCGCCGGCAGATGCCGGTCGAGACAGTTCGCGCTCGCATTGAGCACACCGTCCTCGAACCAGCGAATACGTACCTCCCGCGGCCCGTAGGCGACATTGCGAATCCGACTCGGCCGCTTGAACCAGTCCAGGCGCTCAGCCTGCTCAGACCAGAAACCGTTCGGATCGCGCAGCGAGCGCGCGTAGGCGTCCGCATAACCGTCGGCGTCGAGCCAGGCCCGGCGCTTCCATTCGTCGGCTACCGGAATGACAAGCTCCTTGTCAGACATGGTTGGATTCCTGAAGGAGATTTATCGTCGCAGCTGAGATCACCGGCTCCAGCGCGTGGTACTCATATGGCAACGGAGGCAGCGTGATCGTCATTGCGCACCTTGCTTAAGCGTCCGGTCGCGCACCGGGTTCGGACCCGGCTCGACGGCGTAGGCGTGCCGGCCTTCGGGATCGGCCCGCGGCGGTCTTTCGCCGCAGGCCGAAAGCGCCACTGCGAGAACAAGAGGGAGGAGAAAGAGACGGTGGCGCATGGAGGCCATGGTCAGCCCCCGGCCACATTAAGTAAATAGAAACTTATTCGTCTTTCAATAACGTTTTCTTCATACTAAATCCCATGGGCATCACGTTCGCACGCACATTTCTCGAGATCGTCGCCTGCGGCAACTTCGTTGCGCTGCCAAACGACTGCCCGTCAGGCTAGACGGCGGTGAGCGTGCAGACGCTCGAGGAAGTCCTCGGGCGGACCCTCTTCGTGTGTAACAAGGCGGGCGCCTCGCTCACACCGGCAGGCGACTGCGCTATGCCCTGAAGGCGCGACGCCCTACATGAGCAACGGGCGCCTAGCTCTGCGCGGGGCGCCCGAATTCTCCTATCCGTTTACGCTGTGTACTAGGAAGGCGCCGACCCGAATCGTCGAACCGGCCTTGGCCGGACGGCGCTGCGCGGGCGTCAGCACTGTTCCTATAAAGACTTCAGGTACTCGATCAGCTCGCTCCTTTCCGTGGCGCTCAGGCCGAGCCTGAAGTTGCGGTCGTAGTGCTCCACCACGGCCGCGAGTGTGGCAAAGCGACCGTCGTGATAGAAGCCGCCTTTCTGGTGCGTCCACAGGCCTGCGAGCGGCGCGGTGCGGTACCTGCGTGTTGGCGAGCGGTCGGCCTGGAAGGAATCGACCCCCATTTCCGCTGGCGAATGGAGGTTGTGGCCCGGCTCGGTAAAGAGCGGGGGTACATGGCAGCTGGCGCATTGCGCCCTGCCATCGAATACGTCCTTCCCACGCATCGCTGCCGCCTCGTCGTAGCTACCCTTGGGGGCCTTCGGCGCAGGGATGGCAAGCTGATAGAAATGAAGCGCGGCCAGCTTCGGCGTGATGAGATCCGGTGTCCCCCGGCTGTTACCGGACCCGCTCCTCGCCGATACCGGATACTGGTCGCGGTCGTTGAAGCGCTCGTCGAAGAAAGTACCGGAGCCGTGCATCTGCGTCACCCCGACATAGGCGTTCCAGTACGGCACTGAGCCGAACCCGGTCCAGGTATGCAGGTTCACGCCGGCGAGGCCAAAGGCGGGCGGAATGAGCGTGCCTGCCTGAGCGCCGTCCGGCCTGAAGGCTTTGCCGTCCTTGTCGAGCACGGCGTCGTAGCGGCCCGGGCCCCAGCTCGCAAGCACCTGCCTCACCGTCGCCTCGTCCACGCCCAACAGATCGGTGAACGGCGTGAGGTCTGGTGCGAGCGAAACGATCGCGCCGACGTTCAGGTCGCGGTTGGCCCAGCCGTCCAGCCGCTTGCCGATGCCTGGCGCGAAGGAATCGTCCACCGTGGAATGGCAAAAGGCGCATTGCGTGCCGAGCGTCTTTATCCTGCCCGCGTCGTCAAACCTGCCGGTAAGTCCGACGACTGCATTCAGCTTCAGCAATGCAAGCGTGGTCGCCGGATCATCGAGGTCGGCCCTGCCGGCTTTGATCTGCGCTTTCAGCGCGTCCGGCAAGGCGTCGGCGTCGACCTTCAAGCCTACGGCGAGCGCAGTCTTCGGGCTTACGCCGGGCCCGACGCCGCCGTTTTTCGCGCCGGCGACGGCTTTATGCAGCTGCAATGCATCGCCGAAGAAGGCTTCCGAACCGAAGGTATCGAAGCGGAAGATCCTGCGCCCCTCCTCCATCATCCGGCGGGCGTGCGCGTCGATCGAACGATCGTTCTTCGATAACCGTTTCTCGCGCTCGTCGTCGTTGCCGCTGGCGAAACCCGCTAGCAAGACGAACGCCATGGCTGCTACACCGATGAACGGGACGAGCGTTCTCAGCCTCATGTGCCACTCCTTGGACTGTTGTTCTAGCCACATCAGATGCCGCTTGCGCGCTGCGCGTTCCCGCGGCGGACTATGCGGCTCGTGAAAACGCGAGCTCGGGCACCTTGAAACCGTGGATCTTGATCACCGGCTTGAACAGCGGCGGCACCCAGGCGGCGGCCGTGCGCCGCTCCAGATGCTCGGCGAGCCAAAGCGCCTGCGAGCGGATCGGTGACACAAACGGATATAGACGGCCGTCGACCTCGGCTACGTCGCCAACGGCGTAGATGCTCGGGTCGGCGGTACGCAGGTAGCCATTGACCACTATGCCGCGCGCAGTGGCGAGTCCCGCTTCCTTCGCCAGTTCGACGCGCGGAGCGAATCCGGTAGAGACGATCACTCCGTCGAATGGACCGATCTCGCCGCGACTCGTCAGCACTACGCCAGTATCTATGCGGCGCACGTCCTCGTTGTAACGTCTGCGCACGCCGGCGGCGGCAAGGTGCGCATCGAGCGCCTGAGACTGCAACTCGGTGAGCTGTAGTTCGATAAGCCGCGGCTCGCGGTGGAAGATCGTCACTTCGTCGCCCGCCTTGTGCAGATCGGACGCGAGCTCGCAGCCGATCAGGCCGCCGCCAATCACAGCCCAATGCGGCTTCCTGCCCGCGGCGAGCATCTTCTCGCGGCGCCGGCGCAGCGTGAGCAAATCGTCCAGATTATTGAGCGTGAGAAAATGCGGCCGCGACACCAGCAGCGACGGCGGAACGCGTGCCTCGGAGCCTGTCGCGAGAATGAGTACCTCGTAATCCAGCGGGCGGCCTTCGGCGAGAAGCAGACGCTGGTGCTCGCGGTCGATGCGAAATGCTTCGCTGTTTGCGAAAACACGCAACGGCACCGCGAGCGCATCGAACCGCTTCATCACGATCTTCGCTGCGGCCTCGTCGCTCAGGGCAATGCCATGCGAAAGCCGCGGCCGCGAGTAGTAGCCAAATGTCTCGGTCGTCACCAGCGCCACGTCGTGATTACGGGCGAGCGCTTCGCCGACGGTGACGCCGGCGAGGCCTGAACCGACTATGACAATGCGCATTGCGCCTCGCAGAAATCGGCCTTTGAGGCGCCGCAGTCGGGGCATAACCAGTCCGCGGGAAGGTCTTTCCAACGCGTGCCGGGGGCGATGCCGCAGGCCGGATCGCCGGCCGCCTCGTCATAGATGTGATCACAGATGAGACAGACGTATTTGCGGGATGACATGTCAGCGGTCCTTGAGCATCGAAAGGACATCCTGTCGCGCCTGCGCGTCGGTCGCAAAGGCGCCGCGCAGCGCACGCGTCGCCGTTCGCGAGTGCTGTGTCTCGACGCCACGCATGGCCATGCACATGTGCCGGGCCTCGGCGATCACCACCACGCCTTTCGGCTCGAGGAGCTCGACCAGCGCATCGGCCACCTGTTCGGTGAGCCGTTCCTGAACCTGAAAGCGCCGCGCGTACAGCTCAATCAGCCGCGGGATCTTGGATAGGCCGATGATCCGATCGCTCGGCAGGTAGGCGACATGCATGCGGCCAAAGAACGGCAGCAGATGGTGCTCGCAGAGGGAATAGAACTCGACATCGCACACCAGCACCACGCCGTCGCCTTCGGCCGGGAAGATGCCGTTGCCGACCACGCCCGCCGGATTGCCGGCATAGCCCGCGGTGAGCGCACGCATCGCCTTGGCGAATCGCTTCGGCGTCTCACGCAGGCCGTATCCGGACTGCATGAATACGATGGTTGGGAACTCGAGCACGTCGAGTCCAGTCTTCACGAGCTCGGGGTTGGTAATGATCACCTCCGCGCCCCGATCCACGCTCGAAAAGCCAACCCTCGCGCGTCAGCGTGATCCTGTGCCGTGAAACTCCACGAGCTTGCGGCGGGCGAGATCGAGTAGCTCCCGATCGAAGGCAGCCGCTTCTCCGCCCGCGATCGCCTCTCGCGCCACCTTGGCTGCTTCGTAGCACGCTACGTCGTGACCATTGTTGTACGCACTCTCCGCGTCGTCGTACGTCTCGGGCTCCGGAACCGATTCGCCGTCCCACATCTGCGCGATGGTGCGTAGCGCGATGCTGTACCGGGAGAACTCGGCGCGTGCCGCTGCCCAGTCATCGGCAGTGAGAAGCGCCAGCGTTTTGTCGTGCAACTCGAACAGGCGCGCCAGCGCGCCTGGCTGCATCGTTGTGCTCATTTTCTTCTCCTAAGAAATGCGGAGGAGAAGCGTCCCGGCCGAGGGGATGCTTCCCCTCGCGGGTTAAGATGACTTTCTGACCGTGTCCCAGGCCTTGCGGCCGTGCTCGTTACAGGGACTGACGAGCCGCGAACGGCGATCCGTCGCGTGGATCAGGCGGGCTGTTTACCGACAGCCGACGGTGTGACTCCGGTGCGAGAGCTTCGTCAGCGGCTCTCGCGGCGAAAGCCGCTGATGAAACCCTCGCAGGGTTTCGTTGCTGGACGATGCCTCGCGGCACGATCTCGAACCGCTCCCACCTTCCCGACCCATGCTCCGGCCGGTGCATCCGTGCTGCCGGTGGGCGGGATGCGACCGAAACGGCGCCCATATAGGCAAACGCCGCGGCATTGCAGGCTGCCGCTGCCTCGATTTCCGACGAAGACCGCCATGTACGGACTTACCGGTGAGTCGCATGGTGTTCGGCTCATGGGTAAGCCCGCACGCGGCGGGCTGTAAAAAGAGACGCTCCGTGTGGAGCGTTACGCGTTGATGCGCCCGTACTTCAGCAGCCGGGCTCTGACTGCGCCCATGGTGCGCTCATGCGCCGCGGCCAACTCCTGCAGCGCGCGGCCCGCGTCGAACGCGGCGAGGAGCTTCCGATCCTCGTCTTCGCTCCACGGCACGCCGGTCTTCGCCGGCAACTGCGCTTTGCGGCGCTCGAAACGCTCCGCGCGCTCGAGCGCCGATGCGGCCTCATAGAGCGCGCGCACGACGAGCGGGCGTTGATAAGCGCTCTCGGCCGGAAACACTTCCCCGGTTTCCGGATCTACTCCGTTCGCCAAGGAACGAACTACAGCTAACGATTGATTCGCGTCCATTACTTCTCCTTTCTAAGGTTGGATAACGAAAAGCCGCCGAGGCAGGCGGCTAGCCATATGGGCTGCGAAAGCCAAGTTCCACGGTCTTCGGACTGCGTGACTGCATGACGGAGAACGCCAATCCCTTGCGCTTCTCAGGTGCAGGCTCGCGCGCGAGTGCGCGCACGGGGCTTTCGCCGAGTGTTCGCGGCCGATAGCGGTGCGCGCGATGGAGCAAAACGAGCGCTGTTACAACGAGGTTTAAGATGAAGGGGTTGAGCGCGGAAGGATGACGTGCTAGAGCACAAGCTCGAGAACGGCGCGAGCGTTCTTTACCTGAGCGGCGTCTGGCGGCTCGCCAACCTGGCCGCGATCTCGGATTCTCTGCGCTCGCTCGACCTGAAGGGGAGCCGGCAGTTTCTCCTGGACGGGACCGGGCTGCAGGCGCTGGACACTGCCGCCGCCTTCATGCTGTTCCGGCACCTCAACGTGCTCGGCTGCACCGAGTCCATGATCAGCGCGCGCGGCTTCGACCCTCTGCACGCACGGTTGCTTAAGCTAGTGCACGAGCGCATGAAGTGCCCACCGGCGGCGGCGCGCTCGATGCACCTGGGGCTGGTGCAGCGCGTGGGCGCGTCTGCGATCGGCCTGTGGCGCCTGCTCAAGTCGCACAACGCTTTCGTCGGCGCACTGACCCTCGAGGTGTTCGATCTCATTCCCAGGCCGCGGCGTTTCCGGCTGCGCGAGACGGCGTCGCAGTTCGAGTCGGTCGGGCTCGACGCCATCCCAATCGTCGCTCTCGTGACCTTCCTCATCGGAGTGGTGTTCGCGTATCTACTCGGACAGCAGGCCCTGCGCTACGGCGCCAACATCTTCGTCGTCGACGGCGTCGGGCTCGCGGTGTGCCGCGAGCTTTCGCCCCTGCTCGCCGCGGTGATCGTCGCCGGGCGCTCCGGCGCCGCGTTCACCGCGCAGATCGGGACGATGAAGGTGCAGGAGGAGATCGACGCCATCAGCACGCTCGGCCTGTCGCCGCTGCAGGTGCTGGTGATCCCGCGGCTGGTGGCGATCGTGGTCGCGCTGCCGCTCCTGGTATTCGTCGGCGATGTGGCGGGCATCGCGGGCGGCATGCTCGTGGCGGTCTGGCAGCTCGACATTGCGCCGCAGTCCTTCCTCGACCGCCTGCACGACGTGCTGCCGCTGAGGTCGGTGCTGGTGGGTCTCGGCAAGGCGCCGGTGTTCGCCGCGTTCATCGCCGTCATCGCATGCCGCATGGGCATGATGGTGGCGCGCGAGGCGCGCAGCGTGGGCGTGAACACGACCTCCACGGTGGTGCAGAGCATCGTATGGGTCATCGTGCTCGACGCCGTGTTCGCCGTCGCCTTCCAGCGACTCGGGATCTGAAATGGTGCGCGTGCTCGAAGTCGACTCGATCGTCACGCGCTTCGGCGCGGAGAAGATCCACGACGGGATCAGCTTCAGCGTGGCGCGCGGCGAGGTGGTGGCGCTGATCGGTGGCAGCGGCACCGGCAAGTCGGTCCTGCTGAAGGAGATCATCGGGCTGCTGCGGCCTGCGGCGGGCAAGATCAGCCTGCTCGGAACCGACGTCTGGCGCTCGAGCCCGGCGGAGCTGAACGCGCTGCGCCGCCGCTTCGGCATGCTGTTCCAGGACGGCGCCCTGTTCAGCTCGCTGACCGTGGCGGAGAACATCGCCGTTCCTTTCCGCGAGAATACCGACCTGCCGATGGACATCATCTCGCCGCTCGCCGGGTTCAAGCTCGCCCTGGTGGGCCTGCCGCCCGACGCAGGCCGCAAGAGCCCCGCGCAGCTCTCGGGAGGCATGCGCAAGCGCGCGGCGCTCGCGCGCGCCCTCGCGCTCGAGCCGGAGATCCTGTTCCTCGATGAGCCCACTTCCGGGCTCGATCCAGTCGGAGCACGCGCCTTCGATCGCCTGGTGCGCCTGCTCGCCGACAGCCTCGGGCTCACCGTGTTCATCGTAACCCACGACCTCGACACGCTGCTCTCGGTCATCGACCGCGCCATCGTGCTGGCGACGGGCAAGGTGATCGCCGACGGCCCGGTAGCCGCCGTGATGAAGGCCGAGGATCCGTGGATCCGCGAATATTTCTCGGCGCGCGCGTCGTTCGCGTTGTCAGGAGCCGGGGCAGCGACCTGATGGAACCCGAGGCGAAGTACACGCTCGTTGGCACGGTGGTGCTGACCCTGATCGCGTCGATCGCCGCGGCGGTCGTTTGGCTGCGCAGCTCGGGCGAGGCCGACGACAAGCGCTACAAGATCTATTTCGAGCGCCAGTCGCTCGAAGGGCTGCAGGTGCGCAGCGACGTGAAGATGCGAGGCATCCGCGTCGGAAGCGTCGACGCCTTCCGCATCTCATCGGGGCGTCCCGGCGCGGTGGAGGTATTCATCCGGGTCGACGGCTCAACCCCCGTGCGCCAGAGCACCGAAGCGGTGGTCGAGCGTCAGCTCGTGACCGGCATCGCCAGCATCCTTCTCGTCAACACCACCGAGGATAGTCCGCCGCTGACGCAGTTGCCGCAGGGCGAGGTCTATCCCGTGATCGCCGAAGGCGAGTCGCGCGTCCAGCAGGTCGCGGAGTCGGTCAATCAGATCGCGCAACGCGCGGACGAGACCATGCAGCGCATCAACGCGGTGCTCTCGCCGCAGAACCAGCGTGCCCTGACCGAGGTCTTGGGCAATCTGCAGCGCGCTTCCGCCGGCGCCGAGCGCACGGTGGTGGCCGTTGGCGACGCGGCAGACGAAGTTCGCGTGTTGAGCCGCGCGCTCGCTGCAGACGCAAACCTGCTCACCGCACGCTACGACAAGCTCGGAGCGGAGTCGAGTGTCGCGGTGCGCGAGGCCGCCGCCTCCATTCGCCGCATGGGCGACGAAGTGACGCGGATGGCGCAGCGCCTCGATACGCTGCTAGCGAGCGGCGACGTCGAGCTGCGGGTCACGGCGCAGGAACTGCGCGCCAGCGCGGAAGCGCTCGGCGCCGTGGCGCGCCGCTTCAACGATCCGCGCAGCATTTTGTTCGGGCCGCCCGAGGGCAGCCTTGGACCGGGCGAGCGCGGTCGGTGAGAAGCTTGATGCTTGTCGCGCTCGCCGGTGTCCTGACCGGCTGCCTTTCCTCCGGTCCGCGCGAGGCGCAGCGCTTTTACGTGCTGGAAGATCCGGCAACTCCGAACGCAAGGGCCGAAACGACGCGCAGCGCCACGCTGCTGCTCGCGCCAGCCACCGTGTCGAGCTTCTACGATACGCAGGGCATCGCCTACAGCCGGGCCCCCGGGACGCGGGCGTATTACCAGTACCATAGCTGGACCGAGCCGCCCGGGCAGAGGATCGGCGAGCTGCTGGCCGCGCGCCTGGAAAGTAGCGGCGCCTTCCGAACGGTGGCGAGCGTCACGAGCACGGTGCGCGGCGATCTGGTCCTGAGTATTTACCTCGCCGAGCTTTACCACGACGCCGCTTCCGCTCCGGGTAGCGCACGCGTTTCGCTCACCGCCGAGCTGACCGATCCCGCGCGCCGCACATTCGTGGCGCGGCGCAGCTTCAGCGCCTCGGCACCGGCTGCGAGCTACGACGCGCCGGGTGCAGTACAGGCTTTCAACCGGGCGCTCGGCGAGCTGTTCGACGAGGTCATCGTCTGGATCGACGGCGTGGTGCCGCGCTAGGCGGCTCATCAACGAACAGGACGTCAGCATGGCGCAGCGTGTATTGATCACCGACCGCAGCGACGGACATCCCGAGCCTGATGACCAAGATCTGCGATGTTTCCAAACGCCTGAAGATCGAGCGCCCTCACGGGCGCGTTCAAGGTGACGCGCCTCGCGATCCTCCACCTGGATCCACTGTCGCGTAAAAAGCTACCTCGCGGTACGTACTTCCAAGATGAATTTGCACTACGTCGGCGACGGCAAGAAACCGTCCGCCGCCGCACTTCGAGACGATGGCGCGAGCTTCGGCAAGGGCGTAGGCTTGAACGGTACGCAAGGAAGGTCACATGGCCAAGACATGCCAGGTCGGTTGTTTCGTCGGCAGCCTCGCCGACGGTGCTTCCACGCCAAGCGTGATCGAGATCACCTCTAGTGAGAGGAGGGAAACGATGGAAAACTCAGCGAAGGACACGTCGGTGTTGAGACACATCGAACGCCTGGTGTCGGAAGAGCACAACCTTTTCGGTCAGGGATCGCTCGCCGATGAACAAGCGAAGCGGCTCAGGCAGATCGAGGTGGAGCTCGATCAGTGCTGGGATCTGCTGCGCCAGCGCCGCGCGGCGCGCGAGACGGGGCGCGATCCGGCCGAGGCGCAAGTGCGGCCGGCCAACGTTGTCGAGAAATACATCGGCTGAGTACAGCGTCGCGAGATCTGCCGCCGACGGTTAACCGTACTCGCAGGCTGTTTGCAGCCACCCGACGCGTGTCCCACCTGGGATTCGCGCAACGGAGGTTCACATGAAGCTGGAATTGAGTTTTGCGCGAAGCACGGTGCTGACCACCGGCGCGGCAACGGGAATTGGCCGCGCCACAGCGCTCGCCTTTGCGGGCGCGGGTGCTTCGGTGGTCATCGGCGACGTAGATGCATCCGCGTCAATGCGATCGCACCCGGCCTGGTCCGATAGCCGATGACCGAGCGCTGGCTCAACGATCCTAAAATCCGCGAGCGGGTTCTGGCCGATTCACCGATCCGCCGCGGAGCCGGAGGAGATCGCGGGCCTCGCGCTATTCCCCGCGTCCGACCATGCCAGCATCATCACCGGCGCCCTCTATCCCATCGACGGCGCGCGTACCGCGCACTGACACTACACCGGTCGGCGCGCAATAGCGCGGCGCTTCCCCGAAGGCCGGTAGCTGTGTAACCTGCTTGCTCGACAAGCGGACGAGGAGGACGGCGTGAAGGCGGCACGTTTGCTCCTGGCACTGCTGATCGGCCTCGCCGCGTGCGGCGAGCGCGACGCCGGCAAGATGGCCGCGCCGCCCCCGCCGCAAGTGGGCGTGCTGACGGCCAGGCAGCAGCCGGTCGCCTTCGCGAGTGAGCTGCCGGGCCGCGTCGAGGCCTTTCGCGTCGCCGAGGTTCGCGCGCGCGCCGCCGGCATCGTCCAGAAGCGGCGGTTCGCCGAGGGTTCTCTGGTGAAGGAAGGCCAGGAGCTCTTCCAGATTGACCCGGCACCTCTGCGCGCGGCGCTCGGCAACGCCGCCGCGGCGTTGCAGAAGGCCGAGGCGGCGCTCGCCGCCGCGCGCTCGAAGGAGGAGCGCTACGCGCCGCTGGTGAAGACGCAGGCGGTGAGCCAGCAGGAATTCGCCGACATCGCAGCCGCGCGCAAGGTCGCAGAAGCCGAGGTCGCAGCGGCGCGCGCGGCGCGCGAGACTGCGCAGCTCAACCTTTCGTACGCCTCGGTCACGGCGCCGATCTCGGGCCGCATCGGCCGCGCGCTGGTGAGCGAGGGCGCGCTGGTCGGCCAGGGCGAACCAACGCCGCTCGCCGTGATCCAGCAGATCGACCCGATCTATGTCAACCTGGCGCAGCCGAGCGCTTCGTTCCTGCGCTTGAGGCAGCTCGTGGCGAGCGGCACGGTCGAGGCGACTGAGGCGCAGGTCACGCTCGTCACCGAGGACGGCCGGGAACACCCGCAGCGCGGGCGGCTGTTGTTCACCGACGCCACCGTCGACCCGGACACCGGCACGGTGCACGTGCGCGCGCAGTTTCCGAACCCGCAGCGCCTGTTGCTGCCGGGCATGTACGTGCGCGCGCGGCTGGCGCAGGCGGTCGGCACCGCGTTCCTCGTTCCGCAGCAGGCGGTAAGCCGTGCGGGCGACAAATCCTCCGTGATGGTGGTCGGCGCCGACGACAAGGCGGCCGAGCGCACCGTGCGCGTAGAGGCGGCGCGTGGCACGAGCTGGATCGTGAGCGATGGCCTCAAGGATGGCGATCGCGTGATCGTCGACGGACTGCAGCGCGTGCGCCCGGGCGCGCCGGTGACCCCGGTGCCCTGGAATCCGCCCGCCGCGCAGTAGGAGCAGGTGGCGAATTTCTTCACCGACCGCCCGGTATTCGCGTGGGTGGTCGCACTTTTCATCATCGTCACGGGCGCGATCTCCATCACCCGCCTTCCGGTCGCGCAGTACCCGGAGATCGCCCCCCCGACGGTGGTGATCCGGGCCACCTATCCGGGCGCGAACGCGCAGACCCTCGACCAGAGCGTCACCAGCATCATCGACCAGCAGCTGAACGGCGCCGAAGGGCTGCTCTACATCGAGTCGCAGAGCGAGTCGAACGGCGCCGCGAGTATCCGGGCGAGCTTCCAGCCCGGCACCAACGCCGACCTCGCAGCGGTCGACCTGCAGAACCGGCTGAAGCGAGTCGAGGCGCGCCTGCCGCAGGCCGTGGTGCAGCAGGGCGTGCAGGTCTCGAAGTCGACCAGCAACTTCCTGATGGTGGTCTCGCTGTCGTCCTCCGACCCGAAGATCGATCCGATCGCGCTCGGCGACTATGCGACGCGCAACATCCTGGACGAGCTCAAGCGCATTCCCGGCGTCGGCGAGGCGACGCTGTTCGGCTCCGAGCGCGCGATGCGCGTGTGGATCGACCCCGCGAAGCTCGAGGGCCTGAGGCTCGGCGCCGCCGACGTCGTCGCCGCCATCCGCGCGCAGAACCTGCAGGTCGCCGCCGGCGCGCTCGGCGAGCTGCCCGTTCCCGCGGAGCAGCCGATCGCCGCGGGCATCAGCGTACGCGGTCAGCTCGCCACGCCCGAGGCGTTCGGCGAGATCGTGCTGCGCGCGAGCCCGGGCGGCTCGGCGGTGCGGCTGCACGACGTGGCGCGCGTCGAGCTCGGCGCGCAGAGCTACGCCACCAGCGCTCGCATCAACGGCCGGCCCGCGGTCGGCATCGGCATCCAGCAAACGCCGACCGGCAACGCGCTCGAGACCGCCGACGCCGTCAAGGCGAAGATGCAGGAGCTCTCGCGCCAGTTCCCCCCCGGCGTCGGCTACGCGGTGCCGTTCGATACCTCGATCTTCGTGCGCCTGTCGATCGCGGCCGTGGTGCGCACGCTGGTCGAGGCCGTGGCGCTGGTGTTTTTGGTCATGTTCCTGTTCCTGCAGAACTGGCGCGCGACCCTGATCCCGACCGTAGTGGTGCCAATCGCGCTGCTCGGCGCGTTCGCGGCGATGGCGGCGTTCGGCTTCTCGATCAACGTGCTGACCATGTTCGGCATGGTGCTCGCCATCGGCATCGTGGTGGACGACGCGATCGTGGTGATCGAGAACGTCGAGCGCATCATGGCCGAGGACCGGCTAGCGCCGCGCGAAGCGACGCACAAGGCCATGGGGCAGATCACCGGCGCGGTGGTGGGCATGACGCTCGTGCTGATCTCGGTGTTCATCCCGATGGCGTTCTTCGGCGGCGCAGTCGGCGCGATCTACCGCCAGTTCTCGCTTTCGCTCGTCGGCGCGATCGCGTTCTCGGCGCTCATGGCGCTCACGCTCACGCCGGCGCTTTGCGCCTCGTTCCTCAAGCCCGGCACGCATGCGCCGCGCAAGGGGTTCTTCGGCGGGTTCAACCGCGGCTTCGACCGCACCGCGCGCGGCTACCAGGGGCTGGTGGCGCGCCTGCTGCGGCGCACCGGCCGCACGATGTTGGTGTACGCGGTCGTGGCCGCGGTCGCGGTGTTCCTGTACCTGCGCCTGCCGACCGGCTTCCTGCCTTCCGAGGACCAGGGCGTCGTGCTCACCAACGTGCAGCTTCCCGCCGGCGCGAGCGCCAACCGCACGATCGAGGCCATGCAGCAGGTCGAGCAGTTCTATCTGAAGCAGCCTGCGGTGGAAAACCTGGTGTCGGTGATCGGCTTCAGCTTCTCCGGCAGCGGCGCGAACGCGGGCCTTGCCTTCATCAGCCTCAAGCCGTGGGACGAGCGTGAGGAGTCCGCCGACGAGCTGGTGCGTCGCGCCTTCGGTACGTTCGTGGCGACGATCCGCGACGCGATCGTGTTCCCGCTGAACCCGCCGCCGATCCCGTCGCTCGGCAACGCCGCCGGCTTCAGCATGCGGCTGCAGAGCCGGTCGGGCATGGACTACGCCGCGTTTACCGCTGCGCGCGATAGGCTCCTCGCGGCGGCCGCGCAGAGCCCGCGCCTCGCGCAGGTGCGTGCCGAGTCGCTGGAGGACGCGCCGCAGGTGCAGGTCGACATCGATCGCGCGAAGGCAGCTGCGCAGGGCCTGGTGATGGCCGACCTCGGCACCGCTCTGGGGGCCGCGTTCGGCTCCGTCTACGTGAACGACTACCCGGCCGAGGGTCGCCAGCAGCGCGTGATGCTGCAGGCGGAAGCCGGCGCGCGCATGGAGCCCGACGACATCGCCCGCCTCACCGTGCGTAACGTGCGCGGGGAAATGGTGCCGTTCTCCTCCTTCAGCTCGGCGCGCTGGGTGACCGCGCCCGTGCAGCTCACGCGCTACAACGGCTATCAGGCTTTCAAGATCAGCGGCCAGGCGGCGCCGGGCCTGAGCACCGGCGAGGCGATGGCGGAGATGGAGCGCCTCACCGCCGAGCTCGGCACCGGCATCGGCCTGGAATGGACCGGTACCTCCTACGAGGAGCGGCTCACCGGCGCGCAGACCCCGCTGCTCTATTCGCTCTCGGCGCTCGCGGTATTCCTGTTGCTCGCGGCGCTCTACGAGAGCTGGTCGATACCGATCGCGGTGATGCTGGTCGTGCCGCTCGGCGTGCTCGGCACTGCGCTGCTCACCGGCGCGCGCGGCTACGACAACGACGTGTACTTCAACGTCGGCATGCTCGCGGTGATGGGCCTGTCGGCGAAGAACGCGATCCTGATCGTGGAGTTCGCCAGGGACCTGCATGCCGACGGCAAAGAACTGGTCGTCGCCACGCTGGAGGCGATCGCGCTGCGTTTCCGCCCGATCCTGATGACCTCTCTCGCCTTCATGCTCGGCGTGCTGCCGCTCGCAGTCGCATCGGGCGCGAGCTCGGCGAGCCAGCGGGCGATCGGCACCGCGGTCATCGGCGGCATGCTGACCGGGACCGTGCTCGCGGTGATCTTCGTGCCGGCGTTCTTCGTCGTGGTGTCGCGTCTGTTCAACCGGAAAAAGAAATGACGCGCTTTCGCTACGCCGCCGCAACGCTCGCCGCCGCGACGGTGGGCTGCAACCTCACGCCGCCCTACGAGAGACCGGCGGCGCCGGTGGCTGCCACGTTTCCGGGCGAAACCGCGGCGGCCTCGGGACGGCGTGCCGTCGACATCGCATGGCGCGAGTTCTTCAGTGACGAGCGCCTGCGCAGGATCATCGAGCTCGCGCTGCAGAACAACCGCGACCTGCGCGTCGCGGTGCTGCGCATCGAGGAGGCGCGCGGTCTGTACCGCATTCAGGCCGCCGACCTGCTGCCGGCGGTGTCCGGGGCGGCATCGGTCAGCCGCACCGGCGGGGCGGTGGACAGCACGCAGTACCAGGTCGGCGTAGGGGTCGCCGCCTACGAACTCGACGTCTTCGGCCGCGTGCGCAACCTCACCGGCGCTTCGCTCGCGCAATATCTGGCAGTCGGAGAGACGCAGCGCACGTTGCAGCTCGGGCTGGTGTCGCAGGTGGCGAAGTCCTACCTCGCCGAGCGCGGTTTCGCCGAGCAGCTCGAGCTGGCCCGGCGCGCGCTCGCCACGCGCGAGAAATCCCTCGAGCTCACGCGCCAGCGCTTCGACGCCGGCGCCTCCTCGGCGCTCGAGCTGCGTCAGGCGCAATCGCTTGTGGAAGCGGCGCGCGCCTCGGTCGCGTCGCTCTCGCGACAGCAGGCGCAGGCGATGAACGCGCTCGTGCTGTTGGCCGGCACGCCGCTCGCGGACCTGCCGCCGGCGCGCCCGCTCGGCGCGCAGCTGCTTGCCGCCGACATCGGCGCCGGCCTGCCGTCCGATCTCCTCCTGTCGCGCCCCGACATCCGCGCAGCCGAGCAGCGCCTGATCGCATCGAATGCAAACATCGGCGCCGCGCGTGCCGCGTTTTTCCCGCGCATCTCGCTCACCGCGAGCCTGGGCACCGCCTCGGGCGAGCTGAGCGGGCTGTTCGGCGCCGGCACGGGCGTCTGGTCCTTCGTGCCGCAGCTCGTGCTGCCCATCTTCACGGCCGGCGCCAACCAGGCGAACCTCGACGTCGCGGAAGCGCGAAAGAACATCGCTGTGGCGCAGTACGAGCAGGCGATCCAGATTGCATTCCGCGAGGTGGCCGACGCGCTCGCCGCGCGCGATGCCGTCGGCCAGGAGCTCGCCGCCCAGACCCGGCTGCGCGACGCCGAGCGCGAGCGCGTCAAGCTCACCGAGCAGCTCTACAAGGGCGGCGTCGCCGGTTCGCTCGACTACCTTGACGCGCAGCGCCAGCTCTTCGCGGCAGAACAGGGCATGGTCCAGGCGCAGGTCCTGCGCGACACCAGTGCCGTCGACCTCTATTCGGCCCTAGGCGGAGGATTGAAATAGCGTGCGCAAGCCGGTTCTCGATCAGCGCGGGCCCCCGGTCGAGCGCGTTTAGGCCTTCCGTTTCCCGGACTGCGGCAGCGTCTTCTTCGCCGACTTTCGAGCCGGCATGGGCTTCCAGTTTTCCCAATAGGGCTCCGCGCCGATCGATTCGACGAGATAGTCGATGAACGCTCGCACCCGCGGCGAGAGCTGGCGCTGGCTGAGATACACCGCGTAGAGCGTCAGCTCAAGCGCCTTCCAATCGGTCAGCAGCGGCACCAGCGTCCCGCGCATCAGGTCCGCGCCGACGATGAAGCTCGGCTGCAGGATGATGCCGCCGCCTGCGAGCGCAAGCTCGCGCAGCAGGTCGCCGTTCGTGGCATGGACCGAAGGACGGATCTGGACCTTGACCGGCTCCTCGCCCGGGCGCTGCAGCTCCCAGACGTCGCCCGCTGAAAGGTAGGAATAGCTGAGCGTCTCGTGCTGCGCCAGCTCGGAAGGATGCGCCGGCGTGCCGCGGCGCTTGAGATAGATCGGCGAAGCGCATACCACCAGCCGCACGCAGGCGATTGGCCGCGCCACGAGATTGCGGCGCGGCTCGCGGGCGATGCGCAGCGCGACATCGATGCCCTCCGCCGCGAGGTCTGCCACGCGATCGGTGAGGTCGATGTCCAGCCGCACCTTCGGATAGCGGGCGCGGAAACCCGGCAGCAGCCGTGACAGGTGACCGACGCCAAACGAGAGCGGCGCGCTGACGCGCAGGACGCCCGCGGGCGCCGTGCGGCGTTCGCCGGCGATGCTCTCGGCTTCGGCGATCTCCTCGAGGATCCGCCGCGCCTTGTCGACAAACGCTTCACCGGAGCTCGTGAGCGAGATCTTGCGCGTGGTGCGGTTGAGAAGCCGCGCGCCGAGGTGCTTCTCCAGCGCGGCCACCTGCCGCGTCACGGCCGCGTTCGAGGTGTCGAGCTGCTCGGCGGCGCGCACGAAGCTTCCCGCGTCGACAACGCGAACGAAAACCCGCAAGGCGTGGATGAAATCCATCGGGCGGCGATCCGATTATTACGCGGATCGTAACAATGATTTCCGCCCGGTGCCCTGTTTCCGTGGCGGGCCGGCCCTTACAGTGGGTGGCATGACTCGCCTGCCATCGATCTTCGTCTCCCACGGCGCGCCGACCCTCGCGCTGCGGCCCAGAGAAGTCGGCCCGGCTCTTCGCCAGGTCGCGCTCGCCCTGCCCGCGCCGAGCGCCATCCTCGTCGTGTCGCCACACTGGACGAGCGCGCGCCCAATCGTCAGCGGTGCGCCGCAGATGAGCGCGATCCATGATTTCGGGCCGTTCGACCCGGCGCTCTTCGATCTGCGCTACGAGCCGCCCGGCGCGCCCTTAGTGGCGCGCCGCGTCGCCGAGCGCCTGAGCGCTGCCGGCCGGCCGACGCGCATCGACGAGCGCCGCGGCCTCGATCACGGCGCGTGGGTGCCGCTGCAGCTCATGTACCCGCATGCCGACGTGCCGGCCTTCCAGCTTTCGCTGCAGCCCGGCGAAGCGCCGAAGCGCCAGTTCGAGCTCGGGCGGCTCCTCGCGCCGCTCGCCGACGAGGGCGTGCTGCTCGTCTTCTCCGGCAGCTTCACGCACAACCTGTACGAGTTCGATCCCTCGCGGCCCGACGAGGACGGCGCGGAGCCCTATGTAGAGGAATTCCGCGCGTGGGTGCTCGAGCGCCTGAGCGCGAACGACGTGCCAGCCCTCCTCGACTACCGGCGCCGCGCGCCTTTTGCCGAAAGGGCGCATCCCACCGACGAACACCTTCTGCCGCTTTTCGCCGCGCTCGGCGCGGCGCCGGACAGCGGGATCCTGCATCACCCGGTGCGCTCTACGACGTATGGCGTGCTCGCAATGGACGCCTTCGTCTTCAGTGCGCAGCCGCACGCAACCTCGACCATCGACTCAGAAGGAGAAGCAGCTCATGCAATCAGCCTCTAGTACCTACGCCCCCACCTACCGCGCCGCCGAGCGCAATTTCGCGCTGACCGACAGTGTGGATCTCGCGGCGCGCATCGCGCTCGCGGCGATGTTCATCTGGTCCGGCATCGATAAGCTCTTCCTCGGCACCGCCGGCAACGTCGCCTACATGCAGGCCTATCACGTGCCGCTCGCCGGCCTGCTGGTCTACGTCGCGGGACTCGCCGAGCTCGCGGGCGGCCTCGCGCTCGCCGCCGGCTACCAGACGCGTGCGGCCGCCCTCGTGCTCGGCCTGTTCACGTTGCTGGTTACGCCCATCTTCCACAACTTCTGGGCCGTACCGGCCGACCAGGCGCTCAACCAGACAATCCACTTCATGAAGAATCTCGCGCTCGTCGGCGGGTTGCTGCACGTCGTTGCGCACGGCGCCGGAAGATTCTCGCTCGATTCACGCAAAGGAAGCGCCCGTGGCTAAGGTTCTCGTCCTCTATTACTCCTCGTACGGCCACATCGAGCGCATGGCCGAGGAAGTCGCAGCCGGCGCACGCGATGCCGGCGCCGAAGTCACGGTGAAGCGCGTGCCGGAGACGGTGCCCCAGGAGATCGCGAAGAAATCCGGCTTCAAGCTCGAGCAGAAAGCGCCGGTCGCCACGGTCGAGGAGCTCGCCAGCTACGACGCGATCATCTTCGGCACGCCGACACGCTTCGGCAACATGGCCGGGCAGATGAAGAACTTCTTGGACCAGGCCGGCGGCCTCTGGATGCGCGGCGCGCTGGTCGGCAAGCTGGCGGGAGTGTTCACGTCGTCTGCGACGCAGCACGGCGGCCAGGAATCGACGATCCTCACCTTCCACCCCGTGCTCCTGCACCTCGGTTTCATCATCGCCGGCCTGCCTTACGCCTTCGCCGGCCAGATGGGCCACACGGAAGTGATGGGCAACTCGCCCTACGGCGCGTCGACCATCGCCGGCGGTGACGGCAGCCGCCAGCCGTCGAAGGTCGAGCTCGAAGGCGCACGCTACCAAGGCAGGTACATCGCCCAGGTGGCGGCCAAGCTTCGCTAACTCTCTACAAAGGAACAATCATGAAAAGCACGTATCGCATTGCCTTGATCGCCGCCGTCGTCGGCGCCACTTCCAACTATGCGCTTGCTCAGACGCAGGCCGAGAACCCCACGACACCTGCGCCTGCGCACGAGAAACAGGCACCCAAGGTCGAGCGCAACCTGAAGGTGTTCGATGTGCTCGACTTCGACGTCTTCAGCAACCAGAAGTGGGATCGTCTGCACGAGAGCCATGCCAGCGATATCGTCGTCACCTGGCCGGACGGTCATGAGACGAAGGGCATCGACCGGCACATCGAGGACCTGAAGGCGCTCTTCGTCTTCGCGCCCGACATCACCATCAAGGTGCACCCGGTCCGCTTCGGCTCCGGAAGCTTTACCGCCGTGACCGGCGTCATGACCGGCACGTTCACGAAGCCGATGCCGACGCCGGACGGCAAATCGATCCAGCCGACCGGCAAGCGCTTCGCCATCGGCCACTGGAAGGGCGGCGTGATGGACCACGAGTGGCTGTTCTGGGACAACCAGGACTTCATGAAGCAGATCGGGCTCGCGCAGTAGCCCGAGCATGGCCGAACTTGCGCTGCGCATCGAGGACGAGCGCACCGTGCTCGAGCCGCACGGAGCCGGTGCGCCGTCCCTCCTCTTGCACGGCCTGGGCTGGAAGGCGCTCGCGCGCGACCATCTCAAGCACGATCCGCCATCGTCGCTCGAACTGGAGAACGCCATCGCGGCGATAGAGGACGAGATCGCCCGAGTGCGAGCCTTGCCGGCAAAAGGCTTGCGCCTGCAGACGGACGACGTGCGCGTTCGCGAGATCGCGCTCGCTGCCGGCGTGCCGGCGGGCGAGCCGATGACGATTCAGGCCGTGGAGCAGTCCTTCCAGCGGCTCGCCGCGCGCTCCGTCTCCGGAGGCCGATCGGGCGACGGCATTCCTCCCGGTAACGAACGCGCAGCCACTCTTGTCATCCCGCGCGAGCTCATGCACCACCTCGGCTTTTCCGCAATCCTCTGGCCCTAGCGATCAAGCGCCCGCTTGCGCCAATTCCCACGCGCCTGCACTTAGACACTTCATCCACCCGTCGTCTGCATGTCGTTATCGATCGGCAACATTTGGCCGGATATCGACTTTGCCGCATCGGATGCAAGGAAAACGGCGAGAGCGGCAATGTCTTTGGGCTCGACGAGCCTCTTGATCGATTGAGCCGCCATCGCCTCTTTGCGCACCTCGTCGAGCGGCTTGTGCGTTGCCTGCGCGCGCCCTTCGAAGACCTTTTCGATGCGCGGCCCGGCCACCGCGCCCGGAAGTATCGCGTTCGCGCGGATTCCGTACGCGCCGAGCTCGATGGACAGCGTCTTTGTAAAGCCGATCAGCCCCCACTTGGCAGTGCAGTAGGGACTACGGTTCGCGTAGCCGAACCGGCCGGCTACCGAAGACATGTTGATGATGACGCCGGCGCTCGATTTCTTCAGGTGAGGGATGGCGAGGCGCGTTACGTTGAACGTGCCGGTGAGGTCGACTTGCATGACCTTTTCCCAGGCATCCGGGTCCATTGCCTCGACCGGCGCGGTCGGACCCGAGATACCGGCATTGTTCACCAGCACGTCGAGCCCGCCGAGTGCACCGACGGCGTCAGGAACCATGCGCTCGATGTCCCGCCGTTTCGAAACATCGCATAGCCTGGTGATAAGGCCCGGGATGTCCTTGGCGGCTGCGCGCAGCGCCGCCTCGTCGATATCGCAGACGCAAACCTTGGCGGCACTTGCCGCGAACGCTCGCGCAATCTCCTTGCCTATGCCGGAAGCCCCCGCCGTTACTAATACGCGCTGTGCCATCTATGTCACTCCTTTATGTTCGCCGCGATCCATGCGGCATAGGCCTGCATGAACCCCTGAAGGAATTTCCGCGTGCCGTCATTGACGAGCTTACCGCTCGCGTCGAAAAGCTTGTCGGCGCCTCCGAGATAGGCTTCCGGCTGCGGCATCGCCGGCACGTTCAAAAAGACGAGCGATTGCCGGAGGTGATGATTGGCACCAAATCCCCCGATCGCTCCGGGCGAAGCGCTGACCACAGCGCCTGGCTTACCGCTCCATACGTTCTTGCCGTAAGGCCGTGATCCGGCATCTAAGGCATTCTTGAGCGCGGCAGGCATCGAGCGATTGTGCTCCGGATCGCGAATGGGTCTCGTGCGACTTCATCAGTAACGCCAACGATCTTCCCCGGTCCCGTGCGCCGAGAGTTAATAGGCCTTGCAGGGGGCACCGGAACTTCCTTTCGTGACGCCGCGGGACGGAAGGGCATGATCGGCTTGCGCGATGGCTCGCACTATCGCGATACCGCAACACGTCGTGTCATGGTTTGCACGAAACGCAGCGCCGCGTTTGCGGGTCACGCCGTCCGCGACACGGCGAGACGTGGCGCATGAAAGCGGAACTTTCAATGCCGCGCTCGAGGAGTCCGCGGCGGGCGGACGGCAGCGATCAGCCGATGTATTTCTCGACGATCTCCGGCGGCCGGACATGCGCCGCCGACGGATCGTGACCGGCGTCGCGCGCCACCCGACGCTGGCGCAGCAGATCCCAACACTGGTCGAGCTCGACCTGCAGGTCCTTCCGGCGCCGGCCCTGCTCCTCGGTGAGCGAGCCGTGCTCGAAAAGCTTCTGCTCTTCTGCGACCAGGCGCTGGGTATGGGTCAATACTCGGATGTCCTTCGAGGCGTCGTCCATGCCACGCTCCTCGGATCTGCGAAAGGTGAGTATAGAGTCTACGCCGCTAGGTCGGACCCGCTCCACAAGCTCATCAACACAGGCCCGCTATGCGGCTTTGAGCACGAAATCGACGTGCACCGCATCGAGCGGAAAGTCGATCTTTCCGACCGCGTTCCTGCGCAGCACGCCAGCAGCAAGCAACGCGCGCACATCGCCGTGCGCGGCTTTCACGTCCCGCCCGGCTCGCCGTGCAGATGCGCCGTTGCTTCACGACCCGTGCCAAGCGGTGACGCGAGCCTGTCACCTTCTGCGAAGCGGGACTGAGCGGGGATAAAAGCAGGGCGCGCCGAACCGCCAGGTCACGCTGCAGCCGTTTGCGCAGAGCCGCGTCGCGGGCCTTTGCCAGCGTCAGCTCCGACATCGCCGAGCCGGATTGCGTAGCGCGCCATCCTGGGAGCGATAGCGATAGAAGAAGACCTTCTTGTCCGTAGCAAAGCGCGCACGCGCAAGCCCGGGCATTGCGCGCCGCCGCGCTCCTCCCGGGCTCCTGTCGGCGATAATTCAGGCGATCAGCGTCTCAGGCTTCCGCGGTTGCAAAGACTTGCCGGACTTGACCAGAAAAGCCGTCGGTGAACGCGGCGTCGTGGCGAACGCGGCGTATGGATACATCGCCGGCTCGGCCATCGCCAAGGGTCGCATCGTCTCGATGGATCTGTCCGCCGCGAAAGCTGCGCCGGACAGTTTAGTTCTACCGGTGGTCGAGCAATAAGCCAGTCCATCACCTCGCCGCGGAGCCACCCGACAGAAACCTCGCTCCGATTGCCGCGGCCTCGGACAACGATGGGCGAGTTCGGAACTTCACGCCCATAAGCAAGATATTGGAGCAGCAAACAGGCGATCGCCGAAGCCCACGATGCTGTCGCCGTCGTAGAGAACCGCGCCAAGCATAAGGCGGTCGCGCGATGCGTTGGCGAGCTTTCTCAGACCCTTGAAGTCGCCTGCGGTGACCGTAGCAGCTGCCTTGATCTCGAGGCCGACTAATTCACCGCGATCGTTCTCCACGACGACGTCGACTTCATCCTGATCCTTGTCCCGGTAGTGATGGAGTGTGTATGTGCCATCGAGCCAGGCTGTTTGTTTCATGATCTCCGAGAAGACGAATGCCTCTAGCACCGGCCCAAATATCGAACGGTCTTTCGCGATTCGTTCGTCGGTTATGCCGAGGATCGCTGCCAGTAACCCAGCATCAAGGAAGTGCAGTTTGGGCGTCTTGACCAGCCGCTTAAGGCGATTTCGAAACCATGGGTCTAGGCGGCGCAAAAGGAACAGCTGTTCGAGTACGCCGATGTATCGTCTCGTTGTCTTCGCATCGAGTTTGATCTCTGCCCCGGTTTGCATGAAGTTGGTGAGTTGTCCAGAATGGTGCGCGAGCACGCGGAGCAGGCGAGGCATCTGCTCCAGCCTCTCGACTTCCGCAATATCGCGAACGTCGCGTTGCACGATCGCTTCTACATATTCGCGCGCCCAGGCTTGGCGCCGCTTTGGATCCTCGCGTGTCAACATCTCCGGATAGCCGCCGATCAACACGGCGTCCACAAGCTCTGTACCCACCAAGGTCTCAAGCGGCTTGGCGACCTTGCCTGAGAAGGTCTTCTCCAGGAATGTCGGTTTTGTGCCGCGTATCTCGGCCCGCGAGAGCGGCAGAAGATTTACGACTTCCATGCGGCCGGCCAGGCTCTCGGCCACTTGGGGCAGCGTCAGTAGGTTGGCCGAACCAGTCAGCAGAAAGCGCCCGGGCCGGCGGTCCTCGTCCACCGAGCGTTTGATGGCACGCAGCAGTTCCGGAGCGCGCGGTATCTCGTCGATGACGGCTCGCTCAATCCCGCGCATGAAGCCGGCCGGATCGGCCCGTGCAGCGGCGAGCTGCGTGTCGTCGTCCAGGGTGATGTAGGTTCTATCCCATTCCACAAAGCGGCGTGCCAGCGTCGTCTTGCCGCACTGGCGCGGACCATTGACCATGACGACCGGTGTATCCCGTAGCGCGGTTTTGACGCGCTCCGCGGAGAAGCGCTCGAACA
>Ga0070741_10006792_pt1 | contig 24277 bp, 22 predicted proteins | sample Coa_R1_4_FD_66440 | JGI IMG/M metagenome (GOLD analysis project Ga0070741, IMG submission 66440) | Surface soil microbial communities from Centralia Pennsylvania, which are recovering from an underground coalmine fire - Coalmine... | ecosystem: Environmental > Terrestrial > Soil > Unclassified ...
GGTGTGTGCTCCAGAGCCTCCAGCATGGGAGCGAAATAGCGAGTGATGGATTGCGGATCGATCGCGGCGGGTAGTGAGTGAAACGGTCGATATTGCAACACGTCGCCCATTCGAGCACGACCGATATTTGGATCCTCGGTGTCATCCGATACATAGATCGTCACACGCGTGCTCGTGAGGCGCAGCTCGGCACGCAGTGATTCGAACAAACCCAACAGAGCCCGCCCAAGCACCGCGGCCGTCCCGTGCGGAGCGTCTGGAACAATGGCAGAACGCGACAGAACGGCGATCACGTGCCCTCCACGGGGACTACGAGCGATCCTGGGTACCAGGCCCCTGACGACGGTGAAGCAGCGTGCCAGCGGTTCGTGGAGCACACCATCCCAATTGGGAATCTCAGCAACGCGGGCCGGAGGCTGCCCGTCAGCTGCGATGATCAACATCATCAGATCGCGCTCGGCGAGCTGCGCGCCGATTCGCTGCTCGAGCAACTCCGGCTCGGAGGCGCACTCCTGCAGCGTTTGACTGTCGATGCGACACTGCTCGTAACCCAGCCCAGCCCAACGCGGTAGCGAAGCTGATGACCCACACAGATCAACCAGGACGGCCATTTTTCCTGTGCGAGTCACACGAGCGCTCTGGAACGACGGGGACGTCAGCAAAGCACATGCGCGGGCCTGGAAACCAGGGGTGAGAATTATGGAGAGCGTACCGGCAGCGGGTTGGTCTCATCCTGCGTGGGCGGGTCAGTCCTCTCCAGCGTTTGAGCGATTTGTTGTGCGGCTGAGTGCAATGTCGCCACTATCGACTCCACACGGGGGGTACCTCGCTCTCGCGGCACCCCCAACGACAGGCTGCCCGCGACACCCCCATCGACCTGGAACAGCGGCACGGAGACGTAAAGAGCATGCGCATCGGCAGTGCCGCTATCCACCGCATATCCCTGTCTTCGCGTCACGAGCAGTTGGCGCCGGAACTGCCGCCACGCATCTTGATCGCCACCGTGCGCAATCAGGAAGCCGCGCTTGAGGTTGCGAATCGGCAGATGCGCAAGAATCACTAGCGGCGGCGCGCCGCGATAGAGCGGCATGAAGCGGCCGCGGTCATAGTTGCTGACAAATTCCACAATACCCAGCCGCTGTTCCAGCATCGACATAATGTGCTCGCGGTAGACGCGAGAGATGAACAGCATCCCGGGCGGTTCGAGCTGCCCCGCCAGTGCGCGCAGAATGGGTTGTGCCGCCTGAATCAACGGATCGGCCAGACGAAATTGGCGATCGTAGTGAATGATGCCGGGACCGAGTAGATACCGTCCGGGGCGTATGCTGAACACCAGCCCTACCGCCACCAGGCTGCGTACATAGCGGTAGACAGTGCTGTGCGAAAGCCCCAGTTCCGCCGTCATGTCCTCTATGGTCCATTCCGACCGCTCCGGCGTGAACAGGTCCATGATGGACAAGGTCTTATCTGAGCTCGTATGCCCGCGCGCTCCGCGTTTCCCGGGCAAGGGGGCGAGATTTGCAGGATGTAGCGTGCTCACGTCGGTTCGGGCTCCCGCAGCATCGGCCGTGACACGAGCCGACCAAAGAATATCGCCTACTGGTTTGGACAGACGACGCTGGCGATTATAAATCAGCCGGGTCGGCCGGTACCGTCCAACAGGCTTGCGAAATTCGAATGACCTCGTCTCTCGTTCTGGCCGGGCGCGTAGCCCTGGTAACCGGCGGGGCCAGCGGGATCGGCCTCGGAATCAGCACCGCGCTGCTGCGCCGGGGCGCGACTGTCTTGATGGGAGATATCCGGCGGGACCACATGGAGCAGGCCGCAGCGGCGCTCGCCTCTTATGGCGATCGGGTCCAGATGAAGCACCTGGACGTCTGCGCCGCGCAGGATTGGGCGCTCTCGGGTTGGCAATCCGATACTTTCTCATAACGAGTGCCCGGCCATGAGTCCAACAGCACTGCATCCTTTCGGCGACGTCTTCGGTCCCGAGGCGGTCACACGCGAGAGCGAGGAGTTCAACTTGCGTGCGGCGCGCATGATGCGGGATAGAGCGAGTATTTGGGATGAGGGCATCGCAGGGGCGCGCGCGAGCGGCTTCATGCCGTCCATGCCACGATCGCCACGTTCCATCGATCGCAACATTGACGGCGTTGCTGTGCACATCGTTCCCGCAGACTTGCCCCGAGGGGTCTACCTGCACTTCCATGGCGGGGGGATGATATTGGGCTCAGCATCCGCACAGGACCCGATGTTGGAACGAATTTCCCGTGAGGCGCAGGTCACCTGCGTCAGCGTCGAGTATCGTCTTGCCCCGGAGCATCCGTTCCCCGCTGCATGGGACGATTGCGAGGCCATTGCGCTCTGGCTGACGCGCAAGGCCAAAGCCGAATTCGGTACTGACGCCCTGCTCATCGGGGGCGAGTCGGCGGGCGCGATGCTCGCCGCAGCAACGCTGACACGCATGCGCGACCGGCACCACTACAGCGGATTTCGGGGTGCGAATCTCTCTTTCGGCGTTTACGACCACTCGATGACGCCCAGTCAACGCAATGCGACGAGCGGGGTGTTGAAAGCAGCCGATATCGAGCGCATCACGGCCGCCTACTGTCCTGACCCACAGCAGGTTCGGCACCCCGAAATCTCGTCCTTGTTCGCGGACCTGCATGACCTGCCGCCAGCGCTCTTCACGGTCGGTACGCTGGATGCCTTTCTCGATGACTCCATGTTTATGTATTGCCGCTGGTTGAGCAGCGGCAATCGCGCGGAAATCGCCATCTGGGCGGGTGCGGATCACGCCTTCATCGAAACACCGCATCCGCTGGCCGGTCCAGCCAACACGCGCATCGATGCATTCCTGCGCGACAGTTTGAAGTCAGAATAACAGCGTTTGTGACAACTTCGAGGGGGAGTGATGAAATCAGTTGGTGATGCGGCAACAGCCAGTCTCTTGGCGCTACTGTGCGCGGCCCCCGGTGGCGTACTCGAGGCGCAAACGACCTCAGGCACGCCCGCCGATGCCGCGAAAATCGATGAGTTGCAGGAGGTAGTCGTTACGGCCGAGCGGCGCGTTTCGGACGTCCAGAAGACGGCGGCATCCATCTCCGTGCGCAGTGGCGACGTCCTCCAGGAGCAGGGACGCTACTCCGTAGCGCAGATCCTGGAGGATGTGCCCGGCATAGCCGTGATACCCGTCGGCGCCGGGTTGCCGTCGGCGGTCGGCACCGATGTGTCGGGCATCAGCTTGACGATTCGCGGCATTCCTTCGAACACCCCGGCGGGCGGTACCGGGGTGCAGGGCGTCTCGGCCGTGGCGGTTTACACCGATGGCGTGTACGAGGGGATCGGTGGCAATTATGACATCAGCCGTGTCGAAGTATTGCGCGGCCCGCAGGGGACTTTGTATGGTCGCAGTGCGACCGCCGGTGTCGTCGCGGTCCACACCAAGGACCCGCAGATTGGGCAATTCGGCGGTGACGCTTCTGTGGAAGGGGGTGCGTACTCGCTGCAGCACTACACGGGAGCGTTGAACATTCCGCTCGGCGATGAGCTCGCGATGCGTATTGCCGGGAACTACTACGCGCATGACAACTACGTTTCCGGTACAGGGAAGATGTGGAATGCGGACGGCCGCCTCAAGCTGCTATTCAAACCTAACGATGACCTTTCGGCTCTGGTCGGGTACGCCTATGACGACAGCTACACCGACACGGGCGGCACGGTTGCGACCGTAACCGGCGGCGATAGCAACTACTCCTATACTGCTAACCCGCTCGGGCATGCGACCTGGATCAATCATCAGTACTGGAGCCAACTCGATTGGAACCTTGGGCCGGTGACGCTCAATTACCTGGGGAGCTTCCGTCAATACTCCCTCAACGCCTACAACGTGGTCCCGTTTGTCGGAACCTTCCTTGTGCAACCGTTGGCCAATCCGCTCGATCAGTTCCATACCCAGGAATTGCGGATCGCCTCCAATCCCGGCGCGAAGCTCACCTGGCAGATCGGCGCGAACTATTACGACAATCGGCTGCGCCAGAACAACACGGTCCTGCTGGGCGGTAACTTGCTGCTGTTCACGTTGACTCAGGGCAAGCAGACCCAGGACGCGGGGCTCTTTGGTGAGGCCACCTATCCCATCGTCGATGACTGGCGCGTAACGGCGGGCGTGCGTTATGACCATACCTATGTGAGCACGGACGAGATCTACACCAATGCCGGGGGCACCCTGCTGCTGCCTGCGTCCCAGGGTACTCTCCGATTCAACAACGAGACCTACAAGGCGCGGCTCGAGCACGATCTCACGGCTCGGAACATGGTTTACGCCATGTATGCGACCGGCTTTCTGCCGGGCGACGTGACCGTGACGACGTGCCCGTCGGGGGCTCCCTGCGCACTGCCGTTCCAGGAGGAGACACTGAGATCCTACGAGATCGGCAGCAAGAACCGGTTCCTGGACGATCGCCTGCAGGTCAACGGGGACCTTTACTTCTACAACTATGGCGGCTATCAGACGGCGGGTATCAATATCTCAGGTAATGCCGGCGTTCCGTCGTTCGCAACACTCGCCGTCCCCTCGAGAACCAAAGGCCTGGAGCTCGAAATCCAGTACCTCCTGACCAGTGACGACCGGGTCGAGTTGAGTTACGCCTACACCGATGCCTATTTCCACGACCTGCCGGCGCTGTTCGTGGCCAACTCCCTGGAGACGCGACCGCCGAATGTCCCCCCGCAGTCAGTCAATGCAAGTTATGAGCACAGCGTCCATCTCCCGGGGGGCTCCAAGCTGGCCCTGCGCGGCGACGCTCGCTTCATGACGGGCTACGATGAGACGCTGAATATCTCTCCGGCCGAAGCGGCCGCCAAGCCCTACATCCACGTGGGTAACCAGATCATCGGCGATCTGACTCTCACCTGGACCTCGAGCAGCGGTGTGCTGTCCGTCAGCGCCTACGGTCGCAACGTAGGTGACAATCGCTACAAGACCCAGGCTCAGACCCAGGGAGGCGCACTCGTGACCGCCACGCCCTACGAGCCGGCGACGTACGGTGCCGTCGTCGGTTTGCACTTTTGACCCGGGCTCCCCGCCAAGCCTCAGGGTGCGTATCAGCGACAGCGGGTTGCGCTGCCGTAGGGGTATGCTAAAGTCGAGAGGTCATAGTTTTCACCATTTGAGAATTATGTCTGACTTGAGGGGGTTTTATACGCGCCATGAGCACGTCTGAGGCTCGGAGCGAGCTGGTCGGTCGGGCGATACCGCCAGCTCCGGTGAGCCATCTCAAGAACGCCACGTTTTTTTCCTCCCTGGTGGGTGAACTGTCCGGCGAGCTGAAGTTGGGGTGTCAAATCTCCAACTACATCGAGGCCGACCTCATCAGGCTCCAGTGGCCAGCCGGGATGATCTACGGCTCGGAGGCTGAGCTCAGTAAGCGATTCCAGGTCGGCCGGGCGGTCATTCGCGAGGCCATTCGCGTTCTGGAAGTACGGGGCAGCGCGCGGATGCGACGAGGGCCGAATGGCGGGCTCCAGGTGCTGCGTCCCAGTCGAGCCCAGTCGGTGGCTCTGGCAGTCGACTATGTCTCACTCCTCTCAGTGAGCCCCGCCCAGGTGGCGATCGCTCAGGGCTTCATCGACAACATCAAGCGCCGGCTGACGCACGATGAACCCTCGCACGATTGCGGTGACTCCCTCCCGCTCCAACAGATCGACACCGTCGCGCTGCCCTTCTTCGAGGAGCTCATCGGTAAACTGAGCAAGTCTGGCGATTGCTGCCCGCAGGAGGACATCCGTGCATCGCTCCATCGCACGCGCGCAGCCCAAATTGCACGGCGGCTGCTGGCCGAATGCACCTCGCGGCGGACGGCGGAAGGCATGAAGCTCGGCTCGACTCTCGATCTGTGCGAGCGCTACGCGACTGACCGGGGCGTGCTGCGTCAAGCCATCCGTATTCTGGAGAGCGCCGGGGCCGTCGCCTCCCTGGGTGGCCGCGGGCATGGGGTAGTCAGTCAGGTGCCGCGACCGGCGTCGGTGTGCCGCTTGATCAGTTGTCATTTCGCAGCCCACGGGCTCAGCACCGTCGCAGCCATGAAGTTGTTTCATGCGACCAGCGTGGAAGCGGCGGCTCGAGTGGCGCAGCTCGCTGGACCGGACGACGTGGCGCGCATTCACGCGGCGCTGCAGAAGTTTGAAAATTCGCCGCTCACGCGCGTCATGTTAGAGGTCGAGGAGAGTCTCACCCGCACTCTCGACAATCCTCTGATCGATCTCATCCTGCTCAGCACGAAGGCTTTTTCGTGCTGGGAGATTTCCGGGTCAGAGGATTTCGTACAGCTCGACCGGGTCTACTTAACCGAAACGCGCAAGCTCGCCGATGCCATCGCACGGCGGGACGCTCTCGGCGCAGCCGCAGCGCAGGACGCCAAGTACCGCCGCCTTGCAGAGGTGTGGGGTCACTACGTCCGTGCGGACGGAGCCGGCGGTTATTACCTGACAGCCTGTTAGACGGGCTGTCAGGTTCTGTGCAACCCGCTCAGGCGGCCGACGAGCCGAAGGAGTGCTCCGCCGGCCAGCTCTTCAGCTCCGGGAGGCACTTCTGCGCGAACAGACGCAGGTTTCTGACCGCTTCCTCGCGCGGCATCCCGCCGAAGTGGAAGTGGGGGAAAAAGCCCTGCAAACCGATATGCGAGTTGATGGTCTCGAGCTGCGAGAGCACTTCTGTGGGAGTGCCCGCGGGCATGATGGTTCCCATCTTATCCGCCATCTCGTCGATCTTCTCCGGCGCGATCTTCATCCGCTGATAGTACTCGTTGCCCTTCGCGGTGCCGAAATCCGCTTCCGCCATACCGTAATTCACGACCGCGGCCTTGAAGTTGACGCGGTGATACTTGACGGACATTTCCCGGGCACGATCGCCGCTTTCGTCCACGAAGATGGTACCCGACAACAGCGGCCGCGGTAGCCGGCGGTGCGGTTGCTTTTCGGACCAGACGGTCTTGTAAGTCTCGAAGTCCACCCCCAGGGCGGGCCGTGGCTCGGGGTTGATGATGAGCACGCCCATGCCGAGCTCAGCCACGGTGCGCACGGATTCTGGCGACCCGGCAGAGCCGAAAATTCTCCCATTGAAGGAGCGTTGCGGCCGCGGACGCAGCTCGCGACGCGGCTGCTTGGTGAGCGCGCCCCCTTCGATCACACCGGTCTCCAGCGCATCGATGATCAGCTCGGCGTATTCCCGGAAGAGTTGCCGAGTTTGATTGATGTCGACGCGCATCCCCTCGTATTCCATCTTGCCCAAACCGCGGCCGAAACCTAACACCAGGCGGCCGTTGGTCACCGTGTCGAGCCACAACGCCTGCTCCGCCACCCGTACCGGGTCGTTCCACGGCAACACCACGACCTGAGTGCCCAGGAACGCTTTACGGACTTTGCCGGCGAAATACGCCAGCGTCTGCAGCGGCGCGGGCGAAAGCGAGTAGTTGGAAAAGTGGTGCTCGGTCACCCAGATCGACTCGAAACCCAGCGACTCCGCCAGGAGTGCCATCTCCAGGTCTTCCTGGATGAACACCGAGTCGCTCACTTCTGGACCACTCTGGTGCTGAAACCCGGTGGCATACCCGATGTGCATGATGCTGCGCTCCTCGAATTCGCTGGTTTTTACGGACCTGGAAGGCTCTGAAGGGCCGTTCCGAACGAGGATCAGCATGGTTCGATCAACCGGAAAAGTCAATATATGAGAATTGATGTCGAATTAAGGCGGCCTGTTCAGCGAGGCGAGTGAGCCGCTGCGGAAGTTCTGGAAGATAGGGTCGAGATTGCGCCTCAGCCGCGTGAACTTCCGCTCCTGGGCGGCTGCGGCCGCTACCGGGCGACCGCTCGCTATCGCAGCGGTGACCTCAGCGCTGGACTCGAGAAAGTCCTGTAGCACCCGCGCCGGAACCGGGAGATTTCCTTGCATAATCAACGAAGGGAAGGCTTTGGCGCTGCGCAGAAACAGATCCAGGACGGGATTGCGCGCCAGCGCGAACTGCCGCTCTTCGATACGGATCAGATCGCTGAAAAGCACCGCATCTGCCCGTCGGGCGAGGGCCACCAATTCCGCTCGCAATGGCTCGACATCCCGCGCTTGCGCGTGTCGGGCCGCCAGCGCCACCACTTCAACTCCCAACCATTTGAAGGCGAGGAAGGATTCGTAATGACCCACACGGTTGGCGGCGAAGTGACAGCAAATCAACCGGCTCACCGCCGCGGGGCCGGGTGCGCGGGCCACGAGGCCGTGGCCGCGGCCGGGCAAACTGACCGCAGTCTCGGCTGCCTCCAGAATGCGGATGGCTTGCCGCAGCACTCCGCGATCGACGCGATAGCGCTCGCACAAGTCCATCTCGTTACCCAGACTGCGTCCATCGATCCACTGCCCCGGCCCGACGCGCCGCATCAGGTCATGAACGATCTGACCGGCACGGGTCCGATGCAAGATGTCACGGAGTCCGCCCGAGCCCTGGTTGGATCGCTGCGGGGACGTCTGTGGCTCTATATTCTGGCTCAAAGTCGCCGGGGCCTGAATGCGCTGCGAGCAGGCGGCAGCCCAAGCGGCAGCGGCGTGGACGTCGCCCCGGCTGATCGCCATGACGAGCCGGTCGATGCACTTGTTGAGACTGCCGACCCCGGGCGCAACGCTCGTGGGCTCCCCGGGCGGCAGGCCCAGAACGCGCAGTTGCTCGAGACAATCGGAGTAGAAGTTGACTACCGCATTTCCGGCGGCCGCATTCAACAAACGACGCAGTTGGATGCCGGCATCCGGGCTATGGACGAGATTGCGATCGAGCAGCGGCGCGAATTCGAGATAGGCAGAGCGCTCGGTCGCCATGGAGGCAGCGACACGATCGAGGACCAGACGCGCGCCGCGGATGTGATCCGAGGTCGCGTTGAGTAGATAACAATACCCACTGAGGGTGTCACGCATCTGCGCAAGAGAAGGATACAGAAGTTCCAGGCCTCCGTGGCGGCCCCGTCGCATACAGGCTGTGCCACGGGCCTCCAAAATGCGCGCGCTCTCTCTGACGACGGCCCGCCCTACCCTGTAACGCTCAGTCAACGTGGTCTCGCATCCGTAGATACGACCCACAGGCCAACCGTCATCGATGAATTGTTCCTCGAGCAGTCGCGCGAGCCGACCAGCGCCCTTCAAGGTGGACTCTGCGTCACCGACGACCTGCGAGAACAGACGTAACACGCTGCTTTGATCGTAAAGCGAGCCGCTTGCCGCGGTCGCGCCAACCGAGACGGCCATGGATACCCCCTCTGCGAGCGTGCGGCGATTTTCCGCCGGGCATCACCGACGCACACTCGTAAGTCACTGAACATGATAGTGACTAAGGCTCAGTAAACCAGGGGGCGGAATTGTCGCAAGCAAATCCACCTCTGGTTTCACCCCACGCCCGCGCGCTAACGTCGCCGCCACCGAATTCCCAGACATTCACGCATGACCCGACGATTTCCCGAAATGATGTCCTTCGGTATGGACGAGCCTTTCCGTATGGAGGGGGAGGTTTTCGATCTCGAGGTGATGGAAGGCAAGATCCCCCACGAGATTGACGGGTTGTTTGCGCAGACTGTGCCGGACCAGCAATTTCCCCCGGAAGTTGCGCATCTGTCACCCATGGATGCAAGCGCCAATGGCGACTGCATGCTGCGCACCTTTCGGTTCCAGGACGGTCACGTCGATTTCAAGACACGTTACGTGCGCACGGAACGTTTCCAGCTCGAGCGCGCCGCGCGTCGCTCACTGTTCCCGCACTACAGGAATCCTTTTTTCGACGACCCGAGCGTAGCCGGTAAGGACCGCACCACCTCCAATACCGCGGTGCATTTGCACGCGGGTTTGTTGCTGGCATGCAAGGAAGACGGTCCTGCCTATGCGGTGGACCCTCACACGCTGGACACTGTGGGCCCCTGGCGCGCCTCAGGGGGAATCGACAGTCATACGTTCACCGCTCATCCCAAGGTCGATCCGAAAACCGGGGAGATGTTTGCGTTCGGCTATGCGGCCAAAGGTGAGTGCACACGCGACATCGCCTACTACGTGATCAGCAAGGACGGCAACGTCTCGCATCGTGCCTGGTTCGAGGCGCCCGTGGCAGCCATGATCCATGACTGTGCCGTGACCGATCACTACATGATTTTCCCCATCATGCCCTACACCAGCGACCTGGAAAGGCTGAAGCGGGGCGGCGTGCATTTTCAATTCGAGCCGGAGATGGACCAGATCCTCGGTGTCATGCCGCGCTATGGCACTGCGGAGCAGGTGCGTTGGTTCCGCGCGCCCCCGGGATTTCTGGGGCACACCATCAATGCCTTCGATCACGACGGGATGATCTGTTTCGACTACGTCCATGGCGACGGCAACGCCTTCGGCCCGGTCTTTCCAGCGAAGGATGGCAAGTTTGTCCCGCCCGGCGGTGTCCGGATGTCGCTCGCCCGGTGGAGGATCGACTATCATGCGCGCGATACGCGCCTGACACGGGACAAACACTGGAGTCACCTCGCCGACGGGCATTGCGGCGAAGGTCCTCACATTGACGAGCGCCGCGCCCTGTCGCAACACCGTTTCGTCTGGATGCCGGGGCTCGACCGCTCCCGGCTTGCTACCGACCCGAGCGGTCGGCCCATGCCGGTCCTGTTCAACACGCTGCATCGCTACGACCTGCACAGCGGCGCCGAGGACGAATGGTTTGGCGGTCCGATGCTGACCTTTCAGGACCCCGTGTTCGTGCCCTCCTCCACCCCTGACGAAGAAGGTAAAGGCTACCTGATCGCCATCAGCAGTTGTGTCCCGGAGCGCCGCAGCGAGCTCGTAATCCTGGATGCGCTGGCCCTGGCGCGCGGCCCGATCGCGCGCATACGGGTTCCGGTGGGATTGCGCATGGGCATTCACGCCAGCTGGTTCGATGGTACGCGCCTGCGCGCGTAGAGCTCGAGTCCGCACCTGTCATTTAACTGCGAGCCGCAACACATGACCGACCAGAAGACTCTCGAGGACAACAAGAACAAGATCCGTGAGCTGATGCGACTGTTGATCGACCCTGCCACGGCACGGCAGGCAGAGCGGCTGATGACGCCCTCCTACATCCAGCACAACCCGAACATTGCCTCGGGGCGCGAGGCTATCATCCAATTTACGCAGACCGAGGCCGCGCAGCGTGCGCGTGAAAACATGGTGCCCGCTGGCGAGCCGTTCCTCATGGCCGAGGGCGACTACGTCGTCATGATGTTGCCGCGGCGGGTACCGCATCCTCACAAGCCCGGTGAAACCTACATGTCCTACTGGTTTGACATGTGGCGTCTGGAAAACGGCCTGATTGCCGAGCATTGGGACGGCGCACCGCTCGAGTGACAGCATGGATCTGAAACTTTCGGGCAAGCGAGCGCTGGTGACCGGCAGCAGCTCCGGTATCGGCGAGGCCGTCGCGAGATTGCTGGCCGAGGAAGGCGCCACCGTGGCCATTCATGGACGCGACGCCGCGCGTGCAGAAAAGGTCGCCGTGCAAATCAAGCAGGCGGGCGGTTCGGCCGAAGCATTGACCGCGGATCTCACCGATGAGACAGCGGCAAGTCAGCTGTTCGAGCTCGTGCAGTCGAAGCTCGGTGGCATCGACATCCTGGTCAACAACGCTGGCGGCCGACCCGTGGGCTGGAAGCAAACCGATTGGCTGCGTCAGGGTGCCAAGACCTGGCTCGACACCTATCAGCTCAACGTCCTGGCCACCACTCGCGCGATCGATGCCTTTGTCCCCGGAATGATCGAGCGGGGCTGGGGACGTGTCGTACAGATCGCAAGCGCGATCGCCCTGCACCAACCGCCCCGGTTTCCTGACTACCAGGCTGCGAAGGCCGCCGAGATCAATCTGTCACGCAGCCTCTCCCGCGCGCTCGCCGGAACCGGCGTGACCTCCAACGCCATCAGCTGCGGCATCATTCACACGCCTGGCTCGCAGAACGAGTTGCAAGATCTGACCCGTGAGGTGGGCTTGGGTGAGGATTGGAGCGCCGTGCAGCGGCGGCTGGCCCTCGACATTTTCCGGCAGTCCGTGGGACGCGTTGGTCGCGGTAGCGACATCGCGGCCACCGTGGCTTTCCTGGCGAGCCCCCTGGCTGATTTCATCACGGGTATCAATGTCGTAGTAGACGGTGGAATCTAAAGATCCCGCTCGCTCTGCGGTTGAGGCGATTGTTGAATATGACACCGAACGCGATTTACGAAGAGTCAGAGTGGTCCACGAGCGTCGGACGCGAAATCCGCGATGCCGTCCGCGAGCTGACGCCACTCATCCGTCAACACGCGCTCGAGGGCGAGACCCAGGGGCAAGTGCCGGATATTGTGATGCAGAGCCTCACCCGGGCCGGGGCGTTCAGGATCTCCATTCCCGTCGAATTCGGCGGATACGCCCTTGGGGCGCGCGACGTTGCGGAGATCATCACGGCGATCGCCGCCGGCGATGGCTCTGCGGCCTGGATCGCCATGATTGCCAGTGGCTTCGTGCGGGCCGTGATGACCCTACCCAAGGCAACTGTGTCGCAGGTTTATGAGCACTGCAGCGATTGGCCAGGTCCGGTCGTAGCCAGCGCCTCTTTGTTCTCGGAGAAAATTCAGCTCGGTCGCAAGACGGCGGGCGGCTACATCGTCAATGCCGGCGGCAAATGGGGCTTTGGCAGCGGTTGCAAGCACGCCAGGTATCTGTGTGTCGGCATCGAGCTCGAGGTCGAGCCAGGACAGAAACAACGCGGCATGGCCATGCTCGAGAAGAGCCAGTGTCAGATCATCGATGACTGGCACGTCATGGGGCTGTGCGCCTCCTCTTCAAACAGTGTCACCGTCACCGAGGATGTTTTCGTCCCCGAGGAGCGCTTCCTCAACCTGGCCGAGTTTCCCCACCGCCTGGACGGGATCCGCCTGCAGTACAGTGGGGCGGGGTACCGGCTCAACGGCCGTGGCCTGATGTTGTTTGTCGCGCTGGAGACCATGTGCATCGTGCTGGGGATGGCGCAGGGCGCGCTCGAATGCTTTGTCGAGCAGGTCAAGGGACGCAAGCCCTTCAATCTGCCCTACAAGACCCTCGGGGAAGCCCCAGCTATGCAGGTCACCGCGGGCAAGGCCCGAGCGATGATCAGCGCGTCCCGAGCGCTGTTGTTCTCTCGTGCCGATCAGCTCGATCGAATGGCACGGTTGGAGCGGGACGTCTCGCCGGCGCAAGAGGCAGAGTTCATGATGGACTTCGCGCACGCCGGCAATGTCTGCGGGCAGGCGATCGATATGCTGCAACTGGCAGTCGGGTCCTCCACGATCAGCGAGAAGAATCCAATTCAACGCTTCGCCCGGGATGCCCGAGTCGCGCTCACGCATGGCTCGACGCGGTTGGACCCGCTAGCCGAGCTCAATGGTCGAGATATGCTCGACCAACCGCCGCTCAGCGGATTCTCGGGTGCCATTCCGGGGATTCCGGACGCGACCGGTAAGTCGGCGGCGGCACCGAAATGAAGGCTCTACTTTCTCATTAAGAAATAATAATTTAATTCGTGCCGAGGGCAGGCGCTTCTCTGGTGAACTACAGGTCTGGCTTCCGAAAAAGAGCCCCTGTTTTCGCTGCCACACAATGATTATTCTTATTTTTTGATAACGTAGCATCCCTACCCTGGCGACGGGAACGGCGCCGACCGAGGACGAAGCTCATGACGAACACCTGGCTCGACACCAACCGTTGGAGCGGCAAGCTTTTCTATGGCTCGTGGGTCGCAAGTCGCAGCATCATCAAAGTGCGCGAGCCGGCGACCGGGGAGGTGCTCGGTGAAGTGGGCGAGTCGCAGCCGGAGGATGTTCCACTGGTGGTCAAGCGCGCCAGGGACGCTCAATCCGCTTGGGCCGCGCAAACCGCGGAGCAACGCGCTGCCCTCTTCCGCCGCACCGCCGCCGTCCTCGATGCGAACCGCAAGGAACTGGCCGACCTCATCATTCGGGAAACGGGGGGGTTGCGCGCCAAGGCCGAGATGGAAGTTCAGAACTCCATCGAGGAGCTGCTGCATTCCGCGGCCATCCTCATCCATCCGGAAGGGCACATCCTGCCGAGCCGTCACCCCGAACGTCTGAGCCTGGCGCGCCGCGTGCCATTGGGAATCGTCGGCGTCATCGCTCCCTGGAACGTGCCCATGCTGCTGGCCATGCGCTCAGTGGCACCCGCCGTGGCACTCGGCAACGCCGTCATCCTGAAGCCCGACCCGCAGACTCCGATTGCCGGGGGTGTCGCCATCGCACGCGCGTTCGAGGAAGCCGGACTGCCGGCCGGTGTGTTCAACATCCTCAACGGTGGTGCTCCCGTAGGCGAGGCGTTGGTCGAAGCCAAGGGGGTCCGCATGATTACGTTCACCGGCTCCACTGCCGTGGGCCGGCGCGTGGGTGAGCTCGCTGGGAAGAACCTGAAGCGAGTTGCCCTCGAGCTCGGTGGCAAGAGTCCTTTCATCGTGCTCGATGATGCGGATCTGGAGGCTGCCGCTTCGGCCGGTGCCTTTGGCTCTTACCTGCATCAGGGCCAGGTCTGTATGGCGAGCGGGCGTCACATCGTGTTACGCAAAGTAGCAGCCGACTACATCGATATTCTGACCCGCAAGTCAGCGGCGCTCCCGGTTGGCGATCCTTTCCGCCAGGAGGTTGCGATCGGGCCACTCATCAATGCCAAACAGCTCGCTCGCGTCGATCAGATCGTACAAGACACCGTGACCGCCGGCGCCAAGCTCATGACGGGCGGCACCCATGACGGCCCGTTTTACCGGCCCACCGTACTCGCTGATGTGCGCGCCGGTATGCCTGCCTATGAGCTGGAGATTTTCGGGCCGGTTGCCCCGGTCGTGATTGCTGAAGACGAGGAGGATGCCATTCGCATCGCCAACGATACGGACTACGGGCTCTCCGGCGCTGTACAAACCTCCTCGCTCGAGCGGGGTCTACGCATTGCGCGCCGCATTCACTCGGGACTGGTGCACATCAATGACCAGACCATCGCCGATTACGCCGAGATTCCCTTCGGCGGCATGGGAGCTTCCGGCAACGGCTCGCGCTTTGGCAGCATGACCAACTGGGAGGAGTTCACCGAATGGCAATGGATGACTGTCGGTGGCAAGCCGACACGTTATCCGTTCTGAGATACCTGTGGCATCGTGCCGCGACCCGCACGATGTCCTGTACATGCGCATCACCATGGGCCGGACCAGGCCCGGCTGTTGGTCTGCCTTTGAATCAGCCTATCGGCAGTACATCGAAGGCCATCCAGCAGCCGGTCTGCGAGCTCGCTGGCTCGTGCGGTCCAACTCGGAGGCCGACACGTTCTTCACCATCAGCCTCTGGGCCACATTGGCCGACATGGAAGCGTACGAGCGCAGTGACGCCGTGCGGCGCCAGGTACTACGCCACATCGCACCGCATCTGAGCGGCATCTCCACTGCCCATCATTGTCAGGTGCGAGGCAGTCTGTGAAGTTCTGCAGCGAGTGCGGCTCTGATCAGTTGCAGATGACCATGCCCTACGGGGACATCGGCCTGCGCCATATTTGCACGACCTGTAGCACCATCCACTATTCCAAGCACAGCGTGGTGGCCGGCTGCGTTGCGAGTTGGAACGATCGCGTCCTGTTGTGTCGACGGGCCATCGAGCCGTACCGGGGTCTGTGGACGTTACCCGCAGGATATGTCGAGACCGGTGAGACACTGCAGGAAGCGGCGATCCGCGAGACGCGCGAGGAAGCGCAGGCTGAGCCTACCGACCTGCGCCTGCTTGCGGTCTACAACCTGCCGATGTTCTCGGAAATCTATGCGTTGTTCAGCGCCCGCCTCGAGCAGCCGAAGATTGCACCCGGAACGGAAAGTCTCGAGGTCGCGCTCGTCGCGCCCGAGTCGATCGACTGGCCCGGCCTTGCTTTTCCTATGGTGCGCGAGGCGCTGCGCCACTGGATTGCGCCGCAGCGCGATCGGGTCGACGTCGCCGATTTCCTGTGGGGACCTGACGGTGGCGTACGTGTTCGTCGGCATTCATCATGATTGACGACAACCGGCGGCTTGCGCTTGGCGCCTACGCCGCCCGGCGTACCCGCCGTCCGAAGGTCATGGGGATGCCACCCACGCGGAGCAGACCTCGCCCAGGTGAAACTCGAATTCACCCGGTAGGGGCTGAGCCAGCAGCCGGTTGTTGTCGACTGCATGCTCGAAGGTGACAGCGTCCGCCTCGCAATCCCACAGCGCGACCAGGAATCCCGCCTCCCGATCATCCAGGTCGTGGAGAATCCAGCGTGCCCGCAGTCCCGGCACATGTTTCAGATCGGGTGCGTGGGACAAGAAGTCATGCTCGAACTCCGGCCACTTCCCCGGCTGAGCCCGCGTGCGGATGAGACGCATCAACATGGTAGACAACGGTAGCGCCATCGCCGCGCGCAAACCAGGGGGCTATTTCGGGGCGGCAGTGATCAATGGTCTGAGGCGACGTTCCTTTCACCACTCAATTGACGTGTGCTGAACCAACACCCGTGGCCGGTGTCGCGGATGCGAATCGGTAGCGCCACCGTCGCTATCGGCGGCGCATTGAGGTTGCGGGCATCGAGGATCAGTAGGTCGTTGCGCATCTCCCGGTGACGTCCCACCACGGCGAGGAGATAACCGTCACCCTCCGGTGCCGTGTCGTGTTTCGGCACGAATTGGGGCTCGCTAATTGAGCAGTCGTCGCCAGCATAGTAAATCTGCGGCTCGCGCCGTCCATTGACATCGAAGCTTGCGATCCACTGGAATCCCATTAAAGGCTTGCCTACCCGCTTGTGTTCGGGAACGTCGATAAGCGCCATGGCAGCATAGTTATAGGCCTCGTCTCAAAGCGCGTATCAATGCGCGGCAACTCACCGACGTATGGGAAGATCGGCTTCTCCTCGTAGGAATCGCCAGAGCTGCCCATGTCAATGATCCAACGCTTTACCACCGGTTTAGCATCCGCCGGATTGAAGGGTGAGCCATCAACATTCGGGAAGAACGGAAAGAACGCGCGCTGACCCACGGTATTGTCAGCGTAAATGCGGCGGCCATCGTCCCAGGCGCCGACTACATGTCCATGGAAGCAGGCAGGTGCGCGAAACCAACGTATCTGCTGAGCCCTTCCTTTACGGGGTAATACCGCAAGGCACGTAGGGAAGCTGGCGTCCCATTTGAATGCAGGCTCACGCCTCTGCAGCCACTCATATTCATGACGCAGGGGGGTGAACGGAATCACCACGAAGTTCCGCGTCACCATCAGGTCGTGGACCATACAAGTGTAGGGGGCCTCGAACCAGGTTTCATGAATAATCTTGCCGCGAGCGTCGGTCTCGTAATAGGCGATGTCCTTGGTGGCGGGCCCCTTGGCGCAGTAAGCGTAGAACACCATCTCGCCTGTTTGCGGATCGACCTTTGCGTGCGCCGTACAAGTCATCGCCCGCAGTGCACCGTCGAAGTCGTACTCACCATAGGTCTCGAGCGTATAGGGATCGAGCAGCAGCGGCCTGCTGTCTTCCTTGAGGGCCATGAATCTGCCTCCGTGCGCCATCGTCGTCACATTGGCCAACGTACGGTTCGTGCCACGTACGGAAGGGTCGTCATCGAAAGGATTGCGATAGGCGCCAAACAGCGCGCGCCCGGCCTTCTCCTCAGCGATAAAGCGTGGCGTGCGCACATAGCGCGAGCGGTAGTCCACGCGCCCCTTGTGAAAGCGAAAGACAGAGGTCATGCCATCTTCATTCATGATGCCAATGTCGTTCTCAACATAGGTTGGCCATTGCTTGTCGCCCAGTTGCCGATAGAAGCCGCCGTCGAGATGCTCAGGCACCCTCCCCTGGATCACCTCCAGGCCGCGGATATCGACCTCGGCGCGCATCGGCGCTTCGAAACTGTTGAAATCATTATGAGGAAAACGGATCTGACTCATAGTGAAGTGACTCGACTCGGATAACGAGGAAGACTGGCAATCATCAACGTCCCCACGATCAGGCAGCCCATGAGCACGGGCGCCGCAGGCCCATAGGCTCCTGAAGCATCCCTCGCGACGCCGAGAAGGACCGGACCCACTCCCAACGAGAGCGTAAGCAGACCCAGCGCGACACCGAATATCGTCGACGCATGGGCAAGTCCAAAATAGCGCGCCGTAAAAAAGGGAATGAGGCCCGCCACCGCGCTAAATCCGCCGCCCACGAGAGCGAGTGCGGGTATGGCCAGCCGGTGCCCGCCATAGAAAAATAGTGCCTCGCCAACCAACGGCAGCATGAAGATGAAAGCTAACGCGCGTGGATTCGAGGCGCGATCTGCCAGCGCGCCGGCCAGCACCGAGCCTATCGGGCCCGCGAGTGAAAACAGAGTCAGCGCAATTGAGGCCGCTCCCGCATCGATGCCACGCTCCGTCGACCAGGCGACGAAGTGTCCGAACAGCGCGTTAGCCGCGGCACAAATGAGCATCGACCCGCCGGTTACGCTCCAGAAGGCCCGGCTTCGAAGCGCGGCACTCAGCCGGGTGCCTCCGGCCGGCGCCATCCCGCCTGAGGGCGCAACCATCGGCTCAGCGGGTGCCTCGCGAATAAAGAAGTAACAGGTCGGCAGCGTTACAACAACGACTATAGCCGCGAGAACACGATAACCAACCTGCCAACCCCTGGTCTCGATCAAATACCGTGTTAGTACCAGCAGGGTCGCCGTCGATACCGCGGGCGCTGCACTCAACGCCAGATTCAATACCAGGCCTCGCTGGCGATCGAACCAGCCAGAAATGACTTTTGCGAGGGCAATCGGCCCGCAGCAGGCCGCAGCTAGGCCCAAGACCACGCTTATAACATACAATAGCGGGAGGCTGCCGCGAATGTAACTCATACAAAACAGGGACGTTGCCCAGACGAGCAGCCCCGGGAGCATGACTTTGCGAACACCGAGGGCATCGATGCAGCGGCCGATGACCGGCCCCATCAGCGCGCCAACACAACCGGCGATCATGATCGCTTGTGGAAAGATGGCAGCGCCCCAGCCAAACTCGCGCGATACAGGCAACAGAAAGAGCGGAAACGTGCCGAAGAACAATGGCGGCATCCCAAGCCCCATGCATATCGCGCTCGCAATCCCTACGCTCAGCGCAACGCGCTTGGCAGCGACTGAGGTCCCAACGAGCGAGCTGGAGCTCGCGTGTAGTGCCGAGTGCGCTGCGGCGCCTCCCGACGACTCTGATGCAATCACAGGGTCTTTCATGGGGCCCGCCCCTGTGCTCACCCGAGCAGGGTGCCGCCGGTCGCGTCGATGAGTTGACCCGTGATCCAACTCGACTCGTCGCTGGCGATGAAAGCCACGATATGGGCGATTTCTTCAGGCGTGCCGAGGCGGCGCAGTGCCGACTGTGATTTCGCGTGCTCCAGAAACTCAGGATTGCCTGCTGTCAGCTTCAAGAACTCCTCAGTGGCTGTAGGACCCGGCGCAACCGTATTCACGGTGATCTGACGCGCACCAAGGTGCTGCGCCAAGGTCTTGCTGAAGACTTCCAGTGCGCCCTTGGCCATTGCGTAGGCAATCACTCCGGGGTTGACGACGCGCGCCGTTGCGGAGGAGATGTTGATGATGCGTCCGCTAGAGCGCAAACGTCTGAGCGCGGCTTTCGCAATGAGGAATGGTGCTTTGACATCCACCGTAAACGCCTCATCGAATTGCGCGGCATCGATCGCCTCTATCGTCCCGACCACCAACTGGCCTGCATTGTTAACGAGAATATCGAGCTCTGTGGCGCCGAGATGCTCCGCTAATTTCCGGTCGATGGCAGCGAACATGGCCTCGATCGACTGCGTCGGATGATCGAGATTCGCCTGCACAATGAATCCACGCGCTCCCTCCGCTTCCACCATCGAGAGCGTCTCCCGTGCGCCTGTTTCGTTACTGCCGTAATGAATGATGACAAACGCACCATCGGCCGCCAGACGGCGCGCAATAGCGCGTCCGATGCCACGACTGGCGCCGGTGACGAGAGCGACTTTACCTGCAAGGCGCACCATTTCGGTTCTCCGCTACAAATGCTCTGCTCAAACAGATGAGCTGGAAAAGTAATGCGCGAGTACAGGGAAAAATAGATGACAGAATTGTCGCGCGGCGCCCCGGCAAAATCCTTCATCTGGTTTGCGCTCTATTTTCAAATAAAAAGAGCGCACTTTTCAGCGTACGAGGATAGGTCCCTTGAGTGCCAACGACAGGGTGGAACGCACGTGAAGGCACAATCCCGGTTGGCTAGGTCGACAGCCTTTGCGGTCGCAACCTTATGGGTAGCCTTGGCCGCAGAGGGCTCGCCCCATGGAACTGACGGGAGCGCCGGTGCCGTTGGCCGCCCTGAGTTCTTTATTCCGGCCGGCGCCGCGCACACTCTGCCAACCTGGTCAACCTTCGAGAATCCGAGTGGTACGCTGGGAATACTCAATGCCGAAGGCCCGATCCAAACACGCGACCACCCTTTTTTCGAGCCGCTCGGAACGAATGGTCGAGCGTGCGTGACATGCCATCAGCCCGCCGATGCTATGAGCTTGTCGGTGAGGAGCATAGTGAGCCGGTGGGCCCTGAGCGGCGCGAAGGATCCCTTGTTTGCCGCAGTGGATGGCGCCAATTGCCCCAACCTCCCCATGGACCAGCGCGCCTCGCACTCTCTGCTCTTGAGCAAGGGCTTGTTCCGGATCGCGCAGCCATGGCCTCCTCGCGACGCGACGGGTCGCACGATCAGTCCCGAATTCGATATCACCTTGATGAATGACCGGACGGGGTGCAACTCGGACGCCGTCTATGGCATGGCGTCAAAGCATCCCCACGTGTCCATATACCGCCGGCCGCGTATGGCCGCCAACCTCAAATTCGTCGAACCCGATAAGCCAGTCAGCCTCTGGCACATTCGTACGGGCGAGATTCGTCCCGTCGATCCGGAAACCGGACATCGCCTCGGCGGCAACTTGATGGCGGATAGCCGTGACGCAACGCTGCGTACCCAGATGGAGGATGCCGCCCGTACACATATGCAGGCACCAATGGGCTTGTCGCGTACCGACCAGGATGCGATCCGTCGCTTCGAGGTACAAATCTACGCCGCGCAGATCGACGACCGTATGGGCGGCTCGTTACACAGCGACGGCGCCCTTCTCGGGCCGCAGGCCCTGCGCGACGGCAAGCCCGTAGCCGTGATGGCCTACTCCGCACGGCCGCTCTTTCCAGAGATCGAGGGGTGGATAACGAGCCGTGTCGCCTCCTCCATCACGTGGCAGCCCCTGGTTCATCTCCCCGAGTTTCCGAGGCAGCGGGCAAATGAAACGAGTGAGACGCCCCAGCAGAGGGCGTATCGCGATTCGGTCGCGCGTGGCTATCTGTCGTTTGTGTACCGTCAATTTCTCATTCGCAACGTCGCCGATTTGAACGGCTTCATCGGCAATCCCGTGAAGCAGACTTGCGCGGCTTGCCACAATATGGTCCAGACCGGCATGGATGTCGCACCGGGTTATCTGGATCTCGGCACCAACACTATGCCCACGGCCACACCGGCGCCGGACTTGCCGCTATTCAGGATCGACTGCCACAAGGATGCGCCTCCTCATCCTTACCTGGGACGCCGGATTTATACGACCGATCCCGGTCGGGCGTTGATCACGGGGCGCTGCGCGGATGTTGGCAAAGTAGTGGTACAACAGATGCGAGGACTCGCCGCTCGAGCACCCTATTTCGCCAACGGCGGGGCACCTGACCTGCGTGCGGTTGTCCAATATTACGACGACCGCTTTCACATCGACTATACGGAGCAGGAGAAGACAGATCTGGTGAACTTCATGGGAGCGCTATGATGGCTGCGCGCGGGCGGGTAAGTGTTGTAGTACTTGCGATGAGTGCTTCGATGATCGCGCAGTCCGCGGCCGAACGCCCGGGCCGTTATGTTAGCTTTGTTGCCTGTCCCGAGTTTCGCAACACAGTACGTCAGTGCTGGTTGGCGCAATACCAAGGCAAGACCTATTACATCGGGGCCTTCGGCATCGGCACTCCGCCTCAATTGCTGCATCAGGTACTGGTCGAGGGGATGGCACATGACGATGAAATCAGTTGCGGCGCAGTCAACATCGATCCAGTCCACGTGTCACCGCTGCCAGAAATCACGGCCGCCTGCAATACCGTACTGCCGAACAACGGCACCGCGCCGCGCGAAGGATCGCTATTCGACCTACCCGCCGCCGTGCTGGCGCGCAATGGTAGCGACGTTCCTTCTCCACCGCCTCTACGCGCGAACACTGTGTTCACAGTGGGCTTCGACTTCGATCGCGCCATCCTCAATCTTGCCAATCAGGCGAGGGTCGAGATGGCCGCGCGCGCCATCATGGGCTCGCCGATAAAGCGCGTCATCGTGTCTGGTCGGGCGGGGCAGTCGCGCCTCAGTGATGGAACGGTGATGACCGAAGTGCCCGCCATCGCAGCCAAACGCATTGCAGCCGTTGGCAACGCATTGATTGCCATTGGCGTCAGACCCGACAAAGTAGAGATGCGACAGGCGGGAATTGCGGCCTCGACCGATCCAATCCAAGGAGTAGAAAGCAGGGACGTTGCAATAGAGGTTGTACTCGCCCGCTAGGAGGCCTGGACATTCCAGGGATGAGATAGCGCTAATGCCAGCGCAGCTTGTTTACGGCGCTCGGCCGCCAGTGCCCGGTCCTCATCACGCGCTTCGATTGCGATCAGGAGCTCGCGCGCAGCGTCCAGATAGACTGCATCTACCGCACGACAATGACTTACATCACCCACGAAGTACGTCGAATAAACGCGTGTGCAGAGGAGAAAAAAGTCGATAAGGGGATTATTCAGTGCCGCGAACTGGCAGCTTTCCACGGCACGTAACGCGTCCGCCGCGGTTGCACTGTCGGCGGCACGCAACGTATCGAGCGAGCGAGCGAATCTGTCAATATGTGCCGGCTCAGCACAATGGACGACCGAGGCAGTGGCCTCCTCCGCCAGTGCTCGGAACAACATCATCGCATCGGCGGGAGCAAATCCATGCGCTGCAAAGTAGCAGCTCACCAACCTGGAAACCGTCGCGGGCCCCGGAGTCTGACTGCGCAGGCCACGCCCCCTGCCACATTCCGCGACAGCCAACTCACCGCTTTCAAGCACTCTGATCGCTTGACGTACGATGCTGCGATCCGCGTGATAGCGTTCGCACAGTTGGCTGGCTGACCCTATACGGATCCCACTCAACCAATCCTCACGCCTGTGGGTGGTCAAAACCGACCGCGCGATCTGTTCAGCACGTGAGTGATAACCTTTCGCCAGATGGGGACTCGCGCGCCGCGATTGAAGATCGGACAGATCGGCCAGAATACTGCCAAACAATGAAAATGCGATCGAAAATATCTGCTGCAGATCTGGTTTGGCGCTACCGTAGTTCTTGCCTTCGCGCGACAGTAGACGAGCGCACGTGCGATCGAGAAGCGTCTGCGCCTCGTGGACCGCAATGGCTTCGGTGGCCTTGAGGTGGATGTAGCTCGCCACTGTAGCCGCGCACGGCTCGCGCTCTGGGACGAGCACACGCAGACCGCCATGCGGGCCCGGACGCATGCGAGCACTACCCCGCATGTCGAGAATCCGAACTGCTTCCCGAACTATCGTACGCCCCACACCAAAGCACTTGATGAGCTCAGCCTCGCCGCCGTAGATCGCACCGTGGGGCCAATGCCGGCGAATCAAATTGTCTTCGATCGTGTTGGCGATGAGGCAAGCTGCCTTTTTGTTTGCGGTGCTTTCGCCCAACATACAGGCAGTAAGGGAACGGATCGTTCGCGACCCCTCAGCGTCTCGCGTCCAGCCATTTCCGATCAGACGTGCATTCATCGCGAAGAGATCACGCGTTGCCTATCAGGGCAGCACGATTGGATTGCAAGCCCTCCCCCAAGGCCAAGACATTACCGCGCGCGACCGCGGCGGTCAATTTGGGGGGCCTACCGGTCCAGGCACATCTGCGGCCCGCGGCGCCAGCGCAGCACCGCGGCGACCTTATGTCTTCTAGAAGCTGACATTCGCCACCACACCATAGGTACGCGGAGCGTTCAGTGTCTGCTGGAACAACGGCGCCAACGGTGGCGACGATTCGAGCTGCACTCGGGTGAGGTACTGATTGTTGGTGACGTTACGTACATAACCACTCACCGATAAGCTCTTCCTCGCCCAGGTCGCACCGAGGTTGCCAATTCCGGCG
>Ga0070741_10006793_pt1 | contig 24276 bp, 14 predicted proteins | sample Coa_R1_4_FD_66440 | JGI IMG/M metagenome (GOLD analysis project Ga0070741, IMG submission 66440) | Surface soil microbial communities from Centralia Pennsylvania, which are recovering from an underground coalmine fire - Coalmine... | ecosystem: Environmental > Terrestrial > Soil > Unclassified ...
TACGGTCGAGGCCACCGGGTTTTCCACCGTTGTGGCAAAGGACAGCCTGGTTACTTTGAATAAGACCACTACGTAGAACCTCACGCTCCAGGTTTCGACAATCCAGCAGTCAGTCACTGTCAGCGAAGCCTCGCAAACGATCGATGTGACCAGCGGCCAGATCACACGCAGCATCGAAGGTTCGAAATTGGAAATGCTTCCTGTTTCGGGACGCGATTTCCGCGCGGTCCTCTCGATTCTGCCCGGATATCAGACGAACCCGACATCCGGACAAAACAATTACACGCTTTCGAGCGGGAGTTCCATTTCCTTCAACGGCACCGGCACGCGCGGCACGTCCTTCATGACGGACGGTATCGGGAACGACGACTACTCCGAAAACCAGAACCGGCAACAGGTGAATGTCGAGACCGTGAAGGAAATGCAGGTGCTGACGGACAACTTTTCCGCCGAGTTCGGGCGCGGCCTGGGTTCCGTGGTGCTGGTGAACACCCTGTCCGGCACCAACCAGATTAACGGCGAAGCCTACTGGTTCTACACCAACAGCGCACTCAACGCGCGGGATTATTTCAGCAACGCCGCCGGCTCGCACTTCGACAGCGGCGGCGCTCAGGTGCCGAACGTCGCTAAGGCGTCGAACAAATCCGATCGGCTGGGCGGCGTCATCGGCGGTCCGGTTATAAAGGACAAGCTGTTCTATTTCGGTTCGTTCGAGCGCTACTGGGCGCCGGGTGCGTCACTGGTAACCACTTACCTGATCCCGCCGCAATTTCTCACGCCGGCGGTCGATCCCTCGCTGCCGAATGCCGCAGCCGACGCAGCGTTTATCAAGAGCGTGGCCGCGCGCTTCCCCACCAACCTGTCGCCGAATGCGTCGTCAATCAGTCCGTATGCCTGGCAGGGGCCGGAGCCGCGCTCGCGTCACGATCACGATTACACCGGGCGCGTCGACCTGCGCCAGTCCGATAAGGACTTCATCTATGGCCGCTATCAGTGGAGCACCTTTTTCAACGGCCTCTCGGCCGAGCCGGTGAAGGGAGAGAACGTCGCGCAGAACCACGATTTCGAGAACGTCGGTGTCACCTGGACGCACGTTTTCTCTTCCCGCGTCACGGGTGAAGCACGTGCGGGCTACGGCCGCCGGAACATCAGCGTCGCCTTTCTGGATCCGGGCGACACGCCGCCCATTATCCGCTGGAGCGTGGCCGGGTTCAGCAACATCATGGGAAACGCCAGTTCCTACCCGACCACCCGCGTCCAGAACGATTTCCAATACGTGTACAATCTTTCGGCGCAGGTGGGCAGCAAGCATACCCTGAAGTTCGGCACCGATATCCGGCGCACGCAGTTGAACGATCGCGAGCAGAACTACAATCGCGGACTGTGGCAGTTCAGCTCGGCCAATAACCTGACGGCATTTCAGAATTTCCAGCAGGGCATCGTGCAGACTTTCACGCAGGGCTTCGGACCCGACTACGTGGGCGAGCGCATCACGGAGCTGAATTTCTACGCGCAGGACGATTTCCGCGTGGCCCGCGGCCTCACGCTCAATTTGGGCGCGCGCATCGAAAGCGTCGGCGCGCCGAACGAAGTCAACAACCTGATTCCGCCCGACTACAAGAGCAATGCTTACATCGACCCGCGCTTCGGTTTCGCGTGGTCGCCCAACGCCTCGAACGGATTCCTGAGCAAGCTGACGGGCGGCGCCGGCAATACGTCGCTGCGCGGGGGCTTCGGGATGTTCCACGGACGGATCTACCAGTCGATCTATAGCCAGATCGGCGCCAGTTCGCGGTTCAACCCTCCGAACGCGGCGACCCTCAGTTTCAGCAATCCGAATGAGGAGGTCGCCAGCCCGCTGGGATCGTATATGTTCAAGCCGGGTCCGCCCACTTCGCAGGTGAGCCTCACTTATTCGGATCCGAACCTGCACATGCCGTACACGGAACAGTGGAACCTCACGCTGGAGCGGCAGTTCTCGTGGAAGGCGGCGGTCCAGGCTTCATACATCGGCAACCGCGGTATCGGACTGCTGTTCTACAACTGGGGTAACCGCGCGCAGTTCCCGATCGTTTCCACGCAGCCGGCCAGCTATGGCACGCAGGCGCAGGGATTCTTCGGCGGCGTCCTGTTCAATCAGATCGATCCGAACCTGTTCGATTCAGCTCCGCCTCCCGGCCAGATTTCCCTGACCCAACCTCGTTCAGCGGCGCGCCGGCCGAACGGCGCCTATTCGGCGTATCTCGTGGTGAGCAACGCAAGCTGGTCGTATTACAACGGCCTGCAACTCACGTATACGCAGCGCGGATTCAAAGGGCTGAACCTGCAGGCAAACTATACGTGGTCGAAAAACATCGACACCGGTTCGGAAGCGACATCGGTGGGAACGGGCGATATCAACGCGGCGGTGAGCGAGACGCAGGGCGCGCGCAGCCTGCGCGGTTTCAGCCGGCTGGCGCAGCCGCAGCGGCTCGTGTTCAGCTACGTCTACGATCTGCCGTTCTTCCGCGATCAGAAGGGTCCGGCGTCGTTCGGCGGCCTGGCGCCGGTGATCGGCCGCGTGCTCGGCGGGTGGCAGTTGGCCGGCAATACCACGTTCGCGTCGGGCAATCCGTTCACGGTGCTGCTGGGTTACGATTTGAACGCCGACGGTATCGGCGGCGACAGGCCGTTCATCGTCGACCCCGGCATCCTGGGGCGTTCGGTAGACAACGCCCGTATCAACCCTGCGACGGGGCTGCAGTACGCGCAGAGCGTCCTGCCCCTATCGGCATTCTCGCCGACCGCGCAGCAGGCCGCGGCGAAGGCCTGGCCGTGGTATCCGGGAACGGGAATCGTGGGAAATCTGGGTCGCAACACCTTCTGGACCAATGGCCAAAACAATTGGGATTTCTCGATCGTCAAGGACGTGCGGCTGTTCGGCGAGCGGCATCATCTGCAGTTCCGGGCCGAGATGTATAACTTCTTCAACCGGGTGCAATTCGATCTGCCGGCGTTCGTGACAGTGGTGGACACGAGCGTGCCGGGCTACCAGTTGAACCTGAACTTGGGGAAGATCACCGCGCAGCGGAACAGCCCGCGCAACATGCTCATGATGCTGAAGTACAGGTTCTGAGCGCGGTTTACCAGCGCAACTGAACGAGCGAAATGCCCTGACGCGGCAGGTCGAACGCCAACTCGACCCGGCCGCCATTACAGACAATCCAGCGCGGCGATTCGAGCGATTGAAGCTGGCCGGCCGATTCCAGCGTCGCCTGCCGGGTCGCGTCCGGATGCTGCGGCGAGCCTGACTGCTTCCAGACCGTGTACGCGTTGCTGTGCGTCTGGTCGATCCGGTAGTGTTGCAGCAGCGCACGGCCGGCCGCGCCCGCGACACCGTTGATGGCGAGATTCACGTGCGCCGCGGGCGCCGGCACATCGTTGTCGTCGTAGTTCCAGACCAGCACGGATAGTTCGCGATCGCCGCGAACGGCCAGCGCGTTGTCCGATTCTACTTTCACCCGATCACCGCGCATCAGCCCAGCCATGCGAAAGATGTTCAGCACGGGTTTGTCGACTCCGTTCGTCGCCAGTGTGCGGAAGCCGTCGAAGTACGGCTGCCCCTCGAACTCGAAGGCCCAGGTCAGCATGCCTTCGATGTTCGCGCCGGTGCGATCCGCGAGATCGAAAATCTTCTTCAGCATCACAGCCGTGTACGCCGCATACAGCGTCCCGTTCCGGTACGCGTTCTGCGGATAGACGCGCGCCGGGCAGGCCGCGCAGCCTTCGGGGTCGGACTCGCTGAGCACGATCGGAAGGCGGCGGAACTTCGGGAATGAAGTCACGATCTCGAAGCCCTTCGCCACGTCGTCAACGTTCTTGGTCATGCCCATGCGCACGTGGCCGTTGACTACGGTGGGGCGTCCCTTAGCATGGAAGGTGATGAAATCGAGCGGCGATCCCGCGGTCCGGCAGTGCTCGAGAAACTGCCGCAGGAAGGCGGACGCGCGCGGCGCCGAAGGACCTGTGGTCGCCGGTCCGCCAACCCTGGCCGACGGCAGCGCGCGCTTCACCGCTCGTGCAGCCTCGTCGTAGAGCCGGTCATATTGCTCCGCCGTGCCATGCCAATAGCCGATGTCGGGCTCGTTCCAGACCTCCCAATACCAGCGCGCAACCTCGCGATCGCCATACTTGTGCGCGCAGTGCCGCACCCACTGGTACACCAGTTCGCCCCACTTCGCGAAATCCTTCGGCGGATAGCTCCAACCGGAGAAGTAGTTCTCGTTCTTCGCACCGGGCTCCCACGATCCCCGATAAGGTTCGGGCCGCGAAGAAAGCGCCTGCGGCATGAATCCTATTTCAACGAACGGTGTGGCGCCGGCGTGCAGGTACGTGTCGAAAATGCGATCGCTGACATTCCAGTCGTACACCGGCTTACCCGCGGCGTCTTCGGTATAGGCGTTCGTCGATCCCCACTTCAGCGCCGGCTTGCCGTCGCCCGTAGCCAGCATGAAATGCGTCCGGATATAAACGGGTCCTGAGTGCAGTGCCGCGAGTTCGCCGATCAGCTTGCGGCCATTCGCCGTGTACGTGAAGTTGGGTTCGTCGTAACCGAAATACGCAAAGATCGGCTTATAAGCGCCAACCGTCTGCGGGGGGTCAATCCGAATTGTGATGGGATCCTGTGCGCGAAGCAGCGCCGGGAGCAGCAGCAGGAGGGCGCGCATGCCGCAGGCCTAATACTTGTGCCGGATTTCCATGATGCGGGAGGTGATGATGGGACGCTGATACTCGGGGTGGCGAAACTCCAGGTGCATGCCGCGGCCGACAAAACTGGCCTTCAGCATTGACCCGCCCCAGTTGGAACCCTCGATCCGAACCAGCACAGGCTCCGGGCAGAATTCCGGATGGCCGGAGATCAACGCCTGTCCCTGCCCCCGATTCACCAGAATGTAGGAACGATTCTGTGTCTCGATTTCCAGCGTGGTTTCATTCGGCAGGTCCTTGAGGTAGACCCCACCCTCGATCTCCGACTGAACGATGTTCGAGTTCACCTCGTCGCTCAAATTAGGATGAGGCAGAAAAAGTTCAGTTGTGACGGGGTCCCGATCCGCTCCCATGCTCACCCCTATTCTGCCACGTTTTTCGTCCTGCCACTTGTTCGCTACTTCTTCGCTGCATTTTCCGTGATCGACCGCGCCAGGTAATTCTCCACTTTCGAGGCGTTGCGCTGCACTTCATAATAAGCGGCGCGCAGCAACTGGTCCTTCCGGTTGCGCAGCGTTTCGCGGATGGTCTGCTGCACGCGAGGATCACGGAGGTCGCGCTGGCCGGCCGGTTCCTTCGAGATCACCTTCAGAATACGGTAGCCCTCCTGCGTGTGGATGATGGGCGAAATGCCGTTCGGACCGAGGGACATGACCATCTTGCGCAGCTCCGGGTTGGCCTTCTCCAACGCGGATTCGGGCACGAAGCCCAGATCGCCGCCATTGGGCGCCGAAGCCGAATCCTCGGAATAATTCTGCGCGAGCATGGCGAAATCCTCGCCCGCCTTCAAACGAGCCTGGATCGCCTGGATCTTCTTGCTGGCCTGCTCTTCGTTCTGCGCCTTGTCGTTCTTCAAATTGCGCACGGCGGGATCGGCGCCGGGCGGCACACCTGGCGTCACCAGGATCTGCGCCATGTGTACCTGCGGCTCGGTGAAGTTGAAGCTGCCCTTATTGGCGTTATAAGCGTTGGCGATATCGGCGTCGGTGATGCTGATGTGCGACGTGATCTCTTTGTTGAACAGCTTCTCGACCGTCAGGCCGCGACGGATCTGGGTCTTCAGATCGTCCATCGTCATCTTCTTCTGATCGAGCTGCTTTTGGAATTCTTCCTTCGTGTACGGCGCCTTCAGTTCGTTGATCTTCGCATCCACGTCCGCGTCGACCGCCATCAGCCCGAGCTTTTCGGCGCGCTGCAGCATGATCTCGTTGTCAATCAGGCTGCGCAGGATCTCCAGTTTCTGGGACATGACCTGATCGTCGTTGCCTTCACCCTGGGGAGTTCCCGAGAGTTGCGATTGATAGGTCTTGTTTAGTTCGTCGTACGTTATCGCACGGTTGTTCACCATCGCGGCGACGTTAGCGGGCGGTGATTTGCTGCAGCCGGCTATGACCAGGATGAGCATCGCGGCCGCCGTCACCGCGATAGAACGGTGGGTTGTTGCCATCAAATGTTCATTTTAGCGCGGGGAAGCAGGAAAAGGTGGGTGCTACAATAGCCGTTCGATTTCACCCAAGGAGACAAGCTTTGAGAGTAGGGATGATCGGCACTGGCGCGATTTCTCACAAACACGCGCAGGCCTATAAGAACATCGGGTTCAAGCTCACGGTGTGTACGGACATCCTGGAGGAGCCCGGCAAGCGCTTCGCCGATCAGTACGGAGCGCAGTTCGTGAAGACGTTCGAGGAGGTCTGCTCGCACCCGGACGTGGACTTTGTCGACGTCTGCACGTTTCCCGATTTCCGGCTGCAGCCGCTCGAAGTCTGCGCAAAGCACGGCAAGCACATCCAGGTGCAGAAGCCGATCTCGACGAACCTGGAGACGGCGCGCAAGATGATCGAGACCGCGCGCGCCGCGGGTATCGTGCTCGGTGTGGTGAGCCAGCATCGCTTCGACGATTCCAGCCAATTCCTGCACAAGGCCATCGCCGACGGACGCCTGGGAAAACTCCTGCAGTGCGATTGCTATGTGAAGTGGCACCGGTCGGCGCAATATTACTCGCGGCCTATCAAGGGAAGCTGGCAGACCGAGGGCGGCGGGGCGCTGATCAACCAGGCGATCCATCAACTCGATATCCTGCGCTGGCTGGCCGGGCCGCTCTCGGAGCTGTTCGGCTACTGGCAATTGGGCGCCCTGCACAAGATCGAATCGGAAGACGTCGTAAACGCCGTAGTGAAGTATAAGAACGGCGCGACAGGCGTGATCCAGGCATCGACCGCATTCTGGCCGGGCTATACGGAACGAACGGAATTGCACGGCACGAAGGGGACCGCAATCATCTCGGGCGACAAGCTGACCACGTGGGACGTGGAGAACGACTCCGGTCCGGCGGCGCCGGTTGAGAAGGAGGTGGCTTCGGGCGCATCGGATCCCATGGCGATTTCTCTAACGCCCTTCGAACGCCAGTTCCAGGATTTCGCCGACGCGATCAAGAACAAGCGCAAGCCCCTGGTGGCCGGCGAGGATGGATTGGCGGCGCTGGAAATCGTTGACGCGGTCTACCGGTCTTGCCGGACGGGCGAAAAGGTGAAGCTGTAGCCGGCGATTGCGCCCGCCGCAGCACGTCCCGCTCGACACAGATCAACAGAGGATCGCCAAACCGGAACTGGAGTTGCGCGTTCGTTGCTCCGGATCGCTCAGCGCGCCCCCTGGGGGCGCATGTTGTCCGGTCGTACAGGATACCATGCAGCCTGGGGAAACGAGCTGACCAGAACCGCCGCGTTCCCAGGAGCCTGTGGTAAAAATCGGGGCCAGACGGAACTGTCCACAGAACGCGCGCATATCTCGCTGATTCCAGTATGGTGGTAGCGACAGTTTCGGCTGTCCCCCGTTATTACCACACGCTGCTATACGCCGAACAGGCGATTGAAAAACTCGCGCGTGCGATAGCGAATCTGGCCCAGCTTCACGTCTAACGGACGATCGTTCATATGCGCCGGCGTCCAGCGGCGTACCAGTTCGCTCAGCACGTCCACCTGCGTCTGCGCCTTCGGCAAACTGCCTTCAGCCTGGCCGGTGGAGACGCGCAGTCCGTGATCGATGGCGCGGTAGAAGGTCGCGGCGTCACGCAGGAAGTTGGCGTCGTCGCGGTCGAGGTGCCCCATCTTCTCGATCACGTCGATGCGGGCGGGGGTGTTCAGCACCTTGTAAAAGATCCCGGCGCCTTTCAGCCGCAGATACATCAGGGCGAAGTCGATATCGTAGTAGCCGCCGGGTCCGGCTTTGAGGGAATTACGCGAGCCCTGCTCCTTTTCCAGCCGCGCCCGCATCTGGCCGAGATCTTTGCGCGAGCGGCCGCTCTGGCCGTAGCGGCGCCAATCGACATCCTGCAATTCGTGGAGAAACTCGGTGGCCCGATCCTGGTTTCCGGCCACCGCGCGCGACTTCATATACGTGATGCCTTCCCAAGCCTCGGCGCGATTGGCGAAGTAATCCTTATACGCGCCTTCGGACTGCACCAGCGCGCCCTCGCGCCCGTTCGGCCGCAGCCGCGGATCTACGGTGAAGATCACGCCGTCGCCCGTATACGCGCTGATGGTGTTGATCATGCGCTCGGCCACGCGCGTCCAGAACAGGTGCTCGCCCATGTCCGCATCCGGGATCACAAAGACGAGGTCGGCATCCGATGCCAGGTCGAACTCCCGCATGCCCAGCCGGCCGAGCGTGATTACCATCATCTGGTTGGACGGCGCGTAGGTGGCGCTTTGCGGCGGCGCCGCTTCCTTGAGGGCGATGTGATAGGCCGCTGCGATGACGGCGTCGGCAAGATCCGACGTGCGCTCGAGCGTCGTGAAAATCGGGGTCGAATGCACGATGCTGTCGCATTCGATGCGCAGCATCTGGCGGCGGAAGAAGCGGCGCAGCCCTGTCAGATCCTCGTGCGGCTCATCTTCAAGCCGATACTCCGCCGGCAGCACTTCCTCCAGAAGTTCCGGATGACGCAATAACTGGTCGCCGAAATAATTGCTGTGCTCGAAAATGTCAACCACACCGGCCACCAGAGACGGATCGGAATCCATACGCGCCAGCAGATCGGGTGCGGCGTAGACTTTCTCCAGGAAGTGATTGAAGCGCTCCCGGCCGCGATGAATCGTGAGCTTGGCCAGCTCGGCGGCGAGCCCGGGAGCCTTCTGGTCGAGAAATCGTTCCAGGTTCGTGGCGGCCGGCGTGATCTCCACCGGCTCCTCTACGGGCGCCGCGTTCTCTATCCGATCGGAGTAAGCGAGCGAATAATACATGGGCTTCTGCGAATAGATCACGCGCTCGTAGATTTCGCGCACGTCTTCGAGATGTTGATCCAGGGTACGTTCGAACCCGTCCGCGGTGAGCGTCGCGCCTCCGGAACCGGCGGGCATTTTGCGCGCCAGAACCGCGAGGGCGTCGGCATCCGCCGGCAGCGTGTGTGTTTGCAGGTCCTGATCCAGTTGCAGCCGGTGCTCGACATTTCGCAGAAACTGATAGGCGGCGGCCAGGCGCGCGTATTCCGAATCGTACAGGAATCGCTTGTCGCGCAGGCGGAACAGCGCCAACTGCGTACCGCCGTGGCGGACCCAGGGTTCGCGGCCGCCGTGCAGGCGTTGCAGGCACTGCACCAGGAATTCGATATCGCGAATGCCGCCGGGCGCCAGTTTCACGTCGAGACCGGTGTGCGACCGCCGCGCCGCCAGTTTCTCGCTGATGCGCTCGCGCGTTTCCGAGACCGCCTCCACCGCGCGGAAATCGAGCGAACTCGAATAGATCAGCGGTTCGGCGAACTCCAGCAGATCACGCCCGGGCTCGCGATCACCGGCCGCCACCCGAGCTTTGATGAGCATCTGCAATTCCCAGTCGCGCGCGCGGGTCTGGTAGTAATTTCGCGCGCCGTCGAGAGAGATGCAGACCTCGCCGTAGCGCCCGTCCGGGCGGAGCCGCAGATCCACCCGATAGCACAGGCCCTCGTTGGTGTAGGTGGAGAGCAGATCCGTGTACTGGTTGGCGATCTTCTTGAAAAATTCCTTATTGGTGATGCGCGCCGGCCCATCGGTCTCGCCATTGCCGGAGTAAAGAAACATCAGGTCGATATCGGAGCTGTAGTTCAGCTCCTTGCCGCCCAGTTTGCCCAGCGCGATGACGGAAAATTTGCAAGGCTGCACCTCGCCGTTCGGATCGACGTAGCGTGGTTCGCCGTAGCGCTGCACCAGCTCTTCGCGGATCCGCCGGTAGGCCAGGTCCAGGATAGCGTCGGAGAGATTGGAAAGCTCCTCGGTGACGTCGGACAGCGAGGCGAGTCCAAGCACGTCGCGCAGCATGATGCGCAGGATCTGGCGGCGCCGGTATCGCGCCAGCATCAACGGGGACGGCACCGCGGCGAAATCGGCCCCAAGAAATTCCAGGAGCTGGTCCTCCATCTCCTCGGCGCTGAGGAGGCGGTGGAGCAGGCCCGACCCGCTCAATTGCAGGATGAACTCGGGTCGCCGCAGAATGGCTTCCGACAAGAAACTGCTGTACGAAAAAGTCGCGATCAGCAGGCGCAGCGCGTTGGGCGAACTGGTGATGCGATCGAACGCGGCGGGCGAATCGGCGCGCAGGCGCTCCAGGTGATGCAACGCTTCGTCGGGATCCGGCGCAGCGGCGAGCAGGATTTCGATGCGGGTGAGGATTCGTTCGGGAATGCCATTGCCGATCCGCTCGACGTCTCGTCGGGCACGGGCAGGATCGCGGAATTCGACTCGCTCGAGGAGGCGCTGCATCAGGCTAACACGGCCACCACCTCGATTATATCCTCAGGCCGCACGATTCCCGGTGAGAGCACACGGGCATAAAATCCGCCGAGCCCCCAGACGGGCGATGTGGGATCCTTGGTCCTGATTTCGTGTTTGAGTTCGGCTCCGTAGACATCCAGCGTGGCGCACGGGCCGCGAGGCTTAGTGATTTCAAGCATCGCGGATCCGGCCCGAATCTGGTGCCCGGCGCGGATCTCGCGCCGGTCGAGCCCGCGCGTCGTCAGGTTTTCACCCAGGGCGCCGGGAAAAAGCGGATAGCCGCGTTCGACGAGTTCGTTAATTCCTTCGAGAGTGACGATCAGAACGGCCTGCCGCGGGCCGCCGTGAATCTGTGGACGTGCGTGCGAATCGCCGTCGAGCCCGAAAGGGGAGATGGCCGCCTGCGCAACAGGAAGCTTGGGAACGCCGCCGCGGGAGATACTGACCTGGACTATTGTCCCTTGCACAGAGAAGCCGCTCTCTCCGCAACGTTACGGAAGGGCGAGTCGGGCTATTCGGATGTGGCGCACGCACTCGTGCGCGTCGACACTCGTGCCGGCGCACAGCGGAGCGGCATTTCCTCGCCGGGCATCGGCAAAAGTGCCGATCGGCACGCATGAGTGCGCCACATTAGCTCCACTAGATGTCGTAGTAGAGCGCGAACTCGTAGGGATGCGGCCGCAGGCGCACGGCATCCGCCTCGTTCTTGCGCTTATAGTCGATGAAAGTCTCGATCAGCTCTTCGGTGAACACGTCGCCCTTCAGCAGGAAGGCGTGGTCCTCTTCGAGGCAGTTGAGCGCCTCTTCGAGCGATGCCGGCATCGAGGGTACGTTCTTCATCTCCTCGGGCGACAGATCGTAGATGTCCTTGTCGAGCGGCTCGCCCGGATCCATCTTGTTGGCGACGCCGTCGAGACCGGCCATGAGCATAGCGCCGAAGGCCAGGTACGGGTTCGACGCCGGATCCGGCGGGCGGAACTCGACGCGCTTCGCCTTCGGGCTGGCCGAGTACATCGGGATGCGGCAGGCCGCCGAACGGTTGCGGCGCGAGTACGCCAGGTTGACGGGAGCTTCGTAGCCCGGCACCAGCCGCTTGTAGCTGTTGGTGGTCGGAGCGATGATCGCCGACAGCGCCCGCGCGTGCTTCAGCAGGCCGCCGATGTAGTTCAATGCGAGTTGGCTCAGGCCGGCATAGCAGTCGCCGGCGAACAGCGGCTTGCCGCCCTTCCACACGCTCTGGTGCGTGTGCATGCCGCTGCCGTTATCCGCGAAGAGCGGCTTGGGCATGAACGTCACCGTCTTGCCGTACTGATTGGCCACATTCTTGATCACGTACTTGTACGTCATCATGTTGTCGGCCGACTTCACCAGCGTATCGAACCGCTGATCGATTTCAGCCTGTCCGCCGGTCGCAACTTCGTGGTGATGGCACTCGATGTGGAGACCGCACTTCAGCATGGTCTGCACCATCTCGCTGCGCAGGTCCTGGTAATGATCGGTGGGCGGAACCGGGAAGTAGCCTTCTTTGTAGCGGGGGCGGTAACCCAGGTTATCCTTCTCGCGGCCGGTGTTCCAGCGGCCTTCCTCGGCATCAATGAAATAAAAACCCGAATGCTGGTTTTGATCGAACCGGATGTTGTCGAAGATGAAAAATTCAGCTTCGGCGCCGAAGTAGGCAACGTCACCGATTCCGGAGTTCTCCAGGAACTTCTCGGCCTTCTTGGCAATCCAGCGCGGGTCGCGCTCGTAGTGCTGCTTCGTGATCGGATCGATCACGTCGCCGATCATGACCAACGTGGGCGTTTCGGCGAAAGGATCCATCATCGCGGTGGTGGGATCGGGGATCAGGAGCATGTCGCTCTCATTGATCGCGGCCCAACCGCGGATACTCGAACCATCCATGCCGAACCCTTCCTCGAAACTATCCAGGCTCAGCTCGCTAATCGGGTAGGAAACGTGGTGCTGCAGGCTGGGGATATCGGTAAACCTCAGGTCGAGCTGCAGAGCACCTTCTTTTTTCGCATAATCCAACACTTCTTGCGGAGTCTTCATCTATCCTCCATGGTGGGGTCAATTACAGTGGGAATGCCGTAGCTGCAGATTGGATCCAGAATAGCGGATTAGCGCGGGGCGAGTCAAGGACATGTGACGAGGCAGAACACACTCGAGGAGCCCACGTGGGGCCGGCTATTTTGGCCAGTTCGCCAGGCGCCATTGCGGTGCAGGCGAGTCCGCTGCCCAAATGGAGCGGTGGGTTTTCTGCTAAAACCTTTCCATTCATCGAAAAGCCTTCACTTGACCGCGCAGATTGCGCGGTTGAAGAGGCCCGGAGCGGCTGCCGAGGAGGATCTCGGCGGCGGCCGGAAGGCGAGTCCTCGGAGCGATCCGCTCGAGCTGCAATAGGGTCGCGGACCGGCTTAAGCCGCTTGCTCCGCCCGCAGCGCCGCGCCGATCATTGCCACTTCCCGGCTGCCCTCCAGCGTCTCGAACAGGCTGTTCTGCAGTGAACTCATCGTTACCATCTCGTGCAGGTGCTGGTTTAGCAGGCGCGCGTCGAAAAATTCCGTGTTGGGGCCGATCACGAAGAATTTGCCCGGGCCGTCCAGGTGGATGCTGGTCGCGCTCGCCGCCGCCAGCGCACGATGCCAGAGGTGCATGAACTCCACGCAGCGCGCGTCGCCCGCTTTGGCAGCCGCGAAGACTTCCTCGGGCTCCATATCCAGGAAACGCAGCCTCATGGCGCGCCCGCCCATCACGCTCTCCAGATGCCCGATGCCGCCGCAACTGCAGAACCTCTCCTTCGGGTCGAGCGATACCACTGTATGGCCGGCTTCCCACGGGCCGTCCGCTCTGGGATAGCGGCCGAATCCTATGCCGTCGGCCAGATACCAGACGCGGATGAGTTTCTCGAGTTGGCCGCGCGTCGCCGCGATGCCTGCCGCCATCGCATCGGTCCGGTTGATCACCGTGACGGGGATCTTCCCGGTGAGGGCAGCGGCCAGATTGTAGCCCTTCATCTGCGGATAATTCGGGCACTCTTCCACTACGCCGTCGCGCATCATGCCCGGAAAGCCAACGCCGATCGCTTCCACCGCCTGCCCCGCGGTCACGCGGGCGATCTGTTCCCGGATCGTCTCTGTTACCTGGTCCGCCGGCATCGAGCGAATGTCCCAGAAGCCCCCGCCCGGTTGCGGAAATACGTGCGTATCGGTGAGCTGGTGGTCTTCCACCGTGCCCAGCCAGATATGGCGGGTCACTGCCACCCCTAGGGTACGCTTCATCGCTTATAGCCTCGTCAGCTTATTCAGCCCGTTAAATGCCGCTGTCTTGTAGCACTCCGCCAGCGTCGGATAATTGAAGACCGTCTCCACGAAATAATTAACCGTGCCCTTGAGGACCATTACCGCCTGGCCGATGTGGATGAGTTCGCTGGCGCCCTCGCCGATAATGTGGATCCCCAGAATTTCGCGGGTTTCACGGTGGAAGATCAGTTTGAGCCGGCCGGTGGTGTCGCCGCGGATCTGGCCGCGCGCGGTCTCCCGGAAGTACGCCAAGCCCACTTCGTAAGGCACATCCTCGTCGGTCAGTTGCTCTTCCGTTTTACCGGCGAAGGAGATTTCGGGGATCGTATAGATGCCGTATGGATAGTTGGCGGGATTGGAATGCACCTCCACGCCCAGCGCGTGAGCGGCTGCCAGCCGGCCCTGTTCCATCGAGACCGACGCCAGGCTGGGGAATCCGATCACGTCTCCCACGGCGAAGATGTGCGGCTGCTTGGTGCGATAATCGGCATCCACCGGGATACGCCCGCGATTGTCGGCCTGGATGCCCGCCGCCGGCAGATTCAACTCGTCGACGTTGCCCTGCCTGCCCACTGCGTACAGCAGCGCGTCGCCCGAAATGCGCTTCTTGCTTTGCAGGTTGGCTACCACGCCGCCGTCGGGGATCTCCTCTACACTATCCACCTCTTCGTTCAACCGCATGGTGACGCGGATGTCCCGCAGATGGTAGGAAAGCGCCTCTACCATCTCGGCATCGGCGAATTCGAGCAGCCGCGGGCGTTTCTCGATGAGGATCACGCGCACGCCCAGGATCGCGAACATGCAGGTGTACTCGACGCCGATCACGCCACCGCCGACTACAAGCAGCGTCTTTGGAATCTCCGGCATGTTCAGGATCTGGTCGCTGTTGATGATGCTGCGGCCGTTGATCGGCACCTTCGGCGAAAGCGCCGGCTTGGTGCCGCTGGCGATGATAATGTACGGCGCCTCGATGTCGGTCTGCCCGCGCAGGCCGACCACGCGGACGTGCGTGGGATCGGTGAAACTGGCGGTGCCGTTGAGAACGTCGATGCCGTTCCGCGAAAGCTGCGCCTGGGTGACGTCCACTTCGGTCTTGATGACGTTCTGCACGCGGAAGGAAAGATCGGGCATGCTGATCTTTTCCTTCACGCGATAGTTGATGCCGTAGATGCCCTGATAATAGTAGCCGGACAGGTGCAGCACGGCTTCACGCATCGTCTTGCTCGGGATCGTGCCGGTGTTGATGCAGACGCCGCCGACGCATTCGCGCTTCTCCACCAGCGCGACGCGCTTTCCGGATTTTGCGGCTTGAATGGCGGCCCGCTGTCCGCCGGGGCCGGAGCCGATCACCAGGAGATCGTAGCTTTGCATCGCGGTCGAGTTCTTATCTTAACGTGAAAAGGCCGTCCCGGTTACTTAAATCTCTTCTTGTACAGGAAGTCCAGACCGAAAAGCCCGTTCTCTTCGCGCAGTGCCACCACCGACCACCTTCGATTCAACGCCCACTCCACACGCACGACTTGCGGATTGCTGTTCGTGATGTTGGTGATATAGGTGAACGTGATCTCGGGCGTCACCTGCTGCTCGATCGTCAGCCGCGCCTGCGGGTTGTTTTCCACGCCTTGCAGCGAGGGGTCGATGCGCAGCTTGGTGACGCCGAAGAAGCGCTGCAGACGTCCCGCAACAGGATTCGCCAGCGCCTGTCCGAGCAGCGCCGACGCTCCCAGTTGCTGGAAGCTCTGCGTCGGTGTGGCGGTAGACTGTTGCACCGCCAGTGTGGGGTCGGAGGTCGGCGCGGCGCCGGTCGCCAACAGCGCCACGATCTCGGAGAATTGCAGCGGCGGATCCGACCGCGGCGTCAGGTTCAGTTTGCTCAGTGGACCCGACACCGTCAGGATCACATCCACGCCGCGCGCCTTCGTTTCCAGGTCGATGTCGAGCACGGGCTCGATTTTGACCGGGTTGTAGAAGGCAATGGAGCCCTGGTCGATGGTGAACTTCGTTCCGAAGAAAACGATCTGGCCCTGCGTGATAACGATGCGGCCGAGCAGTGCCGGATTCAGCGCCGTGCCGCGCAGGCGCAAGGTGGCTTCGGCCTGCACGTTTTCGGCAAGCGAGCTCTGGAAGGTCACGTCGGGCGCCATTTGGATCTGCACATCCAGCTGCATGTCCGCCAGGAAGCCCGCCTGGGCCGACGGTGTACGCTCGGGCTCGCTCGATTTCGCCAGCACGGAAGCGAGGTCGGTGCGCGGATTGAAACCGGTGCGTTGAATCGTGATCGTGCCGGCCAGCAGACTGCCGTCAGTCGAACCACTCAGGGTCAGGTTCGCATTGGCCACCGTGCTCACGCCTTCGGGATAGCGGACACGAACCTCGGTGGCGTCAAGTTGGATGCGAAAATTGGCGCCTCCGGATCCAAAGCCGGCGAAACCGGAGATTACGATTTTGCCGCCGCCCGACTCCGCCGTCAGATTCTGGATCCGCGCCTGGGTGCCGCTGAAAATGATGGTGCCATTCGCGTTGGAGAGACCGTTGGGCAGGTCGGAGTAGTTCAGATTGGCGCGGTTCAACTGCATCTTGCCCGAGACCAGCGGCTGTGCGAACGTCCCCCGGATGCTGGCATCCGCCTCCACCTGGCCGGATGAAACGACATCCGGATCGAAGCTCTGGAGCAGCGTCAGATCGGCCTTTCCGGAAACCTGGAGATCGAGCGGATTGCGCTGCTTGGGTGACAAGGATCCGCTCAGCGTGATGTTCGTCTGGTTACCGATAAAGTGTGCGCTCACGATGCGGACGACATCATTCTGCATCGTGATCACGATGGGCTCGGCGTTCTTGAGGGCCAGGGGGCCGGGGTTCAGGTTTCCGAGGGCGTTGGCCGCAGGCTGCAATTGGAACTGCGGAATCTGCAGGCTGGCCTTCCATTCCTCCGGCTTCAGCATGGGACCTTCAACATTGATGCGGCCCTGCGCCGAGCCCGCGAGTCGTACGTTTGGCGGAGCCTGGGGCGGAGACAGCCAGTCGCGCAGACGCGTGAAGTCGAGGTTCGTGAACTGAATCTCGGTGCTGCCCGGATAGTCGCCGGTGAGTTGCCAGCGCCCGTTCCCCGTGATCATGGAGCCAGCGAAGTTCGAATCCAGATGCGTGATGAGTGTCTGTCCCTCGGTGGTGGCGGTGAAGTGCGCATCTCCCAGCATCTGATCGTCGAGCGCCAGGCCGCGGGCCGTGAGGTCGGCGCGGACGTCGGCGATTTGCACTTCCGGCTTGCCGCCCTTCTGTGAAACGTTGGCGGCGCCGTCGGCCGTTAATTGCACCGCGCCCTTGACTCCGGGCCGATCCTTCACGACCGTGCGGAACTGATCGAGCGGCATGGAATTCGTCTTGACCTGGAACTGCACGCGGCCGCGCTCGAAATCGCCGGCGGCGTGGTGATAGGTTGCGGAAGCATCGATTTGCCGGGCGCCGGCGGTCAGGCGCACGCCCGATACCTCGACCACATCGCCGCTGCTCGAAACCCTGGCGTCCAGCTTGTCGAATGGCTCGTCGCCGATTTGGCCCTTAATGAGATGAATGTCCGCCGCGGCGACGGGCTTGCCGATCGTGCCTGAAACCTGGCCGGAGGCGGTCAGTGTTCCGCTTACGGGCACGTCCTTCCGGCCCGCCTCCGCCAGCAGGTCGGTGAGGTTCCCGCTCGCGATGGAGGCTGTCCCGGCAATCGCGCTCGCGTCGCTGGTCTTCCAGTCCGACAGTGCTACCGAGCCCTGGAATTCGGCGCGCAATTTGCCGCGGCTGAGCGAGGCGTTCTTCGCGGTCACACCCGCGGGCGACGCTGTGACATCCGCCGCGAAGGCGTCGAACTGGTGTTGATCGTAGACAAAGTTTGTGGCGGTCGCGTGCCCGGCGATGTGCGGATCGTCCAGTTTGCCGGACACCTTCCCGGTGAAGACCGCCTCGCCGTTTTTCAAATGGAGAGGGAGCGCATCGGGGCCCGTTATCTTCACGCCCGCGGCCGGCAGAATTTCGTCGAGATTCTTCGAATCGACGCGGACGCGGAGCTCGCGGCCGAGCACACCTTCGAACTGTACACGGGTGGCGGGCAGCGCGAGCGAGGAATGGCCCAGGTCGAGCGTTTCGGTGCCGGAATCGTACTTCGCCTCGACATTGCCTTGGACGGGCGCGCTGCCGGGCGCGGGCGAGATCGTGGCCTTGGCGGTGGCGGTGATGGCGCCGCCTCTCTTCAGCGAGCCCGCGACCGTAATCGGCCCCGAGATCAGGCCGTTCCACGGCACCTGCTCCGGGCTGTAGATCGCGAGCAGCGTGCGCGCGTCGAATCCGGCGACCGTGCCTTGGGTCTGGAAGCGCTCGAATTTGCGAAACTGCGCCGTGCCTTCGAAGGAGCCGCCCAATGTCGCCAGGCGCACATCGTGCAGGTCCATGTCGTCGGTCTTTAGACCGTATTGCACCTGCGCGATGCGGCCCTCGACCCGGACCATCCGGCCTTTGGGTGCCGACGGCGGATTCACGGAAGTTGAAAGCTGTACGCGATCGAGCGTCAAAATCGCCGGGCGGAGGTGCATGGCCGATTCCATGCTGGTGTCGCGCACGTGAAAGTCGCCGAGATCGATAGCCGTGCGCACGGTATGGAGATCGCCGTCGAAGGTGAAATTCGATCCGCCGGCGTAGAAGGCGTTGCCGGAAAGCTGCGCCTGCCCGGTGGGCTTCAGGTCGAGTTCGAGCGCGCGCCGGATCTCGTCCAGGTCGACCTGTGCCTGGTAACGGAATCGCACCTCGGCGTGTTTGAGATTGGTCACGTCGCCCGACACTTTGAAGCTCGATTTGGCCAGCGCCAGTTTCTCCGAATCGAATTGGATACGGCCGCGCTCGATGGCCACGTTAATGTCTGTCGAAATCGGGAACGGGTGGCGGCTGCCCAGGCGGAAGTAAAGCGGGTCCAGGTGCACCGATCCCTGATAGCGCGGGCCGGCCGTCTGGTAAGCCAAACTGACACGCAGATTCTCGCCGCGGATGTCGAACGGCGTCGCCTCTTCCGCGAGCAGCAGCAGCCCGTCGGCGATCGTGATCTTCTTGATCGCGACATCGAGGATCGTTTCGGTCACGTCCTTGCCCGGCCCGCGGCGGACTTTGGGCGACGGGATGTTGGTGCTACCGTCCTCGTGCACGATCAGGTGAATGCGCGGCTGCTGCACGTCCACCGACAGCAGGTCGATCTTCTTCTCCATGACGGAGATGATTTTCAGGCCGGCGACGATGGTTTGGGCCTGAAACAGCGGCGGCGTGCCGGCGGGTTCGGTTCCGTGCAGGACGAAGCCGTCGACCCGCGCGGTCATGGTGTGCCAGTCGAACGAATACGAGCCGATCTCGGATTTTCCGCCGGTCGCTTTTTCAATCGCCTCGATCATCTTGCCGCGGACGAGATCGTGGAACCATGCGGTTTGGATCGTGATCAGGCCCGCCAGGCCGAGCAGCAGCACGAGCACGAAGAGCGAGCCGAACGCGATCAGCAGTCTGCGCGAGCGGCGCCTCATTTCGGCTTCAGCTCCTCGTCGCGGTATTCGATCTTGGTACGTTTGCGCGTGTCGGCCAGCCAGCCTTGCATCTCTACCTCTTCGCGGCGCCCCATCAAAATGCGCTCGATGCGGTCATGATACTCCTCGAGCGTGACCGGCTTGTCGGGATTTGCCTTTTTGGCCAGCGGCTCGATCGTGGATTTGAAGTAATCGGCGATCTCGGCGTCGGTGACCTGGATTCCGGGGCGAAAGCGAAAATCGATGAAGCGGAAGAAGGTCATCTGCCAAAGCAGGTAGCGCTTCAGGTCGTCTTCGGTGATCTGATATTTTTCCAGCGCCGCGCGATATTTCGCCTCGTCACCGAAGATCAGGGCAATGATGCTTCGCAGCCGCGGTTCCACTTCATCTGCCGACGGCCGCGGATACCGGCTGAAATCCAGTTCCTTCAGCACGATCTTCTGTTCGATCAGACGCTCGATGGTTTTACGGCGGTTCTCCACGGAGAAATCGACCGGCGTCTGGTTCAGGAAAGATGTCAGCCGCATCGTGAGTTCCAACTCGCTTTCGGTGATGGCCTGCGTCCCGATGGTTACCACGATGCGGTCGACGATGACGGCCAGGGCGCCGGTTGTCAACGCGATCGCGGCGAAGGTGGGGATGGCGCGCCGCATCAGAACGTCTGCCCGATCGAGAAGAAGTATTGAAAGTGGCCGATGCTCTGGCCGACGCACTGGCCGACAGGTGGGGGCGGCTGGCCCGGCGCGCAAGGCATGGGGCCGGCGTTGAACAAGTCCGACTGCGTGCCCTTGAATCCGAAGAAATGCGGCGGATTCAGCGTGTAGCCGAGATCGATACGTACCGGCCCGACCGGCGTGCGATAGCGGATCCCGAAGCCGACGGCGTGCACCATATAGTCGAAATCGGTGTCGTTGCGCTGATTCACCCTAAACGACAGCTTACCGATGCTGGAGTAGACGTTGCCCATGTCGTGGAAGAGTACGCCGCCGATATTTTCGCCCAGCAGGGGAAAGCGGAGTTCGGTCTGGTTGAAGAGCAGGGCCGTACCGCCCAGGGGAAAGCCGGTGGTGGTGTCGCGCGGGCCGGCCTGGTTCTCGGGAAAACCGCGGTGCGACGTGCCGCCGCCGGAGAAAAAGCGCTCGGCCAGGGGAATGGCTTCCAGGGGATCGCCGCTGTAGCGGAAAGGGTGCAGTTCGCCGAAAGTTGTGGCCCGCGCCAGCACCAGCTTCTTGCCGATGCGGTGGTACGTGGCATTCCTACCGAGGAAGTGGGAGAAGTTTTTCTGCGACCCAACCACATGCTCCGCGATCCCGAGATTCAAGGTGTTGTAGATGCCTTTATGGGTATCGACTGGGTCGTCGCGGCGGTCATTCACCATATTCCACGATAGCTCGCCCACGCGCGAGGCCGATGCCAGTTGCGGAGCTAAGAGCGGGCTGATATTCAGCGACGAGACGCCGATCCGGCGGTAGCTGTACCGGTAGAAAAATGTCGTCGCCTTGGAATAGCGCTGCGAGACCTGCACCGATCCTTCCACGCGGGTCGCCGTGAAGGTGCGGACGTCGCGCGTGTTGTCGAACAGCGCCGTGAACGTCAGGGTGAGATTGTCGCTGCCGCGAAAACGGGGGAACGAGTAGTTCAACAGACCACGCCGATCGAGCGTCGAGAGCCGGCTGCTGAAGGTGAGGGTGTGGCCGAGTCCCAACATATTCAGGCGGCTGATGTCGAGCGAGACGCGCGGTGAAAATCCGGCCTGGCCCGCGGGAGCCTCCAGGCAATTCGAGCAGCCGCCGATACGCGCGAACTCGGCGCCGAAGCCGCCGGTGAGCGAATAGCGGCTGGCTTCGTACATCTGGTACAGCACGTATTTTCGGTCCGTTTCGCCGTCCGGATTCTGGATCGCCGTATCCACTTTGGAAAAAATGCCGAGGTCATAAAGTTTTCGCTGCGTTTCCGTCATTTTGATCGGCGAAAGCGGGTCGCCGGGACCGAGCGACAGCAGGCGGTCGACCAGATGCGGCCGGGTAACGTGGAGTCCATCGGTGAGCACGGCCCGCACGAACTGCTGCGGACCTTCCTTGATCACGTACTTCAGATTCACCTTGTGCGGCTCGCTCGCGGGCGTGAAACTCCACTCGAAGCTGGCATTGGGGAAGCCGTTGACGAAGTAAGCATTGAGAATCGTGTCGTGATCGACGGCCACGTTGTACTCGCTGAAAGGCTGACCCTCGGTCGAGCTTAGAGTCTGCAAGATGGAATTCTTGTTTAATCGCTCGATCCCCTGCACATCGAGTGTCGCCACGAAGTATTGCGGTCCTTCGGTGATCTCGATGTACACCACGATGTCGTCGGGTTTGCCTTTGTAGTTGTCCTCCACGCGCGACTTCACGACCACGTCGCGGAATCCATTCGAGCGGTAGAGATTGGCGATCGACTCTTCATCGCGCCGCAGCAGGTTCTGGCTGTAGCGGCCGTGGCGGTACTGCAAAAGCGATCGGGTCTGGAGGAACATGCGCTCGCGCAGGGCGTCCACCTTGAAATAGTGATTGCCCGTGATCTGAATGGCGATCAGGCGATGGCGGGATCCGGTGTTGATGATGTAATCGATCTCGGCCTGGTCATTGCGGACGCTCTGCGATTTGAATTCGACTTCGGCGTCGAAAAAACCCTGCGATTGCAGATAATCGACGAGGTTGCGCTGACCTTCCAGCAGCAGGTCGCGATCGACCGTGCGCTCCTCATACACGGGAACATACTCGCGCAGTTTCTTATTCGAAATCTTGGCGCCCACAGGCTTAATCGTGACCCTGGGACCCGGAACGATATCCAGGGTGGGATGGATGGTATCCGTGTCTTCGTCGTACCTGATGGCGCCCAGCGAGACTTTCGATTCCAGGCGATTCTCCTTCTGATAAAGCGCCGCTACTCCGTCCACTCCGTGCCGCGTCTTTGCCTGGGTGACCGGCTTCCATGTGCCCAGGATAAAGCGCAGCGGCGGCCAGCGGCGCCATTTCGTGGCGGAAATGATTTTCTCGGGCGCTATTTTCAGATCGCCGCCCGGCAGGTCCGGTGTGCCGTAGCGGGCCCTGCGTCCGCTCCAGATTTCGAATGTCAGGTTTATCTGCTGACGCTCGGAATCGTACTGGTAACGAGGTTCGATCTGGGCGTCGTACAAACCGTTTGCGGTAAGCAGCTTCTTCAAGGACTCGGCCGCCTGCGTGAGCTTGGTGCCGAAGTACGGCTCGCCCAGGTTCAGTCCGGCGGCGTTGACGAGCTGGCCCGCATTGGGCGGCTGGGCGATACGTCCCTCCGCCGCTACACGGCCGATGAACCAGGCGTTTTCGGTAAGGATGCGAACTGCTACTTCACCGTCGGCCGGCTCGACATCAACTTTGATATCGGTATATTCACCGGTGGCGTAGAGCCGGTTGATGGTGGCGCGCACGTCCTCCATCCGCAGCGGAGTGTGGATCTTGAGCGGCAGGATTGAATGTAGTTCTTCGCTGTCGAGCGGTTGCTGCCGGGGGTCGAACTGGATGGTGGCGATGTTCTTGCCTTCGAACTGCAGAGGGGATGGCGGACTCTGGGCGTGAGCGCATGCCGCGGTAAGAGCCGCGATGAAAACAAGAGTGCAGCGCGTTATCGGCAGGCGCACCAGAATCATGATAGCAGCGTGTGCTACGTGCAACTTGCTACCATCCGGTTAGCGATAGACAGTATGACTCCGCGGCAACAGGAGCGATACTCGCGTCAGATTCTATTCCCCGGGATTCAGGAGGAAGGGCAGGAGCGTCTGCTGGCGGCCCACGCCGTAATCGCCGGATGCGGCGCTCTGGGCAGCTTTCAGGCGGCGGCGCTGGCGCGAGCAGGCGTCGGGCGGCTGACCATCGTGGATCGGGATTACGTGGAGGCCAGCAATCTGCAGCGGCAGTGGCTCTTCACGGAGTCGGATGCCGCCGAAGCGCTCCCCAAAGCGGCTGCAGCCGCGCAGCGGGTGGCTGAGATCAACCTGGAGGTGCAGGCCGACGGCGTAGTCGCGGATATTACGGCGGGCAATATCGCCGAGCTTTTCGCCGGGGCCGACCTGATTCTGGATGGCACGGACAACTTCGAAACGCGGTACCTGATCAACGATTACGCCGTTTGCCACGGAATTCCGTGGATTTACGGCGCCGCCGTTGCGAGCTACGGCCTGAGCATGCCGGTAATTCCCGGATATACGGCCTGCCTGCGATGCGTGTATCCGGCGGCGCCCGCGGGCGCGCAGCCGACGTGTGAAACCGCCGGCGTGCTCAACAGCGTCACCGCTGCGATTGCGGCGATCCAGGTAGCGGACGCGCTGAAGATTTTGTGCGGGCACGGCAACACTGTAGGGCGGCGGATCACGATGATCGACGTGTGGGAGGGAACGGTACGCCAGGTGAAACAGCCCGCGCCGGATCCGGAGTGTCCGGCCTGCGGACGGCGCGAGTTCGAATTTCTAAAAGAGGAGCGGCGCGCGCCGGTGAGCCTGTGCGGCAGAAACGCCGTGCAGATTCACGATCCGCGGCGCCTGGATCTGGCGGAGGTGAAATCGCGTCTCGAGAGACTGGGTGAAGTGCGGGCGAACGCTTATGCGCTACGGTTCTTTCCGGCGCCGTACGAGATGACGATCTTTCCGGATGGCCGGGCGATCATCAAGGGGACGAGCGATATCGGCGTGGCGCGCAGTCTCTATGCCAGGTACGTGGGGGTATAGCAGTCTGCGCCGAAAATCGGGGACAGACGGAACCGTCCACAGTACGCGCCGATACCTCGCTGATTCCAGAAATGGCGGTCAGGGACAGTTTCGTCTGTCCCCGCTTGTCGAGACGGCTGCACACGGCCCAGGCTAACGCTAGGCGAGAAGTCTGTGCCGAAAATCGGGGACAGACGGAACTGTCCACAGTACGCGCCGATATC
>Ga0070741_10006795_pt1 | contig 24262 bp, 23 predicted proteins | sample Coa_R1_4_FD_66440 | JGI IMG/M metagenome (GOLD analysis project Ga0070741, IMG submission 66440) | Surface soil microbial communities from Centralia Pennsylvania, which are recovering from an underground coalmine fire - Coalmine... | ecosystem: Environmental > Terrestrial > Soil > Unclassified ...
CATAAAACACGCCAAACCCGCCCCGAAGCACAGTTCCCCAATTCGTGGACTGCGCGATTTGGTAGGCGATGCCAAGGCGTGGCGCGAAGTCTCGATAGGTGGTTTTGAAGGGCGGCGTGGGTCCGAGAGCCAATTGGGACAGATCTTGCAGATTGAATCCGGTTACTCCGGGAATCTTTGGTCCACTCAGGGTTATGGGAGCCACATCGACGTCCCAGCGCAGACCATAGGTAAGTGTCAGTCGTGGTCGAGCGTGCCACGTGTCCTGCGCGAATACGCCAAGGTTACGAAAAAGGAAGACGGCGTTGGTTTGGGCCTCCACGCTCCTAAATGCAAGGGATCCAGACTCCGTGGACGGCACATCGTTGAATCCTGGGAATTGTGAATACAGGAATGGCCTCGAAATGGGTGACAATCGCCGGAAATCGACGCCGAACTTCACCGCGTGAACACCGGCCTGAACCGAGACGTTGTCGACTAGGTTGATCTGGCGCTGAACGGTGCGCTGGGTCAAACCTGCTCCGAGAAAGCCGTCGGTCAAAGAGAAAATGCCAAATGCCAGTTGTGAATTGCTAGCGTCGTACCCGGATGGAAATCCGAGCGTTTTCAGTGGCTCGGCCCCGCCGAACGAGTCCAATCGCTCAGTGCTGCCAGCGTTTGTGCGACTGTAGTTGAACCTCAAATCATTGGCCAGAGTCGGACTGGCAAGCCACGTGGCCCCCACTGTTATCATCTGAGTCGCAATCCGGGAATCGGTAACCGTGCTGAGGGAAGCCTCGCCACCGCCTCGTTGAGTAATACGCGACGGCGAGTAGCTGTAGCGCCCGAACAGGTTAAGCTTGTCTTTTACTCTGTGATCGATGCGCAAGCTATAAGCATCGAGCAATGCGGGATCGGAAAAGCTGGCATTGAACTGAGCTATACCCGATGCGGGATCGTCACTTCCGTTGGGCAGTGAAAAAGCATTGAGATACGGCTGCATCGCAGCGATTGCATTTTGCCTGGCCGCAAGATCTGGAACCGTGGTCAACTCGGTCCCAGGCAAGCGAAGTCGAAGACCTTCGTAGGAGAAAAAGAAGAACGTCTTATTTCTGATGATTGGTCCGGCGAGCGTTCCTCCAAAATCATTTTGGCGCTCTCTGGCTTTTGGCAGTGGCGGATTATTTGTGTAGCCGTTGAACCAATTGTTGGCGTCGAGCACGTCGTTTCGCAGATACTCGAACGCGGTTCCGTGCAACTGATTGGTTCCGGAACGAGTGAGAATCGAAATTTGGCCTCCCGGAGTTCTTCCGAATTCGGGCGCGTAAGTTGAGGTTTGAACCCGGAACTCCTCCATGGCATCGACGGACACCAGGCTGTTCGTACCTCCTAGGACGCTGAATGCGCCGAGCGCTCCGCCTAAACCATTCCCAGGAAGAGTCGTACTGACTCCGGTATTTGCGCTCACGCCGTCGAGCATCCAATAGTTCGAACTGGCCCGTTGTCCGTTCACGCTGAATTGGCCGGCGTCGTCGGCATTGCTGGCTGTGACGACCACCCCCGGCGTTAGTTCGATGAGCGACTGAAAACTCCTGCCATTCATCGGCAGGTTCTCGGCGAATTGCCGGTCCACAATCGTGCTCACGGTCGCGTTCTCGGTGTTAACCAGAGGTGCTCCACCTTGGACGGTCACAATTTCGTGCAGGGCACCCACCGGCAACCGAAAATTGATGGATAAAGCATCCTGGACATTGAGGACGATGTCGGGCTTAATGATGGTCTTAAATCCGACCTTTGAGACCTGAAGACGGTAGGGTCCCGGAGGCAAGTTGGATAGCAGGTAGATGCCTTCACTATTGGTCTTGGTAACGTACTGCACGCCGGTGACATCGTTAACCGCCACGATCTCGGCGTCAACGATCACGCCGCTCGAGGGATCCGATACCAGCCCATTGATGTTTCCGTTGGGCGATTGTGCCCAAAGGGGCATCGTGATCGCCACAACGCAAAAGGCAAGGCAGACACGACGGGCCAAATACATACGGGCTCTCCTGCGAAAAAACGGGATTTCAGGCACTCTTCCAGTCCATTCGCAAGATGGTCAGCGGAAGTACCACACCTCGGAGGTGAGGACAACAGCTTGGCCGTCCATTTTAGGCCCATCCGCGAAAGGGTTTTGTCAGACGAAAAGAAGCTAGGGATGATTGGGGTTGACTTTGAGGTAGGCAAACAGCAAGGTGTTATTGCTCGGCTTGCGGCTGTCGGGATTCGGCTCAACCGTGACGAATACCCCATCAATCTGAGCCAACGTTTTCGGGTCATTGCACTTCATGACCCAACGTTTCTTGGTTGCACTGTCTTCGTAGAAGATTCCGAGCTTGACCGCCCGTTGTGGGTCGGGCCCACGCCGCCCCCAGGCCTGAAAGGTCGCCACTCGTTTTACCCCCGCCTGCTGGTCAAGATCGTACGCATAAAAGATCAGCGATTTTCCGTGGGTGTAAAAAATCCGGCCATAGGGTTTTCGTGTTTCGCCGGTGTCGCCGACGTCATAAACTTCCGAAATGTAGAGGTCACGAGTGCCCATGAGCTCGCGAATGTCGCGGTCGTGCGCGAGGAGTTCGTCCTGTTCTTCCAGTTCGGACTCCCTCTGCTGAAGCAGCTGAGTAAGCTCGTTCACCTTGGCATCAGCGGCTTTGGCGCGCGCGGCATCCTGGGCGGACTGCTGAGCGAGCGAATCGAGCTTTGCCTGAACGGTCCGGGAAGTAGTCTCTGAAGTCTCCAGCTTCTTAGTCAACTCTGCTTGCCGTTCGAGGAGGTCGGTCTGGTTTGTGCCGTCCGTGCCGATCTTCGCCTTTGCCTCCAACTGCTGCTGCGCCGCCCTCATTTCTTTGATCTGAGCGGCCTGCTTAGCCAGCTCGCGCCGCAGATCCGCGATGGTCTTGTCCCGCTGGTTTATTTGGGTACGCGCCATTTGGCGCTCATGGCTGGCATCACTGAGTTGCGCCTCGAGAGCAGATTCGTCCTGGAGGGCGGGGTGCGCCTGAGGAGGAGATATCGCAACTTTGGCCATATCGCTCCCGCGGCGTAGACCCACGCGGTATGCAAAAAGGCTGAGAGCGATAAATAGCAGGATGCCGGCCGCGTAGACCGCCCACATGTGGTTCCATGCGGAGTCGCCCGGTAATGATGGCAGCCGCCCGGAAAACGGAGACAGCTTTACACCGTTGTCGTTCGCATTGCCCTTAGGTTCTTCTTCCCTTCGGCCAGCCAAGCGATCGAGGAATCTCTGTTCGGCGTCTTTTTGGGGCCATCCTGGGCCGGGACTTAGGCTTTCAAGATCTTCATGCGCCCCGATTGCCGGTATCGCCTGGTCGATAACGGATTCATACTGCTGAAGAGCCTGACAGCAGGATGGGCACACAGCGAGGTGCTGGTCGAGCCTTTTCTGCTCTGCTTGGCTGAGCTCGCCCGAGGCCGAGAGGGCGCAGAGCTCGAGGAACTCGTCATGGTCTTCGGTTTCGGACAACGCCCGTGCTCCTCGTTGAATGAAATCATTTATCATACTGCGCCCTTGGTGGATAATTTGCCAGCGAAAATGTGCTTGCGAAGACGTTCCAGCCCGCGAAAATAATGGTGCTTTACGTTGCCTTTTGATTGGCCGAGCTTTGCGGCAATCTCCTCGAGCGTATAGCCTTCAAAGAAGTACAGTCGCAAGGTTTGCTGCTGGTCTTCAGAAAGGCTTTCGAATGCCCCGTCTATAGCCGCAACCCTTAGCGAATCGTCAATCCGTTCATTGAGCCGGTCCACTTCGACGTGCGGGTCTTTGAGTTCGCCTGCCTCATCAACATCTACCCACTGGTAAAAGCGCCGGGAAGTCAGGTATCGCCGCCGCGAAATGGCCCTTCGGTACGCTATTTGAAGAATCCAATGGCGCGCTGATCCCTTGGAGACATCGAAAGTCGTACTCAGGCGCTGGATCAATATGAGTACGTCCTGGAGCAGGTCATCTGCCTCGGATGGGTCCCTAAGAACGCGGTACGCCACGCCCCGTACGACACGAGCGTAGCGCTTAAATAGGCATGCAAGCGCTTCCTCGTCAGCGTCGCAAACGCGAGCCATAAGGATTTCGTCGGCAGTGTGGACGTCTGCTGACCTGTATCGCGCCGTTGTCTCGGTGTCTTTTGTACTGGCGCTTCGTGGACCGAGCCCTGGAACACGAACTGTCGCGAAAGAATCCAGAAGGAACTCCGGGATCTACAACTTTGTCCCCAAATTGGGGAGTTGCTTTCGCCTGATAATTCCCTATTTTGGGGAATCAGTCAACACGTGAATATATCTAGTGGGCGTGAATCCCCGAGATAGGGAATACCAAAACGCCTACGATGCATTCCGCCGCAGACTCCGCGAGGCGCGTGAGCAAGCCGATCTGACCCAAGGCGAGGTATGTGCCCTAATGCACAAATATCGTTCGTTCATCTCAAAGTGTGAGCTGGGAGAGCGACGAGTAGACCACGTAGAACTCCGAAGGCTCGCCAAAATTTATCGAAAGCCACTGTCATTCTTCGACCTGCCTCCGGAATCGGGTGCGCCCAAGTAGGCGCCCCTTCATGCTCTTACCTAAGTTCCCTATTTTGGGGAACTTGCGCTTCCTTGCTTATACCTCCGAGACGTGAATCCAAAAGATAAGGCGTATCAGAGGGCTTACAATGCCTTCCGTGATAGGCTCATCAGGGCGCGCAAGGACGCCGAGATGACTCAAGGCGAGGTCAACAGGCGCATGGGGAAACCGCACTCTTTCATTTCGAAGTGCGAGCTGGGGGAGAGGCGAGTCGATTTTGTCGAGTTGCAGATGCTAGCAAGGATCTATGGCAAGAACATCTCGTTTTTCATGACAGTTGACTGATAAGTGTTCGACTCCTCGCAAACTGGAAATTCCTTCACCAGCCATCCATTCTCATCGACCCTTTTTCCGAATTGCACCAGTAGTGGACGGCCTGGATGTTCGAAGGGTGGTCGTCGCGCCACGCGCCTCCCATTCCCTTCGGGTTGATGTGGTCTGGAACGACGTCGTTGTAATCAGTGAATTGTTGACAGCAGATGCCGCATAGATTGTTCTGCTCGACAACCTTCCTGTTCAGCAGTTTCCGCATCTCGGCTGGGGACCGGAGTTCGCGGTAGCCCCGCGGATGATGCGGGTCTTCAACCTGCCGAACACCAGGTTGAAGGCTTCTTTCTTTCACGACTAGTTGGCGGCCGCAGCAAGACAGCGATCGGTGAATAGGGCAGAATTCATTCCTGCGAAGTCTCATGACGTGCTCCCGAAGTGGATTCTCAAGTCTGGGTTGAAGAAGGCCTTACGGCTAAACGGCTAGGTGGTGGGTTGTTCTCTTAAAGTCGGATCAGACGCTTCTCAGCGAGTCCCCGCAAGTGTTGATGTCGTGGAGCAACGTGGTAGCATGAGGCACAAAAATCGTGGAAGAGGCGGCTCCCAGCGTCGAACCTTTTCAGGATCAACTCTAGCTGCCCCGATTTCCCGAAACGCAGACCCTGGATATGGCCATGGATCAACTCGGCCGAGTTCGAGGACGCTTCAAGCTCAACTGGATTGTTCGACCGACGTGGCGCGCCGCCTCGATGCTTCTGATGGTTGCCTCGCTTGTTCTCCTGGTCTCCGTCTTGCTTTTTGATGTGCAGCAGCCCGCCATCTCGCTGGCGATACTTATCGCATTGCTTGGCTCAATCGCGATTTTTGTTCTCACCCTTTCCGGAATTTCGCGCCAGCTTCGGCGGAAGCAGCGGGAAACTACCCACGCCTTGGAAACCAAGGCAGAAGAATTACGGCAAATGGCCGACAACATCCAGGAAATCTTCTGGGCGCTCGATCCCCAGACCAAGAAAGCCCTGTTTGTGAACCCAGCGTATGAGACCGTCACTGGGCGTTCCTGCCAATCGCTGAAGGACAATCCTTCCTCCTATCAAGAGGTCATTCATCCCGACGACCGACTCCCAGTCCTCGCGAAGCTGGAAGAAGCCACACGGAGCGGCCATTTTGATGAGAGGTTTCGGATCGTTCGCCCCGAAGGTGAAGTCCGCTGGGTTTGGGTTCGCGGCTTCGCTGTCCGCGATGCTCAAGGCAACATTGATCGTTTAGTGGGAACAGCTCTGGATATTACGGCGCAGAAAAAAGCAGAAGATCAGGTAGCAGCGAATCTCGCAATGGCGAAATCAGCGTGGGCGGAGGAAGAAGCCCTGCGAAAGGCCACGCTTTCTCTCACCCAAGACCTGCACATGGATAGTGTCATGGCCACACTCCTACGATCTCTGGCCGATGTGGTGCCGTACACCTGCGCACGGGTTATGGTTCCGGAGGGCGGGCCCCACTGGCTGGCTCTCGGGGAGAGAGTAGTTCCGGAACCTGAAAAGAGGAATTGGAAAGCGCCACTGACCCTCATGGACAATGACGCTCCGATTGTGCGGCGGATAGCTGAAGCACAGCAGAGCGTTTTGATTCCAGACACCGCAGCAGAGGAAGAGTGGCAAAACTTTAAGGGCCACAAGCACCTCCGCTCCTGGCTGTCGGTCCCGCTGATTGCTGCAGGGGAATATGTTGGATTTCTCTCGGTTGGGCATGCGCAACCGAACCAGTTCACCCAGGAACACGTGCGGCGCGCTGAACTGCTGGCGATTCCCGCGGCGGCGGCGATCGAAAATGCCAGACTCTATGCGCGAGCTGAGATCTACGCGTCGGAGCTGGAGAAACGCCTAAAGGACCTCAATGCCGCAGAAGCGGCGCTTGTTCAGGCACAAGCAGATCGGGGAATTTCAGAGGACCGGTTTCAGAAGGTGTTCAGGTCCAATCCAGTCCCCTTCTCGATCACAACCTATAAAGAAGGAAAGTTTGTGGATGTGAATTCAGCTTTTGAGCGTCGCTACGGCTACTCTCGCGAAGAACTCCTTGGGCGCACAGCCAATGAGATCAGAATCTGGGAAGATCCCTCAGAGAGAGTGAGCATGCTGGCTCAGCTGCAACGCGGCGGACCAATCCGGAACATGGTGACCCGGCTTCGCACAAAATCCGGCGAGGTCAAACTGACAACGTATTCTGCAGACAGCATCCAATTCGATGGAGAACAATGCATACTCGTCGCGTCTGAAGATGTCCTGCAATACGATCTGCGCAAGGCGAATTGAATTTGAGACTCTGCGCTCTGCTCAGCTAGCTGACCGGTCTCCGGTCTAGTGCCTATACATGTTCGGTTTTCCGACCGCTCTGTCCGCCAACTGCGTCTGCTACAAGCAATGGTCTTCCGCTTTCGTTGGGAAAACCGCCAAAACCTCTCGATTCTATTAGCTTCAGACAAGTTCTCAAGGTTCGCTTCTTCTTCTCTTGTCCGAAAACCCGACCACGAAAAACAGAAAACGTCGGTTCTTCCCAGCTGTGCGCGACGATCACTCCCATCTTCTCCGGTGTGCGATGGCCACGCCGGTCAGCTATGGGAGTTGCAGCCATGCCAGTCGCCGCGATCTCAGAGGCAAGACGGCCGAAGATCAGTCCAAGGTTCCTGCCCGTCATCGATCGCGTGCTTGCGACGGGATTGAAATTCGGCAATGCCGGGAAGCACGCAGCAATCAATAAAGTCTTGCAACTCGTGCCGGAATGGAGACGAGGTGATTGCTGGCAGAGAATGCGGCGGCTTCGAAAGACTCTTGCAAATCCTACGCACCAGAACTACCAGTCCCGTGACCCTGTGCGGGAGGACAAAATTGTTTCCATTGGCCGACCACCACATCCTCGATGGACAAAACAGGAAGATGACGCGCTGCTGGAACTGGCGGGCTATGAGCCGGTGTATAAGATCGCCAAGCGCTTAAATCGATCTGTTCGTGCAGTGCGATTCCGATTATGTGCGCTCGGCATGAGCGGGAGAGTTTCTGACGGCTGGTCCCTTCGAGCCCTTATGAAACTGCTGCGAATTAGTCCAGTCCGGCTGAAGCAGTGGATTGGCACGGGCACATTGCGCGTGCGCGACCCTCGGATAGCTGCATCGTCGCTAGCCCTCTTTTGCGAGAAAAATACGGTCGGCCTCCAACCCGCAGTCATAGAAAGAGTCCTGGGGGCGACGACAGGGAGGCGCCACGCGTATACCTGGGAGCGGGCGGCTGACCTGCTCGGAACGGGTTTAGTCCAGCTACAAGCCTGGATCGCGGCCGGTCACCTGAAACTCATGGACACCTTTGTGACTGATCGCTCATTCGAGGAATTTTGCAGGGAGCACGGCTCGGAAATAAATATGGGCCTGATTGAGCCGGCGACCGCAAAGTGGTTGACAGAAGAGTACGGCGCCCCTGCCTGTACAACCGGCGTATTTCTAGTTCCTCGCACTCAAAAGCATGCTCTGAAGATCAGAACCTGCCGATGCGGACGGAAGATTGCCGGCAATGTTTATTTCAAACACGTGAAGGCCTGCAAGTTTCCGATGAACCAAACAGTGCATGGAAGTGAAGGCCCGGGCTTGTTTGGCCCAGGCACACAGTTGGCACACATGATTCGCGTAAATCCAAAAAACCCGGCGTGTCGCTGAGGTCCGACAGTAAGTCGGCGTGGCGGAGGCCGTGGAACTCTCCCTTTCTCTGTTTCCGGACCAGAACTGATGTCGTCCTGATGTAACTCTGAAATCCAGTGCTCTTTACTCACCTGCTTCCTCGCTGAACTGCCGCACCGAATCCGCGCTAGACTATTTGCACCTTCCCCAGCTATTGATTGGGCGCCTATGCGTCGCCCGAGACTATGCCAGATAGTACTTATTTGTTTGCTCCAACCTTCAGCGAGCTGACCGGCTACGCTCCATACCGGTGGCAAGAGGATCTGTTCTCATTGCTGATCGCGGGAAAGGTTCCCACGGATATTGGCCTCCCTACCGGTTCTGGCAAGACTTCCATTATGGCCGTGTGGCTGATCGCTGTTGCGGCGGGAGCACCCCTCCCGCGGCGCCTCGTGTGGGTCGTCGACAGGCGTGTCGTTGTTGATCAGGCGACCGATGAAGCTGAGCAGCTCGCAACCCGAATGAAAGAGGCAAGCGATCGCCCCGCGCTGCGCGGTTTGAGGGATGCGCTTGCGGCTTTCTCATTGACGCGCTCGGACGGAGAGGCACTCGCCATCAGCACGCTGCGCGGGGAAAGGGAGGACAATCGCGCTTGGAGCAAGGATCCCTCGCGCCCGGCCATTATTGTCGGCACTGTCGATATGATCGGCAGCCGTCTCTTGTTCTCCGGCTATGGAGATGGGCGCAGCCGCCGCGCTTCGCACGCCGGCCTGCTCGGATACGATGCCCTGTTGATCAACGATGAGGCGCACCTGACGCCAGCCTTTGCATCGTTACTCGGCAAACTTGTGCAAACGCAAGAAGACTTTGGCGGTGACAGGCGGCTCTGTGTGATGCGTTTGTCAGCAACCCACCAGAGCGGGCGGAAATTCTGGCCGCAATCGCTTGAAGAAGACCGGGCGCAGTCAGAGTTTCGCAAAATCTTTGAAGCTCGTAAATGTCTCGAAATCGTCACCGCCGGCAAGCGGCATTCCAAGCTGTTGGAATTGGCCAAAGCGCCCGGGCCTGCGCGAACTCTAATTTTCTTGCGCAAGCCAGACGAAGTCCTCGAGGTCGCCGGGGCGCTTGCACACGCAACGGGCGAAGGCTCAAGGCGGATCATTTGCATGACCGGCACTATGCGCGGTTTCGAGCGGGACCAGCTTGTCCGCGATCCCGTCTTTCAAGAGTTCGCGGCAGCAAGAAGGCCAAACGAATCATGCTGGCTCGTCGCAACGTCTGCTGCTGAGGTCGGAGTGAACATAAGCTCGGACCGGCTCATCACCGACTTGGATACGGCGGACCACCTGATCCAGCGCTTCGGCCGGCTCAACCGCTTTGGCGAGACGGAGGGCCGCGCTTATCTCCTGGTCGCTGACGCAGAGTTGAAAGATGCGGAGCAGAAGCAAGACAAGCAAAAAGAGCCCCAGAAATGCAAGGCTCTCGCCTACTTTCGCGAACTGCTAGAAACAGCAGATGACATCTCCACGGCGCGGCTGTTCGCGTCCCCGCCGCCATCGGAGGCTTGCTCCGAGCCTCCGCTTGAAGCGCAGTTCCATAACCGGCTGGTGGATGTTTGGAGTCAGACCTCACTGGGGGCACATCCCGCCCGCCCTGCAGTGGAGCTCTGGTTGCACGGCAAGCAGGCTGGATACCCGGAGACTTACGTTGCCTGGCGCGAGGATGTGCCCGACCTCACTGCCGCGGGAGTGGATGCTGATGACCTGGAACTACTCCTGGCGAAGTACCGAGTCCTTGCACACGAACGGCTACGCGAGCCAACCTACCAGCTTCAGGAGAAACTCGCGGCGCTGGTGAAGAAATCTGACCCAACGACGCCGCTGTTGTGTGTGAAACCGGACGGTTCAGTAATCGTACTTAAGCTCAGCGATGCCGCTGATAGACGACACGCGGCAGCACTCGCGTACAGCCAGCTCATTCTTCCACCGGCTTGTGGGTTGCTAGACCAAGGGATGTTTTCCCCTGATTGTCCGGATGCAAGCGACACCATAGCCACACCTCTCTCCTATGACTTAGCGGGGTGCGAACCGGACGAGACATGGCGCAGTGCACGACATACCGCCAAGAGAGCGTGTTATCGCGCAACGCTGACCGAAGACGGCTGGCGGCTGCAACGCCTCGGCGGAGTACCCTCTGAGAAACGCGAGCAGCCCATGATATTGCCAGATCTGAGATCGGGCACGGTGCGCGAGTTTGCGACCGAACGAGGCTGGCGGCTCCTCTCGCGTTTGGAGGTGCCTGCGGCCGAGGGCGAGGGCGAGCCAAGTACCGTACTCTTGCTCTACTTCAAGCAGATTGCGCAGAAGATGACTGCGTCGGGCCCCATTTTGTTGCAAGACCACCTTAGTGCAGTCGCCGAAAAGGCTGCCGCTTTGGGGGAGAGGCTTGCATTGCCTGAAGATATCAAGCGTGCCCTTGTGCTGGCCAGCCGGCACCACGACCTCGGGAAGAAAGAGCGGATATGGCAAGAAGCAGCCGGGAATCGAGACGACGCAACGCCAGTCGCGAAGTCAGCAATGCCCATGCGCCCGCGTATGCTCGCCGGATTTCGCCACGAACTAGCGTCATTACGATATGCGGAGCAGGAGGTCGATGGTGAGCCGATGGAGGTCTGCGATCTCGCGCTTCACCTAATCGCTGCCCACCACGGCCATGCGCGGCCGTGTTTCAGCAGGAGAGCGTACGATCGGCGACACCGCCGCGAGAGTGAACGGTTGGCAATGGAGGCCGCACAGCGCTTTGGCCGCCTGCAACGCCGGTATGGAGCATGGGGACTGGCATACTTGGAAGCCGCGTTCAAATCGGCGGATGCTTTGGCCTCGGCCGATGCGGAGGACTATGTCTGACGTTCGCATCAACCTTGACCCGTGCAATCCCGGACAGTTCTATGCCTGTTGCGGACTGCTCGAATTGCTTGAGCTGCGAGGCGCATACACCCATTCGCACTTTGAACTTGATCGTCTTCTTCTCCACAAAGCGACCTTTGTCCTTGCGACCGAATTATCAGTTGATCTTCCTGACATCGTCACCTCCTTGAAGAAAGTGAAATGTCGGGCCGTTCCTCGTGGCAACGTAGCGTCGAACGGTGACGGCCCAGCCGATTCAGATGAACCGAAGACCAAAGATTCTACAGCACCCGTGGCGATATGCTTCTCCGAGGGAACGTTGACGCTCGACTGGTGGCTTGACGGGTTTTGGAGTAACAACAGTGACTTGAAACTGTGGGCGGGGAACCAGAGTTCATTGCAGATTTGGACAAAACTCTGCGTTTTGATTCCAGCAACGATCGAACCAGCTACGATTTTCCAAGCAGCTGAGATGGCCAAGGGACGATTCGGTGTCGATCCCCGATCCGCTTGGGAGGCGCTGGATCTCGGTTATTCACCCAACGAGCAGAATCATTCTGTGCGCACTTATCCGGTAGTCGAAGTCCTCGCGGCCATCGGTCTACAGGGCTTTCGTCCAAAGGGCACTCGCAGGACAGGTCTCGGCTACTGCCTCTGGCTATCGTCGTTGCCGCCGTCCGTGGCGCGGACTGCCTGCATGGAGCCGTGGGATGGCCTTCGCAGCGCTGCTTACATTTTTCGTATGGAAGGACGCGGCAGCTACAAATACTTTGGCTTTGCTGAAAGAGCCATTTCGGTTCAGGAGTGAACTATGTCTTCGAAATTTGATGCTTGGCTTTCCAGTGATGGTCCAGTGGCTTTGAGCATTCTTGAACCTCTCGAGCCGGCCTTGGGTGAAAGGGCCGTCTTCTTCCCGCCCACCTTTGCCGCTCCCGAAGGCAGCGATGAAAAACCAGACTATGTGATTGACGAAACGACTGCCGGGCGTGTCTGCCTGGTAGATAGTGTCGGGTCGCAAGCAAATCGACTCGAACCAATGTTTAAACGGCCGCAGTTGGCTGGACTTGTTCCTCGCGTAACCATCAACATCAGCAACTCCCGCTCCGTGGACCTGCTCGATGCCGGGCATCGCGCCGCCGACGCAGTCGTCCGCTTTTCCAATGTTGGTAAGACCTTGGAACAGGCATTCCTTGATTATCGTGAGAAAGGCAACGCTGAAGGACTGGCCAAGATCGCCCCGACATCCTTGGTTTTCGGAGCATGGGATTCACGCGCCGAGGCAACCGGTGCGAAGATCCCGCGTGCGGTCGAATCCGTAGTTCGAGCCTATGAAGTGCAGCGCCTGACGCGTGGGGCGCAATATTTCGCTGCCCTGGAAAAAGAGGAATTGGAGCAAACAGGACTCGATTTGCTTGGCCAAAAGGCACTGTCGCAGGAAGGCCTCTCCGACAGCCCTACCGGGCGTGGCCCTGGTGGAGTTATCGCAACTCGCATTCAACGCGAAGCATTACTTAATCTAGTGGCTCTGCGAGCGCTTGGAGCGGGCGATGGGGAAGCGTCAAAGAAGCTGCAACGCTATGTCCTCGGACTAGCGCTGGTGGCTTTTCTCGCACCTGCTGAGCTGTATTTGCGCCAGGGATGTCTGCTGGTTGCAGCGCAATCAAAACCAGCGAACAAAGAGATTATCTGGCGCAACGGCGAACGCGAACCGCTGCAGATGGATGAGCAGGAGGCACTTGCCTTCGCCAGAGAAGCCGCCAATGCATTCGGCGTGGGGCCTGACGTTCAAGCTGTGTTTGATCCAAAGCTGGTCAAGGCGAAGGTGGAATCAAAGTCCAAGAGGAAAACAAAAGCCACGACGCCCGAGGGGTGATTCTGTGAGCCATTTGTGCATTGCCGCCACATTTCTGACCTGTCGGTATCATGGCAAAGAATGGCCGCCATCACCGACACGCCTCTTCCAGGCGCTTGTAGCCGGCGCAAAGACTGGTGTCTACCGGCAACAATGGTCTGCTGTCGAACCTGTGCTTCGAATCTTGGAGCAACTGCCAGCCCCCGAGATCGTTGCCCACAATGCTGAGCGGCTGAGCGGTTATCGAATTTCGGTGCCTAACAACGACGCCGACCGAGCGGCAAAGGAGTGGGCCCTTGGCAGAGACTTCGATGCTTCAGGCTTGCGTACTATGAAAGAGGTGCAGCCACGGGAGGTCCGTCCCTCTGAGAATGGCAAGCCGCACCTGTACTACTTCTGGAAGCTCCCAGGGGATACTACCGATGTACACGCCAGCCGTCTGCTTAGTTCCTTTCTACATACGCTCGGCTGGGGCGTTGACATGGCCTACGCCGACGCGTTTCTGGCTGATGAACCGTACATCCAAGCCGTCGCTGCCCAAGACGGCTATTCGCGCTACACACCAGCAGCGCGGGGAAGACTCTATTCCACCCCAGTGCATGGTTATCTGGATGACCTTTGTTTGGCCTATCAGCGCTACTGCGATCGGCACTCCGCCAGCGGCGTCGACGCCTTCACACGAGCTCGAAACCACGGACAGCTGCCCTATCGGCGAGTTGGTGTGGCAATGCCACCCGTTGCCATGTTTCTGTTACGACAGCTCGACAACACGAGCGCTTGGTTTTCAGTCCCCTGGGCATTTTCCATGCGAGTGGCCGCGTGGATGCGGCACGCAGTGGCGGAGGCCCTTCGCGAAGAAGGCCACAGTGAGTCGGAAGTAAACGAGTACGTTCTAGGACACGGAAGCGACGGCCACAAGCGGCACATGTCGTTTGTGCCTTTACCCTCCATCGGCGGACCGCATGCCGATGGCGCCGTTCGTCGCGTGATGCTAGTCGAGCCCGCCGATGCTGATGGCAACATCAGCGAACTGTTGCAGTGGAAGCTTGCCCCGTCCGTCCTGCACCGGCTGCTTGAGAGCGGTGGCGGCCCCAGGAGAACTGCACCTGTCTGCTCGCTGGCGGAAGGCTCCCGAAACGAATCCGTGATTTCCAATTACCTGCCGGGCGCTCCCCGGCACGTTTGGCATTCAGTGACGCCAGTGATCCTGCACGGCCACAATTCCCTGCGAGGAAAATTCTCGCTGCGAAAGACTGAAGAATTGCTCTATCAGGCATTAGAGAAGTCTGGCTACGCCCGGTCCCTGATTGCCGAAATGCAATTCCAGCCCGCGCCGCTTTGGTCGGGAACAGAAGGCGCCTTGGCTATCCGGGTCCCTGAACATCTGCGCAAGTGGCCGCGCTATCATGTTGCCCTAACCTTCCGTCAGGCGATAGCAGGGCCCGTACTCCTAGGGATCGGCAGGCATTACGGAATTGGTTTGTTTGCCGCTACGCCAGAGCGAGCGGATTGATTGTCCGGAAAATTCAACCTATCGTTACTTTGGTTTGGTTGCTCACCCTAGTCAGCATGGCAATCTATCCGAAGGCACCCCAGGGTAAGGGGTTCCACACCACCTCCGTTCGCGGGAGGCGTTCAACAGATGCGCAATTCCTACTTGGTTTGTTACGACATTTGCGATGAAAAGCGGTTGAAGAAGGTCTTCAAGGCGATGCGTGGTTTCGGCGACCATCTACAATATTCCGTCTTCGAATGCCAACTCACCGCGTCGGATTTGGTGCGCTGTCGAGAGGCGCTGCGCGGCATCATCAAGCACTCAGAAGATCAAGTGCTATTCGTCAACCTCGGACCAGCAGAGGGACGCGGTGATCGAGTCATTACTGCTCTGGGCAAGCCGTACACAAATATGGATGCCCCTTGCATCATCGTATGAATACGGGCTGCCTGATTGGAGAACACCGTGACTTCTGACGCTAATAACATCCAGCCGGATCGTATAGAGCTCACCACAGTTCATCATCTCAAGAAGAAGCTACCCGACCTGCTCCCGACGAGGATGCTCAACGAGTTCGTTTATTGTCCACGTCTCTTCTATTACGAGTGGGTAGAAGGGGTGTTTGAGTCTAGCGCAGACACTTTGGAAGGCGACGCGAAGCATAGTCGCGTGGATACGGAACCTGGTGCTATGCCGACGGCAGGTGATTTGGGACCGGAAGTGATTCATTCCCGTTCGATAAGCTTGTCCAGCGAACGCCTTGGGGTGATCGCCAAGCTTGATCTGGTCGAGAGCGGTCCAGACAGCAGTGAAGCCTCCTCGGTACGTCCAGTGGACTATAAGAAGGGCCGACCACGGGAGGCGGACGGTGCGCTCGAACCGTGGCCGTCTGACAAGATCCAAATTGCGGCTCAAGTCCTAGTGTTGCGGGAGAATGGCTATCTATGTGACGAGGGCATTCTCTACTACTCCACCACCAAGCAGCGTGTGCGGGTTAGCGTTGATGACGCGCTAGTCGCCGAGACAGAGCAGTTCATCCTCCGAGCGAAGAACGTGGCGAGCAGCACAAGAATTCCCGACCCGCTGGTGGACAGTCCGAAATGCCCGCGCTGTTCGCTGGTCGGCATCTGCCTTCCCGACGAAACCAATGCACTACATGCCCGTTCAGCGAGGTATGAAAACGGAGGCGGTATCCAGTTGCAGATGTTCGAAGAGGACAATGGAGACAAGGCGGCCACTTCAGTTCGCCAACTTGTCGCTCCCCGTGAGGCCCTCAAGCCACTGTATCTGAACTCACAGGGAATGCGCGTGGGCAAGTCCGGAGACGTAATCCAGGTACGCGATGGGACCGAACTGAAGCAAGAAGTTCGACTCGGAGAGGTTTCGCAGATCAACTTGCTCGGTAATATCCAACTTTCGACTCAAGCGATACAAGCCTTCTGCGCCGCAGAGATACCTGTGTGCTACTTCTCGCAGGGCGGCTGGTTCTACGGGATTACGAGCGGACTGAATTCTCGCAACGTGTTCCTGCGCCACCAACAGTTCATGTCGGCGGAACACGACGGAACCGCACTGCGGCTCTCCCGCAAGTTGGTAGCAGGCAAAATTCGAAACCAGCGCACCCTCTTGCAGCGCAACCACATCGAACCGCCAGAACAAACACTCGGGCTACTAAAGGCCTTGGCTGATAAAGCAGAGACTGCGACGGAGCTAGAGAGCTTGCTTGGAATCGAGGGCTCCGCTGCGCGCATTTATTTCAGCGAATTTGCCGGGATGCTGAAAACCGCGGAAGACGGCGATGATGCACATCGTGGTCAACCGCCACAGTTCCGCTTTGATTTCACCGAGCGCAATCGCCGTCCACCGCGCGATCCGGTGAACGCACTCCTGTCACTGGCCTACAGCATCCTTGTGAAGGATCTTATCGTTACTTGCTGTGCGCTGGGGTTTGACCCCTACTGGGGTTTTTATCATCAGCCGCGGTTTGGTCGGCCGGCATTGGCGCTCGATTTGATGGAACCGTTTCGGCCACTGATCGCGGACTCAGCGGTTCTAACAGCCATCAACACTCGCATGGTAACACCGGCCGATTTCGTACAGTCCGGACCATCGGTGGCGTTGAAACCCGGTGGGCGGAAGGGGTTCTTCAGAGCCTACGAATTGCGCATGGACACGCTTGTCACGCATCCGATGTTTGATTATCGTGTCAGCTATCGGCGAGTGCTTGAAATCCAGGCGCGACTCCTGGCGCGCTTTCTAAACGGGGAGATCGATGACTATCCCGTCTTTATTACTCGCTGATTGGGCCAGCGAGAGGTCCTGTGATGAGCAAGAGCCGGGGATCGCTCGAGACCGGCTAATCCCAAAATAATGAATAACTTGAGCCGTTCATCGGAAGGCTGTTATGCTCGGGATCGCCGCCTAGGCGGCGGCCTCTCGCACTTTCGGCGTCAGGTATTTGAAAATACACGGGTTTTTCGGCCGGCCTTTCCGCGCTGAATTCAGCGCGGCCTCATTGAAGCATTTTCAACTGCGACTTATCTGGAGTACCATCCTCTTCTTTCCGCGCTGAATTCAGCGCGGCCTCATTGAAGCGTGCCTGACGCAGATACTGACCACCAAGGAACAGTTTCTTTCCGCGCTGAATTCAGCGCGGCCTCATTGAAGCCAACCGACCCGTGGGAGGAATTCCAGTTACAGGCATGACCTTTCCGCGCTGAATTCAGCGCGGCCTCATTGAAGCACTGCTACTCGATTCTAGCCTATTTGAGAAGGACCTCTTTCCGCGCTGAATTCAGCGCGGCCTCATTGAAGCATACGCGGGACGTTCGAGGGCATCAACATGCAGAACCTTTCCGCGCTGAATTCAGCGCGGCCTCATTGAAGCGATTGGGCCGGGCGGCGATACGCCGGAATTCGTTATGCTTTCCGCGCTGAATTCAGCGCGGCCTCATTGAAGCTCGTTTGCTCCAAAGACCTGACTTTGGATTGTCGCAAATGGGATCGATAGTCCTGGCCAGTATCGGGCCGCCCGTCCTGCGGAACTTCGCGCCAAGGTAAACCTTGAATTCCAGCAGTGGATTCTTCACCACATTCGCGCTCGCCAAAGCTTTGCAATCGAGACAACGCTCCGCAGTCCCATCACCTTTGAGCACGCGCGGCTGGCTCGCGAGCACGGCTTCTGGACTGCGATGGAGTACGTGATGGCCGGCACAGTTAAAGAGTGTGTTCGCCGGATCACGGAGCGCTCATATCGGGGCGGGCACTCCGCCTCCGAACGCCTTGTCAGAGAGATTTATGAAAAGAGCACCAGGAACCTTCTGGCAGCGCTCGACTTCGGCGAAAGTGGAATCGAGGTTGTGCGGATTTATGACAACTCCGCAGTCGGCGGAGATGTGAAACAAGTCTTGAGCCTCCGCCGAGGCCGACCACGCTCCGTGGCAGCGGAAACTCCGCCTTGGCTGGAATCACTCCTGAAGGGGACAACCTTCGAAATCGCACTGCTTCGAGCGGCTCTCCCGCCTCGTTCCCGAGGGAATGACCGATCGCGTGCGAGGTAATCCTAGGCCAACTTCACACTGCCGATGAGTTGGCTGCCTCTGCCCTCGGCAACAGGTTCGGGCGCAAAGACTTCATCGAGCGTCTGCGCAGTCACCAGGCGCCGATAGTTCGTGTATCGGATCGATTGAGGAGCCTTCACTCGTCCACCCTTGACGAGTGGTATGGGACCGATTGTCCGCGGAGGTTCAGCGAAGTTCAAGACGAATTTCCCTGTGTCCTTCCAAGCCTCGATGGATTTAACCGGTGCAACATGGGTAATCGCCGAAACGGGGGCTGCTTGATAACCGGCAATGTACTTGATCTGAGGCCGGACGGACCCATGAATTCGCACTGCATACCAGCGATGCTCACCCACGAACGTCTCTTGAAAACCTTCTACTTTCGCGGGCACAACTATCGTATCAATCTCGTCTGGGGTCAACACCACATCCGCTGAGCGTTCTGAAGGTAGGGACTCGCCAACAACTTCCTCAAGAAATGGCTCGAAATGATAAACTCGCTCTCCCTGTTCGTTCTCATAGCGACCGAGTTCCAGGACCTCAACGCCAAAATTGAATTTCTTCGAAAGCACAGCTTCCAGGTTCTCGGGCATCTCATCAATTATCACGAGCGCAGAGAACGGACTCTCAACGAGATACTCAAGAAGGTGATCGAGGTTGCGAAACTCGCGCTTCGTTGCATACTCCTCGCAGGCTTTCTTTACGTCAGCGTTGTTCTGCAGTGCGCGTATGAGTACTTTCTTTACACCCAATCTCTCGCCCTCAAACGAGAGCGAAAACTGAAGAATCTGTAGAGCGATGTGCCTCAAAGGATCATGTGTCTGAAGTTCGTTCTCTACAACGTAAAGGCGAGGCTTGGCGCTGGACAAATCTAAAAGGTAGCCATCGGGAATGTTTTGGATAGAGCCTTTTGCCCCGATTCGGTTCTTGACGTCCAGATAGAACCGGTTCGGCCCAAACAATCTGCTCTGCACTTCAATAATTGCAGACTCCAGATCGGCTTCACTCTCGTACTCCACTCGACGATAAGCCTGGCCCGCCATCCAAATTACAGACATTGTTGGTCTCTCGGGTTCTCGCTTCTCCGATAGTCTCCATCATTTATACGGCATCGTTATTCTTACAGTCACGGCATAATTTTGTTACACCTCAGTCGTTCCTGACAGCATCTGCAGGAGCGAAACATTGACCTGCACTGCTAGACTGTTTGCGTCCGATTTGAACTACAACCAGCCTTGGAGGCGAGCCCCACATGACCACTGCGGCGAATCCCGCGACACACGATCTCACGGCGCCAGTCCGCAGACGGGCATGGACCCTCGAACATATCTTCTATTTCAGCTTCGCCACCTTCATTGCTGTTGCAGTCTTCCTCGGCTTCGCCCGGACCTTCTTTCTGCGCCATTGGTTTCCCGGCTGGGCAGCCCTGCATGCGGCACCGGAATTCTTCTTCGTCATCCACGGCCTCATCAACACAGCCTGGTTCGCACTCTTCATCGCCCAAGTCGCCCTCGTCGGATCCCGGCGCGTACGCCTGCACCGGTAGATGGGCTGGTTCGGGAGTGGCGTGGCCGTCGCCGTGCTCGTCATGGGTGTCTGGGGATCGCTCATTGCCGCACGGCGACCAACAGGGTTCATAGACGTCCCGGTACCTCCTCTCCAGTTCCTTGCCATTCCGTTGTCTCTGCTCTTGCTTTTCAGCATTTTTGTCACTTTGGCGATCCTCAAGCGGCGGATGCCCAGACGCATAAACGGTGTATGGTGCTTGCCTCTCTAAGTTTGCTCGAAGCTGCGGTCGGTCGCTGGCCGTTGGCCTTTCTGCGGCAAGCCAATCTGCTTCCATTCCTCAGTCCACTCGACCTGACGGTCGACCTTTTCCTCCTGCCGCTGATTTGGTGGGACCTCCACTCCCGTACAAGACTTCACCCGGCGACGCTTTGGGGAGGACTGGCCCTGATCCTCAGCCATCCTCTCCGACTCTTGATCGCCGGAACGGCTGCTTGGCAGCGATTCGCCAGCTGGAGTGTCCACCTCCTAGGACCATAAGCTCCCTATGGCGCTTGATAGTTCGAGCAAGTCTTCTAGGCGCAAATAGGCTCGGCCACCAGACACCACGACAAAGGGATCGGGAGCAACCAGGTCGGTAAATTTCAGTGGCATCCAGCCGAGCCGCCCGTCTGCGGTGTGAAAGAAAACAAACCGGTGACTTTCCTGAGGCGGCCCGCTGGCTCGTTCTAAAGTCTCTCCGTGGAGCGGATGGAAGGGATGGGTTACCTGGAAGAAAGCACCAGTGTCTGAATGTTCAGCCTTTCGTGTGTGTTCGGTCCGGGCACGCATAACAATACCGCCGTGAAAGTATGACCTCTCACGGCAACTGACTGAAATCACATGGCACGGAGGGCAATCTGCAGCCATGATTAGTAAGGACGAGAAACTTCTACGGACCCTTAACGGACCCTCGGCACGACATCCCGTTAGCCTTTCCATTGACAACCACGTGCACCTCTTTCACGGAGCGCCTAGACCCCTGCTCATAACAATGGAGTGGACACGCCAAACTACACCGCCGGCCCAATAGATATAAATGCCGATCCACGCAACGGAAAGCCTGCGTTCAACACAGTGCTGTTCAGTTTGCCGAGAGAAGGCACGATGGGCACGGCACGCCGCCGCTTCTTCTACGGTCCAGGTATCGATAATTTCGACCTGGCACTCGAAAAGACCGTGCCGCTGACAGGATCCAAGGCTCTGCAGTTTCGGGCGGAGGCGTTCAATGCTTTCAATCACGCCCAGTTCTACGGGGCCGGCGGCCCGTCAACGGCGACATTAACAGCGCGAAGTTTGGTCAGATCGTCAGCGCAGCAGCACCGCAGCTTCTCCAGTTGGCGGCAAGGTTTGTGTTTTGATAACTGGGAATCGATGATTTTGAAGTGTCAAAACTACTCGGTGATGGACAGTTTGGACTGTACTTCAGAATTCTGGCCCCCAGGGATTCGAACCCCGATATGCTGATCCAGATCATTCGGCGCGTGTGCTTGTTTTTTCTTCTTAATCGCAGCGCTAGTGGCTCTCCTAGCGGCGTTATACTCGCTGTCTACTGGGGGTCCTGGTTTAGAGTGCGCCCCCGAAGGGAATTGACTTCGTGCATACCGTGCAAGTCGAACTCATCGAGAAAAGCAAGAAACGTTTCATCGCGACAATCTGCGTCACCGCAGTTCTCTTGCTGGTGCTCTCGACACTGCGATTCGCGCCGCGGTTTAACGACGCCCTTGCGGGCAAACCGGAATACGTTCGCGTTCTGACAGAGACCTTCGCACGGCAGCTTGCCACACGGACGCAAATGCAGTTCCCGGTGATTGTCGAACAGGATGAACATGCAACGTGCCAGGGCGTAACTGCCCCGTCAATTCCAGACGAACAAATCCGGGGTACGATCTACCTGCTGACGTATTCAGAACAGCAACGTCTCACCTGTCTGACGACCTAGGTCCCTGGGATCGCTGATCAGGTCTACAACCTCGCCGTCTGTGAATGGATAGATAGGACCGCCACACTGCGGTGAGCCGTTTTTGTCAAGTTGGACAAGATCGATGCCAGAGTGCGTGTCCGCTGCGGTGGCCGGAGTTGCCTTCACAAGATAAGCCGCGCCACCCTGTCCTATTTTCTTAACGGGTGTTCCATGGCGGAACTGCCCAAGACAGGCATCGGGAAGGACCGGATTAGGAAACTTCGAAGGGCACTCCGGTGCGGTGTGCTCGTCGGCGGCTGAGTTGGATGCGGCGCTTTGGCCGGATACCGGAACAGTACCTGCTCGTCGGACCCAGTTCTTGCTTTCATCGTCAATCAACTTTGTCTCTTCTGGGCCGAGACCGTTACTCAAACAGCAGTTGAACTGCCCACTAATCAGCTTACCGCGGGCCGTGGCTCCGACTGGGGGGAACCGCAGAGTGAGGACAGGGCCGTTGGCTTGGTAAGAACCGGAGAAATCTCTGCCGCCCACGGCCCAATTGAAACTGCCGTCCGACCTAAGATCGAGGTACTCATCTGCATTTTGATCGTTCACGTAATGGCCTGCAATCGCGTCATTGGCCCGATTCTGTGCGTGCGAAAGGATGACTAAGCCAATGATGACGAAAGTGCCGATAGTAAATCTGCGCTTCATCGCTCAGAAACCTCCGAACATTGCCCCGATGAAGAGATCCGAAGAGTGCCCACAGCGTCCAACGCAACTGGCTCCGTACAGGTTCAATGCGACCCAGCTATTGAACGTCAGAGACCTTATCGTCGACGAAGACAATCTTCATGTCTTTGTAGACATAGATCTTCTTCGGACCCAGGTTCACGATCTTTTCCGGTGCACCCAATATACCTTCGACTTGGTGGGAGGTCTGGCCCAGTTCTACGCTCTTTGTGCTCGCCGCCTTCAGTTCCGCTTCGGGAGCAACCACGGAATCCACCACCTTCTTAACGTCATCAACGCTGGCCGACTCCAAGAATTCTTTGCCTAGTTCAAATGAAAGCAGCGCCTTGTAACGGGTCTGTCGTGTCGAGCCATGAACATTTACGTCGTAGGTGTCGCAGGTGATGACGAAGTAGCGAACCTGATCGTCCTTGACTTCGATCTTGAAGACGAACACCTTGTCGCCGACTTTCAGACTCCCGCTCGTCTTCTTGTCTTGCATCATTGCGCCGAATCCGCCGGCCTGGGCGACTTGGCCATCGCGGACCTTGTTGTTTAGAAAGCTCATGTCACTGGAGAGGTCGCCGCTGATGCCCTCCTTCTGAATCACCAAAATAGTTCCCGGTTCCGTAATACGAACGCGATCAATGCCGGTCTTGGTGATTTGGTATTTGGATTTCAGTGCTTCTTCGAGAGCGGAGCGGTCACCTGCTTTAGCGATACCGGTTGCGGCGAAGAGAATGAGGATTGCAACGACGATCTCATTCCGAACTTGATTTGCAGAGTGCTTGTTGCGCATTGTCAGTTCCTCCGACAGAATGTGTTGCTAAAGCATAATCGTGCCTTCTGAGTTCCTATCTGTTCAGGCTCGCGCGGACATTGCGATTGTTGCGCTACGCGCCAGGTGTATTGCTAAGCCGTTGCATGCGCCCTGGACTTGCGCAACCACCATCGGGTAAACCACCAGCCAGGAAATCAGCCTCACGAACGGGATCAGCCCAATGATCAAAGTCGCAAGTACCAGACCTCGCGAGATAGGCGAAGGTAAACTGCGCAGTCGGTACTGGAAATTGATGCGGTCCGCCAGACGCAGCCAGAACACAAAAATCCAGTAAAGGTTGAAGATCGGAATGAACAGAAAACCAATGGCCTTTCCCGCGCCGAAGTCGTCTGGCCGAACGCGGGGAAACGTGGAATGCTTCAGGCCCATATAGATGACGGTGAAGATTCCTAGCGTGATGAAGTGTAGGACAATGGCTCCCCCTACGGAAAAAGTTTCGAACATACTGTGCCGCTGCAACATCTCCCGTTGCGCCGGAGAAATGCAGTTCAGATCAAGGTGAGGATCATAGGCGTTCATCATTTGATGCAGGTCGAGTGGCACGACGGCCCCGGCTACATGTGTCGTCTGTGCGACTACGGCCTGTGGCTGCGGCAATGCTTGCACCACCGGCTTTCCGCAGGAACTGCAGAATGCATCGCCAGGATCGATAGGGTGCGAGCAGTTCGGACACCACCCCATCTGAGAATTGACATTGTCCATATTCTTATCCATTCGTCCCTTTCATCAGGAGCCTTCGGAATCAATTCCGAGTAGCGAGACGCGACGGGCGAACGGAGTGTCAGCCGAAATCTGAGCGTCCGGAAGCTACTCGAGAAATCGCCTCAGCTTCGTTGCGGCAAGGAGAACAGATCATCGCTCTCAATCCCTTTCTTGCATATTCGCCGGTGACGAGCTTCCTGGCCC
>Ga0070741_10006796_pt1 | contig 24261 bp, 21 predicted proteins | sample Coa_R1_4_FD_66440 | JGI IMG/M metagenome (GOLD analysis project Ga0070741, IMG submission 66440) | Surface soil microbial communities from Centralia Pennsylvania, which are recovering from an underground coalmine fire - Coalmine... | ecosystem: Environmental > Terrestrial > Soil > Unclassified ...
ATCGCCTGCACGGCCGGCGCATTGAGCGATAGCAGCATCATCTCGATGCCGTGCGCGTCCATTTCCTTCAAGCGGCGCTCCTGGATGTCCAGCAGCCGCCCCTTTAATTCCGGCCAATCGGCCTCGGGCGCAAAGCCGGCGCTGTCCTGAAGCGTCTCCGGAATTGCAAAATGCTCTTCGAGCGCTACTTTTCCTTGCATCGCGGAACGCCTCCACCCTGTCACCGGCCATTCCGGGTAAATTAGACAGTGTACTGTCCAATTGGCAAGTTCAAATTGGTGTGTCCAATCAGATGATCCGGCAATCTTGACCGGCGGGCCGGAGCGGCTGACAATAAAATGATCCGCCGTTCACCGATCACATTTGACCATCGCCCATGACCGAACACGATCATCACCACCATCACGACGACCATTCGGAATTGTCAGAGACCGAGCTGCGCGTGCGCGCGCTGGAAACGATCCTGACCGAAAAGGGATACATCGAGACCGCGGCGCTCGACGCCATCGTCCAGAACTACGAGACGAAGATCGGCCCGCACAACGGCGCGCGCGTCGTCGCCAAGGCGTGGACCGATCCTGCCTTCAAAAAGGCTCTGCTCGAGGATGCGAGCAAAGCAGTTGGCACGCTTGGCCATGTCAGCCGGGTCGGCGATCATCTGGTCGCGGTCGAGAATACACCGCAGCGGCACAACATGATCGTCTGCACGCTGTGCTCCTGCTACCCCTGGGAAATGCTCGGACTTCCGCCGGTCTGGTACAAGGCCGCGCCCTATCGCTCGCGGGCGGTGAAGGATCCGCGCGGCGTGCTCGCGGATTTCGGCGTGAGCCTGCCGAAGGACATCGAGATCAGGGTGTGGGACTCGACCGCCGAGACGCGCTTTCTGGTGCTGCCGATGCGTCCAAAGGGCACCGAAGGCTGGAGCGAAGAACAACTCGCCGAGCTCGTGACGCGCGACTCCATGATCGGCACCGGATTTCCCAAGACGCCTGGAGCGCCATCATGAACGGCGTGCACGACATGGGAGGCATGGACGGCTTTGGCAAGGTCGAGGTCGAAGCCAACGAGCCGACCTTTCACGAAAAGTGGGAAGGCCGCGTGATGGCCATGGTGCGCGCGATGGGCGCCGCCGGCGCTTTCAACATCGACATGTCGCGTTTTTCGCAGGAACAGTTGCCCCCGCATATTTATCTGGCCAGCTCCTATTACCGGAGATGGCTGCTCGGGCTCGAGGGCAATCTCGTCAGAAGAGGATTTGTGACGGGCTCCGAGCTCGCGTCCGGACACGCGGAGGAGCCCGCAAATCCGCTGAAGAACGGCAAACTCCGCGCAGAAGACATCGGCCGGGTCATGACGCGCGGGAAATATGAACGCACGCCGCAGGCGCCTGCCGCTTTCAAGCCGGGCGATCGCGTGCGGGCAAAAAACATGCACCCCGCCACCCATACCCGCCTGCCGCGCTACACACGCGGCCACATTGGCGTGGTCGAACGTGTGCTTGGTTGTCAGGTTTTCCCGGACTCGGCGGCAATCGACCTCGGCGAAAATCCACAGTGGCTTTATGTCGTGGTTTTCGACGCCACCGAACTGTGGGGACCGGACGCGGACCCCAGCAGCAAGGTTTCGATCGACGCCTTCGAGCCGTATCTGGAGTTGGCATGAGCGAGGCCGCCGTCGCGCAGGCAACGCGCGCCCTTGCCGACCTGCCGCGAGACGACGACGGCCCGGTGTTCCGCGAGCCCTGGGAGGCCCAGGCCTTTGCGATGGCGCTCTCGCTTTACGATCGCGGCCTGTTCACCTGGAAGGAATGGGCGGCGGCCTTGGCCAGCGAAATCAAGATCGCGCAAGCCAATGGCGATCCCGACATCGGAACCACCTACTATCGGCATTGGCTCGCGACGCTTGAAAAAATGGTCGCCTCAAAGGGCGTCGCCACGCTCGAAACCCTTCATCGTTATCGCGATGCCTGGGATCATGCCGCCGACCGCACGCCTCACGGCTCGCCGATCGTGCTGAGGCCGGACGATTTTCCGCCTACCGCCTGAGCAATCACACATGCCCGGCGCATTCTGATCCCCAGGGAAATCGCGCGTTGTCGTCCGGTTCCTCTGGGACCCGCGACCTTCTTGCGGCATACAGAGCCGCAGCCTTCACCCAAGCCGGTGCCCGATGACCCCTTCCCGCGACATTTCACGCCTGATCGAGATCATGGCGCAACTACGAACACCCGTGACCGGCTGTCCGTGGGACCTCGAACAGAATTTTCAGACCATTGCACCCTACACGATCGAAGAGGCCTACGAAGTCGCCGACGCGATTGCCCGCAACGATTTCGACGACCTGAAAGACGAGCTCGGCGATCTCCTGCTTCAGGTCGTCTATCACGCGCGCATGGCGGAGGAGCAGAACGCCTTTGCTTTTGGCGATGTCGTGGAAGCCATCACGCGAAAAATGATCCGACGTCATCCGCATGTCTTTGCCGACAAGGACGGCAACATCGCCGCTGCCGGCGTCAAGAGCCAGTGGGAGCGTATCAAGGCCGAGGAAAAGGCTGAACGTGCGGCGCGCCGCACCAGTGACGCATCGCCGCCCTCTTCGCTGCTATCGAACGTCAAGGCAGGCCAGCCGGCGCTGACCCGCGCGATGGCGTTGCAACGCAAGGCGTCGACGGTTGGCTTCGACTGGAACGACCCGCGCGCGGTGCTGCAGAAGATCCGCGAGGAAGCCGACGAGATCGAGGCGGCGCTAGATCAGGCCGACAAGGTCGAGCTTGCGGCGGAAACCGGCGATCTTCTGTTTGCACTCGTCAATCTCGCCCGCCATGTCGATGCTGATCCGGACATGGCGCTGCGTGGCGCCAATGCAAAATTCGAGCGCCGCTTCGCCTATATCGAGCGCACGCTTGCGTCACAGGGCCGGTCGCTCGAGGCGGCGTCGCTCGAAGAAATGGACGCATTGTGGAATGAAGCGAAGGGGAACGAAGCTCCTCGTCACGACCCATCGAGGTGATGCGTCGGTCAAAGAAAGTGACCCGGCGCTGCTGATGCAGGATTTTTTGAAGGAGCCTCAATCAAAGAACGATTGGGCGCGAGCCGATGGGCGGAAGTAAATGTTAACGCCCGGCTTTGCAGCGATGGTGTTCCCCTGTACCATCGCGCCAAGACGACCGGCATTCAACGGTCGCTTTGGCAAGGGAGGGATTTTCATGCGTCGCAACATAGTCGCCGCGCTTGCGCTCCTCTTGTGGGGAGTAGGTCTGACCGCCGTCGCAGTCGCACAGCAGCCGGTCAAGCTCGGCGTGCTCAATGACCAGACGGGACTGTACGCGGATCTGACCGGCATGGGCTCGGTCCACGCTGCACGCATGGCGGTTGATGATTACGGCGGCAAGGTGTTGGGTCGCCCGATCGAAATCATCTTCGCCGACCATCAGAACAAGGCCGATATCGGCGCCAACCTCGCGCGGCAATGGATAGAGACCGAGGGCGTCAACGTCATCCTCGACATTCCCAACTCGGCCGTGGGGCTCGCCGTGCGCGAGGTGACGCGCACGCACGACGCCGTCGATATCAACACCGGTGCTGCCACCTCGGACCTCTCCGGAAAAGCCTGCTCGCCGCACGGTGTGCACTGGAGCTTCGACACCTACGGTCTTGCCGCGACGATCGGCCAGGCGTTGGTGAAGCAGGGTGGCGACACATGGTTTTTCATCACCGCCGACTACGCATTCGGGCATGCACTCGAGCGCGACACCTCAGCATTCGTCGCGGCCGCCGGTGGCAAGGTGTTGGGGGCCGTGCGTCATCCGCTCAATACGGCCGACTTCTCCTCCTATCTGCTGCAGGCACAAGCCTCGAAAGCGAAGATCGTCGCACTCTCGAATGCCGGCGGCGACACGATCAACGCGGTCAAACAGGCCGCGGAATTCGGCCTTGGCCGCAACGGCGAGCAGCGCATAGCGGCGCTGCTGTTGCAGTTTCCCGACACCCACGCGCTCGGGCTCGAAGCGGCGCAGGGTCTGACCGCGGCCGAGACTTTCTTCTGGGATCTCAATGACGAGACCCGCGCCTGGACCAAACGCTTTCTCACCCGCAACAACGGCAAACCGCCAAGCATGATCCACGCCGGGACCTACGGCGCGACATTGCACTATCTCAAGGCGGTGGCCGCCGCCGGCACGACCGACGCCACCAAGGTCGTCGCTAAGATGAAAGAACTTCCGATCGATGACTTTTACACCAAGGGCACGGTGCGCGAGGATGGGCGTGTCATGCGGCCTTATTATCTGCTGCAGGTGAAGAAGCCCTCGGAATCCAGATATGCCTTCGATTACCTCAAATTGCTCGCCACGGTGCCGGCCGAGGAAGCGGCGCGCCCTCTGAGCAAGAGCGAGTGCCCGATGGTGAAGCGCGGTTGACCGATGACTACGGAGCGAGAGGTACGGCGTCGAAACGGTTGATGACGAGATCGCGCTTGGTCTCGTCGACGCGCACGGTCATTTCATAGCGGCCGTCCTGAAGGCTTTTGTCCAACACTTCCGAATTGCGATGCAGCCAGCTCACGCCGGCGCCGTCGGCGGCATCAATTGATATATGAAGCGTCGCTCGCGTCGCTGCCAGCAGGTCTTCGATCGCTGCGAGCAGGCGGTCGATCCCCTCCCCGGTCTCAGCGGAAACCAGAAAACAAGGACGATCCGGCGGCCGGCGGGCGGCGATATTCTCGATGTTCTCGCGTTCTTCAGCCGAGAGCCGATCGATCTTGTTCCACACTTCGATGATGCGCTGACCGCCGGCGGGATCGATGCCAAGCTGCCGCAACACGGCCTCGACATCCTGCTCCTGCGCCTCGCTGTCCTCGTGCGAGATATCGCGCACATGGAGAACGACGTCGGCCTCCAGCACCTCCTCGAGCGTCGCGCGGAAGGCCGCCACCAGTTGCGTCGGCAGGTTGGAAATGAATCCGACGGTGTCCGAGAGCATCGCCTTGCCGCCATGCGGCAGGTTGAGCGCGCGCAAGGTCGGATCCAGCGTCGCGAACAGCATATCGGCGGCCTGGACCTCTGATCGGGTCAGGCGATTGAACAGCGTCGATTTGCCGGCATTGGTGTAGCCGACCAGCGCCACAACGCGATAGGGCACGCGCTGGCGGCCCGCGCGATGCAGCCGCCGGGTCGCCTGGACTTTTTTCAGCTCATTCTCAAGCCGTGTGATGCGATCGCCAATCAGCCGGCGGTCGGCCTCGATCTGCGTCTCGCCGGGACCACCCATGAACCCGAAGCCGCCACGCTGACGTTCAAGGTGGGTCCATGACCGCACCAGGCGGCTGCGCTGATAATTCAGGTGTGCAAGCTCGACCTGCAGCGAGCCCTCTTTGGTTTTCGCTCGGCGGCCGAAAATTTCGAGAATGAGCCCGGTGCGATCGAGCACCTTGGTGCGCCAGGCTTTCTCGAGGTTGCGTTGCTGGATCGGCGACAGCGCGCAGTCCATCACCACGAGTTCCGCTTCGTGGCTGGCGACGAGACCGGTGATCTCCTCGACCTTGCCCTTGCCGAGATAGGTCGCCGGCCTGATCTGGCTGACCGGTGCGACGAGCGCGTCGGCAATCGTCAGGTCGATGGCGCGTGCGAGGCCAACGGCCTCCTCTAGGCGCGCGTCGGAACCGCGGATCGCAGACGAATCCTCGCGCGCATCGGGATCGCCCCGGCGCGTTCGCAAGTAAGGGCCGATGACAATCACCCGCCCGGTTTGCTTCCCCATGGCCGACCGCGGACGGTCGGCTGCCCCGTCAGAAATTCGGGGTTCCAATCAGCTCACTCTCAAGCCGGTGCATCCTCGCCGCCTTCGAACAACTGGATCGGAGCACCCGGCATGATGGTCGAAATCGCATGCTTGTAGACAAGCTGCGAGTGACCGTCGCGTCGCAGCAGCAGGCAGAAATTGTCGAACCAGGTGACAATTCCCTGCAGCTTGACCCCGTTGACCAGAAAAATCGTTAGTGGCGTTTTGGTTTTACGAACGTGGTTGAGGAAGGTGTCTTGTAGATTTTGTGCGCGGTCTGCCGCCATTGTTTTTTATCCCGCAAGTCTCGGTGCTTTTCTTATTGAACCGACGGCCGCCTTCTATCGAAGCAGTCCGTTCAGCTACCGGCTCCCTTGAGATCCCCCTCCGGGGAGCACGATCGGGCGATTAGAAGGCAGGCTTGGTTATTAGGCAAGCAGCTTCACGTGCCAAGCCGCGCTAAAGAAGTGCCAAAGAGGCGCCAATTCTCCATAGACCGGGGAAAAGAGGCCGATATTCCAAGTGGCCAGCCTCTCAACTATTCGCGGTCTGCCAGTAGTCGGCTTAACCGACGCCGAGCGCCTTCAGCTTGCGGTGGAGGGCCGACCGCTCCATGCCGACGAATTCCGCTGTGCGGGAGATATTTCCCGAGAAACGGCTGATCTGGGCCATCAGGTAATCACGCTCAAAGACCTCGCGCGCCTCGCGGAGCGGCAGACCCATGATGTGCTCGCCATTGTTGCTGGTGGGCATCGCCGGTACCATTGAACCCACGTCCTGCGGCAACATATCGGCGGTGATGATGACTTCCGGTCCGCCGCCGGCCAGAATCATCACCCGCTCCACATTGTTGCGAAGCTGGCGGACATTTCCGGGCCAGACGTGGGATTGCAGGACGGCCATTGCGTCCTGGCCGATCTGACGTTTCGGCAGGCCCGTCGCGGCCGAAATCTGATCCATGAAGTAGTCGATCAATTCCGGAATGTCCTCGCGCCGTTCCGACAACGGCGGAACGCGGATCGGCACCACCGACAGGCGGTGATAGAGGTCTTCGCGGAAACGGCCGGCGGCGATCTCTTCTTCGAGGTTGCGGGCGGTCGAGGAGATGATGCGAACGTCGACGCTGACCTTCGCCGTGCCACCCTGCCGCTGGAAAGTCTGCTCGACCAGGACGCGCAAGATCTTGTTCTGGGTCTCGCGCGGCATGTCGCCGATTTCATCGACAAACAGCGTGCCGCCATGCGCCTCTTCCAGCGCTCCGGTCTTGCGCGCATGCTCGCCGTTCGGCTCGACGCCGAACAGCTCGATCTCCATGCGCTCCGGCGTAATCGCGGCCGCGTTGATCGCGACGAACGGGCCGTCGGCGCGGCTGGATGCGCTGTGCAACGTGCGCGCGGCGAGCTCCTTGCCGGCGCCGCTTGGGCCGACGATCAGAATGCGGCTGTTGGCCTTGGCGGCGCGCTCGATGGTCTGCCGCAACTGGTTCATGCAGGCCGAACGTCCGGTCATGATGCTCGCGGCCGGCGCCAGTTGCTTGAGCTCCTTGACCTCGCGCTTCAGCCGCGAGGTTTCCAGCGCGCGCGTCGCAACCAGGATCAGCCGGTCGGACTTGAACGGCTTCTCGATGAAGTCGTAGGCGCCGCGCTTGATGGCCGCCACCGCGGTTTCGATGTTGCCGTGGCCGGAAATCATGACGACCGGCAGGTCGGCATGGTCGCGCTTGATCTGCTCGAGCAGTTGCAGCCCGTCGAGCTTTGAGCCCTGTAGCCAGATGTCGAGGAACACCAGGCTGGGCCGCCGGTTGGCGATCTCGCTCAGCGCGGAATCGCTGTCGCGCGCCGTCCGCGTCGCAAATCCCTCGTCGTCGAGAATCCCGGCGACAAGGTCACGAATGTCGGCTTCGTCATCGACAATCAAAATATCACTTGCCATAGGATACGCCCGTATTCTCAGTTGCCTGTTGCGGCTGCGATTTTGGTCTTTTCATTAGTCGTTTCCGGCTGCCCCGAGGTTCCCTCAGGAGAAGACACGCTTTCGGCAGCCGGCTGTCCTGTTTCAGCCGCCGGTTGCGCGATGTCGGTCTGCGCCGGCTTGGCAGCATGGCCCGATATCGCAAACCGCAGCCGCATCCACGCGCCCCTCGCGCCTGGCCGCATTTCCGAGGCATCGTGGAGTTCGATCCGCCCGCCATGGTCCTCAAGGACGCGGCCGACGATCGCAAGCCCAAGGCCGGTGCCTTTCTCCCGCGTCGTCACATAAGGTTCGAGCAGGCGCGCGCGGCTCACTTTGGGCAGGCCAATTCCGTTGTCGACGACGTCAATGATGATGAAGTCGTTTTCGCGCGCGGCGATGACATCAATACGACCCCGCTCCAGCTCGCCCGCCGGCACGGCTTCGATCGCCTCCGTGGCGTTCTTGATGATGTTGGTCAGCGCCTGGGAAATCAGCCGCCGGTCGAACTGCGCACGCAGCGGCTCTTCCTTGATATCGGCCTCGATATCGACATCGGGATGGCCGACCCGCATCAGGAACACAGCCTGACGCACGGTGTCGGCGACGTCCTCGCCCTCGATGACGGGCTTTGGCATCCGCGCAAAGCGCGAGAATTCGTCGACCATCCGCCTGATGTCGTCAACCTGCCGCACGATCGTCTCGGTACACTGCTCGAACACCGCTTTGTCTTCGGTGATTGATTTGCCGAATTTGCGGCGGATGCGCTCGGCCGAGAGCTGAATCGGCGTCAACGGATTCTTGATTTCGTGCGCAATCCTGCGCGCGACGTCGGCCCATGCGGAGGTCCGCTGCGCCGAGACCAACTCGGTGATGTCGTCGAGCGTGATGATGTAGCTGTCGCGCGTCTGGCTGGTCTGCTCGGCGGTGACGCGCACCGACAAGATTCGCTCATGGCCCTCGCGATTGATGGTGATCTGGCCCTGCACCAGCCGCTGGGTGCCTTCCCGCGCCGTTTTCATCATGTCGTCGAGTTCGGGCAAGACGTCCGACAGCGGGTGATCCAGTGTCTCCGACTCGACATGGCCGATCAATTTTTCGGCCGAGCGGTTGAGGATGCCGACGCTTCCTGACGCATCGACGCCGATGATGCCTGCGCTGGCCGACGACAAGACTGCCTCGATGAAGCGGCGGCGGCTGTCGATCAGCTCGCTCGCGTTGACGAGCTCATCGCGCTGGGTGCGCAGTTCCTGCGTCATCTTGTTGAAGGTCTCGCCGAGCTGCGCGAGATCGCCCTCCGAGCGATGGACCGGAACCTGCACATGGAGATCGCCGGTCGAAACCAGATTGGCGGCGCCCATCAGTCGCCGGATCGGCGTGACCAGCGAATTGGCGAAGTTCAGACCCAGAAGGATCGACGACATCAGAATGGTCAGCGCGATCACGGCAAAGATCAGCGCGAAGTTGACCTGGATGCCGAGGCGCCGCGCCTCCAGCTCGGCATATTCGGCAACGCTTGCTTCGGCCTGCTTGACTTGCTCGACGACGGTCGGATCGAGCTGGCGCGCGACGTAGAGAAACCTGTCCTGAAAGCCGCGCAGGCGAATCAGAGCCGCGACATAGTTTTCCTCAGGAAGAACCGCGATTTCGGGCTCGTCCTCGTTGAGGTTGTTCAAAAAGCCCACCGGCGGCGCCGCGAACGCCACAGTGATACCGGTTTGGGCGCTTTCCAGAACGCGACGATCCTTGTCGATCAGCATTGCGCCCGGCAGGTTACGCGAGGCGGCACTCGCCGTGAGATACTCCCGGAAGGATTGGCGGTCCTGGTCGAAGAGCGGCCGGGCATGGGCGATATCGTTCGCCATGCCCAGGATATCGCCGCGAATGAGCCGAGCGTGCTCGTTCAAATAGGCGCGCGCGATGCGCTGCGAATTCTGAATCACCTCGCGCGTCGGCCCGGAAAACAGCCGGTCGAGGCCGCGCTCGATCGTAATGTTGGCGACGATCGCCACCAGCACGGCGGGCAGCACCGTCATGATCGAAAACAGGCTGACCACCTGGACATGGAGCCGCGCCGCCGCACGACCGCGTCGACGGGCCTGCATCACCTGCCAGACTTCGCGGGCAATGATGGCGACCAATACCAGGATGGTGGCGCCGTTCATCAGGATGAACGACACCGCGACCTGGCGGGTCGGCTCGACGCGGGTCAGGCCGGTCAGAACGACGAAGGTCAGGAAGGCCGACAGCAACGCCAGGCTGATGGCGATCGGCGCCAACAGCCTCATCAGCGAGCGCCCCTTCGGCTCGCCCTGGGACGGATCGAACTGTGCGGCGGAGGTGTCTACGCTGGTCATTCCGGCATGGGGTGAAATGGGCTTAAGCGTCCGCGCCTAACGCGGCGGACTGATGCATTCATACCACATTGTTGCCGAATTGCGACAATTCCGCGGCGCTAGCCATGGCTTGTCGCGCGAATCCCCTGATGATTCAGATCGCTAAAGCGCTGATTGAATATCTAATTACCGGTGCGATAGACCTGAATGTCGAGGTCCCTGATCTTTTTCCGCAGCGTATTGCGGTTGAGACCGAGCAGGTCAGCCGCCCGGATCTGGTTGCCGCGGGTCGCGGCGAGCGCCGCCGTGAGCAGCGGGACCTCAATCTCCTTGAGGATGCGGTGGTAGAGGCCCGGCGGCGGCACGCCGTTCGGGAAACCGGAGAAGTGCGAGGACAGGTACGCCTCGACCGCCCCGCCGAGGTTGTCGATGCCCTGATGCATGTTGCCGCCGGAAGCGACCGCAGGCGGAGCCAGCTCGCCGTCGATGACCGACGCGGTGATGACGTCCTGCGGGTACAAGGCCGCAAGCCGACGCGCCAGGTTTTCAAGCTCGCGGACGTTACCGGGCCAGCGGTGCTGCTTCATCCGCTCCAGCGCCAGCGCGTCGAGCTTCTTCGGCGGCAATCCATCCTTCTCGGCAAGCGAGAAAAAGTGCCGGATCAAATCCGGCAGATCCTCGATCCGCTCCCGCAGGGGCGGCAGCCGCAGCGGCACCACGTTGAGGCGGAAGAACAGGTCTTCGCGGAACAGCCCCTGCTGAATCAGGATGCGCAGATCCTTATTTGAAGCGGCCACGATGCGCACGTCGGTCTTGATCGGTGTGCGGCCGCCGACGGTCGTGTACTCGCCTTGCTGCAGCACGCGCAAAAGTCGTGTCTGCGCCTCCATCGGCATGTCGCCGATTTCATCGAGGAACAACGTGCCGCCCTCGGCCTGCTCGAAGCGACCCGAGGCGCGCGTGTTGGCGCCGGTGAAGGCGCCGCGCTCATGACCGAACAATTCCGATTCGATCAAGTCGCGCGGAATGGCCGCCATGTTGACCGCAACGAACGGCCCGTTGCGGCGCTTGCCGTAATCGTGCAGCGCGCGCGCCACCAGCTCCTTGCCGGTGCCGGACTCGCCGGAGATCATCACGGTCAAGTCGGTCTGCATCAAACGCGCCAGCACGCGATAGATTTCCTGCATCGCCGGCGAACGGCCGACCAGCGGGATCGAGTCGAACTCGGCATCGTCGGGCGCGCTCGCCACCCGCTCCTTCGGCTCCGAAAGCGCACGTCCGACGATCCCTATCAATTCCTTCAAGTCGAACGGCTTCGGCAGATATTCGTAGGCGCCCCGTTCGGACGCTCGGATCGCGGTCATGAAGGTGTTCTGCGCGCTCATCACGATCACGGGCAGATTGGGGCGCATCTTCTTGATCCGCGGCAGCAGATCGAACGCGTTCTCGTCGGGCATCACGACGTCCGTGATGACGAGATCGCCCTCGCCCTGGCTCACCCAGCGCCACAGCGTCGCAGCGTTTCCGGTCAACCGCACCTCATATCCGGCGCGCGACAGCGCCTGGTTGAGAACGGTGCGGATGGCGGTGTCGTCATCGGCTACGAGAATGCTACCTGCGGGCATCGTTATGTCTCATCTTGTGTTCTGTGAGGCGAGCGTCCCGGCAACGTCATCGCGGTCACTTGGGTCAAGTTTCTTGGCTGGATTGAACATGGGCAACAGCACACGGAAGGTTGTTTTTCTTGGTTGAGACTCGCACTCGATGATGCCGCCGTGGTCGCCGACGATCTTGGCGACGAGCGCCAGACCGAGCCCGCTTCCGGTCGGCTTGGTCGTGACAAACGGATCGAACAGGTTCGGCAACAGATCGTCCGGCACCCCGGGGCCGTTGTCGCGCACGCAGAATTCAAGCGGCAGCGAGACGCGCGATTTCTTGCCCGGCACCGACAGCCGTACGCCCGGACGGAACGCGGTCGTCAACTGGATTTCCGCCTCGTTGCCGAGCTCGGCAGTGGCTTCGGCGGCGTTTTTCACGAGATTGAGAAACACCTGGATCAGTTGATCCTGGTTGGCGAGCACCGGCGGCAGCGAAGGATCGTATTCCTCGACAAAGCGGACGTTGCGCGCAAAGCCCGATTGCGCCAGCCGTTTGACGTGATCGAGCACCGAGTGGATGTTGACCGGACCGCGAGCGACGGGGCGGTCGTCGCCGAACACTTCCATGCGGTCGACCAGCGTGACGATGCGATCGGCTTCGTCGCAGATCAGGCGCGTCAGCGTGCGGTCTTCCGGCGAAGCCGCCTGTTCGAGCAATTGCGCCGCGCCGCGGATGCCGGAGAGCGGGTTCTTGATCTCATGCGCCAGCATCGCGGCGAGCGCGATCACCGAGCGCGCGGCGCTTCGATGCGTCAATTGCCGGTCCATCTTGTCGGCAATGCTGCGCTCCTGGAGCATCACGACGATATGGCCAGGACGCTCGGTGACGGGCGCGACGTGAAGGTCGACCTGGCGGTCGCCTCCCATGCGCGGCGTGCCGAGATCGACCTTGTATTCATAGACCGGCGAGCTTGAGGAGCGAACCTGGTCGATCAAGGCGAGCAAGGGGCTGCCGAACGGCACCAGGTCCTTGAGCGAATGCCGCTGCAGAAACTGCGCGGAGATCTCGAAAAACGATTCAGCCGCCATGTTGGCATCGACGATCCGGCCATCCGGACCGACCAGCAGCACCGGGTTCGGCAGCGCATTGAGAATGACTTCCGAGACTGACGGCATCGGCCGGCGATGTTCGGCGGTGGAGCTCATGCGGCGGCTTCCCACGCGAAATCGTCGAAGGCGTCATCCAGCGACCGGTGAACGAGACGCGGATCGTCCGCAGTCAGGATCTTTCCGCGCCAGTTCTTCAGCACGGCGGCCGGCGCGCAGGCGCAGGTAGCCGCGACCTCGAGCGCCCAGCCGAGATGTTTGCGCGCATGGCGCAGGCCGATGCGCAGACCGTAGTGATCGCAAATCTCGTCGTAGAGGTTACGGATGTGCGAGAGCTGTTCCTTGAGCGACGGCGCGGTCTCAATGGCGCCGGTCTCGAGCCGGCGGCCGATCTGACCGGGCAGCCAGGGCTGGCCCTGCGCGCCGCGTCCGACCATCACAGCATCGGCGCCGGAGGCTTCGAGCGCAGCGACCGCTTTTTCGAATGACGTGATGTCGCCGTTGACGACGAGCGGAATCTTGATCGCGTGCTTCACGGCTCGCACCGCGCGCCAGTCAGCCTCGCCCTTGTAGAACTGGCAGCGTGTGCGGCCATGAACGGAAATCAGTTGCACGCCGGAAGCTTCGGCGCGGCGCGCCAGTTCCGGCGCATTCAGCGATCGCTCGTCCCAGCCGAGCCGCATCTTCAGCGTCACCGGCACGCTCACCGCGCCGACGGTCGCCTCGATCAGGCGAACCGCGTGATCGAGATCGCGCATCAAGGCCGAGCCGGATTGCCCGCCGGTGACGTGCCGCGCCGGGCAGCCCATATTGATGTCGATAACGTCGGCGCCGGCGGCCTCCGCCATCCGTGCCCCTTCCGCCATCCATCTGGCTTCGCAGCCGGCGAGTTGCACGACGTGGGGACCGATCCCGGCCGCCTCGCATCGTAGCTGCGACATCGGCTTGCCGTTGACCAGATCGTCGCTCGCGGTCATCTCGGAAACGACCAGTCCGGCGCCGAGCTGTGCAACCAAACGTCGAAACGGTGCATCGGTGACGCCCGACATGGGCGCCAGAAAAACCCGGTTCGCGACCTCAATACCACCTATTTTCAATGGGTTAGGACGCAAAAGGTCGAGCCTGCTCACGGATTTCTCTTAATGCAGGACGGGTGCCGTTACCCGCCAGAATCTATTCTGTAGCACAATTCTTGTGCAGTCAAGTTGCATGCCTACACTTTAGACAGTTCGGTAAATCTTGCAAGTGCACTGCAGCATTGCATCGTTTTTTGTCCAAGGCCCAGGATTAGCTCTGTCTTCCAGGCATCAGCATGATAAGGGCTGGCTCCAACCCTTATCCGTTCCTTTCCGATCCGATCGATAGCCAAATCCATGCCGAATCCGCCGCGGACAGCCGCCATCCTCGTTGCCGCAGGCCGCGGCCTTCGCGCCGGCACGGGCGGCCCGAAGCAATATCGCGCGATCGGCGGGCAGCCGGTGATTTACCGGGCGATGGCGCCGTTCAGCTTGCATCCGCAAGTATCCGTCGTGCAGCCGGTGGTGAATCCGGACGATGCCGCTGCCTTCAACGACGCGGTCCGGGGCTTGCGCCACGCGCCTCCCGTCAAGGGCGGCGCGACGCGCCAGGCCTCGGTGCATGCTGGGCTCGAGGCGCTGGCCACCGAAAAGCCCGACATCGTGCTGATCCACGATGCGGCGCGGCCCTTCGTGTCGGAAGGTCTGATTTCGCGCGCGATCGATGCGGCTTCGGCGACCGGTGCCGCGATCCCCGCGATATCAGTCGCCGATACGATCAAGCTGGTGGACGGCGGTGGCCGCATTGAAGCAACGCCGGAGCGGGCACGCTTGCGAATCGCGCAGACTCCGCAATCCTTCCACTTCGACACCATCCTCGAAGCGCACCGGCGCGCCGCCCGCGACGGGCGCGACGATTTCACCGACGATGCGGCGCTGGCCGAATGGGTGGGATTGACGGTTGCGACGTTTGAAGGCGAAGCTGCGAACATGAAACTCACGACACCGGAAGATTTCGTGCGCGAGGAAGCGCGGCTGGCAAGCCTGCTCGGCGATGTCAGGAGCGGCACCGGCTATGACGTCCACGCCTTCGGTGACGGCGATCACCTGATGATCTGCGGCATCCGCGTGCCGCACACGCGAGGTTTCCTCGCCCATTCCGACGGTGACGTCGGCCTGCATGCGCTGGTCGATGCGATCCTCGGCGCGCTTGCGGACGGCGATATCGGCTCGCACTTTCCGCCCAGCGACATGAAGTGGAAGGGCGCGGCGTCCGACAAATTCCTCAAATACGCGGTCGAGCGCGTCACCGCGCGCGGCGGACGTATTGCCAATCTCGAAGTCACGCTGATCTGCGAGCGACCGAAGATCGGCCCCCTGCGCGACCAGATGCGGGCCCGAATCGCCGAGATCACCGGGCTCGATATCTCGCGCGTCGCCGTGAAGGCGACCACCAGTGAACGGCTCGGCTTTACCGGCCGCGAGGAAGGCATTGCGGCCACCGCCTGCGCGACCGTCCGCCTGCCCTGGGATGACAAGGGCCCCGTCTCGATCTAGGCGAGTTGAGGAAAACGGGGGGCAGATGGCTGGCGAACGTCAAATCAGCTCCACTAGTGGTCCGATTCTGACATTCGCACCCCGTTGCGGAGGCACTTTTGCGAGTGTCAGAATCAAAGGACCACTAGCAAATAAAGATTCTCGTGGAGCCTTCGATTTGACCTTCGCATAAGGAAACGCGGCAAATGGCTAGCGAACGTCAAATCGGCTCCACGGTCACCCTCGCCCGCTCCCTGCTCGACCTCTGCCGCAGCCGCAAGCTGACCATTGCCACGGCCGAGTCCTGCACCGGGGGGCTTGTCGCCGGCGCGCTGACCGATATTCCCGGCTCATCCGATGTGATCGATCGCGGCTTCGTCACCTATTCCAACGACGCCAAGCACGCGATGCTGGGCGTGGAGACCGATACGCTCGCGACCTTCGGCGCCGTCAGCAAGGAAACCGCCACGCAAATGGCGGTCGGCGCGCTGGAGCGGGCCGGCGTCGATCTCGCGGTCTCCATCACAGGCATCGCGGGGCCTGGCGGCGCGGTGCCGGGCAAACCGGTCGGGCTCGTCCATTTCGCGGTCGCCGCACGTGACGGGCGCATCACGACCCACGAATGCCGCTTTGGCGCGATCGGCCGCAGCGCCGTGCGTCAGCGCTCGGTGGTCGAAGCCTTGCGAATGTTGATGGAGATGGCGCGCGGGCCGAAAGCGGCAAAGCCGAAACGCGCGGCCGTCAGCCGCATTCGCCCGCGCGCGACACGCACCGCGCGCCGCCATGCGCTGAAGCAACGACGGCCGCCGCGCTGATAACCTTCAGCGGCAACGCGATCAGGCCGCGCGCACCGTACTCAGGAAGGCCTCCACCTCTGTTTTCAGTCGCACGCTCTCGGCGGCGAGCATCTGCGCGGCCGAAAGAACCTGGGACGAGGCAAGACCGGTCTCACTGGCGCCGCGCTGCACATCGGTGATGTGCGACGAAACATCATGGGTCCCCTGGGCCGCCTGCTGCACGTTGCGTGAAATCTCCTGGGTCGCTGCGCCCTGCTCTTCCACTGCGGCCGCGATCGCGGAGGATATTTCCGACAGCTTTTCGATCGATCCGCCGATTTCCTTGATCGCACCGACCGAATCCTGTGTGGCAGACTGGATGTCGACGATCTGCTGGCCAATCTCACTGGTTGCCTTCGCGGTTTGCTCCGCCAGCGCCTTGACCTCGGACGCAACGACCGCAAAGCCGCGCCCCGCCTCGCCGGCACGCGCGGCTTCGATGGTCGCATTCAAGGCAAGCAGGTTGGTCTGGCCCGCAATCGCATTGATCAATTCGACGACGTCGCCGATCCGGGATGCGGCCTTCGCCAGCTCCCCGACGCGGTCGTTGGTCTTGCTGGCCTCATCGACGGCGGCCATCGCCATCCGGGCGGATTCCTGAACCTGGCGGCTGATCTCGTTGATGGACGAGCTCAGTTCCTCGGTCGCCGAGGCGACCGACTGCACATTGGTCGAGGCCTCCTCGGACGCGCCGGCGACCTTTGTCGCCAACTCCTGCGCGTGGTCGGCGGTCGACGTCAGCGTCGTCGCGGACGCTTCAAGCTCGGTCGACGACGATGCCAGCGAGCCGACGAGCTCGCTGATCATCGCTTCGAACTCTGCCGTGGCGGAGCTGATGCGTTGGGCGCGCGCCAGATTGACGGCTTTCTCCGCATTCGCGGCCTCATCGGACGCCTTCTTGGCGACGAGCGCCTCCTTGAAAGCCTGCAGGGCTGTCGCGATGCGGCCGATTTCGGTCGCCTCGCCCTGGTGAGGGATCTCGGCCGACAATTCGCCGTCAACCAGCCGGCCCATTGGCGTCAGGATCGAGCCGATGCCGCGCCGGATATCGTGCGAGACGTAGCTCGCCGCGCCGATTCCGACAGCCAGCACGCAAAAGAGGATCGCACTCATCAGGTAAATAGCGCGCCAATAGGTCCCCTCGGCGCTCTGGCCCGCTGCTTCGGCGCCCTTGTCGTTCAACTCCACGAGCTCGGCGAGCGACTTGTCCATCGCGCGGCCGACCGGGACCACCTTTTCTGCATTGATCTGCCTGGCGGCGGCAAGATCGCCCTTGCCGGCATGCGCGCGCACCTGCTCCGCGGCAGCGAGGAATTCCTGCCAATGCCCCTCGAGCTGGCCGGCGAGGTCGCGCTCTGTGGGCGAGGCGATCAACTGGCGATAGGCTTTCGCAGCCTTTTCGTAATCGCCTCTGCGAGCCGCAAGATTGCGGTCAACGTCGGCGCGTTCCGCATCCGTCACTGTGAGATGATCGCGCAGGACGCCGCGAAACCGCGCCGACTGCACGCGCATCTCGCCGATCCAGCGGACGCTCGGCAGCCAATGCGCCTGGATCTCCTGAGCGGAAGCGTCGATCGCGCGCATTTGCAGGAATGCAAAGCCGCCAATGGCCACAATCATCAGGGACAGAAAAACGACGATCGCAAAAAGCTTCGCGCTGATAGAAAATCTGGCAAGCACGAAAGGATCTCCCAAGTATTCGTCCGGATCAAAAATGGAAGCGCATTGTTAACCAAACGATTCTAAGAATTCCCTAAGAGTACCGATCCGAACACCGCGGCCGAGCCACCGACGCCGGCCGCATCGGGTATTTGTGTCGATTTTTCCGAAATAATAACGATCAAACTAAAATGGCGATGCCAAGCAATCGCCCGTCAACGTCTTCGGCCTACAACCGCTGTATTAGAAAAGATTTCAGGGGGGGTGTTATGACGGATTTCTCTATCGCCGCGATTGCCACGACCGAATCAGTTGAAGACACTCACGATCATTCGCTCAAAACGATCGCTCTGTTTTGCTGTGCTGGTTTGCTGACGTCGCTTTGCCTGATGGCATTCGGCATCGATATCGGCGCTACCTGGATCTAGCCGACCGGCCACGGCCGCGCTGCCGATAAGACAGCGTGGCCAGCCTGCGGTTCTTCTGACGGAAGTCAGGCGCGTGCAATGACCGCGATCGGTCCACCTCCGGGCGGACCCTGGTGCTCTGCACCGCCGGAGACGTAGACGGCGCAAGTCCCAGCCAGGCCGCTGATCAATCCGCCGACGGCCGCGCGCGCGTGGCGCGTGGCGCTGATGTCGGTGTCCTCGAGCATGGTGTGACGCAGGCCGCGCACGGTGCCGTCGGGAGAGGCCTCCGCTTTGGCGAAGATGTTTACCAGCCGGTCTGGCGCGCCTGCACCCGATTGCGGTTCGAGGCCGACGCTTTTCAACGCTTCAATAACAGCAACATAATCGATCGCATCACGCATCACGGCATGACCGATCGTGAAAGCACTTGTCGCGTGGTGCGAATTGCCCATGACGATCACGACGTTGTGCATCAGTTCGATGCCTGAAGAGGTCGAAGCGACCGACGAAAACAGATCATAGTTTTTGAGAACGTGGTTGTCTCCGATCTCGTCCTTGATCTCGCCGAGCGCAACGGCAATGCCGAGCGCAGAGGCCCCGCGCGAATAACCCATCGATCCGTACGCGCTGTAGGTGACGGTCTTCTGCCCCCTGCCGTGGGCGTCCTCAATGCGGTCACTCGTCAACAGCGGGCATTTGATCTGCACGAAATGCACATCGGCGGGATCGTCGATGCCGGCGTCAGCCATGGCGGAGCGCACGGCGTTCGCCGTCTCGCTGACCTGGACTGCTCGTCCGATCTCTTCGGGGCGGAAGTCGCGTGTTTGCGCAATTCCGATACTCAGCCGCTTGCCTCCGAGCTTCTGCCGATCTCCGTTGTCGTCCGACATCTTGCGTGTGAACACTGTGATATGCGGACTGAGCACGCCTTCCGTTCCGCCCGACATGACGAAGGCGATCCGCTCCTCGACGCCCCGAGGCGTCAGCGCAAGGCAAGGCGCCAGCGCGACCGACAGCGCCGACGTCGCATATTCGCGGGTGAAATCATTAACCCCGCCATTGCCTTCTGTTTTGCCGAGGATCGCCAGGATCGACGCCGGATCGATATGGCCGGCTTCGATCAACTGAACCAGACCCGAGACGTCGCCGGGCCCCTTGGTCGAAATCCGGATCACGTCGACCGACATTGTACGCGGTGCCATTGAGTTACTCCTTTCCTGGGTCAACGGCTCTCGCTTGCCGAGGCGCGAACGAGGCAAAAGCGCCGAGATAGGGCTTCGGCCGCGGCGCGGCGTAGGCGCCGATCTTCGAGGTCTTCAAGTTGAGCACGCTGCACGCCTCCGCGAGCTTGACGGCGCTGGTGACGCCGTCGATCACCGGCAGGCCGTGCTGCTCGGTCAGGCGCGCAGCGAGATCTGCCATGCCGGCGCAGCCGAGCACGATGGCTTCCGCCCGGTCGTCGCGCTTGGCGCGTTCAATCTCGGCGCTGATTTGTGCCGACGCATCGGACGCTGGGTCGTCCAGCGCCAGCACGGGCACTTCGCAGGCACGGACCTTGGCGCAGCGGCCGGCGAGCCCGTATTTCAGCAAATTGGTTTCAATGGCCGCGATCGAGCGCGACAGCGTCGTGACCACGGCGAAACGGTAGGCCACCATGGTGGCCATGTGGAATGCGGCCTCGCCGATCCCGATGACCGGCGCCACCGCGAGGCTTCTCGCGGCTTCCAGTGCGGTGTCGTCGAAACAGGCGATGACGTGTGCGGACACGCCTTCCGCTTCGCCCCTGGCGATTTCCGCCAGCAGACCGGGCGCGGAAAACGCTTCGTCGTAATAACCTTCGATCGATACCGGTCCATCAGCGGGATTGACGGCGATAATCTCCGTGCCCGATGAGGCGACCGCGCGCGCAGCCGCGCCGATTTTTTCGGTCATGGCAACGGTCGTGTTCGGATTGACGATGAGAATGCGCATTGGGTGCATTCTAGACCATCCCCTTCCCCGCATCCGAGCCGTGGCGCCGCTGCCGCGCCTGCAAGAGCAGAATAACGATTAGCGCCGTGAAGATTACCAGGAACGACACCGCGCTGGTCAGGGTGCCGAGCGCATAGATGTCCGGCTTGGTGACGGTCGTGGTGAGACCCTGCAATTCCAGCGGCAGCGTATTGACCGAGCCGATGGCCTGGCTGGAACGGGCGAGTTCGTCCCACGACAAGGTGAAGCCGAAAAGACCGATGCCGACGACCGACGGCAGGATGATCGGCAGCACGACGTAACGGAATGTCTGCCAGGGCGTTGCGCCGAGATCGCGCGCGGCTTCCTCAAGCCGGCCATCGAACCGATTGAAGATCGCAAACATGATCAACAGCCCGAACGGCAAAGTCCAGGTCATGTGAGCGCCGAGACCGGATGTGAACAGCCCCATGCCGGTGGTCCATCCCTCGACGCCGAGGCCGTTGACGAAATCGTCCAGCAAGCGGAATTCGAGCCCAATGCCGAGCGAAGTGATGATCGACGGCATGATCAGGCTCGCGATCGCGACGTAGAACAGCACCGTCGCGCCGCGGAACGACCTGCGGAATGCCATGCCGGCCGACACCGAGAGCAGGACCGTCAGCACCATGACGACGGCGCCGAGTTCGAGCGAGCGCTTGAACGCCGCGCCGATATTGACGATGCCGCCGCCGGTAAACACGCGATCGAACCAGACGAGCGAGACGCCGTTCATGGGAAACGTCAGGCCGCCATCGGGTCCCTGAAACGACAGGATGTAGATCGCGAACATCGGCCCGTACAGGAACAGGACATAGGCGGCAAAGAACAGCGCCAGGAAGTAGAACGATCGCGGCCGCTTGTCGCCCATCGCTCACAGCTCCTTGCGGATATCGACGATCCGCGTCAGCGAGGAAATGATCAGGATGGTGATGCCGAGCAGGATGACCGCATTGGCCGCAGCAGCCGGGAATTGCAAGGCATTGAGCCGCGTCTCGATGATCTTGCCGGCGGATGCGATCTGCTGCCCGCCCATCACGCCGACGGTGACGAAGTCCCCCATCACGATGGTGATGACGAAAATCGACCCGATGACGATACCGGGCTTTGCCAGCGGGATCACGATATTCGCGAGCGTCTGCCATCCGCTGGCGCCGGCATCGTAGGCTGCTTCGATCAGCCGTTTGTCGATGCGGATCATCGAGTTGAAGATCGGCACGACCATGAAGAATGTGAACAGGTGGACCAGCGCCAGCACAACCGAGAATTCGGAGAACAACAGCCACTCCAGCGGCTGGCGGATCAGTCCCATGCCCATCAGGCCCTTGTTGACCAGGCCATTGCGTCCCAACAGCGGAATCCACGCGATCATGCGGATCACATTCGAGGTCCAGAACGGGATGGTGCAGATCAGCGTCAGTACGATTTGCCAGGTTTTCGAACGGACATGGAAAGCGAGAAAATAAGCGACCGTAAAGCCAATGAGCAGCGTCAGAACCCACGTCAGAACGCACAATTCGAGCGTCTTCAGATAGGTCTTCAGGATCGTGCAGAGCTCGGGCAGATCGGCGATGCAGCCTTCGAACGTGTCCGTGTAGCCGCGCAGGCTGAAGGCCGGAAGCATTTCGTATTCATTGTAATCCCATGCGCTGACGATGACGACGAACACCAGCGGCAAAAGAAAGAATATCGCAAAGACCAGCATCATCGGCGCGGCTTGCAGCCATGCGGCTAAGGATTTGCGGTCTTGCGTCATGGATCAAGCGTTGCGGGATCGAGTGTGAGATCGGTCGAAAAAAAGGCCTGCCGCGCCTCAGCGCGGCAGGCCGTCATCGCATCAAGCGGCGATGAACTCATTCCACTTGCGGACCATGTAGTCGTTTTCGTCCATGATCGCATTCCAGCAGACGACGGAGCCCATGCGGTCGTCGTAAGAGCCCCCGTCGCGTTTGGAGCCGGCCTTCTCGAGAACGGTGCCGTCCGGCGCCTTGATGTCGCTGACCGCTGTCTTGCCTTCCATCCAGAAGCCCCATTCGTCGGCGCTCATGTTGGCCTTGGCGGTCGAGAGAACCGCTGAATAGTAGCCCTGGCGATTGAGGTACGCGCCGGCCCAGCCCGACAGGAACCAGTTGACGAATTCGTAGGCCCATTCGAGCTTTTGCCCCGTGGCTGCCTTGGATACGCAGAAGCCCGAAGCCCAGGAGCGATAGCCTTCCTTGAGTGGTTGGTAGGTGCAGGGGATGCCCATTGAGCGCACCTTCGTCACCGCCGGCGACCACATCGATTGGATGATGGTTTCGCCCGAGGCCATCAGATTGACGGACTCGTTGAAATCCTTCCAGAAGGCGCGGAACTGGCCGGCTTTCTTGGCCTCGGTCATCAACTTGATGGTGAGGTCGATCTCGGGCTTGGTCATGTTGCCCTTGTCGGCGTACTTGTGCTGGCCGGTGGCCTCTACCACCAGCGCCGCATCCATGATGCCGATCGACGGAATGTTGAGGATCGCGGCCTTGCCCTTGAATTCGGGATTGAGCAGTTCGGCCCAGGACGAGATCGGACGCTTGATCAGATCGGGGCGGATGCCGAGCGTGTCCGCGTTATAGGTGGTTGGAATCAGCGTGATGAATTCGGTCGGCTTGGTCGCGAACCTCTTCGAGTTGGCGCCTTCGAGATACAGCACCTTCCACGGCGCGGTGCCCTGCCCGCCGATCTTCTTGCCGTTCGGCAGCTCACCCTTGGTGAACACCGGCGTGATGTTGTCGAATTCTTTGATCTTCTTGGCGTCGAGCGCCAGGATGTTGCCCGACGGAATCAGTTTCTTCAGCGCGAAGTATTCCGTGTCGAGCACGTCGAACGAATTCGGCTGGGTCACGACGCGCTTGGTGACGTCATCGGTGGTCACCGTGATGTACTCGATCTTGATGCCGGTGTCGGCCAGGCATTTCTTGGCGATGTCGTCGCCTTCGTTCACGGCGGTGCCGAGATAACGCAGGACCTTCGGCTCGGCCGACTTCACATAGGGAAAGCCGGTGATGGCGCCCGACCCAGCGGCAAGGCCCACCGCTCCGGCGGCGCCCTTCAGCATGGCGCGTCGGCTGACACTCCTGTTCATGGTTTTCGACAAATTGCTCATGATCATCTCCAAAGATGTCAGATCGCCGGTTCAGGCGAACGGACGGTTACAGAACTGCGCGTCGTCCCGAGAAGACTCGCCTGCGCCGGATCCCAGGTGGCGATCACCCGCTCGCCCGGCGTGTAGTTGGCGCGGTCATATTGATCTTCGGTGAGCTGGGCCGAGATATCGGCTCCGCTATCAGCCGAGATGGCGACGCGGACGTAAGTGCCCTGATATTCGACTTCTCGGACGATGCCCATGATCGCGGGACCGCTCGTCGCATCGCCTGGCCGTTTCAAAATCAGGCGGTCGTTGCGGACCGCATACGTATCGCCTCCGACAGCGATCACGGCATGGCCGCCGATGAACTTCGCTGTGAATTCGGTTTTGGGATGGTTGAAGATGTCCCGGGGCGCGTCCTGCTGCTCGATCTTGCCGGCATTCATCAGGACCACGATGTCGGCGAGCGCCATTGCCTCATCCTGGCTGTGGGTGACGTGAATGAAGGAGATTCCGAGCTCGCGTTGCAGCCGCTTCAATTCGGTTCGCATGCGCAGCCGCAAAAACGGATCGAGCGCGGACAGCGGCTCGTCCAGCAACAAAATCTGCGGCGACGTGATCAGGGCACGCGCCAGCGCGACGCGCTGCTGCTGGCCACCCGAAAGCTGCGGCGGCAGCCGCGCCGCGTAGCCCTGCATGTCCACGAGTTCAAGCAGCTTCGTCGCTTCAGCGTGGCGCTCGGCCTTCGCGACGCCCCGCATCTTCAGCGCGAACGCAACATTGTCGAGCACCGACAAATGCGGAAACAACGCATAGGATTGAAACATCATCGCGGTGCTGCGGGCTGCCGGCGGCAGATCGGTCACGTTGCGCGGGCCTACAATGATGTCGCCGGACGAAACTGACTCATGACCTGCGATCATCCGCAAGGT
>Ga0070741_10006797_pt1 | contig 24257 bp, 27 predicted proteins | sample Coa_R1_4_FD_66440 | JGI IMG/M metagenome (GOLD analysis project Ga0070741, IMG submission 66440) | Surface soil microbial communities from Centralia Pennsylvania, which are recovering from an underground coalmine fire - Coalmine... | ecosystem: Environmental > Terrestrial > Soil > Unclassified ...
CGGCGTTTTGGGGCGTAGCCAAGTGGTAAGGCAGCGGATTTTGATTCCGCCATTCGGAGGTTCGAATCCTCCCGCCCCAGCCAGCCAGTCAGGTCTCTGCGGGCGGTTTCCGTGTTCCAGGAGAAATGGGCCGCCTTCCGCCACTTAGCGGCGCATTTGCCCGTCTCTGCGGTTGAAAATCGACGCCTGCCCGACCCTAAACATCCAATTTGAGTACTCAGTCTCCGGTCGCGAAATTACAATATCCGAATTTATTTGGTGGAGACTCGGTTCGCGAGTGCGGAGACTGGTTCGACATTTTGCAAGAATGCCCCCTTATTGTGCCAGTTCGAATCGCGCGATGGATCGCGAAACCGGGACTGCCGGATAACCTTGCTCATCTAGGAATTGCCGTAGCTTCTGTTCAGCGTCATCAGGCGCGAGCGGTCCTACCAGGATCTCGGCTAGGCTTCCCATCTCCTTCAGGGGGAGCTTCGCTTCGATGTAGGCCTTCCCGTCGAACGTCTTGCGGTGCGCATCGAATTTGCCGCGGAGATTGAGTACGAGGTAACGCACCTCGCGCTCATTCGCATAGCGCACGCTCTTGGCGGTCAGGCAGTTCCAGATTAGCTGCGAGGCGATCACCTCGTCCACTATGGTGCGCAGATAAGGCACGGGCCCGAGACGCCGCACGGCGTCTATATGCGCGCAGCCGTGGCGGCTTGTTATGTCGGCCGCGTGCTCGATCACTTGACGATGGCGCCGCTCGGTCGCTTCATCGCCGTAAATCACGCGACCAACATGAAGGTTCTCATTCGCCTGCTCTTTGAGCTCAGTCTCGTCGGGTTGAAAGAGTTTGGGCGCGAATCCAATTGCAAAGCCGCTTCCGGCATGGCCGTATTCGACCCATTGCTGTGGGTCATCGCGGTGACGGCTCAGGCTGGACATGTAGAACTCGAAGGTATCAGTCAGCGAATTGTTGTTGAGCAGGTCGTCGAGGCAGCCGCAGAAATGGTGCGTGAAGAAATCGTTGCTCAGCCCCACTTCATGAATAACCTGCCGCGCAATCCCGAGGGAATAAGCGAATTCGGTTTTGTCACGCTGGTGCAGGTGGCTAAAGCACCACAGGTGTTGGTTGCCGAGAATGCCCTTGAGCGCGACTTCGCCTGTGTAGTGATAGAGGGGCGCCGTGGGCGTGCTCTCGACCTGTTCGACGAGCAGTTGCTCTTGCGACCAGGCGACGAATTCTTGAGCCGCCGCCGCAAGCTCGGGCGGCAAATGGTCCAGCCGATCGCGGTAAATCTGAGCCATTAGTGGAAGCTGAATCGTTCGTAGCGCGAGCCCTTTAGCATTTTGCGGTGAATGCGCATGTTTCGGGCGGCACAGCCGCAGCCATGGCGGCGCGACATCGGTACCGCAATCAAGGTCGGTTCAGGTCGGGTCTGCAGGAAAACACGGTTTGACGAGTACGGGTAATTTGGATGTTGCAGTTTCGTTAGCTCCGCCGCCGTCATCAAACCAGCGGCGAAGGACAAGAATGGAAGTGCGGCATCGACCTTCATCTCCCGATCGCCCACACGGTCCGTCACCTCGCCCGTAGCGCACCGCGCCTGCGGTTGGGCGCTCTGGCTTGGGAACATACAGACCGAGCAGGGGTCCTTTAGCGGCACATGGCGAAACAGCGCCGTTTGGAAATTTTTGCCGGTCGTCGCGTAAAGCTGGGGCGGCGGAAAGCCGCCCTCAATAATCGGCCGCGCATTCCGCTCATTGGCCGCGGAAATCAGCACATCAGGCGTGCCGTCCTGCCGATTTCGCCAGAGCACTGATTCATCGAGCGCTTTCGGCTCGCCGATGACGTCGTCGACGCCGACACTGCGAAGGTAAGCCTTGGTGGAGAGCACCTTGCGCACCTTGCGTTCGGCGTCGGCGGCCGAGAAGATTGGTGACCGGTCAAGGTTGTGGACCTTGACATCGTCCATGTCGAAAAGCGCGGCCGAGAACTCTCGATTGATCAGCGTCAGGAAATACGCCGTGGCCGTCCCGACTGATCCAAGACCGATAAACCAGAGGCAGCCGAGGTCATCCCGCGTCGGCGGAAGAGCGTCGGCCGGCGCTGGCTGCGCTTTCCAATTGAGGGTGTTGCAGACGAACTGCAGCGGTGGCGGGCTGAGTTCGTGGACGAACAGACGCCCCACGCTCAAGATCGCGGCCAACGCCGCCCCGAATGGGTTCGGCGCGGTGTTGGCCACCTTCAGCGGGGAGGGCGCAGGGCCGAGATAGGTATCCCAACCCACGCCGTGCGCCAGGGTCTCGTGATCCCTCGGCCCGAGGTGAAGAACAACGTCCGTCGTGACAGACGCGCGCGCGGTGAATTGGCCGTCCCGATCTGCGTCCTTCATCTGTGCTAGCACGAACTCGTGTAGCCATCGGCCGGCCCAGGGAAGTGGCGTCTGCAGGAGAATATTTGGTACGGCGATCGCCACCGAGGGGGTCATCCGGCCGAGCAGATTGGCCGCAACGATGATCGCCACTTGGCCTTCGTAGGTCCCGGCGTATTCTGCGTCGGCGGCGATCGCAATCCAGCGATCGGGGTCTAGACGACGATCGCTGTACCGGAGCGTCCGGCTGTCCCGTTCGTCGAGCCACTTTTGGCGATCCATGGTCCAGCTCCTTGCAAAACGACGACATCGGAGGCAGTCAGCTGGTGCCAACTGCCGCTCTCGCGCCAGAGGTAGGCGGCGACGCCTGAAAGATTCGGGAGGTTTCGGCCGTAGTTCGGGGCGACAACGGAGGCGAAGCCCGCGTATCGGATGCGCGTTCCTTCGACGTCCCCGTCGCTGTGATAGGCCTGACCGGGGTGAGTATGAATTTGTCCGACGACTTGCAGGTCGAGGCTCGCGGCCGCTTCGATGCATTGCGCCATCGCCGCCGCGGGAACGTGGAAGCTCCCGGATGTAGTATTGGCCTTCGGCCTGAACACGCCGACCGCCAAGGTGACCACGCCGTCAGTGCGGCCCAGCAGGAATACAATGCCTTCATGTTCCTTTTGGATTTCCGACGCCAGACCGCTTCGCACCGCGTCAACGCAGGCGTTTGTTAAAATAAGCTTCGGCTTGGGCGGCAGGCGGCGGACACCGGGTTTCGTTGGGCCGAACAACTTGTGGAAGAAGTTCAGCATCAGGGAATCCTGCCTTGAAACGACAGGGCGTTGAGCTCGCAATGGATGCGCAGCGCCATCGCGCTTAGCGTCAGGCACGCGCCCGTCTTTGGGTTTTCGCGCCAGTTGGCCAACTCCCAGTCGCCGTGCGGGCCGCGAGAATCGATCGCGCTGTACGCCAAGCGATTCCAGGGGGCACAGATGACTTTGTTGCCGTGGAAAAATAAACCGCCTTTAGGAATATCGCCGGCTTGGTCGCGGGCGTTCGTCTCCGGATTGAACCAGTGCCAGGCCGGCGGCATCACACCATACCGGTCATGCTGGCACCAAAGATGAAATATCGTCCCATCGCGCGCCGTCACCCCGAGGACGAAGTTCTCCGCATCCATCGGCGTATAGGTCCAACTTAGGAGAGCGGCGTTGTTCGCCAAGTCTTGCCGCTCTTCCTCGGTCAGCAGTTCGGAGGCGGTTGGCACGGTTAGACCCCGTCGCCTGTCGCTACAAGCGTCAACTTCGCGGGCCCTTCGAGTCCGAAGCTCACCAGCGTGCGGCTGGTCGGCTCCATGAGGGTGCCGTTGTAGACCAACTGGAAGGTTTCCTGCTTGAGCCCAAGGTCGTTCACGATGGTGTCGATCACCACCTGGATCTTCGTCGTTTTCGGGAACGCGCCGCTCCACGGCCCCTTGGGCGTGGCCACGTCCAGGATAATCTCGTCCTTGCCGGGCTCCTCGCCCTTATCCGCCGCACTGCCGGTCTCTGTCGCTACCATTGAGTCATCTCCTTTTCGGCCGACCGAAGGGCGCCCTGCCGTATCTGTTGGTAAGGCGCCATTTTCGTTCCCTTTCTTTGGGGCCGGGACTAAAATGTGATTCGCGTCCCACCTTGGACTTGTCTAGCATTAGACTAACTTGCTTCGCAAGTCCAAAACCAGACATGGAGCGACTGTGCAAAACTCCGGCCAAGAGCAGGCTGTCCGGGTCAACGAAGACGATTCAGCGGTTGCGCTAAGGGCTTTCTTCCAAATCGCAGATAAATGGCGGCTCACTACTGAACAGCAGATCAAATTGCTCGGATCGCCGCCGCGCTCGACGTTTTTCAAATGGAAGAAAGAAGGAGGCCAGCTTCCGTTTGATACGGTAGAGCGCCTTTCACACCTGCTGAGCATCTATAAATGCTTGCGCATCGTGTTCACCGATGAGCAGGCTTGCGACGAATGGGTGCGGAAAGAAAACCAAGCGCCATTTCTCAACGGCACCTCTGCTTTAGAGTTTATGACGCGAACGGGCCTTTTATCCGACGTATACCAAGTGAGACGGTATTTGGACGGGCAGCGCGGTGGCTGATTTGAAAGACATTCCTGTAAGGCGGATCGATTGGGGCGATGCATTCCGTCTGATTCCTTCTCGGTTTCCACCGGTCGAATTGTATGAACCGATCGCGCCGAAGGAGGAGTGGGAAGCGCTCAAGCGGATTGAAACACTGACCAATCCGCGCGTTCGAGAAAAGGGTGGCGCCGGACTACTACTTCCCGAAGATCGCAGCGTTGACCAAAACTGGCTTGTCGCTCCGTTTGCCTACCCCGACCCCGAGCCCTCACACTTCAGCGACGGGTCATACGGCGTATGTGTGCTCGCGCAGTCCCGTCATTCAGCGCTACTGCTATCTATTCGACGCCGTGAGGAGTTCTTGCGCAGAACCGGGGAAGGGCCAACACGACTTGTCATGCGCGTAATCAAGATGCCTATCAAGACGAAACTGCATGATTTAACTCAATGCGTCGAAATGAATGACAAAATAACTGCCCGCGAAAAGGTTCGGCAGCTCCGTCAAGCCAAGTCCTACGGATTCCTTTTGGTCGGCCCAAAAGGTGGAAAGGATCGACTCGGCGTCATCCTTCGTCCTACCGCATTTAATCCGCCTGCTGTGCAAGCCGAGCACTATTGTTTCATTTGGAACGGCGAGCGAATTCATCAAATCTTTGCATTTAAAGAGGGGGAAGTGATCGATCCGAATGATCTTATGCAATCCTCCTCTCGAAGCGCCGCTTAGTACCACGTGCGCCTCGGTGCCAGAGCTCCGTCTTCTTCGGAAGTGATGCGACTTAGGGCGTGCAGCGCACCAAAGCGGTGCAAGCGCGCCGCCGCTCATGGCGCACCTCCGCCTCGTTAATTCGATGAATGGTCTCGCCGGCTTCTGATTTCGGCGTCACCGCGCCTAATGATGTTCGGCTTCAGAAGCAAGAATTTTTGCAAGCCTCTTTAACCGAGGCCTGGAATGTCTTGTCCTTCGATGAAAGGCGTCACGCGCAGATGACGCGGTGAGGTCGCGCCTTGACGCGCAGTTGTCCCAAAATGACGTCGGCTTTGGAACTGCGGCGCTAATGCCGAATGGGCTGAATGCCCCGGCTGTAGCGCGGACGGCCGGTTGTGAAGAAACCGCTGCAGCGCGGCTTTTCGCGGCACTCCTCGCAAACGGGAAGAAAGTCGTTTTTCCAGTCGGAAATCGATTGCGCGGCGTAAGGCCAGACTGAGGGCTCGAGGACGCAGCGCGGCAGATTGTAAACGGACGCAGGTACGCGGGCCGCCGCGAGAATATCGACGGCTTCGGCGAGCAGATCCCGGTAGTCCATCGGATCGATCCAGAGCTGCTTGTCGTTGGCGATGGCGAAGCCGGTGTTTTCAAGCCCCATGAGGGCGACGTGATCGACAAAGGGAAGGTTGCGCGCCATCCAGCGGCACGTCGCGACAATGCGGGGCGCCGTGATCGCGTGCAGAACAACCCGCACTTCGACCCGCTGCTTCCTGTCCTTGAGTTTTAGGATTCCGAGCACGGTTTCGTCGAAAGCGCCTTTGGCCTGCACGACGAAATCGTGGACGGTATCGACCGCCGCATAAATCGGAATGCCGGCGGTCAGATGAGCGTGGTTAAGGCCGGCCCAGGCGGCCGTCACCTCGGAGGATGCAAAGGCCCGGCCGTTGCTCAGGACGTGGATGGAGGTCTCGGGCAGGAGGTCGCGGCAATCGCCGAGTGTCGCAACCAAATCCCGCCAGTCCAACAGCGGTTCGCCGCCGGTGAATCCCAGCGAACGCGTTTTCTTATCGAGCAAGGGCAGCGCGCGGCGGATTTCCTGCAATATCCAGTGGTCTTCGATATCGCGCGGCGGCTGCGAGCACATCAGGCAATAGTGATTGCAGCGCTCCGTCACCAGAAAGGAGTTATGCGACGAGTTTCTGCGGTAAAGCGTCCGGATGCGCCTGTTGCCGCCCTGCACGCTGATGACATCGCCGTCCGCGAGATAGGCAAAGGTCTGGGGAGCGCTGACAGTGCGCGCGAAGGCGGCGGCGGATTCTTGCGCCTGGTCGCCCGTTAAGAGGGCTGCGGTGAAGCCGTTCGCGGCGGCACGGACCGCATCGGAAGGTCTCGATACGAGCGCCGCATCCGCCGCGTGTTCCGGACACAAGTCGGGTCGCCGCAGGCGAATGAGATGCCGCGCCGCTTGCGGGTCAAAACCGCGCATTTCTGTTGCCACGCCGTAAAGCGGCAGCATCACGCGGCTCCCCAGCGGCGTAGAATAGCCGCCTCTTCGGGCGAGTTTTCCAGAAGGTTCAGCAAAATCCGCATCACGCCTTTCTGCCGGGCGCAGAATTCCGACAGCGGCTTGATGCCGGCTGGATCGCGCTGGGTTGCGTGGTGATAGACCGGATCGGCGCCGCAATGAGGCTCGAACACACAATCGAGGCATTCCGGCGCGCATTGCGTCAAAGAGTCGGCGACGAGGCCGATAAGCCGGTCGGAAAGAATGAGCGAACGGTATGATGCCGTATCGACATGACCGAGCTCAAAGCTCGTATCGCCCATCTCGGCGAGCATGCGGCCTTCATCCGAGGCGAACACGCGGCCATCGTAATTGTAGACGAGGGCGCCGAGGCCGATTCCAGCCGGGCTGCGCAAATCGACATAGCCGATGGGCTTGTCGGTAAGCATGCGCCGCAGGATCAGCGCCGAATAGAACTCCGGGAAATGGCGTCCCTCGCGGTTGATGCGAAGGATGTAGCGAAGGCCGCGCTCGTAGAATGTAAGCCAGCGCTTCGCATCGTATCTGTGAAACTGCTTTGTCTTGACGGCGAAACCGTAGGGCGAGAGCGGACGCAGGAAGATGCCGTCAAGCCCGAGGCGCAGATATTCGTCGACGATTTCCTCGACGCGATCGAGGCTTCGCTGCGTGGTCGTCATGAGGGCGCCCACGCGATCGGCGCCAAGCACGTCTTGCGCGCGCCGGATGCCCTTTAGCGCCAGCTCATGGCTGTTACTGCCGGGGCGAGGGCGGTTTTTGTTATGCAGGTCAGCCGGCCCGTCGAGGGACGTCGAAAGAAGGACGTTGTTGTTCTTGCAGAAGGCAAGATGCTCATCAGTCAGGAGCGCAAGATTCGAGGCGATCACAAAATCGATTACCTTGCCTTTGGCCCTTCCGGCCTCCCGCGCGCGGGTGACGATCTTTTGGATCAGGTCGAAATTGAGGAGCGGCTCGCCGCCCTGGAATTCGATTTTGATGCGCCGGCTCGGGCTGTCCAGTGCGATGGTAAGCGCCCGGTTCGCCGTGTCCTCGCTCATGTCGTAGCGCTGCCGGTCCGTGCTTTGGCGCGACACCTGGCAGTAGGGGCACGAGTGCTCGCAGCGCAGCGTCACCACGAAAAGATGCAGCGGCGTCATCTCGCGCAGGAACGCCATGCGGCTGCGCAGCCTCAGGGCAAGCAATTGATGCTGGGCCATCTGCCCGCGCCGCGAAATGAGGTGCGCGGCATAGGCCTTCTCATAAAGGCCGTCGCCCGGCGCGAGGTCAAGCTCGATCAGGCGCTCGAATTCGTCGGGCGCAAGCCTGACGAAATCGCCGGCGATGTTCGAGACCAGCACCGACGAGCCGTTCCGCTCAAAGCGCAGGGGCAGGAGATCGATGGGGTGGTCTGCTGCCTGGTATGTCTCCGCAGGGAAAAACCCGGCCATTTCACGCCATCAGGTTTTCTCGCCGGGCTCGGCGGCGAGCGCACCGAAGGCAAGAGACAGGATAAGATTACGCACGGGCTCCGTTTTTGCGCGCAACGCCTCGCGCACGTTTTCGTCGGTCACCAGGCGGAGATAGTCCTCGCGCAAGGCATCGGCGCCACGATCGCCCGTCGCGCTGAGGGTGCAGGAGTAACGCTCGCCGGCTTTCTCGATCCGGCAAACGGCCTCGCCGGCCAGCCGATAGGCTGCCGCATTGAGGGCGCTAAGTGACTGAATCGCCGCGTCGAAATCGACGACAGCTTCGGATCGCATAGCCCGCTAACGGCTCGAATAATGCGAGGCGTGCGAAGCGTGGGAGGCATGTGAGGCGTGCGAGACATGCTGCGCCACCACCGTCCCGTCGGCCTGAGTATCAGCCGTAAAGCCAAGCAGGTCGCGCCCGGTCGAGACGATAACGTTCGCGAACTGAGGATCGGCGTGTTTGGCCGGGCTCGCGACGTCCGGTGCCTGCGGTGCCGTCGCAGCCTGTGTCGCTGCAGGCGCTCCAGCCGTAAGCGCACCAAGCGCCGCGGCCAGTGGAATGATGGAAACGCGAGAGTCGCTCATATACCCCCTCCCTTCGCTTGCAATTTTGGAGAGTATAACCATGACAGAAGGGGTTGTCCATGCCCGCCGAGTCACGCTGCGGTGGAAAGCCGCATGGCCCCGGAAGCTTGATCCGGCCGGCCGTATGGCGCCGTGCCTTCGCACCCGCAGGGCGTCGAACGCGGAACGAGCTACCGGCTGGAAAAATGCGAATGGTGCGAGGCGTGTGAGGCGTGCGACGCGTGGGAGGCATGGGATCTGTGCGCGGCGGCTAGCCCGTCCGAGCCCGCATCAACCGTAAAGCTCAACGGCTCCTGCCCGCTTGAGGAGACACCAGCCGATCCCGAACGAAGCGCATCGAGCGCCGGAGCCAGCGGGACAATGGAAGTTCTCGTATCGGTCACGTCCGCCTGCTTTCTCCATCTATGAGAGTGTATGGCGTATACAACCCGCGGCCCGCCCCGTCCATGCCCGGCCCCTGCCACGTTGGGGAAAACTAGCTGATCTTTTGTGCCAGCAACTTGACGGCGCGCTTCCCGAAACGTTCGGGACCGGCACGCCGCTCTTCGTAAAATTCAAACCGGAAATCCGCCTCAAGCGCCCGGCGTAGCTCGCCGGCGCGCGGTAATGCGAGGTGGTTACCCCCGTGGCCACCGATCGTTTCGATGAATAGGTAACCGCCCGCGCACAGGCCGGCACGCATTAGCGGCAGAAGTCTTGCGTCGAGGAAGTGAACGCACACGACGGCGGAGAAACAATCTTTTGCGAACGGCCATGCGCCACGCCCGAGGTTGACGCAAACTGGAAGAAGCGATGTGCGTATTCGTTTGCGGGAGTTAGCCCGCGCCAGCGAGCGCAGGCGGTCCGCATCGCTATCGGCGCAAATGACCTTGTGACCGAGGCGCGCAAGCGCAACGGCGTTGCGTCCGAACCCGCACCCGGCGTCGAGAACGGGAAGGCTGCTTGAGAAATGGTTCGCCCACTCCATCAGCAGTCGTGACGGCGATCCGGGCGGAGATTCCGCACGATACTTCGGAGGACCACGCTTCATGCGACCGCGTCACGTCGCTGGCCAGCCGGCAGAATTTGCGGCCTGGCGTCTTGGCCAAACTATGGGTGCGTCTCGTTCTTTGCAGCGCGCATCCCGGCTGCTAAGGCGTCGTGCTCGCACATGTACGCGCCGCGCTGAGTGTTGCCGTAGTACCTCGTGTCATTGAAGTGATAAACTCGCGTCGGTAGATTAGCCCAAACCACAGTATCGGTGGGACAACGTGTCTTGGCTTGCGCTTCGGTTGGGAACTCATTTGCCCCGCTCTGATTTGGCGCTTGCGCGGACGGTCTGGCTGGAGCGGGAGGCGGTGGCGCAGGGGCAGCCGCAGTCGTCCGGGCCGGTGCTGCCCCGGCGCGACACTGAGCGACGTACGCCTTTTCTGTTATTCCGGCGGCCTGATTAGCTGCTTTATTGGCTCGCCATTCGTCACGACAGGCTGCGGCAGTTTTCTGCCCAGTGGCGGGTCCTGAAACGTTTGGAGCGGGAGGCGGTGGCGCAGGGGGAGCCGCAGTTGTCCGAGCCGGTGCTGTCCCGGCGCGACACTGAGCGACGTACGCCTTTTCTGTTATTCCGGCGGCCTGGTTAGCTGCCCTGTTGGCTCGCCATTCGTCACGACAGGCTGCGGCAGTTTTCTGCCCAGTGGCGGGTCCTGCAACGTTCGGAGCGGGAGGCGGTGGCGCAGGGGGAGCCGCATTTGTCCGGGCCGGTGCTGCCCCGGCGCGACACTGAGCGACGTACGCCTTTTCTGTTATTCCGGCAGCCTGATTAGCTGCCTTATTGGCTCGCCACTCGTCACGACAGGCCGCTGTCGTTTTTTGCTGTGCTAAGGCGTACGGAAAAGCTGTCAGCAATGCAAAAATGATCGAACACATCCCGATAGCGATTTTGTTGCGCATGCTCTTTAACTCCGCAAATTTCCAAGTCCGAAGCCTTGCCAGCCCACGCAGCCACGCAGCCTAGCAAAATTCGGGCGGCCGACACAGGGGCAAGTGATCGCCTACTTTTATCGGCTATCTCCATACTCCTCGGGTCGGCAGGAGTAACGGAACGGCGGTTCAAGGTTGGTTGGCCGACATATCGCTGCGTCTCCGGTCTGGCCGGACCCGCGCTACGAATGCCGATTAGGCTATTGACCCTAACTGAGACTTTGGTTGCAGGTTAGGGTTTGAACCCAAGGCCTTCTGGGCATGAGCGTGGCGATCGTTGGCTTGCGTTGGTCTGGGCTCAGAGCTCAGAACATAGATAACTTCAGATTACCGACGCCTCGGCATCGTTGCGCCATTTTGAAGCATGAGGCTTTGTTCTGCCCACAGATACTGTGCTGCCTTGGCTAGGTCTGTGACGCCGATAGGCGCAAGCGACCCCTCGGCGATAGCAGAGACGACCTGCGGCGAAGCGAAGGCGAGTGGTGCCAGAAGACGAATGTGCCGTTCCACTTTTCCTTCCCGCTTTGCAACCTCGGAGAACGAGGCGACGTGACCGGCCGCGAGGTCGTCAATCCAGGACCGCGCTTTTGCGATCGCTTTGAGTAGAAGATCTCGCTGGCCAATACTTACGCGTACCGCGGATGACGGCTGGTGCAGTACTCCTTTTTCAGACAGTCTCCCGTCCCTTGTCGACGCAACCCGGATGGTCGAACTCTGCTGCGATTCATTGTGTTGGCTTGCGAAGTCACTGCCATCCTCGCCGACAATTAGGATATCGATTGCACCGCGTCCAACGGTCACTCTCCCGACGTACCTTTCAATAAGCTCTCGATCCTCCAACGCTGTGAATTGATCGCCTAATTGCGCGGTGAGATGTTCGCGTGTGGCGTTTACGACCAGGTCTTCGGTATCCTGGGCTGGCATCCGCATCGGCGGGTTGCCCCGGCTACGCTTCTGCAGGGCCGAGTGCGAGATGTAATAGCGATATCGGGCGCCGCGCTTATTGGTGTGGGTCGGCGTCATGCGATTGCCGTGCTCGTCGAAAATGCGCCCGGTCAATATGGCTGGCGATGCGCGGAGCTTCAGCTGTCGAGCCTGTGCCCCGGCAGCGAGTTTTGCCTGCACAGCCTCAAACAGCGACTGCTCGACGATCGCTTCGTGTTCGCCGGGATGTCTGGCGCCTCGGTACACGATTTCGCCCGTATAGAACCTGTTGCGCAAGAGATTGGCGAGTGCTCCGACCCCGAAGGGAATGCCGCCGCGGGTTTTTCCAGTCGCCAAGGACTGCCGCTTCGTCCGAACGCCCCTACGGTCGAGGTCCTCGGCTAAATCGCGAATCGAGCCGACTTCAAGGTAGCGGTGGAATATGAGGCGGACTGTCTTCGCCTCCTCGGGCACGACGATGAGTTTCTTGCCGACGCTTGCATAGCCAAGGGGGACAGGGCCGCCGACCCAAATGCCCTTCCGTTTGGAGGCCGCGATCTTGTCACGAACCCGCTCGCCGATCACCTCGCGCTCGAATTGCGCGAACGAGAGCAGCACATTCAGCGTAAGCCGTCCCATGCTACTAGTCGTGTTGAAGGACTGGGTGACCGACACGAACGAGACGGAATGCTGGTCGAACAGCTCAACCAGCTTCGCAAAATCCGCAAGTGAGCGGGTGAGACGATCCACCTTGTAGACCACGATGACGTCGACCTGACCGGCCCTAACCTGCGTTAATAGATCCTGCAGGGCAGGGCGGTCGAGCGAGGCCCCCGAGAAGGCGCCGTCATCGTAGTGGTTGGGGATGAGCCGCCAGCCCTCGTGAGCTTGGCTCTTAATGTAGGCTTCGCATGCTTCACGCTGGGCATCGAGCGAGTTGAACTCGAGGTCGAGGTTATGCTCGGTGGATTTTCGGGTGTAGATGGCGCACCGCAGCGGCTTTTTTGCCAGCTTATCCATGGCGCGCCTTTCCGCCCCTAGCGCGCACGCCCGAGCTTCTCCGTGTTGGCGCAGGCGCTGGCTGCGCCTGTGGTGATGTCCGATTGCCGGGCCGGTGTTTGGGCATTCGTAAGCCAAAGAACCGCGGGCCGTTCCACTTCGTCCCAGTGATCTGCTGCGCGATCGTGGAAAGGCTGGGGTAGGTCTTTTCACGCCACGCAAAGCCGTCGGGCACGATGGTGACGGTGTGCCGCTCGCCCTGGTATTCGCGGACCAGCACGGTGCCGGCCTTTAGCCGGCGGTTCAGCTCATTGGGCTGCTCGCCGCGGGCCAGCCGATCGAGCAGCCGCTTGGTCTCGCGGTCGAGGCCGCCGAATGCCTCTTCCTGGATTCGGTAGGCGATCATCCGACCCATAATGTCCTTGGTCAGGCCTTTGGGAGGGATGGCGCCGAACATTTGGCGCCATCGATTTCTGAGAGCGTCGATGCCGAGGGAACGGATTTGGTTCACCTCGGCTTCGATCGCAGCGGCATCAGGTCTCCGCTGATTCATGGTCAGGCTTTGCTGCGTTCGGCGGCGGTCGGACCGGTGCTCCGCTGGGCAATGCGATAGACCCGGTCGCCGTCGCCTTCGTCGGAAACGAGAGTGAGGCCGAGCTTCTTGCGCACCACCCCGGCAAAGAAGCCGCGCACCGAGTGGGCTTGCCAGTCGGTCGCCTTCATGATGCTGGCTATCGTGGTCCCGGCCGGTTGCTGCAGCAGGGCCAGCACTTTGTCCTGCTTCGACCCGGAGCGCTTGCCCGCTTCATGCTTTTTCCGAGCTGCAGGCTGCGGCTGTAACCCCTTGGGTTTGCGGGGCGCCTTGAGCTTCTGCTTGCGTGACTTCTTGGCCATTTTCTCTCCTCTTGGATCATGACGGCAAAGCGCCGCCACCACCTCAGCCCCGCGGAGGCCACAGGGCGCTGGCGGGGCAGGGGAGAGAGCGCAGGCCGAGATCAGCTCGGTGCGATGCGGTTCAGCAGGCTTGCCGCATTGAGGAGCGTGCCGGCGTCGTAGATCAGCTGTTCAACATCCAGCGCGATCTCCACCGCCTTGGCCGGTTGCCGGCACCGGAGCAGGCATCTGCCGCCTTGGCGATGGTGGCTGCCTCTTCGAGCCTGCGCCTTAGCTCGCTTAAAAAGTACTGGATGCATGTCGCCGCGACTTTGGAGTCCATTTCAGCGCCTCTCAAGAGCGTAGGGCGCATGCATGCTCGCTTTGCCAATGATTTTCAGTCCGCGGCAGGTGCTGTAGCGGTGACTTGCACCCGAGGGGTGCTTTAGAGCCGCTGAAATCTATTCGGTCCGCTGAATCAGCGCTCGTAGGATGGTGAGCGGGTCTGCGCGCATTGCCCCGACGACGGCCAAAAATTCCACCACGTCGATGCGCCGCTCGCCGCCTTCGTACTTCGCGACGAATGATTGCGGCCTTCGCAACCGTTTGGCCAATTGCTCCTGGGTCAGACCAGCCTTTTTGCGGGTCTCGATCATGAGCGCGCGAAAGATCGCGTGTTCGCTTGACCGAAGGCTCTTGGATATTCCGCGCCCGCGAGTAGCCATCGGGCCGAAACATCATCCCAGGACCGGATTATCCCATAACTGGATATTGCCGCGGCACTGAGCTATGTGTCGGGCGGGTGTAGAAAGGTTTCGCCGACCCCAATATTTAGAGGCGCCCAATGACGGCAGTCATCCCTCTCGGCCGCTTTGATCAGACACGACTTCGCGACGCGTGGCCAACCGAGGATCGCCATTTCACACCTTGGCTGGCGCAACCTGAGAACCTGAAGCTTCTCGGCCAGGCACTGGGTTTGGGTGAATTGCAAGATCAGCAAACGGAGGTCCGGGTCGGCGATTTTCTGATCGACATCCTGGCGGTCGACGGCGAAGGTGATCTGGTCATCATCGAAAACCAGCTGGAACAAACCGACCACAAGCACCTAGGCCAGTTGCTGACCTACCTCGCGGGCCAGGAAGGCAAGGCAACCCTGGTGTGGATTGCCGAGAGTTTTCGGGCGGAGCATCGGGCGGTCGTCGATTGGCTCAACCGCAATACGGTCGAAGAATTTGCATTTTTTGCCGTCGAGCTCGAGCTCTGGAGCATCAGCGGCTCGCCGCCTGCGCCGCGCTTTAGAAGCGTCGCCCAGCCAAACGATTGGACCAAGAACGTTCGTGCAGTCACAAGGGAGGCTGCCGACCCGGAGCTGGCCAAACGGCACCGCATCCGGCTCGCCTACTGGCAGTCATTCGGCGAGTTTTTGCGGGCCATGAAATCGACATTCAACATTCTGCGGCCGGTGAAGAACGCGCTGTATCGTTTCCCGTTTGGAGTCCGGGGACTCCGCATCATGGCGAGGATCAGTATTCAAAACCAGCTTGCTACCGTCGGGTTGGCCATATCGCGCGATCCAGACCGGTCGTGCTACCGCGCGCTCATGGCCCAAAAGGCGGACCTTGAGCGTGATTTTGGCGAACCCCTTAGCTGGCATGAAAAGCCAGGCACAAAGCGTTCGTTGATTTCGATAGTGCACCAACCATTCAATCCCGCCGATGCGTCACAATATCCTGAGGTCCACGCATGGATGCTGGGCAGAATGGAGCGCTTTCGCGCGGTGTTTGGACCGCACATTGCAGCTCTTCCCGTTATTAGCGATCAGCAACGCGATGACGCCGACGACCAGTAAGCATTTGCGGGGGTTACACCGAAATAACATTTAGGTCTAATGCACCAGCGAGAGATTCGCCCCGCCGCCATATCGACCGGATCATCGAAAAGGTGGGCATAATTCAAGTAAGATCGGTGTCTGCCGACGCGTGATTTACGGATTTTCGGGCGGCGACCACCCGGGCCTCCCAATACTGATCGTGTATTCGACGTCTTCAATGTCAGGCGGCTCCACGATTTTCAACATATTGAGTTGCTTCGCCAAAAGGATGAGTATCTGGCAAGCCTTCGGGTCTGCCTTTAGAGCCCTCTCCTTTATCACTTGCAGCCAAGCCACGAAGTAGGGCACTTTGCGTGACCGACCCTGAAGCTTGATGTGCACGGGTTCCAAAAGCACTTTCTCCAGGTCCACCTTTCGTGACCCACGCGGTCGTCCGCTTGGATATGGAGAGGGCTGCCCTTTCCTGAATTGGTGCTGGCGCGGTGGCCGTTTGTAACCGACGTCATAATCGCCCGGTTTCTTCGTGCTCATACGTGCTTCTCCGAACATCACTCGCAGTCGCGGCCTCTAAGCTTGCACCTTACCTTTGATCGCCTGGTGCCGTCGCTCGGCAGTCGTCTCAAAGGTCTCCCGGGTTTCCGCCAGAGACGCGGTTTTGCCCGTGAACGCTTCCCATCGGCGGATGGCGACGTCGCAGTAGCGTGGGTCGATCTCAACCGCGCGCGCCAGTCTGCCGGTCTTTTCCGCAGCAATGATCGTTGTGCCCGAACCGCTAAATGGATCCAGCACTATGTCACCCTGCTTGGTGATGTCGCGAACCGCATCCGCGATCATCGCAACGGGTTTGACCGTCGGGTGCATAGCGAGTTCAGAACCGCGGTCGGCCCGGAAGGTGTTGACGCCGGCGTACTCCCACACGTTCGTCCTGTTTCGGCCGTTCTTGCCGAGCTCGACGTTGTTGCGGTGCCGACCAGTTGCGCTAACCCGAACGTTATAGGGCGGGTCGCTCAAAAGCATGGCGGCACGATCACGTCCCATTAGCGACATGAGTGCCGCGCTGTCCCGCGCGTCGGCGCATAAGAGCTTATGTTGGCGATCCTTCGAGCCGAGAAGCCAGACGTCACCCGGTTTTGTGATCGACGGCCGATCCAGGCTACGGGCGGGCGCGATGTCATCGGCGTCCGGGTCACGTTGTGTCTCGTTGGAGATTTCGAGAAGAAGGTCAACTTCAGTCGGCTCGAAACCAGCGATTTCAAGATCGAAACCAACCTCGACGAGGTGCTGCAATTCGATAGCGAGCATCTCCTTGTCCCAGCCGGCTTTCAGCGCCAGCTGATTATCCGCCAGGATGTAGGCGCGGCGGTCGACATCGCTGAGGTGGTCGATCCGGATGACGGGGATAGTAGCTAGTCCGACGTGCTTGGCGGCCTCGACGCGCCCGTGACCGGCGATGATTTCTCCCTTCTCGCTCACGAGTGCCGGCTGCGTATAGCCAAACCGCTGGATCGAAGCCGCAAGTGACCGGATCTGCCTCTTGCTATGAACGCGGGCGTTCCCAGGGTAGGGCTTCAAGGAATGAGGAGAAACGTGTCTGATCTCGAGCTGATGCGCTGATCCAGGTTCTCTATGTTTCCGATGCTTGCTCGATTGAGTTGGTCCTTTCTGGACTGACATCTGAATGCCTCCGGTATTCAGTGCCGCCAGTACTTACTCCCGCTTCGACGTTGATAAAGGGGAATCCGGTGGTGGAATTAGGCTTTCTCCCGTTTGGTAATTTCGCCGCGCGCTTTCACTTGGCGCTTTAGAGCTTCCTCGATCTGAGCATGCCGGACACTTGGATCGGCAACCATAAACACCGCACGAACGAAGTCCCGGGGAGTGTGTTTACCCTTGCCGGTTCGGGTAAAATCGCATCCCGTAAAATGGAGATAGATATCCCTCAAAACACGTATGAATAAGTTGATGATAACCGATCTCTCGTGGGCACCGGCACGCCCGCCAGCGATCTTTCGCGAGCCTGATGCTAGCCAAGTCGAAAGGTCGTTTAGGGTTGCGACAGCATTGCTTAGCCCTTCCGCCGAAACCGGCTGAACGGGCGACAAGCGGCTCTGCTCTCCAGAGGCCAGCCGCAAACCCACGACGGCCCGCGAGTTGGATGAAATTTTTTCGAGTACGTGCGCGAGGCTCTTTGCCTGCTCTGCGCCCAAGCCGAGTAATCGCCGCGTGTCGGCCGGCGTCGCGCTCGCCGCCTGAGCATCGTTCAGCATTTTGTACAGCGTAATGGCCCGCGCAATGTATGGCCGTGCCTCGGCCGCAATGTTCGGCCCCGCAATTGCAGACCACTGCTCACTCGTAAGAGGGGTCTCAGTTAGCGGTAAAAGGCGAATCCAATCAGGATTGGACAGGTTTTCGACCATCGTACATCGGAAGCGGGCTTTGTCGTTTCCCCTTAACACACCTGCAGAAATATCCCCACCGACACTCAGCATTTGGCGAAGAAGCCTCACGTTCCCGGGGAACGAGGGACTTCAGCGGCGTCGGCGAAATGATTCGCTCGCTCTATCAGGAGCTTAGCTGACCCACCCAGGGTTGACATCGGAATATGCGACAATATCGAAGGTTCGAAGAAAAAAGAAGGCATAGTTTCATTGGCTTAACACGGATAGATGGAGCACCTCTTGCATTTGTCTCAGTATACAGGACTATATGCGTCTCGCTGGGCCTTCTTTTCCGAGGTGCGCCGTGACGCTCAACAAGCTGCCCAAATACGCCGTGCTGATCCGCTGGGGCACCTTCCGGTTCGACCTCGTCGGGCGGCTGCCGATCTTGGCCGCGGTGACCCTGATCGCGGCGCTGGTCGGCGTGAAGCTGTTGGTGTTTTGAGGGGGGCGGGTCCGCGACTGCAGGGCGCGCGTCGATCGCATAATGACACGTTATGGAAGGACCTTGGCGGGTCTATATCACCCTAATTTCTAAGGGATGATCAGTACTTTGCTCGAGGCGCGCGGTAATACAAACCGGGGCCGCGCGGTAAGTCGCCTGAGGAAGGCGCAACATTGAAGCTAGGGTGTAGCGGTAGCCCGCTCCGATTAGGCACAGAAATTCGATGACAATAAAGGGAACCTGCACCCACAAAGGGGCGTGCAGATCCGGCACGACCCAGAGATCGGGTCCGAGGTGCAGGAATACCACGGTCGCGACCGCAGCAAAAAATGCCCGCGACTTCAAGTTTGTCGGTAGCAGCAGCAAGACGCCAGCGACCGCAGCCATGAGTCCCAACCGGTACTCCGGAGCATTCGACGCGAGAAGCCATGAGCGATCGAACCAAACAGCAGCAGCACCGACGGCAACCGCGCCCAATATTACAAGAGGAACTGGTCGGCGTGGTATGAAGTACGAAAGCGCAAGTGTCATACCTACCATCAGCCAAGACGTTGCAACGGTCGCATCGACTGTAAAGAGCTTTCCAAAGTCCACCCCTGCTCCGATTGCAAGGAGAAATGCGAGGATCACTAGATTTCGGTAGATCGTGTCACGCTCGACGACCTGTCGAAAGCGTTCTTCGCCCCGGTGTCGCTCTAGCGGCAGGGGCTCTTCGTCTGTGGCGCGATCCTCCTGGCGGCGTGCACCAGTCAGGTCAAGCACGAGGCTTCCGATCTTTACGCGCAATTTTTGGCTCCGTTCGCAAAAAGAATTAAGCGGCCTCGTGCGTGAGCACCCTTTGCACGAGGGCGCGCTGCCAGTCAGGCGGGACCGTCAAAATGGAGAGACGTCTATGCTTTCTCTCAACGATGATGTCGCGTAGGCTGATGAACAATACGGCAGCATTCATTCTGTTTGCTTCTTCAAGACTTCGCAAAACCTGATCGCCGTCTTCGGTTGGGACCACAGTTGCGAGCCAGGCTTCCAGATGGGGCAGCTGCGAAGTTTTCTGAAGCCGGCGGTCATATTTACGACCGTCTCCCGATGCAGTCCGAAATCTTACGCGTTTTTTTCGATCCAGCAGGAATCTGCACATCGATATCGCGAAGGAAATGGATACCTCATGCCTGTAAAAGAGTCGCAGCTTATCTTCGTCGTCAGGCGATACAACGGTATCGAGGATGATACAGATGTCGTCCTCGCTGGGATCTTCAAACTCGCGCACAATGAGCTGATCGGGGTAACCCGGCGCACGAAGAGAAAGACGCAGATCGACGGTTCGGGGATTGTCTCCTGGTCGGTACTCGCGAGCGCCAATAAATTCTTCGAGCGCGGCAGGACTGGCATGCAACCGGCCGGTTGCTTGACGGCGTCCTATTAAAAGATTGCCGGCTTGAGCCTTCAGAAGATACGTGGTGGGTAGTATTAAAGCCTCGCCGACGAATGAAAAATGATGCTCGTATTTGACAATTGCTCCGGGAAACGAGTTGCTCACTCGAGCGCCAACGATCTGTAGTGTTCCTCGGCGCCGCACAATAATTTGCCATTCGAATTCAGCAGTAGAACCTGGCGGCAGGTCGCCAAGGAATTTCGGAGGCGAGGGCAACGGCCGACTGTCTAATGAAGCATCGAAGATCACTGTAAAGAAAAGGATAGGCAGGTAGTGCCGCCTGTTCGCGAGCCTTAGCCCTATTCGGAACGGCAGCAATGCGTGAAAGGCGCCATTTAACTCTGGTGGCTCCAAGACGAGCCCCTTTCCATTGCACAGATGGGCAAGAAGCGTCGCGGCCACTATCCATCCAATGGCGAGCATGGCGACAAACAGTGCCGGCACTGCGCTTGAATTTCGCGGAACTTGCGTAGCAAGTGCGGCCGCTATCGCTAGAAGGACAAAAAAGCTCCAAAGAACAAATCGGTTCGCCGTCGTAGTACGGCTGGAAGCTGATATCAACCTCACTGGTTCCACCTAGCTCGAACCGGGAGGTGGAACTCGGTTCAATATCATCTCAATACATTTTCGCTTGGCATCCGTATCACCGATCATTTCGCTGCCGGCAACCGGAATAATGCGATGCGGCAGCGCGTGCATGGCGAGAATCTTGATATCATCCGGGCGAACATAACGTCTGCCTTGCACGAGAGCGTATCCCTTGGCCAACTGCATCAGCTGAATCGCCGCTCGCGGACTTGCGCCCTGGTCGATGATATCCTTTGCTTCCCGCGTTTTCTGCACGATATCGAGAATGTATTTCACCAAGTCGTTTCCGTGGTTATCCTCTCCAGACGCCACTCGTACCCGTTGTGTGAGCTTAATCAACTGATCAACCTCGTCGAGCGTCACTCGGTCACTACTATTTTCCAGGTCTTCTAGTGGATCATTGAATCGACGATCAATCAACATCTGCCTCTCGTGCTTTGGGTCCGGATAACCGGGCGTAAGCAGCAGTTGAAAGCGATCGAGTTGTGCTTCGGGTAAGTCGTTCACGCCACGGTGCTCGATAGGATTTTGCGTAGCAATGACAAAGAAAAAGTGCTCTTTCGCCAGCGGGTATGATTTTCCATCGATGCTCACCTGTTTTTCTGCCATCGCCTCGAGGAACGCGCTCTGTGTGCGCGGCTGGGCACGATTAAGTTCATCGACCAAGACGATGTTCGCAAAGATTGGCCCCTCTTTAGGAACGCCGGTCCGCGGGTCCATATATCCGGTAATATCTGGGGGCATCAGATCCGGGGTACATTGAATTCGCTGGAAATCGGCCGATATGGAGGCCGCGAGGGCGCGCGCTAGAACGGTTTTACCGACCCCTGGTCGGTCTTCGAGCAGTACGTGGCCACCGGAGAGCAATGACGCAAGAACAAGAGCGATCGTTGGCTCCTTGCCGAGAATGACCGCCCCGATCTGTGATCGTATTTGTTTTGTCTTGGCTACGGCCTCTGCGAGTTCCCGGTCGTCAATGCCGGGCAGTTCGCTAATCTCGATAGCCGAACTTGATAGCTGTTCTTCAAGCATTCGCTTCATGCCGTGAGTGGTAAGCGGCCCATTTGTGGGCCCGCTCGTACACCGATGAGCCCGATTTGCGGCGTCTCCTTAAAGTTCCTGGTCATTGCTTCACCAAATTGTTCCATGGTCGAATTAGCAAGGCGATAAGAAACCCGCCAGCTATAAGCAAGCTCTCGTATAACGCGAGATAGGGATTTCTGGCGAACTCCGGCATTTTAGGTGTCAAAAGAATTGCATTAAATGATCCATGTTCGCGAATCCAAGACAGCTTATTCTCGTCCTTGGTTGCATTTGTGATCATACCCTGAACGTCTTGATAGCCGGCATGTATGTAAGCAGTGCCGAGGCCGCAGTCGATGAAAACCTTGCTAGGAGTTCGATCGTCTGCTGCTGTTTTGAGCGGGCATATCCCACTATAGTACTTTGGATTTGGAGGGAGGTTCAGATTGTCCGGGTTAAAGTAGAGAGCTGGCCAATCGAGGTACACGTCCTTAAACAGAAGCCAATCCCTGCTATGTCCGCGCGAAATGTAGTCGGACAAATGCATTCGCTCTGGCTCTGGATTCCTCAAATACTCCCAAGACTGCATTAAAAAAATGAGGGACAAAAAGCTTGAGAGTCCAAGAAAACCCCACCCAGCGGCGGCGATCCATCGTGCCTTTAATTTTTGCCACCGAGTTGGCGCCGGCGAACTCGGTTTTGTAACGTTGACGAACGTTGTGGCACTTTTCGAATGAGTGTGTTTGAGTGCAGCTTCGAGCTGTTGCTGCGCTCTGTAGTGGTGGGGGTTGAGCTCAAGGCATTGCTTGAAGGCGCTTGCGGCTTTTTCCCAGTCTTTATCTTCCGAATAGACGCCACCGAGCGCATACCAAATGGTAGGCTGATTGTTGTCAGCTGCCAGGCAGCGTTGATAGGCCAGACGAGCGTTTTTTCTGTCATTTGATGAGCGATAGCACAAACCCAGCTCGGCCCAGTCTTCGCGCGTGCCTCCAGTGATCTCGGCGGCTTTGCAAAGGGCGCCAATGGCGCCAGCATAGTCCCGCCGACCCTTCAGAATGCTTCCGAGGCTGCGCAGCGCCTCAATGTCTTCGGGGTCTCGTTTGAGAGCCTCTCGAAAGCTTTCGATGGCTGCAGCCTCCTTACCTGCCAGCCGCTGCGACTGACCCAACGACCGCCAGTGAGAGGGCAGCGCGTCTGGCAGTTTCGTTAGCCGAGTGAGCGTCTCGATGCTGCGCGTGCGATCGTTTGCAGCTGAGTAGGCGAAGGCCAGCAACTCCAGAGCCTTGAGGTTGTCGGGATCGACCTTGACGGCCGGGATCAAAGTCTGAATTGCGTCGTCGTAAGATTTGGCGCCAATCAAGGCTTCCGCTTTGTCGATTTGTTGACGTGTAAGTTGCTTTTCAGCGTTGAGCTGTGCCGTCTCTGAAAGTTGCTGCGCTCTTTTCTGGAGCGTTGCAAGCTTGGCCTCTTGTTCGCTCCTCTCTCGCTCAATTCGAATCTGTTCCTGTTGACTGTTGGCGAGCTGCCCCTGCAAAAGTGTAAGGGCGATCTCTGCTTCGAGTTTCTTGGCGTTGGTGGCATCGATGTCTTGTTCAGTCAGTTGGAGATTTCCTGCGAGTTTTTCCAACCGCGCTTCTTCCGATAGACGCCTTTCAGTAGCTTCGACGACTTTTTCTTCCTCGCGCGCCCGAGCCTGTGCGGCATTGAGGGCGGCTTGCTCCTCATCGACTCGTTTCTGCGCGGCTCTGAGCGCGGCCTCCTCTTCCTGTGCTCGGCGCGCAGATGCGGCCGCCGCCGCCTCTTCGGCTTCAAACCGCCTGCGCGCCGCTTCGAGTGCCGCTTGCTCTTCTTCGGCTCGGCGCGCGGTGGCGTTCGCGAGCTCCGCTTCGAGCGCGCGCCGCGCCGCCGCGAGCGCGCTCTGATCGTCCTCGAGTTGCCGCCGGGCTGCCGCCAGGGCGGCCTGGCCTTGTTCTGCCCGTTTACGCGCCGCCGCTAAATTCGCCTGCTCTTCCTCAACACGATTTCGCGCTGTCGCCAATGCGGCTTGCTCGTCTCTGAGCCTCTTCTGTAGCCGCTGAAGATTCAGGTCCTCGCCATAGGCAACGGCCTCGATTGAAGGAGAGGGCCTCTTTGCCACAGGTGACGATGACGCCGGCGGGGTTGCTTCGGTAGACGAAGCCGAACGCAAAGGCGCCATCGGAGGCGGGGGCGCGGTCCCCTTCGCGCGGCGCGGCAGATCTTTGATTTTCGCGACCAGGGCTTCGGCCTCGATATCGCTGAGCCGGCAGCTGGCAGGGTCGAACACTTTCGGATCATAATAATCCTCGACAAAACGCGCGACGAGATTACCCGCGTCCGCTCCGAGCACCGCCGCAGCATGAACGGCGATGTCCCCGGGCGTCACATTGCCCTCCGCAAGCGCGTCGTGTGCAGACAACGCAGCCTGTAGCCGGCGCCAATGAAGATTGTGCAAAGCCTCAGGCATATTTGAGCCGCGGCGAGGAGGGACCCGCAAAAGTTACCAACGATACCGCCCATTTGCCGATGACATTTTGCCGCGCATTAATCCGATGCGTCCTGGAAGCCTATCGTCGAAAGTGGTTCTAGGAGTAAGGTTCAGCCTTACAGCGGAACGTTCAACCTAACGCCGGGAATTGAGGCGAAGCCGAAATGCCAAATGCGGCCGGTCGGTTCCTCCTTCCGCGGCTTTGGTTTCTGGTGCCGGCGGGTTTCTCTTTGACGTTGGCCGCCGTAGCGTTGCTGGCAGTTTTGTTGGCGATTGGTCCCACGATTGGACCCCTTCATGTCGGCGGCGGCGGACCGCCTCGGGTCGGCGGCGGCGGACCGCCTCAGGTCGGCGGCGGACCGCCTCAGGTCGGTGGCGGCGGTCCGTCCCAGGTCGGTGGCGGCGGACCGCCTCAGGTCGGCGGCGGCGGACCGCCTCAGGTCGGCGGCGGCGGACCGCCTCAGGTCGGCGGCGGCGGACCGCCTCAGGTCGGCGGCGGCGG